>Ga0209490_10000025_pt1 | contig 185996 bp, 165 predicted proteins | sample MAT06_FD_187209 | JGI IMG/M metagenome (GOLD analysis project Ga0209490, IMG submission 187209) | Freshwater microbial communities from Lake Fryxell liftoff mats and glacier meltwater in Antarctica - MAT-06 (SPAdes) (version 2) | ecosystem: Environmental > Aquatic > Freshwater > Ice > Liftoff...
TTTTCAATTTTGTCCCAGCAATTGGCGCGCGCCAAAGCGATACCATCTATAGTGCTATGGTAGCCGTTGAACTCCTTTAACTCAGTAAACTTGTTGAGCGAAGCAATACACTTGTTGGTCAAATTGTGAGTGCGGTGAAGCTCCAAGTAATCGATGCCTGGAATTATTGTACAAAACTCTAATATCTGATCACTTTCTGAATTTTCATTCAAGCGTATACCACTCAATACGTCGGGTGGAAAGCGCTTGAGATACTGCGGATATTTACCAATAATGCGCGAAGGAATAAGGCAAAGCCTCTCACCTTTATCATATGTCAGGCGCCCTTTAGCCGGTACTATTCGGTATTTTCCAGTATCCAAATTATATGAATAGATCTTGCCAATTAGCACATCTTTAGGAAAGTCGAAAGTTACAATCTTGCGGCCCTTTACCTTGCGCACAGTAGCAAAAGGCGTAGTTAATTTTAGTGACGCTCCCGGCTCTTTGTCTTCTTCGGGATCAAGCTTGGGCTTATCTTTTTCAGATCGTGATGGCAACCGTTGAGTCAAAGGCACAGATGAAGCGGGTTGCGTGCTAACTTTTTTTATAGCCAAATAAGCGCCAACTGATGCAACTGCGGCAGCCAGCGAAATTCCCAAAAATATTATCTGACCCTTAGATTTTGGGCGGCGGCTAACCACTGTCAAATCACTCGCACCGGGTAAACCATGAAAGCCGGTGTCCGAGCCCACATCGTTTTCAGAATCTTCGCTTAACTCTTCTTCTTCTGAGAGGGTTTCTGCCGCAACCTCGAAATCAGCATTGCTTAACGATGGAAGTGGGTTGCCTAGGTGAATTGCAGCTAGATCTGCCACCACTTCTTGCATACTCTGATAGCGCTGACTTGGTTCTTTTGCCAACATGCGCTCAAGCACAATCTGCACCGTTGACGGAAAATCACCGCCATCGATGAATGAATTGAGCTGTGGTACTGCTGCCGTTTGATGCAAAAGCATGATTTCGACAGCCGAATTAGCCTTAAAAGGCAGGTCTCCGGTCAATGCTTCAAAGAAAGAGACACCAAGCGAATAGATATCACTGCGAGCATCGACTGCCTGCCCAAGACCTTGCTCGGGACTCATATAGAATGGACTGCCAAAAACCTCTCCAGCACTAGTTAGATGCTGTTGGGGAATATCGTTATCAGCGGTCAATTTTGCAATGCCAAAATCAACGATTTTGACAGTGGCACCGCCAGCATCAGGCTTGTCGAGTAGCATGATATTGCCCGGTTTGATATCGCGGTGAATAATCCCTTTACTATGTGCGTAACCAATGCCACTAGCCGCTTGCGAGAAAACCGATAACGTTTTCGGCAATGGTAGCGCAGCATTGTCTCGCAGCTCTTCCATAAGACTATTGCCAGTCAAAAAGTCCATCACATAGAAAGGCTGTTCCGCTCGCCCAGGTGCTTTATGCACGGCAAAATTATGAATGGTGATGATGTTAGGATGAAACATTTTAGCGATGGACTGCGCTTCAATTTGAAAACGCAACCAAGCAGTTTCAGTGATCTGATTAGTGCTTAGTGCCTTGAGAGCATACTCTTTGGGCAGGCCGAGGTGGCGCACGTGGTAAACGAAGCCCATGGCACCACGGCCAAGGTAATCGATAACCTCGTAGGTATTACCGACGATATCACCAGGAGCGAAATCAGTACCAATCGGATTTACCATGGGTATAATTTTAACATCCCCCATAACTTTGATGGGCCAAGGGTGCCACGCGCGATGGCTTCCGCTCTTCTTGCATCTATTGATGTCGCAGCGTATGAGCGTGAATTTTTTTAGGCGTTGAAATTTTTGCATGGTGATTTGCGCTGGGTCGCGCTGCCGGATGTTGAACGGCCGGATGTTGAACGGCAGCCTCGACTCTAGGCACTATCAGCGGATGCTGGAAATGGTCGAAACTTTCTGGACCAGCATAAAGCTGATGATGTCGTTTTCAGCTTTCAGGGTGAACAGGACAGCAAAGAGGTGGATAATGCCTGCTAAAGCGCCTATATATTCAGTAATCCTCCACACCATGCAGCGATTCTACAATCTCGCTTGACAACCGCTGTCGACCTTCATTTGTTATTAACGATTGCCGTTTATTTCATAAGAACAGCTAACCATGTGCCGGTGCGGCTCGAAGAGAGTTCAAATAACCGAGCGTGGTAATTTTGTTATGCTTAGATTGCTCAACTTGAGTTTAACGTGGGAACGTTAGTAGCGAGTCAGCTGGATTTTTGTGAAAGAGTATACGCGTTGGTAAAAGATCGGCTCATTCAGGCAATCGCTATCATTGGTTTGCTTTCTACAGTATTTATCGCCTACAGTTTTCTAAAAAAGGCGATCAATCACCGGCAGCCGCCAACGCATAAGTTGGCGGCTGCAGAAGGTAGTATGGTGCTCGTCTTTGCCTTTAACGACATCAAAAAAGATCAGATTTTTCAAAACAGTGACGTTGAGCTACAGAAAGTCGCAGATCATTTGTGTCCGCAAGACTGTGTTTGGAATCCGGCGATGGTCGTCGGCAAAACCAGTCGGCGTGCTATTTCAAAGGGCACCATGTTGCGCACTTCTTTCTTTGGCATCGACTACAAAGAGTTGCCTGAATTTGGCACTTCTAAATGGCCATTTGTCAAAATGCCTGAGAAAAAGTCGAAAACTCGATAAAATTATGGAGAAGCTCGGCAGCTACTGTCTTTTATGAAGTACGACGGCCTGTAACCATATTGAAGATGAAGATAGCGACCGCTAGTACCAGCAAAGTGTGGATGAAGGAACCGCCGATGTTCGATACCAGACCGACTATCCAGAACAAAACCAGCAGTGAAATTAGTGTGTAAAGCATTTTCGGAACCTCTTAGTGCTGCCCTCGACTGCGGCAGTGAGAGATTAGTTCCAGTTATTATTTCTGCGAATATGTCGTTCTTCAGTCTTTTTTTGTCTGCTCATCTAGCGATTGACTAGGCAACTTTTGCCAAATCTCATTGCGTCGCATGAAAGGCAGAGTCCATGGCGGATTGTAGAATGCCCGAACCATCGCTTCGCTTGCTACGAGATTCTTATTTTTTACAAAGTCATTGAGCAACTTTTCGTGGTGAACGCAACTTTTCTCACTACCAAAGCCTGAAAATCTGATTACCGCATAACGGGCTGACGGAAGTTTGATCAACTTGATTCGCTTGTCGTTCGGCTCCGGCAGAGTTTCTAATGTGTATTTCGATGGCATGTAAAACCGCATGATCATGTTCTGCTGTTTCTTGTCGGTAACGACAGGAATTGTCATAGCAATTTTTTCAGAGGATATTTTTTCAGTAACTGGCACTGTCATCGCAACTTTCGTTTTTGAAACATTTTTTCCAAAAATATAGCCGGCAATAATCTTAAAAGCATTGTTGGCTGCTGACTCGCCGCTGCCTGACACTTCGACCTCTGCCGCGATTACGCTCGGATAATCTCTGATTTCGAAATTACCATCTTTTTCTGAAGTGGAATAGGACGGTTCTTCGTACTTCGCCAGGGCATCATTTGCAATTACAAAGGTTCCAGCACTAGCCAAAGCCAGGGCAAGCAGGGGAAACATCTTGATACGCATACGGATAGACCCTCGATCATAGAGCTTTAGGACAGACAGCTCTATTGTACCAAGCCCAAGACGGTCATTAACCAAATATCCATACAAAAGGTAGCATTCAATCGCGATGCAATTTTCAAAATTCTGGACAGCCACTTTCGCCGGCGCACTTGTTGTAATATTTTGCTTCTCTTCTTCCTCAGCCAGGGCTGAAGGAATAAAAGTGTCCAGCAATTCACCACTGCGACAATTGATCGAAATGTATTTGCCAGATGATTACAAGCCTGGTGAAGATCCGCTATCAACACCAGATATGAAAAAGAACTCGGCAGAGGCGTTGGAATTGGGATGGAAATATTTCAACAACAAAGATTTTGAAACTGCACTCAAGCGGTTTATGATGGCTATCCGCATGGATAGAGCTAATGGTAAGGCTTATTTCGGTGTTGCTTATGTTTGCAGCATTCGCTATCGCTGTCGATCCAAAGTACGCCGAAGCTTATGTTTTATACGCCAGTTACTACTCTGAAAATGATAACTGGCCTGCTGCTGCTGAAAAAGCAAATTTATCCATCGACTTGGGCCGAGCAATTGAACCCGAATTTTTGAAAGAGTTTAAGCAGCATGGAATTGAATTGCATAATTGTAAATAGCGACAACGACTCACTTTACGCAATGCCGAATTAACTGAACTGACTTCGCAGTTGTTGTTTCATCTGTTTTGCCAGGTTCGATTTTAGCACTTTGCGAATTAGCTCCACATCAGGCTCAGGTACAGCAAGCGTCTTTCCGATTAGGAATTTATACAAGTACCAGGCGCGGCGTGTTAGTAACTCAATGACTTCCGCTTTTTGCAAGTTTGGCGTAAACAGCATTTGCCTCAGGTTCTTTCCCCTGTTTGAAAGGCGCATCACCATATGATTTTAAAAATCGCTGTCTCTACGACAGTGGAGTAATTTGTTCAAAAAGTGGTGATTCGATTGCCTGTTTAAAAGTTGAGCCCGCCTCTGCCTGAAGAATGGTTTTACTCGTACTTTCTGCGTGAACTAATCCGGGACGTTGCATCATTTCTTTGAGCAATGACTCTGCTTTGTCAGCCTTCGTCTAGCCAATCTATGTAAGCCAGTTTGGTCTTCAAGCCCCACTCCAGGGTAAGTCTGGCACCCAACACTTCCCTTGACGTGCATTTAGCTATGGTGGCTATTTTGATCGATTTTAACTCTGCCAGAATCCGCCCATGCTCGACTTTAGCGTTCTCCAGCACTTCTAGAATTCCATTTGCGTGAACAAAAATCGCTGAACCAGTAGTGGATCGCGATACATCGGTGGTTCGATTGCTTCTTTTAACCAGCGCTCCAGCTCAGCCTTTCCGTCCTTCGTAATGGTGTAGACTTTTCCCATGCGACAAAGACATTCAATTGCTCCACGACAAAGATTATAGGTAGGATACCTCTTATATAGGAATGCAAAAAACAACCTTGGCGACTTTCTCGCGATTGCTCACCAGGTGGAAGCTTGAATCTGAAGCTCTGCAGTTCCGCAAAAGTAAGTCACACTTAATGCGTAAATTGATATATCTTGAGCTATATCTGTAGATAGACTATTTCTGGCAAGAGTTTTGGCCGTGCCGACAAAAATGACAATTGGCATCATTGGCGGCATGGGGCCGCAAGCTACTAATAGATTGTGCGAAATGATCAGCGGCATGACCCCCGCCACGTGCGATCAGGACCACATTCCCGTATTATCTTTCAACAATTCTGCTATTCCTAACCGTGTTGCTGCGATTTTAGAAGACGGAACTTCGCCTTTGCCTGAGTTAATTCGGACTGCAACAATTCTCGAAGCGGCCGGCGCCGACTTTTTGTTAATGCCATGCAATACTGCACACTTTTTTATCGACGCCTTGCAAGCTGCCGTGTCAATACAAATTGTAGATATGCTGCAGAGCACAGTGCAATTTATTCACAGCAATTATCCTCAGTTAGAAACCATCGGTGTGATTGCTTCAACGCCAACTTTAGAGTGTCAGTTGTACGGCGATCTGCTTCAGCGCAATGGCTATAAAACGTTGGTTCCATCCAGTCTAGTGCAAGAGCAAGTCATGAATGCCATTTTTAGCGAGAGCGGCATAAAAGCTGGATTTACTGACAAACCTCGCGAAGTTCTTATAGCCAGCGCCGAGCATCTTATTGATATGGGCGCCCAGGCAATCATTGCCGGCTGCACTGAGGTATCTTTAGTTTTAAAGGCTGGCGATTTTGACGCTCCGCTTATCGATCCGCTGGCGATTTTAGCTGCGCTCGCTGTCGAGCGCGCTAGCGGCTACGCGCTCGATTTGATACCGCAAGTCACATGCGGTGCCTCTTAATTTTGTCCTATGAGTAAAATTCTCATCACGATGGCAGAGGACGAATCGGCATCAACGCCTGATTCTTTTGCTCTTAAATATTCTGTCGACGAACACGATTCACTGCACTTCGCTAAATCGTTGAGCGATCTTGGTTACGGTGTCTATTTTGCTAACTGGCGTGACTTGCAAATAATTTCAAGTGGCACTAGCAGCTTTAGTCGAATGTATTTTTTCAACGACTCTTGTTATTGCCCGCCTGTTGAGATATCTGAGTTTGACTTGAGCTTCGTCTATAAGATGGAAGGCTTCTATCAAAATCTTTCGCGTTTTGAATCTATGCTTAAATGTTTTGAGAATAATTTAGTATTGAACGAGCTAAGGACAATCAGGCACAACCTGAATAAAGGCTACTTATGGCAACTAGAAGAAAAAGGCATCCGCATCATTCCTTCGTTTCAGACTGATGAAATTAAAGATGGCCTCGCCGCGGGAGAGAGGTTTGTGATTAAGCCCTTCTGCGGAGAGCGGGGATGCGACATCTTTTTGGCAAATTGTCTTGATGATTTGACGCGCATTAATGGCCAGGAGCACAACTTTTTTGCTCAGCAGTTTAGGCCTGAAATCTGGGAGGGAGAGAGAAGCCTTGTGTTTCTTGGAGACGAATTTCAGCATGCTGTAATTAAAAAACCATCGCGCGCTGCAGACAGTAACGAATTTCGTTGCAACGAATCGCTTGGCGGTTCCGTAGATGTTTATGATCCCTCTTCGGTAGAGATTGATTTTGCTCAATCAGTCTTATACGCTTTCGTTGAACTGGGTTATCCTGCACATTTCAGCCGGGTCGATATTCTCTCTTGTCAGGGCGCTCCTATGCTCTTAGAAGCTGAATTGCTCAATCCTTCTATGTATGCAAATTATTCAGGCAAAGGTGAAACTTTTGGGCGCAGGGTGGCCACATATTTTGATAATTTTGTCAGACGGAAGAAAGTAAGATGAAAAAAGTTTTGGTGCTTAGCCCTACTTCTCGCGAACGAAGCCAACTGCCGACCATCGCAGAGAAAATCGATTGTGAAATTATTTTCGATGATTTTGACAATGACTATTTTGATGATTTTCTTGGTGAAAATCCTGATTTGAGCCGGCCTGTTTTAGATATTGTCGCACTGATTGAAGCCACCATAGCCAAATATCAAGATGCCGGTCTGGCTGGCGTGACCTCCGCCGTTGGATACCCTGGAATGTCGGCCGCCAGTGTTATTGCCGAGCGCCTGGGCTTACCGGGTGCGCCACCACAGGCAGTGATGATTTGCGAGCATAAATATTATTCACGGGTTTTTCAAAGCGAATATGTGCCGGAGGCCTGCCCAGAATTTAATTTGATCGATCCCGAAGAACCAGAAACACAAAGTAGCGAGCTGAAATTTCCTTGCTTTTTGAAACCTGTCAAATCGTGCATGTCCAAAAATGCTTACATTGTTGAAAATCAAAAACAGCTTGATACACTTTTAAAGTCGGCGCTTCTTCCGATTCAATTTATTGAACCATTCAACGCCATGGTGAGAGCTTACACTTCGATGACTCAGGATGCCACATGTCTTTTGCAAGAGGGTCTGCTAAGCGGCACTCAAGTGTCACTGGAAGGCTATGTTTTTGACAAGCAAACGCACGTGATGGGTGTGGTTGACGCAATCATGTTTCCGGGCACAATGTCGTTTAAACGCTGGCAATACCCAAGCGCACTACCGCAGGGTGTCTTAGACCGAATGATTGCCATCGCCACCAAATTTATGCAGGGCATAAATTATGATAACGCTTTGTTTAACATGGAACTCTTCTATAACTCTGCGATTGACCGCATAGATATCATTGAGATTAATCCAAAAATTGCTTCTCAATTTCCCAATCTTTTTGAAAAAGTAGATGGCTTCAACACGTATCAGACACTTCTCGAAGTAGCTGTCGGAAATGAACCTGCTATCACATCTGGTGCCGGCGATTACAATGTTGCCGCTAGCTGTGTTCTGCGCACTTTCGAAGATCAGTATGTCGTTGCCACTCCCACCGATGCTGAGCTTGCAGCGGTAATAGCAAAATTTCCCACAACTCGGATACAAATTTATGCCCACGCCGGCCACAAATTATCTGAGCAAGTGCAAGATGCAAGCAGTTACCGCTACGGCCTGATTGATTTGGGAGCGCAATCTGAAGAAGAATTAGAAGCCAAATTTGAGCAGTGCAAGGCCATGCTCACTTTTGATTTCGAGGCAGTGAAAGCAACCACACTGAAATTGAAATGAACGGCCATAGAAAAAAGGTTTTCATTACTGTAAATCCTGATCTGATTAAGGGTAAAAGACTTTCTACCATTAGATCGGTTGTTAGTGCTTTAGACAAAATTTGCGACCTGCGTGTCATTCCGGTGGATTCATATAATTTTGTCAAGAAAACTGTGGTCGGTTATCGGCGAGTGGCGGGCGGTCATTTTGAGAAATCAGGCACTTTGAAGCCGGCAGGTGATCTATGGATAGTATATAGCGATGGGTACTGGCTCGATTGCACTGATTTCGGTTTTAGCAGACGACTCGATTTTTTAGATTCGCAAATCGAATTGCACGAAGAGAGTATCCGTTCGGGTCGGATATCGGCTGTTGTGAACGTTCCTCAGGCTGAGAAAAATTGTCTTAAATCATGGTTGGCTGAAATCAGTGATAGCCAGTTCAATACGGTGCCAACTTTTTTAGCAAAGACCATACTAGAAGTGCATCAGTTGTTTTTGCTTCACGGAATCCTCGTCGCCAAACCGAGTTGGGGTGGAAGTGGTTTTGGCATCCAAAAGCTCATTTCTACAGAAGCAATCGAAAAATTCGGCGAGATTTTGAAAACGTCAAGCGAAAAGTTGACTGACTATTGCTTTCAAAAATACGTGATTGGTCCTGAGAAAAGATTTTGGTATGCAGATGGCCAATTTGCAGCCGCTCGAATTACTCACGGGAGACACACGCCCTGGAGCCATGACGCTGCTGATTTTAAAGTTGCCGCCTATGATGCAAGCTTTGGTAGCGATTTCGAAAACGATAAAAACACCGCAGACAGACTCTGCCAGAGAGCCCTCATTTCTGTTGGCTCCATCGATTTTATTGGTTCTTTAGTCAATGAAATTAACGGAGCGGGTACGACTTTCACGCAGTATCATGGTTTTTTGAAAATAGTCGATGCCCGAAAGCAGTTGGTCGATTATTTCGTATCGCTGGCCAGTTCTTAAATAGTTAACGTGCTTACTGTGAGTGGCATGATCCATTATTTGCTTGCACTTGTCGTCAGCTTCTGCCTTCTTCACTATTTCAGCAGCCATAGCACGATCCTGTGACAGAGTTGGACAAGCCATGTAGTGGTTTATTTTCGGCCAACGGTATTGTGTATCAGTAAAATCCGCTTTCGATAGTCGACAGGGCTAGCACGACACCGGCAAAGCTCTCAAATCCGTCATCAAGAGCAAGTCGATTTTTTTCGTTGATTTTTAAACGCAGCAATTTCAATAAAAGATGTCCCAGCGTGGGCGAAATTTTGGAGTTGATTTCACTTGGGTTCCGTAGCTGCAAAAGTTTACTGACAAAGTAATTGCCGGTAAATTCTTTAGCCCGCACCATTGTTAAAAGCTCAGGGGCAATCATGTCATCGGCAGCGCGTTGCGCCGTAGAGAAGTCGTCAGTGAGTGGATGTTGACCCACATATATTTCCCAGGCTATGACGCCAAAGGCAAAAATATCATCGGCAATGAGATTCGGATAGTATGCCGGAGTGGTGACCAGGGCGTTACCTCTGCCACCATCGAGATCTAACACTTCACCAAAATAGCCAGGATCAATTAGTTTGATACCATCTTGATTGACCATAATATTGTCAGGCTTAAGATCACCGTGGGCACCAAAGTTGCTTTCCCTGGCAATGTCTTCCATGGCACGAGCTAAATTTAGTAAGGTGGCCGGTGTTGCCTCGCCTGCTTGTATTAAATGACGAAGCGTCTTGCCCTCTAAATATTCGCAACGGTAGTAACAGAGTGCCCCTTTATTGATCACGTTTTCTAGCTGAAGCAGATTTTTATGCGGTGAAGATTTGAGCCGCTCTGCTTGCTTGATCAAGAGATCTGATGCATCTATTCGAGCGTCTCCATATGACCCAGTCATTTGCACTAAGGCTCGAGTGGGAAAATATTGAGTGATGTCTGAGGAAAACTTGCCAACGCTTCCAGCAGGTTTAGCCACTTTGAACACAGCCTTGCTACCGTCTTCAGTGCTTCCTAAATAAACCCACGAAAATGCTCCTTCTCCCAGTGCAGACTGAATAGCGCAATCTTCGACCTGTAGACCTACCCAGCTTGAAGATTCAGCGCCTTTAGAAATTTGTTTCTGATGACTATTCATATGCTTTTGGCCTCTGCTGCTGGTTGAGAACTAACGACCTAAATCGCTAAGTGGAACAGTGCGAATGTCTGCATCCTTTTTAAAGAATTCCAACTTACCTGATTTGCTCACTCCCATTAGCGTCCAGCCATCGTCAATTGTGCCATTCGAGCGGGCAAGGTGATAGGTTACTCCGACTTTAAATCCTTTCCCTCTATTCAATATTGCTACATCTTCTTTGGACACAAATTTCGTACCGTCGTGGCTGATTATCGCCTGGTCGCCCACTATTGAGCGTACTTTCCAGCTTGGTGTGTCATCATAGCTAATTTTGTCACCGATAGACAGCTTGACGGGTTTATTGATTCCCGGGGCGAAGTCTCTGCCGGGGGTATGCAGGTACGCTCTGCCTTCTTTGTAGTTTTCGCCAAATATTTTTCCGCGTGGATCATAAACCAGAGGTTTGCTATCTGCAAAAGTGAATTCGGTCCATACATGGTTCAGGCCGCCACCATCGGGTTTACCTGGAACGAAATAGTTGCCCCGCACAAGGGTAGAAGAGAGGTCCGGAAACTGATCCGCTGCAAGCTTCAGTAATATTGCCTGCTGACTGCAGACTCCTTTTCCCTCTTTGAGAAACTCGCCAAAGAATATTCTTTCTCCGTCACGCTCGTTGCTAAAACTGTTGTACCAGTTGTCGAGAGATTCTTCATTCATATCAGCTGGTGTGAGCTTTTGCTTTGCCCATTTAGTCAGTGCTTCTACGCGCTCTCTGGGCGGTAGATGACCAAACAGTGTCTTGGCTTCGTCCAGGGCCGCGCGCAAGTATGGATCGTTCGCTCGATCAATAACCATGGCCGGCCGTTTGCTTCTGGTCGTGAAGCTGCCGTCTTTAGAAAATCGTGCATCACCGCCGGCGGTGCTCCAGCCGTCTTCGATTTGATCTTCTAATTGATGACGTTGACCATAATCATTAGATTGTTTGAGTGCCGATGGTGAAAAATCATTGTGCATCGGCGGAAGTGGAACATCCAGAACCTTATCTAATGCAAATGTGAGGCGCTCGCCACCGCTTTCCAGTGACTTTCCTAAGCCGAACTCTTCGCCCTCTCGAACATAGAAGCGCTCACCTTTCGGCAATTTAATCGATTGACCGTCACGGTTGACGAAGGTTCCGTTGGTCGATTCGTCAATGAGATAATAGCCTTTCTCGTCACGTCCGACTTTTGCGTGGTTAGCGCTCACGTTCACGTCGCTGACGCCATCTATTCCGCGGCCCACTTGAATTTCTTGACCGGGCTGCAGATGCATTTTTGTGGCGCCAACCTGCAACAGTTGTGGTTGCACACCGCCTGCCATTTTAAGTTGGTGCTCACCCACTGTGACCGAGTCGGTTGGGTGCAGCAACATTTCTTTGTAAGGAGCAATCTTCTTGCCATTAACAGTGGTGCCATTGCTGGAATTAAGGTCGGTTAGATACCGATTGCCTGACTCGTCAACTCTAATTTGTAAGTGATTTCGGCTTGCCTGTACGTCGGCAAGTAAAATATCACTGGTTGCGCTGCGCCCGACTGTATACGTCTTTCCTCTTTCCAGTCGTTGCCCTTCTACTGTGAAAGAATCGATAGCCCCGCTGGAGGTCGGATTGTCCGAAATATGGCTCAGCTCCAGGGGATACATTTCGCTTTCTTTGACTTGTTCGGCGATGCGTTCACCATCTTTGGGACGATAGCGTTCTTCTGTTACCTGGAATCGTTTTCCGTTGGCATCTTCGACTATAGTTCCTTTGCCGATAAAAATACCTTCCGGATCACGACCGACAATAGCGTTCATGGTCTTGAATCCGCTGGCTGCCCCTCTGAAGGCAAAGTGGAAGACGCTTACGCCACCCGCGGTGGAGACTGTTGTATTGGCTAGTCTGTCTAGCAGTGTTTTGGGATCTTCTAGACCGACTGCTGTGGCTAAGATTTCTTTGCCACCACCTCCGAATTGCGCGGCGGCCATATTTTTAGCGTAGCTTTCTGCTTCGTTGACAAGCTTGTTACGAATGCCTGTGGTGACGTCGGTTTTCAGTTGATTGCGAATGGCTTGCTCAACAACTGACTTGTCTACTCCACCGGCGGCAATCTTCTCGGCCAGCGCAGTAATTTCTTTTTCGCCGACTATCGCGCTCTCACGGCTGAATTTAGCCAGAGTGCTGGTCAATATTTCTTCTGAGCCTTCCTTGAATAGTTTGATAGTGTCGACATCAGTGACCAGTTTTCGAGCGGTTTGACCGGCCAATTTTTCGCCCACCATCAGACCTTTGAGGCCGAATGATTCTGGGCCCATGAAGCCGAGCATGGCGGCGCTGCCACCTTCAAAGCCTTGCTTGAATATGTTTTTGGCAGACTTGTCGAAGTCACTGCCCTGTATCGCCTTCATCATGCCAACGCGGTAAACCGCGCCACCGGCACCAATGGCGGTGAGCAAAGTGAGGCTCGTTCCACCTGTAAAGAGAGCACCGCCGATGGCCGCCACGGTGATGGTGGCATTAACGAATGCTTCAGCAAATTCGCCTTTGGAGTTTATATAATTTTTCTGGGCTTCGCTGAAATTTTTAATGGCATCGTCAAATTGTTTGCGCTGCTCAGGTGTTAGCTTATCGAGTTCCTTTGCGTGTTCTGTGACAAATTTGTTGAGATTGTCCTGTGTGGTGTCGGCTGAGACTCGACTGTAATCCCAGAATCTTTTCAGCACCGGGTCAAAGTCGCTGGTATGAGAGTTTAGTGCTCTTTGTGAGTCTAACGCGATCTGGCGTACGCTGATATCTGTGGGCGAGAGTAACTCGCGGAAGCGCCATTTATCCTCTTCTTTTACTTTCTCTATAGCGTCGCTGGTAATTAATCGATGGTATTTTGTGTAGTATTCATCGGCCAGCTGCTGTCTTTGCTCTGGTGTCATCTTGGCTAGCTTGTCGCGCAGCTCGTCTTGATCAACTTTGTCACCCAGGGCAAAAAGTCGAAAGCGATCAGCGTCGGTGAGTGTGCCGTTGCCCTTCTCATCTCGTTGAGAAAGAGCATAAAGAGCTACTTCGCGCTCGCTGGTTGTGCCGAGCACCGAATCTTGAAACTGCTTAGTCGCCTGGTTTGGGTTGGCGTTGAGCAACCTTGTCTTATCTTCGTCTGAAGCGTGCAAGATGATATTGATACGCTCTACATTGTCGCTGGTGAGCAGAAGTTTTTTCTCTAAAGGCACTTGGCCGCCGTTAAAGACTAAGTTTTCATACTCTTTCACGTGCTTATCAGAGCCTTCGATAAGCATGCCATCTTTCTTCGTAAACTGAGCGCCCATGCCGGCATTGGTGACTGCACGTTCTACAGATGTGTGAAACCACTGGCTCAGTTTTTGATCTTCTTCTGTTTGCGGATTGGCCATGCGCTCACGCAAAGTAGGATCGGCTTTGAAAGCTTCTTCAATGTGATTTATTACTATGGCCGGTTTCACGCCAGTCTTTAAATCGTCAAGTAAAATTCTAGTGATCGGACCAGTCTGGCCGGGCACCTCGTGCACAATGTTATTAAAGGCATAGCGTTCGCGCTCGGTGCCAGGGGCAAAGTATTGATTGAGTCTTTCTTTCAAGCCGCCTGCATTGTTCAGATAATTTTGACGCTCTTGTTGCGACATGCCTTCAATGGCATCTATGCGCGACTTGCAATCGCGAGCATCTTTAAGGCGCTCTTCAATGTCTCTGTTGCCGATGGTCTGTGATTGTTCAAATGTGTCGGCCTTGACTTTATTTTCCAGCATAGTCATCACTTCTTCGCGATGATTGTCTTCAAAAGTGCCAAGGGCACGTTCGATATTTTTGAGTTCTTCTGGGTGACTCTTTAGATACTGCCAGTCAGTTTTACTTATATTTTCAACTGAGCCCACCAGCTTGTTTTTATCAGTATTGGCGCCAATGCCGGTAAACCAAAAACCTTCATAGCGAGAAGATAGAGCTTCGGTAATAAAGCCGCCATGATTGCGCAATTGCGCTTCCCATATTGCCACTTCGCGGTTGTCGCCGGCACCGTGCAAGGCTGTATCAACCGAATTGTAGTAGTTCAAAGCGCGCTCTTCATCAGGCGTTTTAGGCGTTTCGTTTGCGAGTTTAAGTTGTTCACCTTTCTCAAAATCTTTGCGGTCTTGTTCGCTGGCGTTCACCGTCGACCGGCTAATATCTTCGCGATTGGTGTGATACCAGTGGGTATTGCCTGCGGCTATGGTGGCAATGCTGGCGCTGCCTCTATCCAGAAAATCTTTGGATATTTGAGCATCGGCAGTATTGACGCCGCCATACTCGTCGGTATAAGCCGCCTCAATGCGCTTGTAGCCGTCTGCGGCTTTGAACTGTTCGCGAGCGGCCGGCGTGGCGTCTCTAAAGACATCGTTAAAAATATCGGGACGGCGCTGCTTCAGTGCGTAGTCGGCCAAATTTAAAGTATCTTCGTCTGTTCGGCCGTCGCTACCTTTGAGAATTATTTTGAGAGCTTCTTTGGTTTGAACTGACAGATTCTTATCATTCATCAAATCAGATTCAAGATCGCGACCGTAATCATTTTGATATTTTGTTTTAACTTCGGTAATTTGAGCTGCGGTAAGGGTGCTCAAAGAATCGCGCACTTCCTTTTCGGCACGCACCTGGCCGTCAGTAAACGGTTGATCTTGACCTGAATAAATCGCATATTCTGATGGCGCCAACTCCGCTAGTTTAGCCAGTGCCTGGTGAATGTGGCCGCTGTTGTCGGGTACTCCATCTTTTCTTTTAAACAGTGCTTCGCATTGTGCTGCATCTGATTTATACAAATTAGAATTTAGTTCATCTTGCAAATCGACATTATAAAGGTTCTTGTATGTCTCTTTGAGCTGAGTGCGCTCAGCTTCAGTCATGGGTTCTAAAACGTCGCTGACTTTTTTGATGTCGCTTATGTTATCGCGAATGATCGAAGCAGCTTGATTGCTCTGCTCTTGTTTTTGCTCGACAGTGAGAGTGGGTCTGTCTGCTGTTTTGCCGACATTGTCACTTGTATCAGTGTTCTGATTGCTTTCAAGAACTACATTGTTTTTGTCGCGTAGCTCGCTGCCGCTATCAGTTTTAGTTTGCGTGTTACCGTTGACGAAAGCAAATGTTGTTTCGGCTTCAGAAATGTTCAGCCTATTGGTGCCGGCATCTACTGTTACTTTTAAAGCGCGCTCGCTTTCGCCCTCGGCCTTCCATACTTGCCCGTCGTTGCTTGACCAGTGCTTGCCTTTCTCATCGGTAAAGCCAGTTACTTCTTGCGGATTTTCTTTTTTTGTTTTTACATCGCTTAGCGCAACAGACCGAGTATTAACTTCGACTTTGGCGAAAGCGCCGTCTTCGCTGTTGACCACGGCTCGCATTGTGCGCGGTTTCTCGTTTTCACTCTGCCAGGTCTGGCCGTCTTTACTCTTCCATTCTTTACCATTTTCGTTAAATGAATTGAGTTCGCCTTTATCGTCATAACCAAATTTGCGCGTTTCACCCTTAGCATCTTTAGTCTCAACAACACGCCCGTGATCATCTTTTACCACAACGCTGCCGTCGGTGTTTTTGATGCTGATTGGCTCAACTTTTATTTGTTGCTCACGCCGTTTTTCAGACTCTCTTTTTTCTTCTTCTATCGCTTTTTCCTTTCGCGCCTCGGCCAGCAGAGCTTCACGCCTTTTCTCTTCGGCCTCTTTGCGGCGAATGGCCTCTTCAATTTCGCGCTGTTTAGCAGCTTCGTCTGTACCTTTTTTGGTTGACGACTCTTTGTTTGTTTCAGAATTGTTTTTTAAGACCATGCCTTTCTATGCCCTTGAGCGTGCAGGATAAACTAAAAAATACTGCGACTTAAGCTGAGAGCTTTCTACTGGGCACGAGGCTCTGTGGAATCACGATTTTGGCGCCCGCATTGATGAGATCAGCGTCGGCGATACCATTAAACGAGAGAATCTGATTGGAAGCAGCACGAATGCTGGGATAGTCGGTGGCGATGGACGAGTCTGTTTTCTTGCACTCGCTCAGTAAGTCGATCACTACTGCCCGGAGGGTTTCACCTGTGCGAAACTCATAACTGGCGCTGCCGTCGCCCTGCACGTTAAATGACCGACCGTTACGTGGGTCGCCCCAAACGTCCACAGCTCGCGACATAGCTCCTGGCCACTTGTTTAGCGAAGCCTGGTCGGCTTGCCTTTGTTGCTGGGCTGCCTTGGCCACCTGGGAGCGGAGAGATGAAAGAGATGGTAAAAGGCTGGAGAAGTCTGGGGCGACGCTAGATGCCGCCTGGACGACTTTAGGTTCGAATACGTCAAATTGAGGCAACATGGCTTATCTCGATAATTTGAGAGTTGGTAAGTTGTTGCACCCACGGGGTGACAACTTGGCCATACTAAAAGAAAGTTGTTGCTCAGACGTTAACCGACATTATGGGTGACTCTATCTGGGGAAATTTTGCCATAATCGCCGCGGGTACCAAAGTGCCACATTGAAGTTCTTAAGATTTACCCCCGGGCGTAAATCTTAAGAAGTAGAAACTGCTCGACATTTTTGGCACCATGCCTGGTTATTGAGGTCATAGGTAAGCCATATTGCGTTAGCTACAGGCTTTCAGTCTTGGTCTCTGGAAGCGTCATCAAAAAGTCAGCAACTTTCTGTATCTGCGACGGTGAAAAAGCGGCTGGGCTCATCACAATCTTGTCACCATTTTTATCGCTTTCGGTTAGTTTGTATGTTTCGTTAGCCGTTAAAGTCGCCACAATGGAATCTCGCCCAGCGCGTTTGCCAATGCCGTCAAGCGTTGGCGCAAATTGGCCTCCACCGCCGCCTACACTGTGGCATGATAGACAATTTCTTTTAATAAAAAGAGCTTTGCCTTGACGAATTGACTGCGAATTTGCGCTTACCGTTGCTGCGGCAGCAGGTGGGGGTGTTTTTTTGATTGCGACCTGGTGACCTGCAATTTCAAAACCGCCAGCCGGCTCGGCAATAGTTAGTAAATAGCTAACTAGGCTATTCGCTTGTTGAGCTGGAACTCGAGCGTGAGCAAACAATTCACCTTGAGGATTGAGTTTTCTGTATTCATCTACCGCCTGACGCTCTGAGCTAAGTCTGGCCACCATAAAAGCTCTGGTTCGGCGTGCTCCGATACCATCAAATGGTGGTGCCAGGCTCCCGCCTTTTCCTTCAACTGAATGACAAGTAGCACAATTTTGTCTGGCCGCCAGTTTCTTGCCGGTTTCGCTCTCTGCGCTTTGTGGCTCTGCCTTGAATGTGGTCGAAGTCGCGTGCGCTTTATTTGAGAGACCGTCACTGGCTGACGATAGCTCGCCAGCGCAGCAAGCGAGCATGAAAATGGCCAGACTGCTTGATGTGAGGTAAAAATTGCTTTTCATAGGGGCTCAACTCCTTGTCGAGCCATGCTCGTGGATAGCGGCAGTTCTCTGTAAACAGGTTGTTCCCTATCTTCGAGTAACACTCTTGCTTCGGGGTGTTATTTTCTTTTGCGCCGGTTTTCCATCAGGAAGGCTATAGAGAAAATCTACAATATTTTGTAGTTCTGCCCGTGAAAGATGCAGGGTGCGGATCATCTCTGGTTCGTCGTTTCCTCCTCGCAGGGCCTCTTCAATATCTAGCCTGGTTCTACGCGTGGCTATTCCATCGAGTCTAGGGCCAAAACGGCTCGGAGCGCTATCAACCGTGTGGCAGGCCGCACAGCCGCGATTGAGATAAAGCTCGCGGCCTCTTTTGATCGATTCAGCACTGATGGTGGTGGCGTCGCTATGCGCGCTTTGCTTTTTTGGGGCAGACGCAAACATTTTCGGATGAGTGACGACGATAAAGCCTTCGTCGGGATCTGCTAGTGTGAGCAGATAGGTTGAAATTAATTTTGCCTCTTTCAGTTCAAGGCCCGGGTGCGGCATTATGTTGCTTCTACCGCCAAACAAGGTCGGAAATTCAAGCATTTGTTTTTCTGGATTGAGAATGTGAGCGGTGATGAATTGTTCTCCTCTGGCACCGCCGATGCCATCGAGAGGCGGGCCAAGAGTGCCGCCTTTGCCTTCGGCCTGATGGCAGCTGGCGCAATTGTTTTCAGCGTACAAAATTTTGCCCTGCTGGCTTGCCTCTGACTGCGGTGGTGGCAGGTAGCCGCTTGCCGGAAGACGATAGTGTTGCACGGTTCCCGCACATTGATTCATGTTTTCGGCCAGATCTGGAACTTCGACTGTCGGGCCGGGTAACTGTTTGTTTACGCTGTGCAGGCTCTTTATAGCGGGGGCCGTCAAGTTTATTTTGCCACTGTAAGTGCGCTTTTCTGCCAGTGCGCCATTGTCAGCAGTTATAGCCGCCAGAATTGTCAGAAGCGCCAGAGTGCAGGACGGCATTTTCTTGAAAATTTGTCGGCAGTGATAGAGCTTTACGGTGGTTGTTTCGATTTTCAATTTTTCTCTCTCTATCAGGTAAAACTTTGATAGTTGTTGTGTTGCGTCGTTCTCAGGCGAGTTCTAAATCATGAGGCACCCGGGGTGGAAAGGCAGCGCGCAGTGCGTTGACTATTGAGACAACATCTATGATCTCTTGAGTGATAGCGCCATTGATCGGGCTAAGGTGGCCGCTGGCTGCAAATGCCATGCCTATTGCGCTCAAGGCCATGCCGCCAAGAGCACTTTGAAGAGCAATTGTGCGCATGCGCTGGCTTATGTGGATAAATTCATCGACTTTCTCAAGAGAACTGTCCATTATCACTACGCCGGCCGCTTCTGTAGTAACGTCGCTGCTCTCGCCGATAGCCATGCCTACTGTGGCCGCCAGCATTGCCGGTGCGTCGTTGATACCGTCGCCGACATACAGAGTTTTTGCTGCGGCAGTCTCTTTGCGTACAATTGCGACTTTTTCCTCAGGCTTTTGCTCGGCATAGATTTCAGTGATACCAACCTGGGCGGCAAGATATCGCACTTCTGATTCACGATCGCCAGAGACGATAATCATGCGCTCAAAATTGTGTTTCGGTGCCAGGTGATCAATGAAGGCTTTGCTTTCCTTTCTGGGGGCGTCACGAAAGAGAAAATCGCTAGCATAATGATTGTCAATGGTTATCACACATTCAAGTCCGGCAATCGCTGGTGGCAATTGTTCAAAGCCCGGTGTCTGTAACTTTGTCAGCTGATTTCGACTTGTGATTTGTATACGCTTGCCTTGCACAGTTCCACGCAATCCTTGACCAGCGGCCTCGTGTACCTCGCTTGCTTCTGCTAATTCAATGCCTTCATTTTTGGCGGCAGTAAGAATGGCCCGCGCCAGTGGATGTTTAGAGTAACGCTCGAGGCCCGCCACCAGAGCCAGTATTTCTCTCTGGTCGAAACCGGGGGCAGCAATTTGTTCAGTCAGCTGGGGAACTCCTTGGGTCAGCGTCCCGGTTTTGTCAAAAATAGCAGTGCGGCAGCTACCAATTTGCTCGAGTACCACCGGACTTTTGACAATTATTGCTCGACTGGCGCATAAAGATATGGAACCGATGATCGCCACAGGAATTGCTATCAATACTGGGCAGGGCGTCGCTACTACCAGAACTGCAAGAAAGCGTGTTGCATCTCCACTGATCAGCCAGGCAATCAGTGCCACCACCAGCGCCACCGGGGCAAAGACCGCACCAATCTGATCTCCCAGCCTCTGGAGTTGCGGCCGTTTAGATTCAGATTCCGCCATAACTTCCATGATCTTCGCGTACCGCGAATCTGCCACCAGTTTTGTGACGCGCACAGTCAGAGCACTGTCACCGTTCAAAGCTCCTGATATGACCGTCGACCCGCTTGTTTTTGTAATCTGGAAAGGTTCGCCTGTCAAGTAAGACTCATCCATTGTGCCGTGACCTTCCACTACTTCACCATCAGCTGGGCAAATTTCATGGGGATAGACAATGAGCAGGTCACCGACCACAATATCTTTCAGGGCAATAGCGCTGATGCCTTCTTGGGTTTTGCAGTGGGCCACCGACGGAACCCGCTTAGCCAGAGCCGCCAGCGCCGAAGAAGCTCGTTGTACGGCAAAGCTTTCAAGCGCTTCACCGCTCGCCAACATGAGGACAATTATTGTTCCGGCCAGATACTCGCCAAGCAGTACCGAAGTGATGATCGAGAGCCCACCGAGTAAGTCTGCACCCATCTGCCGCTTCCAGAGATTTTTCAACAGATCGATGAGGATCGGTAATCCGCCCAGACCGAGAACGATGATCAGCGGCATCTGATGCAGATTGGCACCGGTCTTACACCAGTATTTGAGGACCACATGAGTCGCGATGGCGATCACTGCCAATATGGCAATCACAACGCTCTTACGCGTCCACAACATTAATATCGATTTTTGCAGACTAGCAAGCGTTCTTGAGCTTGATGCTAGCATCGTTCAGCCATTATTCACTTTGACCGGTTTCTAGCATGACGAGGTATAAACCCAGTATAGTTCGAAACAGGAAGGGCAACATCAGTCTCTAGGTTGATCCATATTCGCTAAATAGGCCAGATTGAGCAGAAATATTTTACTTTGCATTTCGGACACCGGTGGTGGACATCGAAGCGCAGCCAATGCTATTCGAAAAGCAATAGATGAGTTAACGCAGCACGATAGTTCAGGGCACACCTATGAAGTAGTTATCACCGATGTTGTCAGAGATAGCAATGGCTTACATTGGTTGTTCGTCGCTCTGTACAATTTTTTGCTCTCCAATAAACAAAGTTGGATGAAATATTACTACTGGTTGATCGAGCGGTTAAAGCCAAACGACTCTGCTCTTGGATACTGGCTTGCGTCAGGCTATTTAAAGCGCTTGCTGCAGAGAATAGACCCCGTCGTCATTGTTTCGCTTCACCCGATGGCCAACCATTATCTGGCTCGCGCGATCAAAAGCTGGAAGCCTGACAGTTCACCCGATTTAATTGTGGTTGTCACCGATCCAAATGCCAGCTTGTGGACGGGGTGGGCCTGTCACGAGGCGAGTTTGATCATTTCACCGAATCAACTTGCGACGCAGCGTCTACTTGCTTTGAAAATTTTACCGGATCGCATCAAAACAATTGGCATGCCGGTAGATCCAGAGTATTTGCGCCCGGCTGTGTGCAACCGAGAACAGTTTTTCAAAGGGCTGAATCTTGACCCCAATTTGATCACCGTTTGCCTCAGTGCCGGCTGGGCCGGCGGTGGCAATATGCTTAAAATTTATAGGGCCATGGCCGGCATTGGTAAGCCGTTTCAGACGATTGTTCTTTGCGGCAATAACGTCCACTTATATAATTTGTTCAAGCAGCGAGCTGGTGCGATGAAATTTAAGACCTTGGTGATACCAAAGCTGCCATCACTTTCTGATGCTATGAATGCTTGTGATCTGCTGGTGACAAAAGCTGGTGGGCTCACCACATATGAGGCCGTTGCCCGTCGTGTGCCTATGGCCATCGACATGCTCACCGCGCCAATGCCGCAAGAGCGTGGCACAGCCGAAATGCTTATTGAAGTTGGATTGGCTAAGCCTTTGAAAAAACAGTCTGATATCGTGGCAATCGTCGAAGGGCTCGAGCGCCTTGAAGACCGGTACGCGAAAGTGTTGCCGGTGAAATATAATCTCGATCATACTGATGCAGTTTATGACATAGCAAAAATTATTTTGTCTAGTGCTGGTGCCGAATAGCCGGCGCGTTCAAAGGGCATAAAATTTACAGTCTGATCTCACAACTACGGGCTCTAAAATTGCGCAATGAGATTTTTGTGCTGGTGACGATAGCATTGTTTGTTCAAACCAAGAGCGGTGCGGCTGCCTGGTGCAGTGCTGACGAATTGAAAATGCAAACCATAGAAGCCCAGGCTTTTGCCCGGCATGAACGTGTTCTTGTAAAAAGTCCAGGCGCGGCTTATAAGCAACTGAAAGCTATCCCGTCTCAAAGCTTGAGCACAGCCGGTCGTTGGGAACGACAGCGTTGGTACATGCGTATGTATAAACCTGCAGATGCGCTGGCCGATATCGATGTTCTGTGCCTTCAAGGTCAGAGCAATCCAGATTTCTTGCTACGTAAAGCGGAAATACTTGTATGTTTGGATAGAAAACAAGAAGCGAAGCAGTTGTGTTTAAAAGCCGTGTCGGCGCAAAAAAACATGTGCACAAAAAAAGAAATTGAAGAGTCTAACTCTAACTCTTTGCTAAAGCTTTTGTCGAATCCGCATGATATTAAAAGGACATTCATCTCGAGAAGACGTATTGACGATCTTCCTGTAGATATTCTCGAGCTGTGGAGGAGAAGTTCTCTGGCTAAAAAGTCTGATGATTTTAAAGACTCTTTGTCTTATATTAAAAAGGCTGCGGAGCGTGCGCCCTGGAGTTCTTTTTTGGCATTTGAAGCGGCCCAAGCATATCGGCGTGTTGAGGATTTTAAAAATTCGCTCGCTGAAGCCGAGCGGTGCGTAAACCTTCATCCAAAATATTTTGAAGCTTATGATTTGAAGGCAAGTATATGTGCCGATAACGGTGAACCTGGCGTCGCAATCAAATGCCTGGACCTGATGATAGAGAACGATTTTGATAAAGCAAAATCGCTTGTTCGACGGGCTGAATGTTTTAATGCATTGAATAAACCAGATTTGGCTTTGGCTGATTTAAAGAAGATGGAGAAGCAGCCACGGAGTCGTTCTGTTTTGGCAAAAGCACGCGCTTACGAACTGCTACACGACAAAAATATGGCCATAAAAATATTGACTGATGCTCTTCCCACTGAACGCGACGAAGGCGCTAAAAGGCCGCTTTTGCAAATGCGACTTAAGTTATTTAAGCAAACTGGCAACAAGGTAAAGGCTTCGGCCGACAAAAAGGAACTTGAGAATCTGGACCAGGATTTATATAAGGATGCTCCCTTTAGGCTGAAATATAAATGATAAGCAGTGCTCAAATTACAGGTAAGGTGTTCACCCATTATGGAAAGCCCTTTCCGCCGGCTGATCCATAAACTTGCCCCGTCGCATAACTGGCGTTTTCTGCTGCTGGTTGCACAAATATTGATGCGAGTTCAGCCGTTTGACCAGGTCTGCCCATTGGTGTGTCGCCGCCAAATTGCGTTACCGTGCTTGAGCATGACACGGGCTTACGTAAAGAGTTATTGAAGTTGCGCAGAAAAGTTAGGGGCGCTTAGTCGATGAAAAAATATTTTCTTGCAGCAATTCTTCTCACTGGCGGTATCGCCAACGCTGCCATCGCCAAGCCATTTAGCGCTGGCTCCTTTAGCGTCGTTGAAGCTGACCGAAGCCGGCTATCAATCGGCTCAAAATCAGACTATCGTCTTATTTTGCACGCTACGCAACGGGCGCGTCTTGGCGATAAATTTGGAGCTATCGCTGATTATTCGAAATTGCTGAAGAACGATCCGGGCAACGGGTACTATTATGCGTGCAGAGCTCACTTGCGCGCAGAGCTAGCCGATGAGGACGGTGCGAAAGAGGATTGCGATTCCGCGCTAAATTGCCGCCATAACAATGCCGGTGTTTATTTTGAATTGGGAAGGACAAAATCAGTTCTTTCCGATGAAAAAGGTGCAATTGAGTAGTTTTCACAGGCAATTCAGCTCGCTCCAGAAATGAAGGATGCGCCTACTTACCGCGCTATCGAAAAAATGGGCTTGCAGGATTATCTGGGCGCTCTAGCTGATTTTCAGCATGAATTGGATAATCATCCTAATAATGCGTGGGCGATCGGTGAAAGAGCGAAGTTATATGTTAAAACGCGCAATGTGGCTGCGGCGATAACGGATTTTAATAGAGCTATTAAGCTCGATCCCAAGCAGGGTTATCGGTCGAGGGGCTCCGCTCGAGCTGCATGTGGAAATCAGAAAGGAGCTATAGAAGACTTCACTCAAGCAATTAGGCTCAATTCGTTACTGACTTCGATCAAGCATTGCAGATTGAGCCAAATCATTTAGGGTCACTTGCGCGTCGAGGCGATGCAAAGGTGAGGCTAGGGGATAAGGAAGGCGCTCTGACCGATTTAGATAAAGTGATTAAACTCGAGCCAAAGAACGAGATTAACTATGTCGGTAGAGCCATTGCCCGAGCGGAGTTTGGTGACATGGGCGGAGCGATGGAGGATTTCGATAGCTCGCTGAAGCTTAACCAGAATTCTTCAGTTTACTTCGTTCGTGCTGAATATAAAAGCAAAGGTGGTGACACCGCCGGCGCTATCGCAGATTACATGGAAGTGCTGAAATATAGACCAAAAGACTCCTCAACTTATAAATATCTTGGTGAACTCCGCTGATTTTTTAGTGCAAAAAGCCCCGGTTTTATTTACTCAAAGCCGCTGACCGGGCATAAATGACATTTGCTTCAATTTCTTTTCCTTGCTTAAAGAGAACATCGCCGTAAGCTTTTGAGAATCTCGGCCGCTCTGTTGGTGGAGTTATTTGGTCAAACAAAGGTGACTCATCGCTTATTTGGTCGCCGTCTCGAGGTACGAACGCTGGATGCCGTCAGTGAGTTTAAAGCGCAGTTGCACGATACTTATCTTTTCGGGGGAAAGGGTTTCGAGTACTTTCGCAAGATATTCTTCCAACAACTCTTGTGTGAGAGATAGTGATTTGGTGTCGTTCGAATTAAACTGAATCTTTGAAGATAATTGACTTCCGCAATGAAGGCAGATACTTGCTAGAGGCAAAATAGCTTTAGCGCAAGTTGGGCAAGGCTTGGTTTTGCTCATTAATCGCTGCGCTCCATTAAGTTTTACGGCCTCAGGCTGTACAATTTAAGTGAACAAGCCAGAGGATTTATGGAGTGCCAGGAGCCGCCTATATCTGAGGCTGAAGTTCTCGAATGCTTTCCCTCAACTTTTGAAATTCGCGTCCCAGATAGCACCAAGCTTAAGTGCCATATCGCCATTTGAGTAAGGCGCAAATAGCTTTGCTGGCTGTGCGTTTTAAAGTTAGCGCTAATCTATTTCTGCCGCAACCGCGTACTAAACCATAGTCAAAAAGATAGCCCCAGAACCTATTCGTTTTTTTCAGATCTCTTAAAGGCAGCCACGTCCGCTGCTGCTTTTACTGCTATAGTTTTTTCGTCATCGTAAACGACACTTCTGTGTGAAACTCTTAGCACAAGCACCGTTAATTCTCCTTTATCGAGATAGCAGATCACTCTCATGTCTCGAATGCGATATCGCCAGTAGGTCGCAAGGGTTCCAGCAAGTGGCTTCCCGGCTGTCGTCGGATCTTCAAGAACAGCAACTTTGCTGTCTAAATGATCGAGTATTTCCTTGGCAATCCCCTTCTCGAGCCTCTTTAACTCTTTGAGAGCCGTGTCCGAGTAGTTAATCTTCCAGGCCAAGCTGTTCTCTCACCGATGCGCCTGTGTGGATAACTTCTTTACCAGAGCGAATGCGTTCAAGGGTTGCTTCAGCAAGGTAGCATTCTTCTACAGCGTCGATGCTTCCTTCAACCATCTGCTTGATGTAATAGCTTTTATTGCGTCCAGTTTCTTTAGAGAGCCTTGCAAGGCGCTCTTCAATTTCTGGTGAAAACCGAATAGATGTTGTCATGGCAAGTGAATCCTGTAATGCATGTATCTATTGTAATACAAGTGTGACGAGATGCCAAGTCTTGTGCTTTAGGCAGACCAGCGCAGTCTTTCGGAATTTTGACCTTGGCTTGCGCTATTTAAAATGAATAAAATTAAAAGGCTTTGAAGGCTTTACTAACTCAACAGGCAAATTCTTGCCCTGCTGATCTTGGAGCGAGAGAAAAGTCATTGACACCAAGGGCGATACTACCTTAAAGACTTACTGACCATCCACCATTTGTGGAGTATTTTTCTCAGATTCTTGCCGGGCGCGCAGGCCGGTTACGCCCCATCGACGACTGGCAAATTGCGGATTGTCCAGATTTTTTAAACCCGCGATTGTAATCACGTCACAGTTGTGTGGATTTTCCAAAATCTCAAACTGCTCCACTGTTAAATAAAGAAAACGCATTACCAGAAGCCGCGCTGTTAGCCCGTGAGTGCAGATGAACACCTGACGTGTTCCAGGTTTGCGTCTGATTTGTTGCATCATTGATTCGATAAAGCTAGAACATCTGTCGTAGCAATCTGCCGGTGATTCACCACCTTCATAGCGATAATAGAACCATCCGTGCAACTCGCGCAGCGGCTCTTGTACATCAATGCTCTTATAGCCGTGTTCCACTTCGCGCAATTGCGGATCTTCGTAAACGCGCACCTTCGGCTCACCACCGGGCACAAGTAAATCGGCACCGATGAGGATGTTCTCCATCGTCTGCCGCACTCGTAAGTAAGGTGAGCGATAAAACAGCGTGCCTGGTGTGCACAAAAACTCTGCATTGTCGCGGCCGACTTGTTGGGCCGCTTCGTGCGCACCGTCGGCAAGTGGAATGCGATAGTCGCCAATTTCTCTAACGTCGAGTGAGCCGGCGTTCTGTTGCGATTTTGCGTGTCGACAGATCTTAATTGTTAAATCTGTAATGTCCATATTGTCCTTGTGCGCTCTGGGCAGAGATCGCTGACCGGGATAATTTTACTCCTTCGTGGTCAATCTCGTCTCGTATTGTCTTTATTAACCGCATTTTCAATCAACACCTACATGCAGAGCCATGAAAAAAGTCCTGGGCGCGACTGAAGAATCATCTGATTGAAATTCGAGAAGAAATGAAGAAGTGGTGACTTTAATGAGCCAACTTCTTTGCCATTTTAAAATCATTCTGCGCCAGGCCATGCTGGCCTAGCTGCTCATACGCCCATGCGCGATTTTCGTATGCCCACTGAGAGTTCGGATTCATGCCAATCGCCGTAGTGTCATCAGCAATTTGCATTTTATATTGCTTGAGAAAGGTGTTAGCCCATGCTCGAGATAGATAGTGTTTGTGATTTTTAGGTTCAAGTTTAATCAGCGCACTGAAGTCTGCCACTGCTTTAGTATATTCCTGCAAATGAACAAATGCCTCACCGCGATGTAGATAGCACCGTGTCGCAAATTCACTGTCTAAAGCCATGACTTTAGTAAAAGCATCGATGGCTAGTTGTTCTTCGTGGCGTGAAAGATAATTACGGCCTTCGCGATAAAGATTCGCCGCAATGTTTGTGTTTGCCTCGTTGGGTATCAAAATCATTCGCCTGGCCGGATAGTCGAAGGTAACGATTTTAAATTGACTGAGAAAATCGTTGCCTAGTATTATTTCTGAAGCCGCATCTGGAGCCTGAGCGGCTGGATAAACGTCAAAAAGCGGCGGCTTAAAGCTAGACCCTCCCAGTTCGAGATTATTCAGGCGAACACTTTCGCAGCTTAATTTACCTAGCCACGGGCCTTCTATGCGATTGTTGAATTCCATTTTTTTCGGCAAAATCGGTTTTAAAAGTGCATCTGCAGACATGCTGTTAGGACAACCTGTGTCTAACATTGCAGACATGTCTAATTTTCCGTCCAGCCTGACATTGCAAAACAGTCGGTGGCTGCGTATCCATATCGGCACGATAATTGCATCATTCGGAGGAGACTCGCGCTCTGCCGACAAAATGACCTGCTTTCTAATATAGTCAATTGTGACAACCATATTCTCCAATATATTGCCGCCCAGAAAACCACTAAGAGTGTCGTGTCCAGTCAGTCCTTCGTTTACCGACATTGCAACATTCGAGAGGATCAAGTGATCCAATGCTAAAGTTCCCAATCTGCAAAAACCGTAAGAGTATTCTTTTCCATTCGCCCTGGTGTTCGTCTGTTGAGTCTTATCCAGTTTGGCAACACCAGGCATGGCTTTGTTCCACAAATCTGAGTGGCCGCAACCTGTATCGAGCATTAGCTGCAAAGAATGTCCGTTGGCTTGTACTGGCAAGCAGATGTGATCGCCATTATCGTAGTGGAATGGTAAAACTACTGATTTAATTTTGAGTTGTTTGTCGATACTGTCTTTCGGACTTTCACTCGCCGGGTTAATAAAATCAATCAAGGGACTGCAACTTTGTAGGTGCAGTTTATCTTTATCATCTCCAACTTTCATTGCCTGCAGGCGATCAGCTTTTGCAAGATTATGCTTTCCCAGCCGCTCATAAAGACGCGCTCGAATACTCCGATGGTAAGCATATTTTGGTTCTAACTCTATTGCTCGCGAACGATGTTCAATCGCCTTTTGATAAAGTTCGAATTCTTCGTGAGCAAATGATGCATTGGAATGTGCGTTCAGTGAAGCCGGCGAAAGTTGCAGTGCGGTGTTGAAGTCATCAATTGCATTTTGCAATTGACCGAGGCGATAGTACGTGTAGCCCCGTTGTTCGTATGCTCTTGCAAGCTTGGCATTGATTTTGGTTGCCGCGGTCAAATCAGCGATTTGATTTTGATATTGGCCCAGCTTACTAAGGACTTCGGCGCGCAGAAGCAGTGGATCAACAGAAAGGGGAGTAATTTTGACCGCAACTGTATAGTCTTCGAAAGCCTTTTGAAATTTGTTCTGGCAAAAGTAAATAAAACCGCGCTCCATGTAAGGACCTGCCCTTTTTGAATCTAGTTTTATAGATCTGTTTGCGTCTTCAAGTGCTCTCTGGTACTGGTCTAATTGTCTAAAGGCCCTTGCTCGATAGCAATAATATCTGGCAGACTGCGAATTTAAAGCAATTGCTTTGTTGCAATATTCAAGTTCTTTTTGATAGTCGCCAAAGTGATCATAGGCTCGCCCTTTCGCTGCGTATGCCTCTGCCAGATTCGGTTTCAGTGCGAGAGCTTTATTACTGTCCTTGAGTGCGTCGTTATAACGACTGAGAAGGATAAAAATTCTTGCTCTGTTAGCGTAAGCGATGGCCAGCTTTGGCGCCAAACTAATAGCCTTGCTGCAATCTGCGAGGGCCAGGTCGTTTTGTTCAAGAGCACCGTGTGCGAGGCCGCGCTCGCTGTATGCCTGCGCGTTATTCGGTTCTTTGCAAATAATGGCGTTTAGAATCGCAAGAGCTTCACGGACTTGGCCCTGTTCCTGCAAAGCCTGGGCTTTCACCAAAGGCCTTGCAGGAACAGCCAGTGCAATGCCTGGTGAGAGCCCAATGGTCGTCAACGAGACAAGAAGCGCTACTTTAATCATGAGATTTTTGGAACGCATCAGACCACTTTTCTAGAGTCGGGATATGAACACGATGGTATTCGCGAAGATGGCGATAAGATTCTAGATCGATTATTCGAGATGCTCAATTAAGCGTGAAAGCTCGGAATTAGCGGAGCTGAAAAGGCGAGGCTTCAATTTCTTCCAATTGAAGTTGTTTCAATTTTTTCAAATCAGCGTCTGCTAAGTCTGGCCGATAAATGCTTTTAAAGTAGTCGGAGCGATAGCGATAAAGTTCTTCTCTAGCTATTTCCATATCAAGGTTTCGCTTCGCTTCTGGTATGTTTTCGGTGCGAGAGGCCACAAAATTATAGTCAGCGATAGCATCTTTTAGTTTGCCCTGGCGACGATAATCATTAGCTCTGTACAAATACGCCGGACCAAGGTTGCTATTGAGTTTAATGGCACTGGTAAAGTCAGAAATTGCAGCCGGCATTTTCTGCAATCGATCATATAGAATGCCTCGGCGCAAATAGACCTGCGCCAGGCGTGCTTTGCTAAAGAGATTGGAATTTATTACTCTGGTATATTCAACCAGAGCTTCGGGTAATTTATTCGTTTCTACATATAATTCGGCGTTCAGGTTAACGGCGTCCATGGCCAGGTCAGGTGGACCGACACGTTGTGCGTTTTTTAGTTCTGCCAGTGCTTTTGCTGTTTGTCCCATACCGCAAAACACTAGATAGCGCCCGATGTAAGCTTTGCCGCAATTTACATCTAATTTGAGCGCTTTATTGAAGTCAGCCAGCGCTTTTTCGTTGTCCGAACTTCCCAGGTAGCCATCGCCTCTTTCCAGATAAGCAGTGACCGATTTTGGATTATGTTTAACCGCGTCATCCAACTGTGCTTGAGATTTATGACCCCGTCTCATTCCCAGGCCTATTGAGTCTGGACCGGTATGCAAATAATCATCTGCATTATTTGCAGCAAAAGCCGCATGTGGAGCAAGTGTTAGAATCGCGGCACTTAGAATACCGATTAAAATTGTGCTGTAAGAATTATTGGGTGCAGCCAAAGGTCTATCCATTGTCAGCCGCCTTAAGTAAAAAGAGCTCTTCTAACTAGATTAGCCTATATGTCCCCCTTATGTCCGCGCTATCCTCAAACCCAATGGCGGCGCTGCTAACAGCATTAGCACAAGCTGAAGGAAAGCCGTGAGTTTTCGAGGCATGTTCGCTTAACGTCGACGAAACCGGCCGCCACCACCGAATCCACCGCGACCTTCGCCGCCAAATCCGCCGCGATCCTCGCCACCAAAACGACCGCCACCGGCAGCTCTTGCTTCCGAGAATCTACCACCGCTAGCTTGAGCTGTGAATGGATTGCTTTCAGATTTTTGGAAACGACCGGGGTTTTGCGACACTTGTTGTTGATACCACTGCTGCTGGCGTTGATAGTTTTCCTGGTGCTGAGCACCACTGCGGTTGGTTTGAGCTTCTTGAGCTACTTGAGTGCGGTTGGCCTGATTGTTTTGATACTCAGTTTGTCTGTTTTGTTGACTGGTCTGGGCGTGCTGAATAGCTTCGTTCTGATTGTTCAGAGTTGATTGTCGTTTGTTGTACAACATCGCTTTTTGATTGCCATTCAAATCGCTGAAATCTTGCCGCTCATTATTATTGTTGTAATAGTAGCCATTGCCATTGCCATTGGCGCCGTAGTACATGGGCGTTCCGTACGGGGCATTGTAAAAATTTCCGGACATTGCCGCCCCTGCCATCGCTCCCATTCCCGCTGCGGCAGCCGTTCCTACGGCCGACATCACACCGTTGCTGCTTGATTGAGTGGTTGCCTGCGTGGTTTGAGCTGGTGCCTGTTCAGGATAGTACGGCTGCGGAGCGTATTGCGGGATCTCATGGGCCGTTGTCCGTGCACGTCTTGCTTGCAATGCCTGGACGGCGGAGTTTAGGTCTACTGTCTGGCCGCTCATGTCGTGATACCAGAAACCGCCTTGCGAGCCCATATAAATTTCGGCTACATCCCCAGAAACGCCTGCTCCGGGTAGAGGTGCGAGGTCGCCTTTTGGCGTAATGACGCTCTGGCTGCCATTCTGGTTGTGTACAACTTTGAGCAAAACAGTGGACACCTGCGGGCCCTCACCATTTTGAGCGAGCGACTGGGCCGGTATAGTCAAGAATATTGATGCTGCAATTAAGAGTGCCGCTATACGGGTTTTTCTCACGTCCGAATCCTCTTTGATTTGCTCAGCGCAATTTGCTCATGACTACTGTGCCGCAGGTTCGGGAAATTGTAGCTGATCTGGAACGCCCGTTACTTTCGTCAGACAGACGGCCGCGAAAAAAAGCGGATTAAGGAAGCGGATTAAGGAAGCGGGTTGCCCGAGTTGGCGTAATCATCTTCATTGAAAACGCGCTGTCTTTTCTGCTGTATTTCTATCCTACAATTCGGGAAAGATTTATGGAACAGGGCCAGTTGTGCCTTTGACCAGTCATCGGTTTCCAGTTTCGTCAGGTGCTTGAAATTCTTGTGTTTGACAAATGTTTCTACGCCGACATGAGCGTGCCTCATCACAAAGGTTCTCAAGCTGGAAATATTGCTTATCGCTTCAAGTTGCTCGTCAGAAATAATTGGTCCGCCGTACGATAAAAGAGTCAGATTAGGGCATGTTTTTAGTGATTCAAGAGCGGCTGTTGAGGGGCTAGTGTCGTCAATCAACAGTGATTGTAAGATTTTTGAACCAGAAACCGCTGCAATAACGTCGTCTACATCTTTGATGCCAGACACTTCAAGAAATGATAATCGTCTCAAAAGTGAGCGTTTCGCTAAATCTTTGCCTGACTCGTTGCTGTTGTTCATGGTGAAACGAGTCAGGTGAGGGAAAGTTTCTACAAAGTCGAGTACCCCAACAGTGGGATTAAAGCCAGCGAAGTGCACACCAATGAAGTTTTTCCATTTTCGTACGATGGCAAGCATAGCTAGCACCGGCGTCTCTCTCGGGTCGTCGTCCACCGTATTAGTGCGGCTGATTCTCAGTTCATTGATATAACCAGTGTCTAGCTTTTCTAAAATCTCAGGATGCGCCCACACCGCCGGATCGTTCTCACGTACTTCTAAACAAATGGGCGGTACTGCACCAATAAACACTTCTTCTCTCGCTTCGGTGCGAATGCCGCGATTGTTTTGCAATTTGCCTACTGAAGTTACTGGAAAAAAGAATCGTATTCCATGCTTTCCGTGTTTATAGCCTTCGATCGGAGTGCGCTTTTTGTAGTTTGCGAAGTCTTGCGCTGCTTTGGCAATAGACGGAGTAATCACCGTGTCGGCGTAAGCATCAGGTTTTGTGCCTGTCACCAGGTCCAAGCCGTCTTTGCGCCCGGCACTGCTGGTAGTGCTTGTTGTGCTCGTTTGCGTTGCATCTCCCTGAACGTTGCGCTCATTGTTCGATTGATTGTAGAAATATCCGCCTGTGCCCAGAGCGATGAATAGCAGACAGAGTGCCGCGATCAGTAGAGGTGATTTAAGCACACTGGAATTGGTTATGTCATCGTCGGTATATTCGCTATCAGAATCGTCTTCAAATTCTGTTGGTGCCTGGAGGGCGTTTTCGTCACGACCAACCTGTTGAAGGGCGCGCCTTACCTCCACCATAGTCTGGTAACGATCGTCAGGACGCTTGGCCAGCATTTTTTGCACAATATCGTCGATTTCTTGCGGAAACTCTTGCTCGCCGATATCGTTGATCGAGGGTGGTGGCTTAGTCTGGTGGAGCAATATTGTTTCTATCGAATTTGCGCCTCGAAAGGGAAATTCGCCGGTGAGAGTTTTGAAAAAAGTACAACCCAGCGAATAGATATCTGAGCGTTGATCAATTTCAGAACCGAGTGATTGCTCTGGGCTCATATATAAGGGCGTGCCGAAAACTTCACCGGCGCTGGTCAGGCCCTGCTGCATGAGCGTATCGCGACTCAATAATTTAGCCATACCGAAGTCGACGATTTTGACTAGTAAACCACCCGACTTGCTGTTTTCTAGAATTATATTTGCTGGTTTTATATCTCGGTGAATGATGCCTTTACTGTGGGCGTAACCGAGTCCGGCGGTCAGTTGTTCAAAAATGTCGAGGATAGTGTCGAGATCGGCCAGGACTTTGGAGCCGATGTACGAACCCAGCGAACCACCATTGAGCAATTCCATGACGTAATAAGGACAATCGCCCCTGTCAATGCCCATATTGAAGATTTTGACGACATTAGGATGATCGAGTTTGGCAATAGCCCGGGCTTCTACCTGAAACCGCTGCCAGGTCTGTTCATTCACCTGTGTTGGTTTCAATAATTTGAGAGCAAATTCGCGCTGCATAATTTTATGCCAGCAGCGGTAGACAATGCCAATTCCACCCTCGCCGACTAAAACGAGCAGCTCATAGTTATCGCCGACAATGTCGCCGGGCTTTAAAATACGGCCTGCTTTGCCTGGCACGCCGACTATGGCTGTATTTTCGTCATGGTTGATGGGCTTCACCGGTAGAGCTAGAACTATAAAACATTGTATAAGCCCTGGCTTACAAACCCGCCAAAATCGGAAGTAACTAATAGATATATGTTAAATTGGGGACTCAAATTCAGGCTTATTTTAACAATGGATATCCAAACCCAGTGCTTACCTCTTCATGAGGTTTTAATTACCGGAGAATTGGCCGCGAAAGCCAGCCGGGATCCTCAGTATCAGCTTGAGTCGAAAATGATGGGCATGCTCGCGCAGCAGCTTGCCGACGAACCAGCTTCGATTTTGCAGGGTCTCACCGATGCTGTAGTGAGCGTGCTTGGCTTTCAATCGGCCGGTGTAAGTTTAGTCACTGACGACGGAACAGCCTTTTACTGGCCGGCGGTTTCAGGAGTTTGGACGCCCAATATCGGCGGCGGCACTCCGCGAGATTTTGGTCCATGTGGCGACGTCATTGATGGCAATGCACCGCTGCTTTTTAAGCGGCCCGCCAGACGTTATGAATATATAAGCACCATTGAACCTGCCATTGAAGAGTGCTTACTTGTGCCCTTTTATCTCAAAGGTGCGCCGGTTGGAACAATTTGGGCACTGTCCCACGACCATACCCATTCTTTCGACAATGAAGATCTGCGTTTGATGCTGAGTTTGGGTAAGTTTGCGTCATCGGCCTATCAAACGATTCACTCGATGCAGTCACTGGAAGCTTCTCAAGCCGAGGCAGTGCGACTGCATGATGAATTGCAGGCGTTGCATAAAGAACGTCAGGCAGAATTGAAAGATGAACTAGACACGACCTCGCAAAGTTTGCTTCGTACCGACGAAGAGCTACGCGCTATTACGATGTTAGTTTCGCAGCAGATTCAAGAGCCAGCAAAAATTGTTTCGAGCTATTTGAAATTACTGGCAGTGCGCTACAAAGATCGCCTGGGCACTGACGCTGACGAATTTATCGACAAGTGCCTTGAGGGCAGCGATTCGATTATGCGCATGCTCGATGATCTGTGGAATTACACTCATGCCATCACTGAAGTTGAACGCCAGAATAGTAGTTTGATGCGGTCGCTCGATGAAGCGTTAGAAGAGTTGAAAGAACTCATTGCTCAATCGAATGCCACTATTGAGAAACCAGATACGCTGCCTTGCTTGCTTTTGAATGAAAAGCACATGCAATTTATTTGGGCCGCTCTAATTGATAATGCCATCAAGTTTTGCAGATCAGGAAATAAACCGGAAATTATCATCACTTGCTCTGAGCAGGGCGATGATTATTTGCTGACAGTCGCAGATAAGGGCATTGGTGTTGATACCATGAATTTCAAAGACATCTTCAAGCCATTTGTTCGCGTTAACGCTCGCCCGGATGAATCTGGTAGTGGAATGAGCTTGCCTATCGTGCAACGCATGATTACCAATCATGGCGGCACAATCTGGGTTGAACACGATCTTGAACATACTCGCTTCTGCTTTACCTTGCCGGCCACTGTTGTTTAAATATGGTGTTTAAATATGTTGTTTAAACGGCTTGGCTTCAATCATTTGCCGTGAAGCCAGCCACCCTCAAAGCCCAGGGCGCGCAGGCCGGCAATCAAATACGGGCATTTATGCATAGTCTTCCAAACCAGTTCTGATTGATAGTTTTCGATCATGATTATGGTCGAGCCCTGATTCAATCCAAAAAACCAGGGCGAAATCCAGCCTCCATAACCGCCGGAGGATTGCGGAAAAGACGGATTGTAGCTGGAGTCAAAACCGTATTTGCACAGTCCTTTTTCACCAAGTTCAATGATCATGTGGCGAACGGTTTCCATCACTATATCTGGTGCAAAGGGCAGCGATGCCAGCACGGCCCAGGGCGCAATTGTTCCGTCATCTGGCCCGTGAGGAACGCCGCGCGCAATGTAATCGTAAAATTTTCGTTTAACGCCGTTAACGGTTCTGCGAGAAGGTCCCGGGCCATCGCCGGCTGTTAGACCCCAACAGTTTTTTCCATAGTGAGCAAAGCTTTTTGAATTTTCCACCGCATATTGTCTTTGAATGAATGTGGCACGTTTGCTATTTTCAAAATAATCAAAACCGGCTTTTTTATTGAACTGGTCTTGAATGCCGCGAAAATCTACCCACAAATGCGACATCTGGTGAATGAACAGCGGCCCGGCATGCAGACATTCGATGTCATAGATGTTCATCGTTTGAAACGTAGAAGTCCACTGATGATAACCTTTTGCGTCGACGGCATGAGTGGGCGAACCAGCGGCCAGGGCGTAAAGCAAAATGGCTTCTGAATAATTCGTGTTCCATCGGTGCCGCTTGAATTTTTTCTCTGGTGTCCAGCCGTGGGAGAAGGTCGCCGCACCGTTCAAAGCACCGTTCAATGCCCAGGGCCATTCAACGCGTCGGTAAAGCAAATCGGCAGTTTCTCGAATCTCACGTTCGTCTTCGCTCGCGCCGTTAAAGTAGGTTTGCGCGCTAAGTATTCCTGCCATAAGAATTGCTGTGTCGATGGTTGAAAGTTCGCTTTGCCAGACTCGCTTGCCAGTTTTCATATCAAGAAAATGATAGTAGAAGCCTTTATATCCGGTGGCATCCGCTTCTGTGCCTTGATGGCTCGATCGAAGAAATCGCAAAGCGGCCAGAGTGCGCTCGGTTGCTTCTGAGCGTGATAGCAATCCCATTTCGGTAGCAATGGTATAGACCGTAAATCCAATTCCCAGCACGGCGATGCTTGCCGGCGCGCCCGGCTGATTTTTGTCTGCGATTAGACCGTTGGCTGGGTTCCATTCGTGACGAAAGTAATCAAAGCTTCTGCACTTAAGGTGCTCAAGCATTTCCGTCTCATGACCAGGTGCCGTGAGGGTATGCAGTTCTGCTGTCTTTGAGGAATTCATCAAAGTTATTCTGGCACATCCTCATTCATGACATGAAGTTCTTTACCCGTCCTTAACTACTGCCGAGTCAATGTAGAAGTATTAAATTAAGAAGAGAAAAAGAAAGAATGAAAATTGAAAGAGAACAGCCAAAAAGAGGAAAGCAGCACTACGTAGGCCATGACCCGAGCGGCAGCAATAATGCGTATACGCCGCGTGTGCCGCTGGCGCCGATTTTAATCACCATAGCCCTGGTAACAGCTGCGCCTTTCGCCGGCTGGGGACTCGCCGCTTTAGAGAAACCACCGATTAAGATCGAGGCGGGTGCACCAACTGCCGAACTGGAGCAAGTACTGCATCAGCGTGCGGCCGCAAAAATTTCGCCTGACGAAAAAATATTGTTTGTCGCCACACCGGAGCCTGGACACGAAGGCTGGGCCAAAATTCTCTTTGTTCCTTTCGCCATTGTTTGGACGCTCTTTGCCATACTCTGGACTGCATGTGCGGTAAGCGGTGCCCGAGAGATGAAAGGTATTTTGGGCTGCTTCATGGTGCTCTGGGGCCTGCCCTTTTTGGCCGTTGGCGCATGTATGCTTTCAATTCCGTATTTCACTTACAAGCGTGAATTGCACACCATCTATGCCATCACCGACGCGCGCACTCTTGAATTTACAAATGACGGCGTCAAGCAAATCGTCACTTTTAACAACAGGCACTTCGGGCCAATAGAGTCGAGAAGCTATTCTAAAACTCGCACAGATGTGATGTTTCGCTCAAGCTTGGATCCCGAGTCACCCGGGGTGTACGATGGATTCTGGGGCATCGAGAACGGTGCGCTCGCGACGAAAATATTAGAAGAGAAACTAGAGCAGGCAGAGGCGCGCGCGGTGAAGTAAGCAAGCTGATTTACTTCGCATTGAGAAATAGCCTCAGGCAGCGATTCCGCTAGTCTTGAGATTCAGTTCAGCTGCGTTTGCGATAAAGTGCTTTCCAGGCTAAATGTTTTGCGCCGTCAGGCAAAATAAAGTGCGATCGATTAAGTTCGATGATTTCAAAAAACGGCTCTATCAGATTGATCAGGTCAGCTGCAGACAATTGGGGCGGGCCATTTTCGGGATTTTCACGATTCTCATCTTTGCTGCCCACGAGGCTGAGCCAAAGTCCACCAGGTTTAAGCGCACTGGCAATTCGTTCGATAAAAAGGCCGCGCTCTCCTTTAGGTATGACATGGTAGACGCCGCGATCAAAAACAAAATCTTGGCTGCTGTCGCTTACTGGCGAGCTTTGGCAAATATCCAGTAAATGAAAATCAATTTTTTCACCGCCGACTGAAGCTTTCGCTTTGTCGAGTGCTGTGGGTGCGATTTCTGTCGCGGTAACCTTACAGCCCTGTTTGGCCAACCAGATTGCGTTTGTGCCGGTACCGCAGCCTACTTCTAAGACATTGCCTGGCTTTTTGTCGAGAGCGGCAAAATACTGCTCCAGTTCAGGAGCTGGAAGTTTGGTATCCCACGGGGGCGCAGTTTCTTCCTGGTAGCGCTCTTCCCATTTGTGCTTTTCGATATCTGGCGTATCGCTGGTTTGTTGATTTTTCATGATTGAATTTTACCCACTTGGCAGGAGGTTCGATCACTTGGGTTTGACCGCTGAGTCCGGTGCGCATATAGCTTTTAGCGCCGGTGGTCGCACAACCGTTGTACGACCGCGTTATCTTTCAACCGTTACGTTATCCAAAGGGCACTTACGATAAACTCACCGTTGACGGCACCAAGCCGACGGAAGTGTACTTTTCTTCAGCGAGCGAAAATAAACTGCATGGATTGATGTACCAGTCGAACCAGTCAGACAAAGTGGTGTTAGTCAGCCATGGTAACTCTGGAAATATTTCGCATCACGGCTATCAGGTAGGCATCTTGTTAAAGGATGGAGTTTCTGTTTTTGTCTATGACTATGCAGGCTATGGCCGGAGTGAAGGCACTACTTCACTGGGTTCTTTGCAGCAAGATGCCCTTGGCGCTTACAAATATCTAACGGTAACAAAACACTTTTCTCGCGACAAAATTGTATTGTTTGGTGAATCGATCGGTACCCTCGTGACCGGAAGATTGGCTCAGTCGGTTGATTGCAACTCTATCGTTCTTGAGTTGCCACTATATTCGATGCGGCGAATTTGCTGCGAGCATTTTTCTTTCGATTTGCACGCTGCCATCCTCCAACCCAAAAAATATATTCGCATTCAGGGCGTCGGGCATGGTGATGCGGCCATGTTGCAGTCGAAAGACTACGTTGAAGGTCTCAGGGAGTTTCTCAAGAGTAACTAAACACTGCGCCATGCTGTAGGATAGCTTTGTAATTATTGGAGATGGTCGGTGACCAACGCTCAAGCTGCTACCAAAATCGTTCGTGTGTCAGACCCTGTTAATTTAGAGTTCCCGTTTGAAACTCTGTCTTCTGACCTCACTCCCACTGACGCATTTTACGTGCGAAATCATTTTTCTCAACCTGAAATCAATGTGCAGGCCTGGCGCCTATCGATTGAAGGTGCCGTCGAGAAGCCTCTTCAGCTGACCTTTCCTGAATTGCTATCAATGCCAACTCACACCGTCACCTCTGTTTTAGAATGTGCCGGCAATAGCCGTGTTTTTCTTTCTCCTAAAGTAGCCGGCGCCCAATGGGGTTTGGGCGCCGTCGGCAATGCCGAGTGGAAAGGCGTACTACTTTCTACAATCCTTGAACGCGCTTGCCTGGCCGAAGACGCTGTTGATGTAGTTTTTGAAGGCGCCGACAAGGGGGTTCCTGACGAGCAGCCCAAGCCATGCAACCCCATTTACTATGCGCGCTCTATACCGAAAAGCAAAGCACTCGAGGCCAACATTTTGCTCGCTTACGAAATGAATGGTGCGCCGCTTTCAGAAGCCCACGGCTTTCCATTGCGATTGATTGTTCCTGGTTGGTATGGCATGGCGTCGGTTAAATGGCTACAGCGCATTGTCGTCACTGAATATCCATATGACGGTTATTTCCAAAAAATTGATTATGCATTTTGGGAAGAGCGCGACGGTTTGCCAGTCAGGCAGCCGATTACCGAAATTGAGCTGAAGTCGCAAATTGCACAGCCGGCCGCCCACAGCGTTATCGACGCCAATAGTACGTGCCTCATATATGGTGCCGCCTGGACGGGTAGCAGCAAAATAGCAAAAGTCGAAGTCAGCGTCGATGGTGGCAAAGAATGGCACCTCGCGAATTTGGGTGAGAGCGATAATCCGCATGCCTGGATTTTCTGGCATTATCAATGGAAGACCTCAGCCACCCCTCATGACACCATATTGATGTGTCGAGCTACTGATACAGAAGGACGCAGCCAACCACTGACGCGAGATTTGAATAAAGAGTCTTATCGAATATCGCACACATTACCCATTTCGGTGCAGGTTCGTTAGCCTGCGGGGCAAGCTCGCCAGTCAAAAGGGCTTAGTAAATACTCTCCAGATCTAGCAGCGTTGCTTTCGCTTTCAGGCCACCGGCAAAACCGGTTAATTTGCCATTGGCGCCAATAACCCTGTGGCAGGGCGCGATAATAGAAATTGGATTTTTCCCATTGGCGGCGCCAACTGCACGCATTGCTTTCTCGTTTCCTAATTGTCGGGCTATCTCTCCATAACTCCTTGTTTCGCCGAAGGGAATGGTTATAAGCGCTTGCCAGACACTCTTTTGGAAATCAGTGCCAAGCGGATCGAGCGGTAGCGAGAATTCTTTGCGCTTGCCTTGAAAATATTCACTTAATTGCCTTTCGGTCTCTTGCAAAATTGTATTTTCACTATCGGCTGTCACCGCTGGTAATGGCACGCGCTTCTGGCTGTCATTTTCCCACAGTACCGCAGCTAAGCCTTTTTCGCTTGCCACCAGTTTTAATTCGCCAACCGGCGATTGCATCTTTTTAAAAACGTAATTCATAGTTTCTCCTGCGAACATAAATTTTAATTCGCCTCGTGAACAACTTCAAGTGATTTCCATAAATGCATCGCTGCATATGAACGCCATGGCCGCCATTTTTCTGCGATCTCAATAATGGCTTTGCCGCTTTTCAATCCCAGTACTTTTTTAATTCCGAGATCTGAATAAGGAAATGCATCAGGCCAGCCCAGGCAGCGCATGGAGATATACTCGGCCGTCCAATCACCGATGCCCGGTATGCTTTTTAGCTGCATTTTAGTGCGATTGATTTCTGCTCCGGGTTCGAGTGAAAGGCCATCAGATTCCACTGCCCGAGCGAGATTAATTATGGTGGCAGCCCGCGCTTTGATAATGCCGAGTGCCGCTATTTTAGGCACTTCTGCTTGTGCCAGATCAATTACCGTGGGCGTCAATAGGTGCAATTGTGGAAATGGTGTCACTATTGATTTTCCCAGGAGATTTGCCAATCTGCTCGCTAGAAGTGACGCACCTTTGACGCTTGCTTGCTGGCCGAGAATGGCGCGCACTGCTATTTCGGTTCCATCAAAGGCACCGGGTACTCGCAGGCCCGGATTTTCTGCCGCCACTATGCCCAGATGACTGTCGACGATTTCCGGCACCGATTGCATAGTATCGACTGCCAGTCGTATGGCTCGCGAAAAGCCAGTTCACAAACAAAGCTGTCTGAAGCGACTTTGGCCAGGCCTGTTTTGCGAATCTCAGTTGGATTCATGCGATAGCGCTCGAGAAAGAGGGCGTTGAACCTTCGTACACTGGCAAAACCGCTGGCTAGTGCCACTTTGCTTAGAGGTAAGCTGGTATCAGTCAACAACCTTTTGGCTGTTAGAAGTTTTTGTGTTTGTGCCAGTTCAATAGGTGAAACTCCATATTCCGCTTCGACCACCCGCCGCAAATGCCTGCTGCTGATGCCCATAGCTTCAGCCATCTGGTCCACTCCTCCTGTAGCCAGGGCGCCATCTTCAATGCGTGTCATCGCCTGAGTGGCGAGGCGACTGGCTGCATCTACCACTGCATTTCCTGGTGCCAACTCTGGGCGACAACGCAAGCAAGGTCTGTAGCCTGCCTTTTCGGCCGATGCGGCGCTGCGATGAAACTGGCAGTTTTTAAATAGTGGTGTCTGAGCTTTGCAGACAGGGCGACAATAGACGCGGGTGCTTTGCACGGCGACAAAAAGATGCCGTCGAAGCGCTTGTCGCGCGTGCGCAATGCCTCATAGCAGCTAGACGCGTCTGTTTTCAAAATCTTTTCTCACATCCCATATGAGCATATTAGACCCGATCGGTGCGATCTGTTAGCCATTTTCGGACATGGTCGTGCCAATGTTTGGTTCTTTGTGAACCCCCGGTGCACAATTGATCAGGTGTTGCATTCACCGCCTGCCGACAAGCAAACCATGGAAATCCCGAATTTGCCTGTGGAAGCGAGTCATCTGACACCCGGCGGGAAGGCCGAAGCCCGGGTCGACAAAGATTCAGAGGGTGGCTCCGACAACGTTCAATATCCTTTGCCGAGCACTATATTGCCGCGGCGTGTTGAGACCGACTCGACAAAAAAACAATGTGCTTGTACTCGACGATTATCGTGTCAGCGATATTTTGCTTAAGGGAGAGCATGGTATATCCCACGGTGAGTTGAGTGCGCGCCTGGCAGAAGAGAACGGTTTGAATGTGACGCGCATGCAAGTCGGTCTGCTTAAAGGCAATGTTATGGATATTGCCGGCGCGCTCAAAGACATTGATAAAGGCATGAGCGACGGCACCATCGATTTGAAAAAAGGCGATGTAAACAATGTCAGTTTAGGTCTGGAAAAATCATTTAAAGACATTAGCAAAATGGTGGGATTTCCGGTCACTGCTGAAAACATCCGCGATGAGCGAACGCACGTGCTTGAAGCAATGCGCGATAACTCTAATTCAAATCATTTTTCGCGCAACGACCGCGCTTTTATGCGACAAGTGCTTTCATTCACCGACGGCATTGAAAAATTGCAGGCCCATGGTTTGAAAGTAGTTACTGCCGCCGGTAATAAAGGTGCCGACCATCTCAATGTCGGTATGCTCGCTGCCGACAAGCAATATTCGGCGCTTGATGTAGACGGCAAAATTGCTGATTACAGCGGCAATAATTCGCTGACCGAAGCTGGTCGTGGTCAGATTGATTTTTCCTATTTCCCGTTGAATATGGCGCTCTAGATGATGCCAATGCCACTAAAGGCACCGATTATAAAATTGCTCCAGCTGACTATACAACCTGGCGCACCGGCACCAATGTGCAAAGTGTTAAAGGAAGTTCTTTCGTCAATGTCGATAAATTGCCGAGCGAATTTGAAAAGTAAAGAGAGGGCAGCATAGCTCCCCCCTCTTGTTCGTGGAAAAATACGTCCGGACGTATTTTTCCGCTTGATAGTCGTCCTTCTATCTGTTATTGCCGGAAAGCATGCCTGTTTTCATCTCAGGTGTGCGTGTTTCTTGGCCGGTTCTTTCGTTTCTCATTCTTTCATTGATGCGAATCATGTTTTGCACATGCTTGACGCCAGACACTTCATCAACGAGGTCTTCGGCAATACGTTTTTCAAAACGCTGGTCGACAGTACCGCGAATGGTAACCTCGCCATTTTTGACTTCAATTTGAATTTCAGTGGCATCAAGTTCATGATGACGTGAGAAGCATTCGTGAATTTCTTCGCTAATGCGCTCATCTGAGCGTTTGTAATCTTTAGGCCCGCGACCGAATTTAGAATCGACTCCGGTGCGGCCAAAAGTTTGGTAGCCGTCATCAGATGACCATGGCCACTGGCCGGCGATAGAAGATTTGGTTGTGCGATCAAAATTATAATTGCGATTTTGGTCGATCATATTTTGATTATAACGAGTTACCTGACCGCCGTGCATGCGGTCGTAGTTTACGCCGGGCATACGATTAGCGCCGCGCTCGAATTCGTTATCCATATTAGTGTTTGATCTCAAACGCTCAGCGCGATTGTCCATCGAACGGCGGTGCTCTGCTTCGTCATCCCCAAACCATGAACGCACCTCATCAGTGCCCTGTTCAAGCCAGCCGCGCTCGCGACCGTGATGCATCCATTGTTCGTATTGATCGCGATCTTTTCTACCGTTATTTTGATTGTAAGACATAATTCCATCCTCAAATTTGGTGTAGTGCAGGTTTCTAAATCAAAAATCGATGCTTGCAAAATGACTGTCGAAGCATGTGCTGATTTGCGCTAAATGTTCGCACAAAACATTTGCAAAGTAGCTCGGTTTTAAGGATTTATTCCTCTCGAATTAATCTGCCAAGAATAAGCTCTACAGTCACTTCTAGAAAGATGGAACAATCAGCAAGGGGGGGAGTCTACGGTCAACCGACAGCAAATTGCACTATGTGCGAAACAATTAGCCCAGAGGCATGTTCACAGAAATCAAGCCCTGAGTAATCTGGGTTGAGGCCGCCCATATATGGCACCGCCATTAAGTAAACTCGACTGCTAAGATTTCCATCGGTTTGCACAACTTGGAAATTATCCGAAATTGCAGCACCTGACACGCGTAAGTAATATTCGCCGTCAAGCTCTTCAATGCCTTTTTCTCCTGCGGCCATCAGTTTTTTAGCCCGGGCTGCAGATTTGAATTTCAAGCGGGCGTGACTCACCGTGCCACCCTCCACCAAACCCTTAAAGGGAAATTGGTCGAGAGGCAAATGCTTCTGCCCGGTGCAATCAATAAATGTTTTGCACTCAACAGTGATTTCTTTGCCACTTTCATCTTTATAGCGATAAATGATTTTCTTGTCGTCGAAAATTTCAGCTTCGCCACCATCGCCATCAGATATAAGTTCTAACTTTCCTGCGTCATGCAATGCCATCAACTCTTCGCACGATCCTTGCGGCATAAAGGCAATTACCACTGAAATGAGCGGCATGAGATGTTTGCGCAAGCGCAACATGTCCTCTGCTGAGAGATATTTAGCCGGATAATTCATAGCAAAACTTAAGGCCGAGAGCATTTCCTTCCAGTAAACAGGGCGCTCATGTTCTATTGATTTCTCTGCTTCCACATACTCTTTTTTAAATAAAGTAAATGGGTCAATGGCTTCTCTCGATTTCATCATTGCGTCAACGAAAGTTTCCATATTCATTGATTTTATGCTTTGATAAAATGCTGGGTCGCTCTCTTTAAGCGGCAGTTTAAAACCGTTTTCGAAAAGATAATCGAGCTCGAGAAAACCGTCGTTGGCTCGAATATTTTCTTCAATGCCTTCAGGCGAGAGGTGCGTGTTACCGGCGGCATGCGGTTCTTCAAGGTGCACGCGAATACACGGCAGCAGGCCGTGTCGCGAATGCATGGCTATGCGATAATCAGGAGAATTGTCGTTGACGCTAAAGGTGAGGCGCGAACCTTCCCATTTAAAGACGCCGTTGTGCCTGGACGTTGTGCGAATGGCATCCACGGCTGTGAGCGAGCTGCCGCGCACGACAATTTCGTGGTTAAAATGCGTCGCCAATTTGGCCGGCGGATAAGGCGAGTCAAAATATCCGGGAATTTTACCTTCGCGCTCGGCCGGCCAGTGGTGACCGGAGCAAATTATTACACAGTCAAACTCGAAGGCACCATCGGCGGTGATTACTGTAACTTTTTCAGTAGCCAGATTGTCACGTATATCGGTGACGGCGGTTTTATAGTGCACCCTGGTATCAATCTTGTCAGTTGGTCGCTGGTCTATAGCTTGATTGAACTGAGATGTTAGATACTGGCCAAATAACAAACGAGGCAAAATCTTTTTTTCATGAAAGTCTTCTCGCCGAATGGCAAATCTTTCAAGCGTGGTCTCGGGCAGTGCCTTCACCCAATCTTCAAGTGGTTTGAGCAAGTCAGGAAGTTCGTCTGCCGATACGTTGGTAACATGCTCGGTTCCGGCCCCAGACGGGCTATAGGGCATGCCGCTGCCGAGAGTTTCGGAAGCTTCAAAGATGTCAACGCTGAGCTTTTGATCTGAACCAACAAGTTGTTTATAGACCATAAGGGCGGCTGGTCCGCCGCCTACGATTGCCAGTTTTTTAGTCATATGTAGACCCGTGCTTAAAAGATTCCTGGGCGCTAAAAGACATATTCACATTATGGCCAGAAAAAAAGTGATTTGTTCCATTTTTAGCAAAACACTTTTTTAGTTTATGCAGCAGCGGCCAGTGGCTCCCAGAAGTAAGAGAAATTCTCGTTGGGGCCGGCCATTAGTCTCTGCGTAAAAACAATGCCGATAAGATCGCGCGAAGGGTCTACAACAGCGCTTGTACCTGAACCGCCTGTCCATCCCCAGCGGCCGGGCGCCGTCCACGGTTCGCTCACCGCGTTTTCGACGGCCAGCTGCCAGCCCCAGGTTTTAGTCGGACCCATCATTTCTATAATGCCGGCCTTCTGCTCGTCAGAGAGCTGATCTGAAGTCATCTGCGCACGCATTTCGGCAGGAAGCAAGGTGTCGTCGGCTAAGGCACAGAGGAAAGTCATATAGTCGGGAACGGTAGAAACCAGACCGCCCCCAAGGCTCTCGAATGGTGGGGCTTGCATGAAAGCCTGGTTGTATTCGTCAAAAGCGACAATACCGCGAGGTGTGGGGCGATAGGCTGCTGCGAGGGTTTTTCCTCTCAGGGTAAAACCAGTAGATTGCATATTTAACGGACCGGTAATTCGTTCTTTTAAAAGATCTCCCAGCGATTTTCCTCCCGCCCGGGCTAACAGCACAGACAGAATGTCGCTGGCAGTGTGATACATCCAGTGATCACCCGGCTGATAGGCCAGAGGCAGAGCGGCAATAACAGCCATAAACTGGTCAGGCGACATCTGTGGCGGAATCGGGCTGGGAGACAGACCGGCAGATTGCATTGCCACTGCCAGTGGTGTTTTGGTGAAAAAGGCACCGATGCCGTTGGTCATAGTGAGCAGGTGACGCACTGTGATTGGTTTATTCGCCGGCACGGTTTGATCGAGGGCGGCGTGAGGGTGAGTCAATACTTTCTGCCCAGCGAGTTCTGGTAACCACTGCTCTACCGAGTCGTCGAGGGTAAAGACTCCATCGGCAATCATCAAAGCTGTCAGCGCCCCTGCCAGTGGTTTGCTCAGTGATGCGATGCGAAATGACGTGTCTGTTTGCATCGGATCTGGTGCTTCGTAGCTGCGCACTCCGGTGGCATAAAATTCGACTTTGCCCTTATGTCTGACGCCGGCCACGATTCCGGGCGCCCATTTGGAGGCAACTGTTTTATCTAAAGAGCGCCAGACTGAATCGAACTGCGACATTTTCTTTTCCCTTCTATGCACCGGCAATTGAAAAATTTTCTGGGCTCAACAGTCACAAATAAGCAGATAACTCTTTTAGTTGGATCAATTATGTCAAAGAAAGCGATCTGTTTGTTTCTGGCCAGATGTTTCGTAATAATTTTTCTCGCTCAACTAAGTCTTAGTTCGGCGCTTTGTGCCAATAAAACCAGCGGCAAGGCCACTATCTATGCCAGTTTGTTTAAGGGCAAGAAGACCGCCAATGGCGCCGTTTATCATCCGGAGAAGATGACCGCCGCCAGCAATGAGCTTCCCCTCGGTGCAAAAGTGCTGGTGACCGATAAAAAGACCGGCAAAAAAGCAGAGGTAGTGATTAATGATCGTATGTCGCCCAAGGTGCCCGCGGTTATCGACCTCAGTAAGGGGCGGCTGACAGGTTGGGTGTCAAAGGCACGGGCCAGGTGCAAGCCCGGGTGGTGAAACAGGCGCCGCTAAAGAAGCACAAGAATAAGCACTAACCCGTTACAGATTAGAGACTTGGGCTTATCGGTGGAGTAGACAGAGTATCATGCCGCTAGTGAATGGGCGCAAAGAGTACGTTGTCGTCAGGCCTGAGTTCTCTTCGCGACAGTGCAATTTTGCAAAGTGGCAGAGCTTTTTTCAGTTGCGACAGCTCAGTGGCAGACAAACTGTCTTCGTGCACCTGTGCAGAGATAAGTGGGACTCCCTTTAGTTTAATAAGGTCGTGAGCCTTAATTGCTGTAAAAGGAAGTTTTACTGATCTAAGAGCGGGACAGGCTTTTAGATATGCAAGGCCGGTGCCATTGAGACCGGCATTACAGCTAAGATCAAGAAACTTCAAGCGCTTGAGCGATGCTAAAGATTTCAATGAGTCGTTTGAAAGTGCGCAGCGAGAAACACATAAATATTCCAGATTGGGCATCTGAGAAATCGCTGCCACTGTAGATGGTGACAACTGATTACCGGCCAGGCTTAAATAACGCAAGCTTTTTATTTTCAATATTGCCTTGCCATAGTCTCCTTTCAGGTCTGAATTTTCAATCATCAGTCTTTCAAGATTTTTTAACTGCGCCAGTTGTGCCAGACCATTGGCCGTAACTATGCACTCAACCAGGTCTAAGCGATGCAGGCCAGACAATTTGGCAATGGCCGGAAGAAAACCTTCTGGTGTATCCGAATACGTTACGCGAATTGAATAAGCGGCATCCGGCGCCAGATCTTTCAATAATGCCGGATTCTCACCCACGCGAGGATCGAGATCGAGCGAGACCTTTTCGGGTACAGGTACTAAATAGTCACCGCTTGCAGAACCGAGAAACCGACCGTTAACGCTACCAACCGAGATCGACTGGCTGGTCATCACATGGGCTTTGCCAATTGATTTTGCAGGGAAGTGCACTTTGTGCATGACAGTCTTGGCTTGAACTGGTTCAGCGAAAAGAAAAGCGGCCAGAATACTACAGGCTATTGCAGCGAAGGATTGAATTCTCACAAATGAAACGTCCCTGGATTTGTCTAGTAATTATTTAGGTCTGCTATGCGGGTTAGCCGTTAATGATATCAAGCTTTGAAAGTGGCAAACCCTGGTAGCAGCTGCGGCTTGCCAAGCGTGGCGATGTGACAGTTGAGTTTAAAGGCGTTAAAATCATCACTGTGACGCCGTTCCAGATGGTTAGTTTCATGACGTCGATTCAAAAGCTGCGATCGTCTCCCCAGATGATTCTCTTTGTGGTCTCATTCGCTCTTTGCGTAGAAGAGATACTTTATGGCGCCGTCGTTCCGCTGACTCCGATGTCGCCAGCCCATATCAGCGACGAACATATGGTCAGCACCCTATATGGTGCCTACGCCATCGGTCTAATTATTTCGGCACCGATTCTGGCGCTGATCACTGATCGCATCGGCCGACGTCAGCCCATGATTGTGGGCGTAATGCTCTTAATTGCCGCCACCATATTATTCATGGTTGGAAACACCCACGAAATGGTGATCGCTTCGAGGATGCTCCAGGGCGCCGGTGCTGCGTGTACATGGACGGCCGGCATGGCTCTGGTAGCCGAGTATCACGTCAAGCACCGTGTTAATGCCATGAGCATTGCTCTGCTTGGTGGCACTATTGGCTCAGTAGCGGGCCCTCTAATTGGTGGCGAGCTGTGCGATTTGTACGGTTACGGCCCGCCTTTTTATTTGATGCTTTTTCTCCTAGCAATCGACGCCTTTTTTCGATTTGTATTTATATCGAAGCATCAGGTGGCCAAAGTTAAAGGCAATTGGGGCAGCACTTTTAAAGAGCTGGGCGGCGTTATCACCGATAGAGCTGTGCTTTCCGGGGCATTTGCCGTGGCTCTGGCTGCGGCCGGCTGGGCGATGATGGAGCCGCTTTTTCCTATGCATGTAATTCACATTGCCAACGCTACGCCTTCAACGGTGGGAATGCTCTTTACTTTTTCCAACTTGATTTATGCTTTTATGCCGCCGGCAGTGACCTTTGTCTCTGATCGCATAGGTGTGCGTAACACCACCGTTCTTGGTTTAGCCGTCACGGCCGTGTCAATGCCACTGCTGGCGCTGACACCAAATCTGGTGCTGGCGACTGTAGTGCTTTCTATGATTACTCTTGGTTATGCCTTTACCATGAATCCGACTCAGGCCGAACTGGGTGACGCTGTTGACCGCCGAGGCTCTACGTCATATGCAATCGCCTACGCAGTTTCGAATCTTTCATATTCCCTGGGAATGTTGGCGGTCGACGCCTATGTCGAATTCCTTACCGACGCGGCTCACAAGCTAGATCTGTTTTACATTCTTGCTATTGTCAGCGTTCTTTACATGCTCTGTATTCCACTTTTCTTAGTTAAAGTTCAACCTGTATCACTGCCACCAGTACCAGCAGCAGAGGAAAGTTAAAACATGTCACGTTCGATCATCAATCAACTAAATGACCGTTTTCTTTCTCGAGATGAACGCCTGAGCCGGCGCGAAGTCTTGAAAGGCATGATGGCGGCGGCAGCTACATTGATGCTCAGTTATGATTGCCCGCAAGTTGCCGCTAAGCCGAAGCTCAATCACAAAATCATTATCATAGGCGGCGGATTTTCTGGCCTTGCTGCTGCTTACGAACTTTTGTCGGCAGGCTACGATGTGGAAGTTTTAGAGGCGCGTGCCCGGCTCGGTGGGAGAGTGCGCACCCTTTACGACTTCATTCCCGGCAAGCATGTAGAAGCCGGCGGCGAGCTCATTGGCGGTAACCATCCAACCTGGCAAGCTTATGCCAAACATTTCAAATTAGAGATGCTCGAGCGCACATCGTACCCAGACAGCGAACAGCCATTCTCAATTCAAGGCAAAGTACTGGAGGCCGCAAAAACCTCTGCACTGTGGGAAGAAGTGGAGCAGTATCTTCGCCAATACAATGAGTTGGCAGAACCAATCGATGCCTTTGAGCCGTGGAAGAGCCCGAACGCTAAAGCGCTCGATACACGTACAGTCAATGAATGGATTGAAGGCCTCAAGTGTTCCGACCTTTGCAAAATGGCCATACGCCTTTCTGAAACCTCCGATGCCAATGATCCGGGTTGGCAGAGTCTGCTTGGCCGCCTGGCTATCATCAAGGGTGGTGGCATGGAGAAATATTGGAGCGAAACTGAAAGGTATCGGTGCAAAGGCGGCAACGTTCAGTTGGCCGAAAAATTAGCCGATGCTATAGGCCGCCAGCGCATCCGCATGGAAATGCCTGTCAAAGCGGTAGATGTTAGAGCCGACAAAGTTGTTGTCACCATCGCTGATGGCACCACACTGGAAGCAGACGACGTGATATTGAGCGTGCCGCCAGGCACCTGGAAGCGCATCACTTTTACACCGGCCTTCCCACCGCAACTTTCTCCGCAAATGGCCAATCAAGTCAAGTTTCTTTCTGAAGTGCGCGGACGTTTCTGGGAGAAAAACAAAATGTCTCCTGTGTCTTTGAGCGATGGCCCAGTGGCTGAAACCTGGGAGGCCACCGATATGCAGTCTGCTGAAGGACATTCCTGCCTTACTGTTTTTGCCGGAGGCAACGCGGCTGATGCCGGGCGCGGCTGGCCGGAAGAGCAACGAGCGGCTCACTATGCGCTCGAAATTTCACGAATTTACCCAGGTTATGCTGAGAATTTTGTCCAGGGCAAATTCATCGATTGGCCGTCCGATCCCTGGTCACAGGCTGGTTATTCGGCCCCAGCGCCCGGACAAATTATTACACTGGGCCCGATTTTATATCAGGGTCTCGGTAAACTTCATTTTGCCGGCGAACATACAAGTTTTGCTTTCCAGGGCTATATGGAAGGCGGTCTACACTCGGGAGCGGATCTGGCCAAACGCATTGCCGCGCGGGATGGTGTAAGCGTGGCCACCCCGTAATTCTTAGCGCGGTATGAGATCGCTAACTTGCCTTCACCATGGACCGTCCTAATAATATTACCAGCGGTAACATCAAAAGCGGTGCCATAGCTGAAATCGCCAGGCCCCAGTGTAAATCATAGTGGTCGGCTATTATTCCTACCAGCCAGGGCATAAAGATGCCGCCGGCATTGCCGAAGGCCGCTAAGGCACCGAACATGGTGGCGCCTCCATCAGGATATTTGTCAGCTGTCACCGCCAGCATGGTTGGCCATAAGCAGCTGCCTGTCAGCCCGGCTAAAATACATGCAGTCAATGCCAGCAGTTTAATTGGGCAGAAAGAGCCTACTAAAAAGAGAACTACCGAGAGGCCGCATCCCCAGGCCATAATCGCATATGAATCTAAGCGGGTGCTGAGAGCGCCAATACCCATGCGGCCGATGGCCATGCAGACCGAAAAACCAAAAAGGGCGGCGCCGCCGACCCATTGTGGATATTTAAGCGAAAGCTCTGCGTAGGCAGGCAACCACTGGGCCATTCCCAGTTCGGTGGCACCGCCGAGAAAAAGAGCTGCCAGAGCGCCGATGAACCACATTTGCTTGAGCAGTGCACGCGCAGGTGTGCGCTCGCTACCTTCAACCGTAAGGGCTGGAAATTTCACTGCACCAAGGGCAAAGATTAGCACCGCCGGTAGTGGTATCAAAAGCAGAGCGGCCATGCGCCACGAGATATTGAATTGCAATGCCACAGTTCCGGCCAGCACCGTAAGCGTAGCGCCGACACAATAAAACGAATGTAGCCAGTTCATCGAGGCCGAGCGCTTGTCTGGATTCAGAGCTGAGACTACAGGGCTCAGCACCATATCTAATACACCGGCACCAAAACCAAGGACAAAATTTGCCCAGAGCAAGACAGTGTAATTTGGTGACCAGGCCGTCAGTAAGAGCCCCACTACCAGCAAACCATTGCCGATTAAGCTGAAAACTTTGGCACCATAGCGATCGGCTAGTGGGCCGGTAAAAAGAATTGCCGCCACCAGTCCACTGAACGTGAAAGAGCCCAGGCGGCCCAGCTCTTCTTTGCTAAGCAAGGTGCCATCGGCACCAGGAAAAGAACTCTGGATGGAGACAAGGAAAATAGGCAGCAAGTTGACGCCGATAGCCAGGCTCATCATGGCGCCGTAGCAGAGATTGGTGAGCAGGCGCGGTTTAAGTTCTGCTGAAAGTGACAATTAGTGCCTGCATTCTTCCGAAACAGGACAGTCTTTGGCTAACCATTCGCGCACATCGTGCAGAGAATTGAAGACTCCCTCGGTCAGGCCGCGCGACTCTGCCGATGGTGGCAATAAGTCAGGCACCAGGCACGATCGCATGCCGCCGGCTCGCGCGGCTAAAAGGCCACTATGAGCGTCTTCCAGCACCAGACAGTTGTCTGCGGCTAGTCCTAATTGCGATTGGGCCATGAGGAATATATCGGGATTTGGTTTGCCCCGTTGCACCATATCGCCGCCGATTACTACAACGAAGTAGTCATGAATTTCATGGTGCAGAAGTCTTCTTACAGCTTCTTCTTTCACAGTAGAAGTGCCTACGGCGCAAGGAATATTATTTTCTTTCGCCCACACCAAAAGCTCTTTGATGCCCGGTTTGAGAGCAAGCCCTTCTCTGGTGTGCAACTCTTCATACAGTTCTTGCGCACGCAAGTGGAATTTGTCTTTGGCAAATGTGGGGCCAAATTCTTGCGCTAAGACGTCTTCGGCGTCGGCTACAGTGATGCCGATTAGTTTCAAATAGAGACTGTCGGTCAGATCAAAGCCTATTTCTCCAGCCGCTTTCGTCCAGGCGCGTTTGTAGTGCCCTTCCGTGTCGAGCATAAGCCCGTCCATGTCAAAAATAAGGGCGTGAGGAACTGGCATTAGCTAAACTCCAAATTTCTATCAGTTTTAAACAGGCAAGGCCGCAGGCTCGTCAGCTTGTGGTGCCTGGAAAATATCGATTTTAGGATCGGCGAAAATATTGTCTGTTTCTTCATTACAGAAAGTGCTTACTTCGCCAATGACGCAAGGGCCGCCTACCGGCACAAATTCGTGCCAGATTCCTGAAGTCAGTGTGATGCGCGAACCTGCTGCCAGCTCAAAAGGCACTCCCGATTGGCGCGTCTCCATATGCCTGTTGATTTTTACATCAACTGCACCTTCGGCTTTATTTTCACCGGGATTCTTTGCCCAGAGAGTTATTTGCAAGCGGCCCTGGCGGCAGATGATGTCTTCCTTTTTCGCGTAGTGGGTGTGCGCTGGAGTAACCATGCCTTCTCTTGCGTACATGATTTTTTCGCAGTATTCAGGCTCGTTGGCCAGCAGCACTTCTACCAGACCGGTCTTTTTGTAATCGCCAAGACCAAAATCTGTCGCCGACCATTCCGGCTGAGGCGGAAGTACCCACTTATGCTTTTGCAGACAATCGGCTGCCTCGCGACAAAGATGATTAATCTCACTTTGCTTCATCACTTACTCCTGACATTCTATTTTATTTGTTGCTTAGCGCTGGGCCGTTGCAACTTCCTTCTTAATATATTTCATAGCTGAACCCGCGGTTTCTCCATGGTGAAGAATCGCTTGCAAGGCCTGAGTCATTCCTTTTGGATCCTGGTGCTGAATGATGTTGCGGCCATAAATAATGCCGGCAACGCCCTGACCCACGAGTTTTTCGGTATGAGCCAACACTTCCTGGTCGGAAGCACGGCCACCACCGCGTACGGTGACCGGTACGCCTGAGGCCGCCTCAATCACGCGGTGAAACTCTTCTTCGGGCTCGGTAGAGTCGGTCTTAATCAAGTCGGCGCCAAGTTCAGCAGCCATGCGGGCCAGTGTCACCACTCGGGCAGGATCGCCGTCGCCCACCATGCCATCTTTGCTTCTTTTAAATGAGAGGGGCTCGATACCCATTGGCATGCCATAACGGTCGCAAATGTTTTTCAAGCGCAAAATGTTGCGTACGCATTGATTGAGCATTTCAGGATATTCGTCTACTTGCAGCAGGTTCAGTAAAATGCAAGCGGCATCGAGGCGTACTGCCATTTCGACGGCTTCTTCGTAAGCTTCGCAAAAGAGCTTCGACGATGGCAAGACATCGTTATAAAAGTTGGCGGTATCTGCTCTCATCATCAGGGCCGGTTTATTTCCGCCGGGAATTTTTTGCAAATGAGGCGCTTCGCCTGGCGAAAGAAGAATGGCGTCCGGATTGGCATCAGCCAGGGCGGCAATGGTTTTTTCCATGTTTTCGATGCCTTCTAAAAAGGCAGCGTTGTTGAACAATGCGTGGTCAACAGCGACAACGAAAGTGCGCTTCGATTTTGGGTGGAAAAGACGGTTTAGACGATAAAGCATGACAATACCTGCTAGCAGACTGAATCTAGAGTTGGTGATTCTATCATGTGCCTTTTGCTTTGTAGCCGAATCCATACATGCGACGGTTCAGTTTTAATTAAAAGTGCGGTCACATGGGTTATTATCAGCTCCCGAGAATCAGAGCTGGGAGAGAAGATGCAACATGTGAGCGATGATGTGACCGTCAAAAAAGCCGACTTATTAGCTGGTCTCGACCGCGGTCAGTCTTTGCCGTCAAGTTGGTATACCGATCCGGCCATTACAGCGCAAGAAATCGAAAAAGTTTTTCGCAAAGCATGGCAATACATTGGACCGATTCAAAAGCTCAAAAATGTTGGCGATTACGTCACTGGTTATGTTGGCGAAATTCCGGTAGTGGTGATGCGCAATGCCGATGGCCTGGCAGGTTTTATTAATGTCTGCAGGCATAGACGGCATGAAGTAATGAAAGGCTGCGGCAATTCCAAAATTATGCAATGCGCTTATCATGCCTGGACTTATGATCTGGGTGGCAATTTGAAAGCCGCTCCCCGGGCTGATCGCGAACCAGATTTCAAGCTCTCAGATTATCCGCTCATGTCCATCAAAGTTGATACCTTCGGGCCCTGGGTTTTTGCCAGCGCCGACGAAAATTGTCTGCCCGCAGCTTCTTATTATGGCGATTTACTGGCCATAATTGCCGACAGTGGGCTCGATTTCAACACTTTAGAACTCTGGAGTCGCGACGAGTGGGCATCTGATGCAAACTGGAAAACCATGCTCGAAAATTATCTCGAGTGTTATCACTGCGCTGTGGCACACCCCGGATTTTCAGCTGCCATCAATGTTGATCAAGATAGCTACAAACTTACTTCTTACGAATGGTTCTCCAGTCAGGTAGGGCATGTCAGGCAGTCAGCTCTTGAAGGTAAAAGTAAGATCAAAATTTATGATGCCGGCGGCGAAGTCAGGCAAGCGCAATATCATTTGCTCTGGCCCAATATGACCATCAATATCAATCCAGGATTTCCCAATCTCTCAATTGATGTCTGGATGCCCGACGGCCCTAATCAGACTAAGGGATTTTCAGAGCAATATTTTGCGCCGGGTGTTGATAAAAAGTGGGCGGAAGAGCTGATTGCTTTCAACGTAGAGGTGGGCGAAGAAGATGATGTGCTTACTAATTCGGTGCAACGCGGGCTAATAGGCGGCGTGCCTGACTTCGGCCGCTTCCTTACTAACAGTGAGCATTTATGCATTCACTTCCAGAAGCTAATTGTTAAAGCACTCTGTTAATCGATTCAATTTTTTTATGCCAGTGACCTTATGAACAGCGCAGCACGCAACACAATTATTATAGTGCTCTGCCTCCAGTTCATTTGCTGTGCCAATATTACCTGTGCCGATGTTGCCTGTGCCAGTGCGCCTATTGATGATGAAATACTGATTGACAGCCTAACTAACGATATCGTGCATAGACAACTTGATTTAGAGCGATATTACTTGCAGTATCGAGTACACGGTACAAAAGAGCCGAAGTGGCGAAGGGCAAGATATTTTGGTTTACAGGTGTCGTCGGCAATGTGCGGGCTGGCATCTAACTTCACGCAAATTGGCCTGTCTGGCAGCCACATGAAAGACCCTGAGAAAATCTCTATCAAAGGTAGTCGCCAGGGGCTGGAAGTGGGTATGGTGGGCATTGTTTTAGATGGTGGCAGCTCAGTCGTTGAACTTTGTTCTAACGGCCTCACGGCTTTGAAAAATATTAAAAATGGCACCAGTCCTGGTGCCGCTGTGAAAAATGTGGTGGCACGTGTTAAAGTTATTGATGCATTGCTCGCAGAGCGAGATGCGCTGGTGAAAAAGCACCCCGAGCTTGCAGCTACTAACGTATATCAAGCCGAAGGACGTGTGCTGAAGAGCTTTCGCGACTGGTGTCTTTCTGAGTTTGCCGATGTTTATGCCGACGTAAAATCGTCTCAGGCCAGTGCTAATGTTTATTATGCGCTCGATATTGCTGCCGACAGTGTTTATATGGCTTCGCAAATACTAGCCATCAAATCTTTGACCAACGACGAGCATTCTATTCCTTCTACCAACACCGGCATCGTGGGCGATTCAATCGGTATCGCCAGTGCTCCCGCCAGTACCAAATCGTATAACATCATGTACAAGTTCTGGCGCAAGCGGCTGGCCAAGCGCATGCAGGAAGATTTGATCAAGTCTGAAGATGAGACCAAAGCGGCCATGGGCGAATTGAATAAAGAGCTATCATCGAAAGATGTGTCAGTGCTAGAAGCAGCAGGCTCAGTGCAAAATCGCGTATCGGTTTATTTATTGTGGTCAGGGCGTTATGATCAGTATATTCAACAAGGCCTGGTAGACCAGCGCCATCAGAACAAAGTAGCGTTGCAAGGTGAGCTTTCCGGCCCGGCCATTTCAGGCACATATCTGGCTCAGGATATTTTGTCTTCGGTGGCTTTGAAGGAGTTTGCCCGTAGACCGAGAGCGCAAAATAATCTCTATCTGGCCGGCAGCATTTCTGCCGCTGCCGGTACGGCTGCGTCGCTGGCACTGACCAATTACTGGCTCTTCGATCAAATTCGTTATCGTCGCAAAATGGCCGCCAAAGGCATGCTGCCTGAGCAGTTATTGGCCGCACGCCTCAAGACACTCGATGAGCTTGATGCACGAATTTTTCACTCAGGCCGTTAACCAGTGAAGCAGAGCGCCGGAACCTTGTTGTATAGAATGACCAGTGGGCTCCTGGAAATTCTCCTTGTGCATCCGTCCGGCAACTATAACAAGAAAGCCAAATGGGGCATTCCTAAAGGTCTGCCTGATGACGGCGAGAGTTTAGAGGCGTCGCCCCGCTGTGCTTCATGGGAAATAGACGCTGCCGAATTTGTAGCTGTGGAAAAAGCGTTGGCAATCATACACGCCGATCAAGCTGAGCTGATTGCATGATTGCTATCGGCGTTGAGCGAAGTATAGATTTTGCCTAAGCTATATTGCGATCCTAGTGAAGACTATGCAAACAAAGGCCAGAGACCTGAGTCTCCAGCCTTAGCGCTTCTAGCTCAACTTTATTCGAAACTGTTCAGTAGTTTTTTCACTGAGGTTATTGCTGAGCCTGCACCGGCGGCCGGCGAATCTGGTCTCAAAGAGAAATCCAAGCTCATCAAAAGTGGAATAGGGGTTTGATTGGGCAGCAATGCTACAGGTGTTACAAATTGCGGATTGGCCATAGTGGGAGCTAATACAGTGGTGTTGCCTGTAGTGCGGAATTGGGTATTGCCTTCCACCGTGATTGGAAACGGTATAGGCGGAGCTGGTGGATAAGTATGATAGGGCGAAGGTACAGTCAGTGGAATACTTACCTGCCCGCCAAAAGCTATGGATTGCTTGACGGTGCTGCCCATTTGATATGGGTAGCCGGTTGTGCTTGCTTGCAACTTGATGCAATTGTGCGACATCTGTGAGGCATTCAACCTGGTCATGAATGATGTGACATTTTGCAGTTTGACTGAGTACGATGAAACATTGTTTCTCGACGCATTGATGAGCAGGCAATTAGTCAATGAGGGTGTGGCGGCGGCGGTTGTATTGTTGAGGCCATCACGCAGGCCGGGGCCGAGAACACAGTTGCTTATGGCAATGGCGGGGCTGGGAGCAGAGGTGGTGCCGTCGAGCCTGACACCATCAGAGTTTACTTTTGCCGTTGAATTATAAATCCAGCATTTGCTCAATGAAGCACCGCCAGGAGTGCCGTTGTGTACCGAGACAACATTGGTGGCATTGTCGTGCACAATTAATTGGCTCAGCGGCAGCGGATAATATGACGGCCCAACGTAAACTCCGGCCTCAGTGCAATGTGAAACCTCGATGTTTTTGATATTGGATGGATACGGCACCGAGGCTGTGACCGAGATGCCGCGTTTGGCACCGTAGACAAAAATTCCTGAGCGTTTGGAACCATTTAATTGTATGGCACCGGTGCTGACGTTAATGCCGATGGCATCGCTTCCTGGTGCAATTACCGCCTGGCCGTTGTGTTGGCTCTCTGTAGACACTGCTACACGCAAAGGATAATGGCTGCTAGGCCCCGCTTGCACCGATAGAGGCTTGCGGTAAATCATGCGGCCTACGCCACCGTCGATGGTGAGCGAGTCGCCCTGCATTGTATTGATAGAGGCCCAGCGAATTTGATCCATTTCATTCCAGGCGGTGGCCCATGTACGCCCCGTGGTATTGTCTCCGTTTTTCGAAACGAAATACTTATGCGGTCCAAAATCGCTGGTGGCTAGTGCTGAAGCAGCAAACGGCATGGTGCTTGCCATAAGCGCTAGCGATACAAATATTTTGCTGCAAATTGACCGAACTGTAATGTTTTTTTGATCGGGGGATCTTTTCATTATTGACCTCTTGAGCGTGCAACTACTGCCGCGCGTATTAGTTCGTGCGGTATTGCTTTTTTGGTTACAGGAATATTTTAGTTGGTGGCCGTGAAGTGACGGTGAACTGAAAGTGGTATTGACGTGAAATGGACTATAGCCTTGATAATTTTATTGATATTGCGGCGAAGAAATAACAAATTCAACGGCTAGTCCGCCGTCAAAATATGTTTTTCGCTCAGCGTCGTTGTGCGCGCTGAGCAAAGGCTTACTATATAAACTGCCAATCGGTCGCAGGCAATTATCGATTTCCATCAGTTGGCCACTGTGTTTACCGCTGTCGGCAAAACCGAGGTTGTGTACTTGATCGCGAAAAGCTACTGTCCATAAGCTATTGCTGGCGCGCAAAGTGTTCAAACCAAGTGTGCAAACCTGGCTGTCGTGAACAATCTGGTTAGGCACGTCCGATAGAAAATATCCGTCCACTACAACAGCACCATCTTTTTTGAAACGATAAACAACCGATTGACCTAGACCGAGCGGCCCTTCAGAAGGTTGAATGCGGTCGCCTACAATTGCCAGCAACGAGTCGAGTTTGACCCGACCATGAGCCGTTCGTACCCAATCGTAAAGGCCCTGGATAAAGACATTTGAAAGCGTACTGACGCGACCATCCGGTGAAGAACTTTTCAGCATTGCTCTGGCATCGAGCGGATAGTCACCGCCATGAGCCCGGAGCATTTCTAAATTAGTGCGGCTTGAGCGCGGATCGTTTATATAGTCGGCCAGTGATATATAACCGCTAGGGCAGCCGTCTGGCAGACCAACGATCATAACGCCTGAAGCGGCTTTATCGTTTAGGGCAAAGGGTGCAGCGCAGGCGACGCAGAAAATTTTGCCGAATGTGTTATTTGTTTCTTCATAAGCGTCTTTGTCGCTTACCATCTCAAGTGACACTTTAGCGCGCACTATGCTTGATGGCATAATTTCTTTGCTGTCTTTGTCTAACACAAATTGATCTTTTGATACCAGGCATGGTTGTTTGCCCACGGCGGCAAAAATATATGACTCACCGCTGACAGGAAAATTCTTAAAAGCTGTGTAGCAGCCATTTTGGGTGTCGACCTTGGCTACTTCAGCCAGCTTTTCCGAAATCGGTAAGGGCGTGTTGGTGGTACCACCATTAGAGAGATAGCCAAGATCGAGGCTGAAATCTTTTATTTTCACAGCGGGTAAAGTGCCTGAATCGGTCAAGCTTTGAATTAAAACTTTTCGCGCCACAGTAAGGGGCCGCACTGCTTTGCCGTCTTTTCCCAGTGGCGCGCTGGGATCTTCACGCAAGCAAAGTTTAATGCCGTCTACCAACCTGCGGCCGGCCGCTCTAGCTCTGCCAGAATCTAATTTGGCCAGCCGCATGTACTCTTCATTATTAAGATGTTTAGCCACCAGCATGCTTACTCTTGCTGTTGCCACAAGAGTGTTGATACCGATTACCGGCACCGGTTTGCCGTCTTCGGCCATCAGATTATAAGTGCTTGATGATGATGGAGCCAGATCACCCAGGGCCACATAACCGCAGTCAGGGTCTGCCACCACCATTGATGAAAGTTCGCGGGCAGCCGCAAGAGAGGCGCCTTCAATGGCAGAAGCCGTATGGCGGTGAGCGGTGAAGTAGCTGATTAGCACAGCGGCAGATGTAGAGAAAAATACCAGCAACGTTGTCGCTAGCAAGAGCATGAGCAGTAGCACGCCGGCGCCTCGCTGCGACCTGCTTAGTTCGTTTCTGCTTTTTCTCGTTCTTTTCAAGCGTTTGCCCATGCGGCCGAAGGGTCATCGTTACTGACGCCACTATAATCGGCAACCGTGAACTGTTCGTGAGACCTATGTGAAACTTGCGTGAAGTGCCGACCATGCAGAGATTTGGGTCGGTATAATTCTATTTATGAGAGCACAGACTGAACTCAATGCCCAGAGTGTCAAGAGTGAGCGCACCCGGTACGCCGGTGGTCACGACTTTGTCCCCCTGAGCGAAAAGTTTCCGCAGCTGGCCAGTCAGTGGCACAGCACTAATAACGGTGAGTGGACTGCTCATGATTTTTCTGCCGGGTCTGACGTCATCGCCTGGTGGCAGTGTGCGGTAGGGCCAGACCACCAGTGGCAGGCAGCGATTTTTTCACGCGCCGCTGGCAAAGGATGCCCTTATTGCGCCAACAAGAGAGTCTCAGTCACTAATTCGCTGGCCATACATTTTCCACGGCTAGCGCAAGAGTGGCACCCCACTCTCAATGATGATTTGACAGCGGCTGAAATAACCTGCCGTTCAAAGAAAAAAATGTGGTGGCTTTGTCGCAATAATAATGAACATCAGTGGCAGGCCGAAGTATCAAGAAGAGCTGACGGTAGCGGTTGCCCCTATTGCACCAATCAGAAAGCCAGTCATGAAAATTGCCTGACCACCAAGTTCCCGGCTGTAGCCACTCAGCTACACCCAACTAAAAATGGTACCGTCAGTGGTGAATCATTGACCGCTGCTTCCAGCAAGAAAGTCTGGTGGCTTTGTCCGCAAGAGAATCACGAATGGCAGGCTACCGTGGCAAATCGCACCAGCAAAAAATCCGGTTGCCCGCACTGCCTTTCAAATAGGCGCGTTTCCACTGGCGGTGGCTAACCTCTTTTCGTAGCATAAGAACCGCAGCCCCGGCCTGAATGACAGCCTTATTTCCACGCGCCGACCGCGGTATGCATTGATCGAACAAAAAATTCTTCGCAGACAGTTTTTAGACACTTACAATGCCCGTGGTCACTACAGAAATATAACTTGATCTCAAACGATAATGTTTCAGTTTGGAAATAGGTCACCCCGAAGTCAAATTCAAACCAGAAGCCAGTGCAGGAAAAACTTTTTTAGCGCTGCTGGTAAAAAGTCACTAACCAATGCAGTTCTTGAATTGGTGCTGATTCATTGTCGGATGCCATGGAAAATGCTCCTTAACACTGGTGTGTTAACAATTATCCAGCCGGTGAAAACCTTAATTTGTTCCAGCTGCCACCCGACTGGCAATTTCTTCTGACTATTTTGGCTTTTTTTTGTGTATATAAAAAGTAGTCTCGCAGTGCGCCTGTCTACAAATTGGAGTGAGGAAGCTTGGCCGGTCGGACAGATCAACCGCAAATCACTAATGCACGGGCTTCTCAGGCCCTGGACGGCGACGTGCCGGTGAATGTAGGCGTAGCTGATACGTTACACGGCATTGTCTCAGATGACGGCCGCAGCACTGAAAAATCCGAAACTGCCTTGCCCGGCAAGCTTACCGCGCTCGGTTTTCCCGACCTCAAAGTCGAATCTACGGCCTCAGAGCCTATCCGAGAACCTATCCCAGACCCTATTAAGTCAGTTGAACTGCCCGCAGACAAACCGGCCGGCTTGCCCGAAGTTGTGCCGGGCGCGCAAAAAGTCGCCGAATCGGTTTCTGAAATTTCTTACCGCACTTTGAACGGTGCTCTTGTTGTGGCCGGTTCGAAAATTCCTGTAGAGATTACGCCCTCCAACTTTGCCGCTAGAGGTGGAGAATCGCTTAAGGATATTGCTAAAGGCAAAATGCCTGCTGATAGCCCGGCCCATTTAATTGACGCATATGTCAAAGAAATCGCCAAAATTAACGACCTGACGTTGACGGCACAGTCTGAGTATGTTACCAAATCTGGTGACAACCTGATTTTGCCCGGACATGACCAGAGCGGCAATCTGGTTTTTAAAGATAGCAGGGGCACTCAATATGTATACGACGGCAATGGTGCACTGAATCTCACTTACAGTGACGGCACCGGATATAGAGGCAAAGGTGTGGGAGTCGGTGCCGAGTATAGATACACCGCTGAACATTTTGGCCCGCGAGCACAAGACAATTATAAAGTTGTGAGCAACGCCGATGGCGCGATTCTCGAAAATACAAAAGTGGAGCCGCTGGCAGGCGGCGTGGCCCAAGAGAAAGAGAATTTGATCAGATTTGCCGACAAAAATATTTTGCTGGCAAAAGAGCGGGCAGAATTTACAACATACATGTCTCATTTTGAAGCAAGGGCTAAACGCGATGGTTTGCCCACGCAGGAGGTGGCTAGAACCTACCGCGATCTCGCATCAATATTGAGTGCCAGAGGCAGAGAGCCGCTCACTGAACGCGAGCGCGTTCGATTAGTTAATGGTGCCATACGCGCTATATCCGATCCTAAATCAAATGATCAGGGCGCGTATGGTACCTGCCAGACGGCAGTAATGGAAAATCGTATGTACGCCCAGGAGCCGTCGAAAGTAACGGCGATATTGTCGCAAATTGCTAGAGAAGGAAAGTTTGTCACCGTCACTGGTACCAGAGTGGAAATGGACGCCATCAACTTGAGAGCCCATGGTCAAGCCGCACTTAACGATGCCAAAGGCTCTAACAGCCGCACTTATACCAGTCAGGTTTTTGAAATGGCCGCCCGTAATGTATTTATTGCCGGTTGGAATGAGCGCTCAATTCCTCCTGGTGATCGCAGACTTTTGCAAGAGGAAGATAATCGCAAATTTGTAGTGGGCAAGCCGCCAGACAGCGCCGAAGACTCTCTGCGCGAGTATGACTTTAGATTTACGCCGCCTAAAAATGTCAGTGCTTCTTCTGATACCAGTGTCTCTATGATGGTCACTGTAGACCGTCAGCTCACCGGTCGCTTTAGACCGGAGCACCTGATTAGTTTTACTACCAAAGAAGATCTGGGCACCACAAAGCTGTATGGTCGCCAGATTGCTACTGAAGAAAACTTACGGTCCCATTTAACCAGGCTCAAACATGAAAGCAAAGGCGAAATTTATGCCGTTCTGCGCATGCAAGGCAACAGCGATTTGCTCACTCTCAAGCCGGGCTTCCGGCGTTTAAACAACGCTGCCGATTTAGATATGGTGTCGGGACACGTAGTAAATTTAATTGATTACAATGTTAAAAATGATCGGGTTGCTCTCGATAATCAGTGGGGCAACACTCGCGATCACTTGAATAAACCAGTGACGGTAAAGGAAGTGTTCAGTGCCATGCGACCCATTCAGGGTGCGGTTTTGATCAAACGCCTCGATGGCGAATTTGCAAAATTATCAGGTGATGAATATTCGCGCCAGATGAATTTGCTTATGGGTGGGCTTGAATTGCGCTGGACCCGGCTAAAAGATAGTGGTGCGGCCATGCCCGTGACCGATATCACTGAGACACTGGCCGCTTATACTAAAATCAAGACCAATCGTCCCCAGGCACAGTACAAAGACAGCGATATAATCGTGCAAAAAATTACAGCCTTACGCGGGCAGTAATTGTCTAAATCGAGTCTAGCTTTTCGCCTTTTAATTTCGGGCCAGACTTTTGCGCCTCGTTCACATCAATCGGCACTTCATCCGGATCGCGCGGAACGCCCAGAGCTTCACCTAGGGGGTCTAATTCTTTTTGTGACGGCATATTAGGAAGGCTTGCTTCAATTTCTTTCAATAATCTTTCTGGGCAAAATTCAGCCATCATTATGTATTTGTCGGCGCCTAATATTCGCGCTGTTTTTTCAGCGGTCTTATTAAAAAACGATGTTAATTGATTGGCCTCAGCGCAGATCAAAATGAATTGAATCCAGTTGTGGGCTTCATTTTGTTTGACACCTTTGAGAAATTCAAATACGTTTTCTGTTTTTAAAAAAGCATTGGAGACAATGACGTCTACATGGTCTTTAGTATCTATCCATTGCATGGCTCTAGAAATCTTGTCAAAAGTCAAAATTTCCTTGCAGTTTGGGCCCGCCTTAGCTCTTAGAGCTTCAACATGAGCCGGATCATTGTCAAGCATTAATATGCGGTAGCCGTCCATGGGAATCCTTTAAAAAGCTTCTTTAGCGTATTCTGAAAGTCAACTGGAATTTTGGATCAAGAATTAGCTCAGACTGTTACATATATAAGTGGAAAAGTGCCAGGCACGGGACCTGGCACTTTGACAAAAACAGCAACCTGACGAGGTTTAGCGAGTCTGATTGTCCATTTTTTGTTGGCTAATGTTACGGCTCAAGCGATCTTGCTGCGCGTCTATGCGAGCTCTTTCGGACATGCTCAGCCCACCGCCACTGGCCCGCATCTGTGCCTCACGATTGGCCAGTGATGCTTGCTGGCTTTGCAAGCGCGCAGCTTCACTTTGAGTTAGCTGACCGCTCGTCACACCCTGGTTGATGCGATTGGCTTGTACCTGCTGAGTTTGATTGATGTCGTAGAGAGAATTTCCGCGACCTGGCTGGCCGTTGTGATAGCCGTTGTGATGGCCGTTATTGTAACCCTGACCGTATCCCTGGCGATCATGTTTTTGCTGATAGATATTCTGGCTGAGCGCGTTTTGCTGATTTTGTAATCTTGCTCTTTCGGACATGCTGAGACCATTGCCGCTGGCTCTGAAACGTTGTTCTTTTTGATTCAAAGCATACTGTTGACGCCCTAATCGAGCTGCTTCTCTGACGTTTAAAGAACCGTTGCCCATTCCTTTATAGACTCGGTTTTGCTGATGTCTTTGTCTCTGGTTGACGCCGTATTGAGCATCTGCTTGAGGACAGGCCAGGCCGGCCGCGCCGATAGTAAGCGCTAGTGCCAGCGTGGCGCGGAAAAAAGTATTCATTTAAGTACTCCTGTACTGTGGATAATAAGTAAGACGTCCGCAGACGTGAATAAGTTCAAATGATTAGCTAAGTTGCCTCTCATAAACCACCGCGGAGTCATGAGTAAAAGTAAAAGTCATATTTGGCTCACAAGAGCAATCCTGGTCCTGGTGATGCTTAGCGCTCTTTCAGGCTGCTACGTTTTGTCCATCTTGTGGCGCGTCAGTCTGGCAGAACAAGAGCTATACGGCCGCAGTTGCCTGATTACACTTTCCGCCAAAAAATTTGATACTAGCGAGTTGGGAACGCCGGCCAGCTTTTTCGATAATACCTATAGCTTTGATCGCCATGGCAAAACTATTCACGTCTACAAACAGTTGATCAATAGCTTTCAACACGCTTACGGATCAGCGTTGGCAGCTTTTGAATTGGGTTCGACCCCAGCAGATTTGCTGTTTCGCGCCAATGAATATGCAGAGGGAATAGTATGCGGCGGCGCTGGCACAGAGCCGTTCATGCTTGATGCCAGAAAAGATCTCTACAATAATTCGGTTGGTCGCGAGATTGGCATTCAGGCCCGCTCAAAAAAACTCAACGGTGCTGATGCCGACAAATTTATTGTCGCTGAAATTTTGCAAGCTCTTGAGCGCACGCAAAGAGCTTCAGTCACAGCTGTTATTGTCCCGTCAAAAATTATCGAATCTGCGCTCGTGGTTGATGACGCGATAGTATGTGCACTGTTCTTCATAAAGTGTTTTGGTTTCAAAGAGATATTTGGCGGTATGCTAATAAGGCTTAAACGTAGTAGTGATAGACCGGTGAGGACTTGATTATGGCTAGCTTGTTAGAACAATTGCGACAGATGACCAAGGTAGTAGCTGACACAGGCGATTTTGAGTCTATTGTCAAATTCAAGCCGCAAGACAGCACCACCAATCCGTCACTACTGGCGGCAGCGGCGCAGATGCCCGCTTATAGCGCTCTTGTTGACAGCATTATTGGCGATGCCAAATCGCAATTAGGTGCTGACGCTGAAGGAAAAGCGGTTGTCGATCAGGCTTTTCGTCACTTGGCCGTTGCATTCGGCAAAAAGATTTTGGCCGTGGTTCCCGGTCGCGTCTCTACCGAAATTGACGCTCGTCTTTCATACGATACTGATGCCACCATCGAGCAGGCCCGTCAGATTATCGCCCTGTATGAAAAAGATGGTTTCAGCCGCGAACGCATTTTAATTAAAATCGCTTCTACCTGGGAAGGTATCAAGGCTGCCGAAATTCTTGAGAAAGAAGGCATTCATTGCAATATGACTTTGCTGTTCGGCATGCACCAGGCAGTTGCTTGCGCTGATGCAAAAGTAACTTTGATCTCGCCCTTTGTCGGCCGCATTCTTGACTGGTACAAAAAAGAAACCGGCAAAGATTACAAAGGCGCTGAAGATCCGGGCGTGCAATCAGTAACGGCTATTTATGACTACTACAAAAAGTTTGATTATCAAACTGTGGTCATGGGCGCAAGCTTCCGCAACATGAGCGAAATTACTGAACTGGCCGGCTGCGATCTGCTCACTATTTCACCCAAACTTTTAGCTGAACTTGACTCTACCGAAGGCGACTTGCCACGCAAGCTTGATGCGGCTAAAGCAAAGGGCGCAAAAATTGAACGCATAGAAATGAATGAAGAGATTTTCAAAGCCATGCATGAGAAAGATCGCATGGCCAACGATAAGCTCAAAGAAGGTATAGAAGGTTTCAGCGCTTCTTTAGTTGAGCTGGAAAAATTGATTGCCGATCGACTTTTGCAAACAGCAAAGTAGGGTTATTTAGAATTCTCCGCCAGCATGGTACCGGCCCTTGGTTGGGGCTTGATGCCTAGCGCTTTCAGTTTGGCCAGCACTTGCGCTTTGAAATTAGTGACACACCGGTTGTTTCTGGATGAATGGTAATGTCGGCTAGCGCTTCTTGCGCCTGGTCGATGTCATAAAGCTCCCAGGAAAGAAAACGGCGGGCCATGCTGCCCGGTTTAGTTAATGCTTTAAGCGGTACCGGCGCGAACGACTCATCGATGTTTACTGCCACCACAAAATCGGCACCCAGTTCGCGGCATTGTTTAACCGGTAAATTGCAAACAACGCCACCATCCGAAAAGAGCATACCGTCAATCTCAACGGGTTTTTGCAAAGCCGGTACGGCGCAGCTTGCCTGCAGAGCGTAGCCGATATCGCCTTTGCGAATCATGTAGGGTTTTCCGTCGATCACATTGAGGGCGATGGCGGCAAAGGGCTTTTTAATATCTTCGATCAAGATTTCGTCAGTGGCATGCCGGCCCACCAGATAGTTGCGAAATCTGTCGCCACCATATAGGCCATCATATTTATTGCGGCTGAATTTGGCCAATATGGCCAGAAATGGCGCTCCTAAAATGCGGAAGACTAGTGGCTCGGCCATATAGTTGCGCATAAGAGCGCCGCCGGTGAATTCTCTTTCCACAACTTCCGGGCTGATACCAAGGCAGTAAAATCCGCCCACTACAGCACCAACGCTGGTGCCGGCGACGCAATCAAATTCGATACCGGCTTTTTGCAGTACTTTTAAAACGCCCACTTCTGCCGCACCACGTGCGCCACCGCCGCCCAGTGCCAGACCTATTTTTGGTTTGCCTACAATTGGCCGGCGATTGAATGATTTTGCTTCGCTTCTCTCGGCTGCTGTTGTTTCGAAGATGCCGCAGTTATCGGCTCTAGCAGGCAAACCAATGGCGTTTAAGATATTTGCAATCAGTACTAATGTCAGAAGCCGTTTGTAAAACATTTAATGCCATGGTGGAATATGCCACATAGTAACAGTAAAAAACTTTTTATGGTATCACTAGTTTTCTTTGCGGCAAATGGTTCTTTAAAGCAAAGCGAATACGGTCAGCATCGTATGCGGTGCCGAAAGGGCAGGCGTTTTTCTTACACCTATCAAACGATGTCGCCCAATTAGTCGATTCGATACACGAAAATGACCGTCGCTAGCCTGACACGCCACTCCTGTTAGTGTCTTATCATCTGTCGTCACATCTGCGGTGATTCCCATTGACGAGCTAGGCCGTCGACGTATACTGGCTACAAGAAACCCCCGGGCGTTGTCGCTGGCGAGATGAGAGGATTTGCTGAATGGCAATACTGATGACGCTTTGGAGTAAACTTTTAGGAAACAAGCAGGCAGAATTGCCTCAAAAAGCGTCAGCAAAGAGCTATCCTCCAGAAAAGAAAGCACCAGCGCCAGCTTCGCCTAAGGCTAATCTATTAGAAAAACGCAAGCTTCTTTCCACTCGCGTCACTTCTGAGACAAAAGCCTACGACAGGCTCGATCTGGACCATTTGCGAGCACGCATCAACGAACGGTCGCCGGCTTATTTAGAAAGAAGGCAGCGGCAACAGCAATCAAAGGCCCGCTGGTTTGGCCAGGCTGCCAGCACCTTTAACGAAGAAGCTATAAGTAAAAGACTGTTCGCACCAGTGCGCATGACGGAAGTTGTGGCCGTGGAAGAGCCAGACTTGAGCTGCATGAATTTTGCCGACATCAATTTGGACTCATATTATGACAATCAGCTAATGGACGCGGCTGAAGCCGATGGCGGCTTTGAACTGTCTGGCGAAAACTTCAGTGAAGCGCCACCGCTGGTTGCGCTTGATGATGATATTCCAGAGCTTGAAGAGCTTCTCGCTCGTTTGCAAATTATTGAAAGAGTTGAGATGCTAGAGATGGAGTCAGAAAAAGAATCTGAATGCAGAAACGGAAATCAAGACGGATTGGTCCAACTGCATCTCGTTGCTCCGATTAGCCTTGTGGAGAGCGATTTTGCTGCACCGGTGGAGCTGAGTAAGCACCGCCGCAAAGGTGGAAAAGGCAAGAAAAGTCGCCGCGCTCGCCAGAAGGATACCGTCAGAGCTTAGGCTCGAGGGGGATCTTTGCAGTTCGGATCTTTTGATCTTTCCATTATTCGCGAATGTGTCTTTAAGCTTGACGGCGGTGCCATGTTCGGTGTGGTGCCCAAAACTTTGTGGAGCAAGCAGTCTCCATCAGACGATCAAAATCGCGTTGTTCTTGCTTGCAATCTACTTTTAATTGATACGGGCAGCAAGAAGATTCTTGTCGAAACCGGCATGGGCGATCGCTGGAGCGAAAAAGAAAAAGAGCGCTTCGGCCTCAAGTCTTTAGTCACCCCAGGCACTATGCTCGATCAAGTGGGTCTCAAGCCTGCAGATATCGACTTTGTCATTATTTCCCATTTGCATTTTGATCATGCCGGCGGTGCCACCATTATGCGTGACGGCAAAATTGTGCCGTCATTCCCCAATGCCAAATATGTAGTGCAAAAAGGCGAATGGGATTTTGCTTTTGTGGCTAACGCCAGAGCCCGGGCCAGTTACCGCCCTGATGATTTTGTGCCTCTGCAAGAAGCCGGCCAGTTGATTCTGGTGGAAGGCGACTATGAGGTTGTGCCCGGCGTCTGGGTAAAAGTGACAGGTGGCCACACCAGTCATCATCAAGTGGTTTATTTTGAATCGAATGGCGAAAAAGGTGTTTATTTCGCCGATATCATCCCCACCAAAACTCATTTACCGCCGCCCTGGGTAATGGGTTACGACCATCATCCACTGATTAGTTGCGATATTAAATCTGAATGGCTCGCCCGGGCCTCGGCTGAAAAATGGCTTGTGGTCTTCGATCACGAGGCTGGTATTCCCTGGGGAAAAGTGCTTGTCGAAGGCAACAAATATGATTTTGCACCACTGCCCGAGTCGTCTTTAGACTTTACTTTGAGTCAGGCTAAAGGGCAGGGCAAAGCCTTGAGTTCAGTGGGCTGAATCACGTTCGCTTAATTTTAATTGTCTACGAATTTATTTGCTAACTGTCCACAGGCAGCGTCGATATCGGTGCCGCGTTCTAGCCGAATAGTCACTGTCTTGCCCGTGCGCGCTGCTGCACTGGCAAACTTATGCTGGGCCGAGATTTCAGGACGGCCGTAAAGCACCACACCTTCATTATTTTGAGTGGGGTTAAAAGGAATCAAGTTGATATTGCAATGGAGGTCGCGAACCATTTCAGCCAGTTGCACTGCCTGTTCTACCGAATCGTTCACGCCTTCCAGCAAAACATATTCGATGGTGACGCGGCGTTTGGTGGCATTGTAATAGTTGCGCACAGCCGCCATAACTTCGTTGATGGGCCATTTTTTTGTGATTGGCACAATCTCTTCGCGAGTGATCGCGTCTGGTGCGTGCAGCGATAGTGCCAGAGTGACGGGCAAGTTTTCTTCCGCCAGACGATTGATGCCGGGCACCACTCCAGAGGTAGAGACGGTGATGTGGCGCGCCCCGATTCCTACTGATTGATTAATGGTGTGAATAGAGGCAATTACTTCTTCAGTATTAAGCAGGGGTTCGCCCTGGCCCATGTAAACAATATTTGCGATGCGCTTGCCTGATTCCCGCTGAATCGACATGGCCTGGTCAACGATTTCTTGCTGGGTCAAATTGCGCTTGAAGCCCAAATAGCCAGTGGCGCAGAAAGTACAGCCGACAGCGCAGCCCACTTGTGACGAGACGCAGGCCGATAAGCTGTCGCGGTCTTGGAAAGTCATGAGCACAGACTCTACCAGTTTGCCGTCAGGCAGCTGAAAGAGATATTTGCGAGTGCCGTCTCGGCTCACTTCGAGGTGGGCGATTTTGAGCAAAGGCACCCGGGCTACTTGATTGAGCTTGTGGCGCAGCTCCACCGACAGGTCGGTCATTTCTTCAAAAGAGTTGGCGTACTTAACGTAAATCCAGGTGTGGATTTGCTTGGCTCTAAACGTAGGCAGGCCAAGGCTTTTGACAAATTTAGTCAACTCGCTTAATGAAAGGCCAGAAAGTGCCTTCTTCTCTAGAATTTCAGGCACTGTGGCCGCTTTCGCCTCAACTAATAGGTCGGCTACCGCTTCCGCATTTTCGCCTGTCTCGCCTGCGCTCATAATTTTTCCCGATATTCAGTTTTGCTCATACTCGTAGAATTTGCGCTGGAGCCCGAGTCTGGCGCTTGATGAGCAGTTGACCATAATAGCAGGCCCCAGCGCCAATGGCTTGAAGGCGGTCAATATGGTGGCTGTAAGATGTTAAAATACACTTGCAGTGGCGGCTTTACTTCGTTTTGCGCGGTAAGATACGCCCTTGGCTGGCTTTGCGGGAGATTTAGTTGATGTTGGATGGTATTGACGGTTTTTTAAAACGTCTGTTTGGCGACACCAACGAAAAACGTGTGCAGCATCTGCAGCCGTATGTAGATAAAGCCAATACATTTGACGCGGCCATGCAGAAGTTGTCTGATGACGAACTGAAAGCGAAGACCGACGAATTTAAAGGTCGCATCGCCGAAGCGCTCAAAAATGTGGAAGACATCAAGCTCATTCCTGATGAGACGCCAAAGATGCCAGGCCAGATGCGCACGAAAAAAGACATCGTGCTCTCACATCTTTTGGAACAAATGTTGCCAGAGGCTTTTGCCGTCTGTCGCGAAGCCAGCAAACGTGTGCTTGGTATGCGCCATTTCGATGTGCAATTTATGGGTGGTGCAGCACTGCACTTCAATAAAATTGCTGAGATGCGCACCGGCGAAGGTAAGACCCTGGTGGCCACACTGCCGACTTATCTCAATGCCCTGGCCGGACGCGGCGTGCATGTGGTGACGGTAAACGACTACCTGGCCAGACGCGACTCTGAGTGGATGGGTCGCCTTTATAAGTTTCTTGGCCTCAGTACTGGCCTGGTTTATTCTCACCAACCAGATCACGAAAAATATCAGGCTTACCGCGCTGATATCACATATGGTACCAACCACGAATTTGGTTTCGATTATCTGCGCGACAACATGCGCAAGTCTTTAGAAGAGCTGGTGCAACGTCCATATTATTTCGCCATCGTTGACGAAGTCGATAACATTTTGATTGACGAAGCCAGAACACCTCTAATCATCTCCGGTTTCCCCCGCGATTCGCACGCCGATCTCTATGTGCGCATGTCGCAACTGGCTCCGCTGCTTGAGCGTGGTAAAGACAAAGATGACGAAGAATGCGATTACTGGGTAGACGAAAAACAGCGCAACGTATTGTTGACAGAACAAGGCATCATCAATGCTGAAAAGATGCTCGATGTTCCTGATCTGTTCGATATGCACCACAATTATTCTCACCACCTGGTGCAAGCTTTGCGCGCCAAAGAGCTTTATCGCATCGACACCGAGTATCTGATTCATAACAATGAAGAAGGCAAACCTGAAATTTGCATCGTTGATGAATTCACAGGCCGTATGATGCAGGGGCGCCGCTGGAGCGATGGTCTGCACCAGGCGATTGAAGCGAAAGAGCGTGTGCCGATTCAAGAAGAAACCATGACCTACGCTTCGATTACTTATCAAAATTTGTTCAGGCTCTATCCAAAGCTGGCTGGTATGACCGGTACAGCCATGACTGAAGCGGCTGAATTTTCCAAAATTTACAACCTTGATGTGGTGGCGGTTCCCACCAACCGCAACAACCAGCGTGTCGATTCAGCAGACATTATCTATAAAAACGAGCGCATGAAATACATCGCCGTGGTTGAAGAAATTGTCGATATGCACGAGCTCGGCCGTCCGGTGCTGGTAGGCACCGTCTCAATTGAAAAATCTGAATTGATTGACGAACTATTGAGTAAGCCCGAAGGCATGGGCAAATATTTGCTTGAGAAAATCAAAAGAATTGACGGTCATATGAAGGCCAGAAACCTGAGTGGCGAAACAATTGACGGCTTGCGCAAGATCTTTGAGCGTCCCGGTCAAATTGATCTGGAGAAGCTTGAAACGCTGGTAAAGAAAGCCGAAAGCGAACTGCCTAAAGAAGAAGAACTGGCAGAAAGACTGTTTTCAGCCCTGCGCACGGCCAAAGTGGTGGCACGTATTCGCAAAGGTATCGACCACCACGTACTGAACGCCAAACAGCACGATAAGGAAGCCATGATTGTGGCTCAGGCTGGGCGGAAAGCTGGTGTCACCGTCGCTACCAACATGGCCGGTCGTGGTACTGATATATTGCTCGGCGGCAACGCCGAATATCTGGCTAAAGAAATGCTTTTAAAAGAATTTCCTGACTCAGAAGCAGTGCAAAACGATCCTGAGCGCCTCGCTCTTTATGACGCGAAGGTGAAAGAACTCACCGTCAAGATGAAAGAGATTACCGACAAAGAACACGATGAAGTGGTCAATGTGGGCGGCTTGCATATCATCGGCACTGAGCGCCACGAAGCCCGGCGCATCGATAACCAGTTGCGTGGACGGGCCGGCCGTCAGGGCGACCCCGGCACCACTCGCTTTTTCTTGTCGCTAGAAGATCAATTGATGCGCATCTTCGGCGGCGCCGCCATCTCTAAATTAATGGACATGATCAAGGCCGACGAAGACATGCCTATCGAATCTGGCATGGTCAGCAAGTCAATTGAGAATGCGCAGAAAAAAGTTGAAGCGCACCACTTCGATACCAGAAAACACGTTTTGCAATACGACGATGTTTTGAACACTCAGCGCGAAGTAATTTATCGCGAGCGCAAACGTATTTTAGAGAAAGCCGATTTGAGAGCGGGCATGCACGACATGCTTAGAGAACACCTCGATCTCATCCTCGAAGCACAAATAGACCCTGACGCTCCAAGCGATATGTGGGAAGAAGAACAACTGCCTGAGGTCTTACGCAACCTGGCCGTGGACGTGCCTATGATGGCCGAAGTCAAAGTAGAAGACCTGAAAAATCTCGCCTACGATGAATTGAAGCAGAAGCTCTGGGAAGATCTGGAGTTGGCCTACAAAGTCAGAGAAGAGCACATTGGTGCCGAAGATATGCGCGAATTTGAGCGGCAGGTTTTGCTGCACAATATCGACAGCAAATGGGTCGATTATTTGCACAATATCGACCTTCTGCGCGATGGTATCAATCTGCGCACCTACGCGCAAAAAGACCCGCTACAAGAATATAAACGCGAAGCCTTCAACATGTTCAACCAGCTTCTGCGCAGTATTCAAACCGAAGCGATTCAGCAAATCTTCCGCGCTCAGCCTCAATCTATAGAGATTGACGATCTGGATAATTTGACTTTCGAGAATCTTCCAGAAGGCATGTCTCCAGAAGATCTGATCAATATCATCAAGCAAGTGCAAGAAGCGCAAAGCTTCGGCCAGGAAGACGGTGCGCTCAGTATTGAAGAGCTGGAAGCCCTGTTGAACGGCCCGGGCATGGCTGAACTTATGGCCGGCTCTACTAATGGTGAACCTTCTAGCAGCGGCTCAGATCTTATTGAAGTTGATGGCGAAGTTACGGCCGAAATCGACCCTATATCGAGTAACGAACTGGAAAGCCAATTTAAGGCCGCCAACGGCAATGGTAAGCATGAAAATTCGGTAGACGACACTATGGCCCACCTGGGTGAATTGCCTGGTCAGGCCGAGCTTACGCCTGAGCTCAATAAAGACAAGTAATGCTTTTTCTATCCTTCGATACCAGTGGCCGTGAACTGACGGTTGCTCTTTTTGAAGGTGGCACTGGCCATAATTCTGGTGACACCGAATCTGGTGGCAAAATACTTGCTCAGGAGCGCATTGATTTTGGTGAGCTTGCTGCTCACGATCCCCGGCTGCCTCTTTCAGCTCCACCTGTGGGCGGCAAGAAAACCAATCGCCAGGAATCGGTAAGCCTGCTTATTCCCACAATCGACAAACTTTTAAGCGAGTCTGGTCGCGCCAAAGCAGACATCGCCTGTCTGGCTGTCGGTATTGGCCCTGGTGGATTTACCGGCATTCGCGTCGCCATCACCACCGCCCGCACCATCGCCCAGGCTTTGAAAGTGCCGCTTGTCCCCGTCAATTCCCTTGAGTTGGCCTGCTTTGATTTGCAGTCAAAAACCGCGCTGGGAATAATCAAAGAAGCGTCGCGCACTCATTGTTATATGGCGGTGTACGCGCCGGCTGAAAGTCGCGACATGGAGTTTACCGACGTCAGCGCCGTAGTCTTGCCGCGCTACCTCACTTATGAGGCCATGGTGGAAGAGCGTGGGTTGGCCCCCCAATGGTATTGCGACGCCAGTGCCCTGGAGCGTTTGCCGCAATTAGAGAACAGCAAATTGCTGCCGCCCGTTAAGAATATTGCTGCAGAACAAGCCAAAATTGCCTGGCTTCGGGTATCTTTGAAAGGTATAACCGAGCCCGCTGCATTTCACTATCGGCTAACAGAGCCGCTCTATTTGCGGGGCGCATCAGTGACACTGAAAAAAGGCAATGCTATCGAAAAAGTCGAAAGTAATTGAGATTAGCGCTCTTACCATGGGCGATCTCGAAGAAGTCATGGAAATCGAACCCGTGGCATTCGGCTCGCATCACTGGTCGCGCCAGTCGTTTATGAATGAGCTGCTTAACGCCAGCGGCCATTATTTTGCCGCGCGCGACGGTGAAGGTCATTTGATTGGTTATTCAGGATATTGGTTAATCGGCGAAGAAGCGCACATCACCACTTTGGCTGTCCATCCTGATTACCGCCGCATGCATGTGGGCGAGCGCTTACTGGTTAACGACATCATTCAGGCGCGCAAAATGGCCGCCGACCTGGTCACTCTAGAAGTGCGCATCTCTAACGAATCGGCCCAACGTTTGTATGGTAAATATGGTTTTCGCAGTCTGGGCATTCGCCCCAACTACTATCAAGACAATGACGAAGACGCCATGGTTTTGTGGACTGACCGTCTTACCTCCCCTGATTTCCTCACTTTATTTAAGAAAAGGGTAAAAGAGCGGGGAGTAGCGGAAGTTGCCGGCGATTTAGACGCGCTGGATAAGCTATTCATGCGACCTGAGCTCGAATGTGACGGCGACGATACGCGCTCTTCAGTCGAGAACTTACCTTAAATCGGACAATATTGCCAAAAAAGTCGCTACTAGTGGTCATGCTCTGGATATAGCAGGGGTTGACTTGTCATAAGGCGGCAAACGAAAATAGACGGGTTATACGGCTGGAGGTTCATTTGCGTTTAGTTGCACAGGATATTTCACCTCGCATCAAACGCAGGTCTGCTTTAGGTCAGATTATTCTGACCGTCTTAGGCATGCTGGTGCTCTTTCTGGCACAGTTCACTTCATTTGAAGTGCCGGTGGCCAGCCAACGCAATCTCATCGCTTTTGGCGAGAATGAGGTGCGGGACGGCTATCACCTCGTTCCTGAGCGTTACAAGGTCAAAGTCGAGAATTATCTTGAGAGCCATGTGCCGCTTTTGAACAAACCGAATGCTCCGGTGCGCAAGACTTTCTATACGCCGCTGGCTGCCGCCGCTATTTTTGTCGGATACGTGTTCGGGCCAGTTATTGGTGCCAGTGCATGCGCCACATTTGTTTTCTTTGGTTTGATCGGGCCATTTTTAGGCATTCACTCTTTTGCTTCCGGTGGCGGTCTAGATTATTACCAGCAGCCCGGTTTTGGTTATCTCCTCGCTCTCATTCCAGCAGCAGCGGTAGTGGGAATGATTACCCGCGGCCCGCGCAGAACTCTGACTCAAATTCTTTCTATTGCCGCCGGGCTGACAGTGGTGCATCTGTCAGGAATTTTCTATTTGCTCGGCAGCTGTCTCGTTTCTTATTTGTTGGACGGCAATCGCGCTTCGCTGGCCTGGCAACCCTGGGTCTTTCAACTGGCTCGCAATATGAGCTGGTATCCGCTGCCCTATGACGTTTTGAGCAGCATAATACTAGTCGGTCTGGCTTTTCCTTGCCGCTGGTTGACGCAGACACTGGTGGCTCCAGAGTTGAGCCCGCGGGCTACTCCACAGGTAAAACCGACAGAGCGCTACCATGTGGTGGAAGAGTTTGTCTAGGCCTACTTATAAAAATTTTTCTAAAAGTACAGGCGACCACAACTGGAAGCTTTATCTCGGTCTGGCCGGTCTGACAGCGACTACACTGGGTCTTGGTCTTTTTTATTATGGCACCAGAGTGGAAACCAAACGCTTTCGCCTGGAGCAACTTAGAGTTCGTACAGGCACCATTGGCGGTGCGGCCGGCGCTAAGCAAGGCTTGAAAATTTTGCATATTTCCGATTTGCATTTATCTGGTAACGATGATGAAAAAGTGCAATTTATTCGCCAGATTACAGACGAAGATTATGATCTGGTGATTCTGACCGGTGACGTTTTTGAATTTCTCGATGGCCTCAAGTACGGTCCCAGCCTGCTCAGTCGCAAGCCGCGTTTAGGCGCTTACGCGGTTTTCGGCAACCATGATTATTATGACTATTCTATTTTCAATAAAACTTTTGGCCGCCTCAATCGTAAGTACAGACATCCGGCTAAACGCAACAATGTGGAGCCCCATCGCATTTCATTAGAAGCCGGTGGATTTAAGGTTCTAGTGAACGAGAGCGTTTCCATCAGCGAAGAAAACATCTTTATTGTTGGTATCGATTATTTCGGCATTGCCGAGAGCGAATTGCAGAAACTAATGGCGGAGGCTCCTGACGACGCCCTCAAGCTGGCTCTTTTTCACGTGCCTAAATATCTGGATACTTTTTCAAAAGCCGGATTTCATGCGGCCTTTGGTGGACATACTCATGGTGGGCAAATTCGGGTGCCCGGCCTTGGTGCTTTAATAACTGATTCTGAATTGTCGAGAAAAAACGCTTCAGGCATGATTGATGTGGGCGGCACTAAAATACATGTTTCTCGTGGTCTGGGAGCCGATCCGCGCAGCAATATTCGCCTGTTCTGCCCGCCGGCAGCAACTGTAATCGAACTTATTCATGGCCCTGCTGCTGCCGCTAATACTAGTATTAGTACAACTATTTAGCCTGAAATTGTTTGAATGGTGAAGTCAAATTGAACGGCTGCGGCGGCGCTTCTACTGCTTGACCTGCCCCAGCCCCGTTAGTTGTGGACGGGCGGCGATTGAGATTGACGGCACCACCGTTGGAAGTCTGGTTGAAACGCGTTTGCCCGGGAATGGGCGTGACTGATTGCTCTGGAACACGGAAAAATGTCGGTGGCGGCGGTGTTCTCCATGTGGGAATGTGCGCCTGCAGCTGTTTAAATAGCGATGCCACGATGTTTTTGGTCAATCGCACCGAATGGCTGCCCCGAGCGTCTACCACGGCGCCCTCTGCCACAGAGCCGTCAATGGTACCGATAAATCGAGCACGCAGAATGGAGCGAGGACGAACGGCCCATTTATTTTGATTGACGAAGGTCAGGTCAACCTGGCCGTCTTTAGGTTGATCGCCCTGTTGCATTTCCAGTGCTGGAGTATCTTTGTAATAAAGCTCGCCATCAATGGTGGTGGCACGGCGTATCAGCGAAAGTTTGACCAGCCCCAGATTTTTATCCTGACTGATGTATTCACCGCTGTAATCAGTGGCCATCCAGTTAAAGGCACCCATCAAGCCGAAAATGATCACCAGGCAGAGGGCCTGATTACTGAGTAGGCTGCGAAGTTTTTTGTTTCTGCTTTGCTTATCATCTTCACTTAGCGATGATTTTCCTTTGCCTTTCTTTTTGATCTCGCTAGCTCGTGGATCAAAACTTTCCGGCCTCGTCGGTTTGCGACTGCGCGAAAAATAGGTTTCTTTGGGCTCACGTCTGGTTTCAGGGGCACGCTGAGTAAAGTCATCTTTGAAGTCGTCTAAGTCGTCGTCGTCTTGGGCTTCTTTGGCCTGATAGGCGCGCGGCATCCTTGTAGGCCTGGGCTTCGGTCGTCTTGATTGGTAATCGTCAAAATCAGTCATTGCGATCGTAATTTTTCTACGGTATTAAATCTGGCGTCAGATGATAGAGATGCCTGATTGTAGCTGCGTCGTTGGGCGATATTACTCCCCGGCCATAATAAAGGCTCATTAAGTCTGCGGGGTTAGTGCTGTGGCCTTCGATGCCCAGTGCGTGGCCAAATTCGTGAGTGGCGGCTGCTTTCAATTTTCCCAGTGACATGGGCTGGCCCTGACCATCTGTGGTGCGCAGCACAATTACAGCCGGTTTGAAATCAGCTTGGCCGCCAGCCAGTATTGCCTTATAAGGAAAGTTGGTCTTCGACGTGTATCCGCGAACGTCTTGAGCGAAGAGCGCCATGCCGTTCTTGCCCACAAAGTGATTGGTAAAGAAGACGTAAATGTCTGCTTCACCGGGGTCATCTGTCAATTGATAAGAGAAGAGCCCCTCGCGCTCGAAAATCTTCCATGAGAGCACGCCTTCCATGGCCGCCTGATAATGGCCGGCCACGTAGCCGTCAGCCGGTTTAAGGGCCTGAAATTGCTCGGGGCTGGAGACCACATCGGCCACTACATTGGGCCAGGCGGGCAGGTTGTCCGTGTTGGCGACGGGCGCGCCCCATTTGGGATCCATAATGCTGTCTAAAGTCAGACCAGGCGAAATGTAGACCTTGAGCGGCATCTGGTCACGAACCCAGTGCACGCTGCCATAACGGCTGCGATATTCAGGATAGACTCCCGCCGCTCCACTTGCCGCCGGTCTTGCTTGCGGTTTGCGGTATTGTCCCTGCGCCGGCTGATAACTTGTGACTAAAAACGCCGCACTTGTAATGAGGAAAAGGCAATAACAGTGAAGCTTTTGGGCTGCCCTTAAAGTTTCTTTGTAACACCGTGGAAACATTTTTGTAGTCATTCCGTCTATTTTATAGCCAGGTTAAAGTGGTACTACGGTCAGGGTTCTGTGTACATATTGTATATGCCACGTTGTATTACGCTTGTTACGGGCATAATAAACGAAAGGTTAAAAGCGTAGGTTTTATGAGGTTTGATAGGAAATAATATACTTGTTCATCGCAGGAACTCCAGTACGAGAGACACAAGGGATTGAGTCTGTTGGGGCGGCACCAACACTGCGGACATTTCAAAAGGCCTCACTGCGGTGAGGTCTTTTTTTATGGCTTATAATCATTTACTCTGCATTTATGGAGTAAATCATGCTACCTGTTAGAGCGATCGTGCTGGCTGCCGGTCAGGGCAAACGAATGAAGTCCAGTCGGCCGAAAGTGCTGCATGAAGTAATGGGACGCGCCATTCTCAGCCGAGTTATGGACGCCGTGGGTGCTCTTGGTCTCGAGCATTTGCACATCGTGGTGGGACACTCTTCAGAGGTCGTCAACGAATTCGTTGACAAAAATCCGCCCATTTGCCCCTTCTCCACTCATTTGCAGTCACCGCAACTGGGCACCGGCCACGCTGTTATGCAAGTAGTACCGGCCTTAGAGAATTTTACCGGTACGCTGCTCGTCACTGTAGGCGACGCTCCGGTTTTGCAAAGCGACACTCTGGCCAAACTTCTTGCTACTCACCGCGAGACAAAAGCAGTGGTGACCGCTTTAAGTACCGTTGTACCTGATGCGAAAAATTACGGCAGAATGGTGCGCGATCAAGATGGAAAAGTGCGAGGCATTGTCGAAGACAAAGATTGTTCGCCCGGCGAAAAACTAATAACCGAAGTCAACACCGGAATATACTGCATTGAATGGCCAGCTGCGGCTGCCGGTTTGAGCTCACTTTCATGTGACAATCGCCAGAAAGAATATTATCTGACCGATCTGGTGGCATGGGCCTATCATCATAAGCATGTCACTGAGACCGTTGTCTTGACTGACTTCCGTGAAGTATGCGGTATTAATTCACGAGTGGAGTTGGCTGAGGCGACAGTGCATTTGCGCGATATTACCGCTACCAAACTGGCTCTAGAGTCCGGTGTCACCATTATTGATCCGAGATCTACATGGATTGCACCAGAAGTAACCATCGGCGAAGAAACAGTGGTTTTGCCCGGCTGCTATTTAATCGGCAACATTGAAATCGGCGCCGGCTGTCATATTGGCCCGTACACGGTAATGAAAGGGCGAGTCAAAGTCGGCAACGGATCATCTGTAGTCAATTCACATATGAATGATTCGACTATTGGCGAAAACTGTAAAGTCGGCCCTTTTGCTCACATGCGTGAAGGCAACAGTGTGGGCGACAATTCGAAAGTGGGCAATTTTGTCGAATTGAAAAAAGCGCAAGTGGGCAACAAATCAAATGTCTCGCATTTGAGCTATATCGGTGACGCCACTTTAGGCAACAACGTCAATATCGGCGCCGGCACTATTACCGCCAATTATGATCATCTGACCAAGAAAAAGGCGCGCACAGTCATTAATGACGGCGCCTCCACCGGCAGCAATTCAGTGCTGGTGGCACCGGTAGAGCTAGGAGTGGAAGCGGTAGTAGCGGCGGGCAGCGTTGTGAACAAAGCTGTGCCGGACGGTGCCCTGGCGGTAGCGCGGGCTAAGCAGAGCAATTTAGAGGGTTGGAGCGAAAAACGTAAGCGAATAACATAAGTTGAGCGCTAAGACTTAGCTAGAAGATTTGCGCCCGGGCGTAAATCTTCAAAATTAGTGTTCTAACTCTGAAATCGTGTCCGGATTGGACTCCAGCTGCGAAACATAGTCCAGTCTGCGCCGTTCAGCTTCAGCAAAGTGGGCCGAGTCGATGGTCAGATATTTGCATAAGCCCAGCGGTATGAGGTGTTTCGAATACTCTGGAATACCGTGGCGGTCGGCTTCACCGTACGATTCGATTTCGACGTAGTCGTGGCCGATGCGCAACACCCGGCCAATCAGGCTGGTGCCGTCCATAAAGTGCAAGCGCACCCACGAGCGGGTGTCGCACAGCTTTTCAAGGCGTAGTTTCAAATTCATAGTGCTGGCCCCGAGTATTTGTCAATTCCATCTTAGCAAAGGTCCGATAAAAAACCGCTTATGAGAAAGTACTGCTGATCTCTGTCTGCTTGCCGGCTGAAAATACCGCTTTGATATATATTCGCAAACTCTTAGATTCGGTTTTTTTCTTGCACTTTGAAGAAGCTCACCCGGCGCGCGTTTCTATCGCATATACGCAGAAGTCAAGAATTGCGAAATCTAGAAAGCGAACTAAACTGAAGTTGTGGATTGATACCACATTTTTTTGCACCAATATAAAAACTAGAATTTGAGGACTTAATGCAAGACGAGCTTATACCGGCCAATTTGCTCAAGCGTTTGGAAGAACTTAAGGATCGCGAAGCAAGTTATTGGCATGATGAGCTGTATTCGGTAGAGGCACTGACCAACATGGCCTATCGTGAGCAGTTAGAAACAAGCTTTAAACTTGACCCGCTTGGTGCCTTGCCGCCTCGCCAATAATTTTGATACCTTTCAAAGTTAAGTTGATATCGACATGATCAAATAGCTCCACCGCTGGTGCCAGAAGTGGTGCCAATCCGCCGGTGGCTATAACGGTGGTTTTACTGGGAAGGCTCTTCAGTGCCCTTTCTATCCAGTGTTTGACCAATCCAATGTGTCCGATAACGCAACCGCGCTCGATTGTCATTTGTGTATCGAAAGCCAGCGGCGAAGAAATAGAATGACTTTCTACCTCTTGCACTGAAAGCTCAGGCAGCTGTGCTGTTGAATAATGCAGAGCTTGAAAAGTTTTTATCAGACCAAGAGTGATCATGCCACCAAGAAAATTGCCTTTGTTGTTCACTGCCGTAAGAGTGGTGGCAGTACCGAAGTCGATGACGATGGCGGCCTCCGCTTCAGCTGTGTGCAGCTTATAAGCGGCGGCCGCATTAGCGATGCGATCGGAACCCATGGTCTCATAAAGTCCTGAAAGCAAATTTTGACTGCGTGCGGTCACTTCAAAAATTTTGTCTTGTGCCTGCGGCCAGTTTGCCACCATTTCAGGCAAAGTGGTGGGCACCACCGATGACACCGCAATCAGGCCGCGGCCATATTTGCTGTTCAGGCTATTGAGGTGGCTGGCAGCTGTGGCCGGGTCACTGGTGCTGTAATTCCAGGTTTCGCTTAATTCATCGTCGAGAAAAAGTCCGCAACAAATTCTTGAATTACCGATGTCGATGGCAAGAGCCCTGTCTGGTTTCATTGATTCCTAATTGCGGCCGAAGTAATAAAGTAAACCGTTGAGTACGCCTTGAGCGGCTTTTGATTGCCCGGCGGCACTAATTAGCTGTGCGTATTCATCAGGGTTTGAGACAAAGCCCACTTCTACTAGTACGGCTTGCATATTGGTTGGTCGACAGAGTGCCAGGTTCTGATAACGCGCGCCGATATCAGGAAAACTAAGTGCTTTGGCCTCACCGTTTTTCAGGGCGCGGGCCAGCTCTTGCGACTGGGGGTGATACCAGTAAGTGGATGTGCCGTGCTCTTTAACCGGATCGCGGCCGTCCGGCAAAGCATTATTGTGCACTGAAATCAGCAAATCGACCTTTTTGCTTTTGGCAAAATCAACCCGGTCATTGAGTGACACGTCGCTATCGTCTTCGCGGGTCATAAAAACAGTGGCTCCGTCAGCCTTAAGCAAATCGCGCAATTTCAAGGCGATGGCCAGATTGATTTCAGCTTCGCGAATGGCCGATGGACCGATGGCACCGGTTTCTTTGCCGCCGTGACCAGGGTCGATACAGACTGATAGGCCTTCCAGCCTGGGGCCAGGCGACGCGTCTGAGTTGCCTGGTTCTGTGCTGCTGACGGCGGCAGGGAATTTAATGCGCGGCGCATTCTTTATATGGATATTGAGATTATTTTCGTCGAAGTCGGCAAAATAGCCCCACTGACGCGGGCCCCTTAAATCCACATCGATTTGATAGACATGGTCTTCTGGTTGTTTCCAGCTAACGTTTTCAATTAAGTGCGAATTGCCGCTGTCGGCGGGAGCCTGATAAACCCAGTCGGTGTCGGCGCTCACACCATAGACTTTGACAGTCAAATGATTAGGTTTGAGATTTTGCTCGATTAAAAAAGGCAGCCTCTGGCTGAGGGGAATGACTAAGCTTTCGCCATAAGCATCTTGTTTAACCATAATTGTCCGTGCCACTGCTTCTGGTGCAGGGCTGCCGCTTTCTTCAAAATCCAGATCTTCTCTTTTAATCCAGATATGCTTCGATGGGGTGTAGCGGCAGCGAATATTTTCGCCTTGATAGCCGTCTACCAGAAGCCGCACACCTTGAGGCAGCGGAGTTAAGCGGGCCAAGTCAGGAGCAACTCTCGTGATTGTTTGATCATGGGCGGTGCGGGCGATTTGAGGCTGGCGCAAAACTGTTATCGCGGCAGCACCAGCGGTGGTGATACTCTGACCGGCTTTTTGCAAAACAAAGCGAGGATGCTCTTGCTCAAAGATGTCGCCTGTTTCTACCCGGTAGAGTCCGATATAAAGGTCCGGGGCTGCGGCATGACGTTGAAACATCTGACCGTAGGCCGCTTCCATACCGCGATTTATGGCGGCACCAGGGAGTTTTGTGGCAGTGGCATTTTTTCTTTTATTTATAGGAGAGAGGGCAATATGTTTTTTGCCGAGAATAACTTGCACCTGAGCGCCGGGAGTGGCGCGCACGGCAAATTCGATGATTTCACCAACGTTGACGCCACGATCATCGTTGGGTTCAAAGCTGTCTTTGGCAAATTCAAAAGAATCGGCAGAAAGCGATTGACGCGCCTTTTCTCTTTGTACATCCAGCGATTGACTATAAATCTGATTGCCTTCGCCATTGCTGACGCGTAAATCAAACTGATTTTTTCCTCGATTGAGCGTAATCACGTGAGCGAAAAAGCCCTCTTTATTAACGAGCACATTTTGTCCGTTAATTGTAACGCCATGGGCTGGATAAGTAGAGCCGATGATAAATGAGCCGGAAGACGGAACACTGGCTGCCGGTGAGGGATAAACAATTAATAGAGGATGCTCGGCAGTGAGCTTTGGCCGCACATATTTTTTTACGGGCACCAGTGGTTTAACTATGCTTACGGTACTGCCGGTAGTATCGCCGCCTTCGACTTGCGCGCTGGTAGCGCAAGAACTCGTCAGCAGTGCCACGGTTGCGGTGGCCAGAGTAGCCGTTGCTCGCCAGGCCACGTTATTTAAGGTCATTGACGCTCCAGTTGAACTTGCCAATAAATCGTTTCTCTAATTGGGCATCAGGCGTATCTTTATCGTCTTTATCGTAATGATAGAGCACGAACTCCCAGGGATCAGTGAAGCCCTGGCCGAAGACGTCTCGATACCACTGGAAAAATTGGGAGATGTCTAAAATCGATAAGTTTGGCTTGTACTCGACATTTTGGGGGTCGTGCAAAAAGAGATCCATGTTGTTGGACATATCGGCCATCATAGTAGAAGCGGTGATGGCGTGATCAATGATACGGGGGTAGCCAATCGCGCCGCGGCAGATAAGAAAAATTGCCACTGATGGTGAAGCAATTTTGCGGTCGCCGCCGAGGATGCGTGGGTGAATTTTATCGATCAAAATTTCTTCAATCGACATCGATTTTCCGCCCACCACAAAACGGTCGGCGATAAATTTTCGCTTGATGGAAAAGAGAGTTTCAAGAGGGTAGTGATCGGCTATAAGTTTGATGCAGAGCAGATTGTGAGCATTGATCCAATAACAAATAATGTCATCGTTGCTGGCGAAGTGTTCGCAACTGGTGCTGGCCAGTGCGTCTAAAGCCGCACCCAGTAATGGTTCACTTTTGGCTTTGCGATAATCTACTTTGCCGTCTTTGACGATGCTTTTCAGTAATGCGTCATACTTGGAAAAGTCAGGCCTGGCCGGGGCTGTAACTCTTGTGCAAGCGGCCATGATCGTCACCGGCAGTCGGACGATATCTTGCACAAAAGACATCACCAGACCAAAAATAACTAAGCCTATTGATATGGCGATCGAAACTGCGTGACGTTGTTTAGGGGCCTTCATCAGAGATAACCCAGTAACTGAAGTGCAGTTTATACTTTGCCACGCTTGAGCTAACTGCGCAAGAAAAACATCTTTTTGCAGGCCAAATGCCATGAAAACAAAAAATTGGAGCGTAGGGGAGTCGAACCCCTGACCTCTTCAATGCCATTGAAGCGCGCTACCAACTGCGCTAACGCCCCGTACAGTGCAACTTATACCATACATCCCCGGGGCAAGAAAAGGCGACTACAGATCAACGTTACTTCACACTTCGCATATTTTGCCCCGCTGCATTTCCGGGCTTGTGAGTTTTTCCTAACTCGCCAGAGCCTCTTTATTTGTCGCTGTTCACGTAGAGAACAGGCTTGCCTGTTAGGCTTTTGTCAGTGGAGACATAGATAGATGGGTCGGCACAAAAATTTAGTAAATGCAGAGCGCGCCGTGCTCCTGGTCATTGATGTTCAGGAGCGTTTTCGCGAGCACATTGATCAATTCGCACATGTGGCGGCAAAGATAGCTGTGTTGGTAGAAAGTGCTCACATTTTAGGCCTGCCGGTTGTTGTCACACAGCAGTACACCAGCGGCCTCGGGCCAACCGTGCCCGAAATTGCAGAGAAGCTGGCCGTCAAGCCCGTGCAGATGTTTGAAAAAATGAGCTTCAGCGCCTCTGGTGCGAAAGGCTTTGACAAACATCTTGAAAAGCTCGATCGCAAACAAATAATTGTTTGCGGCATTGAGACACATGTTTGCGTCAATCAGTCGGTGCACGACTTGCTGAAAAAAGGTTATGTCGTGCATTTGGTTACAGACGCCCTTGGTAGTCGAGCGGCCGAGAATAAAGCGGCCGGTTTAGCCAAGATGTATGCAGCGGGAGCGTTACCGAGCACTGTCGAAATGTGTCTATTTGAAATGCTGGTTGAATCAGGCACTGAGAACTTTAAAGCTGTGCAAAAATTGGTGAAATAATAATTGACTGGTCGATTAGTTGGTTGTTTAATGCTAGGGATCTTTGAGCAATTTTTATGATGGTGTCCCAGATAGTTAGTAGAAAAATGCGCACGCCACTTTTGTTGGCCATGAGCCTGGCTTATGGTTTGAGTTTGAGTACGAGCTATCCGCTTCTGGCTCAAGACGCCTATACTCCAGGTCATACCGAAACCGGGGCCAGAGCTGGCGCCGGAACCGGCACCAATCAAGGCACCGGCGCTCTCACCCGCAACCAACCGGCCAGCTCAGCTACTCCGGCGAGCCCCGGCGCAGCCACTGTCTATGGCTCTTCCGGCAATGCTCCCGTCTCAACCGGCCCCGCCAACGTTGCCCCAGGTGCGAGTACCGGCACTGGAGGCCTGGGCATAAATACCGCCACTGACTTACCTTTGCGCCCTGCCATTTCGCCGTCGTCGCCAACACCCGATTTACGTGAGACACCCGGCTTCACCGATAACTCAGCGGTGAGACCGCCTGACCCAGTTGTGAACACAAGCTCTGGGTCCACCGCCAACACTAACGCCAGCACCGGTTTGTCCGCTGATGCTCGGGCCAAGCCACTGGACGCGTCGGGGCTCACAGCCCGCGAACGTCAGGGTGACTATGATGTGGTCAACACACAGGCGGAAGAATTTCGTAAGCGCTTTTTGCAAGGCGAGGCCATTGAGTTAAGGCTGCCCATGGGCGATCAGCTCATGAGCCTGGGGGCGAAGTTACCGCCCATTCGTCTGGAAGCCACTTATACTCAGCCGATTTCACTGAGAGAAGTGGTGCAATACACTCTCGATAATAATCTCGATATTCGCATTCAGCGCGAAGTGGTGACGCAAAACAAATGGATTCTTGGTAATTCACTGGGACGATTTTTGCCAGACGCCTTGCTCAGCTACAACTCGCAGTATCAAGCAGGTTCATCACTGATTGGCGGTATCATTCCAGTCAGCTTCGGCAACCCCTTTGTCACAACCACAGCCGGTTTTAGATATTACGGTTTCCGTGGTGGCAGCGTTTTATTTTCCAGCCTTTCCAACTTGCATAATTTTCGCGCCGCTAAACAAGGCCTGAAGGCTTCCATCAACGACACTCTGCTCAATGTCACCCGCTTGTATTACAACCTGGTGCAAAATCAAGCTTTGCTGCAGATTCAAACCAGGGCCGTAGACGTGTCGAAAGCACAGGTTCTACTCAACCAGCAGCTAGAAAGAGCCGGCACCGGCACTCGCTTTCAAGTATTGCAGTCAGAAACGCAGCTGGCTCGCGACGAACAGTCTCTGCTGACGCAAGAAGTAGATTTGCGCCGCTCAGCTATCGATCTGGCTACCGCTCTCAATTTGAATAATGCCGTCAATTTACTGTCAGTAGAATCTGAAGTACGCAAAGTGCGTCTGGTTGATCCCAATCTCGACATCAACCATTTGATCAACATCGCTATTTTAAATCGCCCAGAACTTAAACAATTTGAACAGCTAAGACTGGCTGCCAAACGCAATATTCAAGTTCAGGCAGCACCGCTCTATCCGCAGTTTCAATTTTTTGGCGGTTATAACGGCAACGGTCAAACACTTGGTAATACCACTCTAAATACTATTCCTTCAGTTTCTCTCGTACCTTTGGTGGCGCCGGCATTTACTGCCCAGACAATCACCGTGCAAAATGCCAGAGCGGTTATCAGCGCCCCGCAGTCGGTGGTGCCTGTGGGTGCTGTTTATAATCCCAGCGTGCAAGCCGATCGCGGTTTGCGTAAGTCATACCAAATCGGTGTGCGGGTTGACTGGAATTTCCTCGGCATGGGTGTGCCTGACCTTTCGAATATTCAGGCGGCACGGGCGGTGGCACGGCAGAACACTCTGCGGGTCAACCAGACTGTGATCAATACTCTTCAACAAGTACGCACCAGCTACCTCACCAGCCTGACAGCCGAGCGCCAGATTGAAGTGGCCACTAAAGAAGTATTGTCGTCAGCCGAAGAACTGCGTCTCTCACGTGTACGTTTGGCTAATGGCGTGGGCACCAACATCGATGTCATTAACGCTCAGCGTGACTTTACCCAGGCACTGGTGCGTAAGGCTCAGGCCATCATCAATTTCAATATTCAGCAAGCCCAGCTTTTGCGTGACATAGGCGTAATCAGCTACGACAGCATCACATCAGGTCGCCTGGCCAGATAGTGTGCTTCTGCACGACAAAATAACGTCCGGACGTATTTTCCCATGAACGACGAACCACGAATCAGAGCTATTTGATGAAATACATTTTGTTAGGCAGCTTTTCGCCGTCTACGGCGTGACCGCCGGCCAGATCTGAATACTGGTCACCGATATTAACCACAATTTCATAGCCCATAGCTTCAATTTGTTTGCGGTAGGCACTTTTCATCGGCACCGCACTACTTTTGTCAGCGTCCGGTCGCATATAGAGGCCATCGTATGTGATACCAGCTTTGATCAGGTTGCTAATGGTGGAACGGCGCAGCTTTTCAATGCGGCCTGTAATTAAGAACACTGCCAGGCCCTTTTTGCGGGCGTAGGCAAGCAGGTCGATGGATGACTTGAGCGGCGCCGCATCGGCTTCGTGCACCCATTGCTCAAATGCACCCCAGTTTACTTCTTTGGCATTTTTGGCCACTTCGCGTTTGATGAAAGCGCGGTTGTCGAGAATGGTTTCGTCGATGTCGGAGACGACGCAGAGTGAATGCTTGGGCTTGTCGGCACCTTCGGCTGCCACCGCTTTATCGATGGCGGCTTTACCTTTAGTACAAGCACTGACAAACTCGTCTTTGCATTCTTTTGAATAGCTGAATTTGAGCGCTTCACCAATAGGCGGCAGATTGTCTGAAGCCTTGCTGTGCATGGCTTCTATTTCTACTTGCGAATAACTGAAGGCTGGGCTTCCCCAGATCAAAGCCAGGGCTGCCAGGCTTAAGGCGAAACTTTTGTTGTGGCTCACGTGCTCAGCTGCCGTTCATTTTGACACCACGGCCGGCGGCGTAGGTGGTGCTGCCACCGATGATTTTCTGTTTGCCCGGCAATGGTTTGACTTCAATGGTGCCGACGATGGCGTCGGAGCGAATTCCTTCATAGGTGCCCCAGCAATTGGAATTGACAATTTTTGGCTTGGGCTTGATGTATGAAAGCAGCCGGTCTGATTCGGCGATGAAAACCAGTATGCAAATGGCGATCAGGCCGCTGATTGCATAAAAAGGCATGTCCATAATTGTGCCGCTCCTGGCGCTCGGTTCTCAGGAGCCCAGATTAGCGCCTGGTAGTAGCCATGTAAATGGGAGGAATACTCATCTGCCCTTCTTCACTTGTTCACTGAAAAAAATTCCCAACAAAAAGAAGGGCCGCGGGCGCCCCTCTTCAGCAATTTCTTGGCATTTTCTACTTTTTAACGATATCTGCCAGGTCTTTGTACAGGCCGGCAATCAGCATGGTGATCGGTGCGGTATTGGGATTTTCCTCTGAAAACTTAGTGAATTCAAGGATTTTGTGCTCGAATAGGCCCAATAATCTGGTGTCTAATGCTTTGGCGTGCTCGTTTCGGTTCATCGATAGCTCTTTCTAGGCTAAGGTCAGGAAGTGGTTGGTTGCGACTGTATTAAATATTACTCAAAGTCTGGAAAACCTCAATAGGTCTACGAAGAAAATCTACTGAAAAGTCAAAGTTTTATCTAAAAGCTCTACTGTATATACTCTTGCTCAAGTATATCTTGCCGCATGTGATTGCGCTCGCGCTAAAATAGGGAAGACTCTGCTTTTTTGACAGGTCGCTATGACGCAGGCACCATATTCAATTCACCCATCGGTCAAACAACTGCTTTCCTCTGACTCTTTAGCAGAGGCACAGGTGCTGGTGGGAAATGAATTACTCGATCGCCAGGTTTCGCAGGTAGTATCGAGCATCGGTGCCGAGCCTCGCCCCGGCAGCCTGGTGGTGACCCGCTCAGATGTCTTGAGCAAAATCGAATTATCGGCCCTTTCGCAGCTGTCAGCTCTTGTCATAGTTAAATCTATCGCTGACTTTTCCAGCGGCAGCGGTGGCTCCGGTGGTGCCGTGGCGGCACAGGGCTCTGCTCCGGTGGCTCTGCCGACGCCGGCTCCGGTTCTTGCTCCTTCACTGATTGACGCCGCCATGAAGCGTTTAATCAAGCGCTGTCAGGAAGAGCAAGTGGCACTAATTGTGGTGCCGGGTTATGGCGACCCCTTGCAAGTAATCGAAGATTTTCGTTCAGTTTTTCTGCTCGAACTTAAACTTTCATCAGCCAGGCTCTATTCAGCTATGCTCAGCATCGTGCTGGAAGAAGGGCTCGATGGTTTGATTGAAACAGTCTCCGGCTGGCTCAATCGCCCGCTGGTGGTGGAGACTGCTGAGTTTAAAGTGCTGGCCGCCCGCAATATGGGAGCCACGCCAGTAAGCCAGCAAAAAAATCTGGAAGAAGAAGGTCAGGCTGCTTTGCGTACTCATCAGAAAAGCAAAGAGGCCATTGTGCCGGGAAGCAACCGACATTTTGAAAGCAGCGCTGATATCAATATGGTGCCTTTCAGCTTTGGTCGCCGTCTAGTATTTCCTGTTCCGCTGGGTGATTTGATTGCCGGATACGTCTCGGTGATGATTCGGCCGCAAGACGATGTGGCCGCCCTTTCGGAATATATGCACCCGCTTACTCTGGCGTGCAAGGTCGACTTTTCGCACCGCCTGAAAGATTCGCCCACATTTTCAGTCACCCAGAAAACTTTGCTCAAAGATTTGCTTTCGGGACGCACCCTTTCTGCAGCCGATCAAGAGCGCTTAGACAGACATTTTGGATTTGACCTCTGCGAAGGATTTCTTGTCTTTGCCGTCAGTGCCAGTTTTGCCGAAGATCCAAATGTCCCTGCTACCCATCACAGCGTCGCCTATCCCGACGACACATATATTTCGTGCGAAGCGGAAGGCATGCGCGCTTTTGTTATTCCCTACAAAGAAAAATCGCCTGAGCCCTGGCTTCCTCAGGCCGAGACGTTGAACGCCCGCATTAAAGCCCTCAACCCTGGTATCAAAGTCAGACTGGGTGCTGGGCGTGTGGTGATTACCGCTCTTGATCTTCCCGACGCCTACGGCGAAGCTCGCCAGGCTCTGGTGATTGGTTCGATGATCGATGCCGAGGGCGAATTTTTACTTGGTTATGCCGAGCTCGGTTTCAAGCGATTGCTCTATTTGATTATCGATCATCCCGAGTCAGACAGATTTTTAGAAGAAAATTTGAGCCCTCTTGAGGCTTACGATGAAGAGTGGGAGTCAGAGCTGGTCGACACTCTGCGCGTCTATGTCGAACATGGTGCCAATCTCAATTCCACCGCTCGCTCACTCTTTATTCATCGCCACACTTTGCGTTATCGTCTCGAGCAAATTGCCGATATTCTCAAAGTCGATATCGACTCGCAAGAAGTATTGCTCAATTTGCAAATTGCTTATTTGATTCGAGATATGAAAAGCGGGCTGAAGAAACGTAGCTAAGTAAGTATTGCAGGAAATGTATTGAAGTCTGACCTGACAATAGAAGAGCAGATTACCGCTCAGGCGGCCGACGGCTCTGGCGTGCTGGTTGCCGACAATGTTTGCAAGCGTTTCGAAGGTGCGCCCGCCGCGGCACTTTCAAATATCAGTCTCAATGTTAAAGCGGGAGAATTCTATAGTTTTCTTGGCCCGTCCGGTTGCGGCAAAACTACCTTGCTGCGCATATTCGCTGGTTTTGAAGAGCCAAGCAGCGGCAAAATTTTAATTGACGGCAAAGAAACAGTGGGCGTACCGCCCTACAAAAGGCCGGTTAATATGGTCTTTCAAAGTTACGCCCTCTTTCCGCACATGAGCGTGCTGGAAAATGTCGCCTTTGGTTTGCGAGCAGCGCGCAAATTGAACAATGCCGCCATTGGCGAAAGCAGTCGCGAGGCATTGAAAATTGTGCGGCTCACTCAGTATGCAGATCGCCTGCCTGTGCAGCTTTCCGGCGGCCAGCAGCAGCGCGTCGCCCTGGCTCGGGCTCTGGTTATGCGCCCGGTGGTATTGCTTTTAGATGAACCACTCTCAGCTCTAGATGTACGCATTCGCGAAGAAATGCAAGACGAACTCTCTCGCTTAAAACGCGAACTCAATCTTACTTTTGTCATGGTCACTCACGACCAGTCGGAAGCTCTGGCCATTTCAACACGCGTCGCCGTTTTCAATCAAGGCATACTGGAGCAAGTGGGCACACCCAGCGAAATTTACGAGCATCCGCGAACGGCATTCACAGCTGGTTTTATTGGCCGCTCAAATTTGCTGCCCGGAAAAGTGATAGCTGTTAACGAAGCTCCCAATAATTCGGGTCAGACAATTGTGCTTGACTGCAACGGCCATATAATTAATTGCCTTGCCACTGCCGCTAGTGCTTTGAAAGTCGGCGATTCTGCCTACGGTTGCTTCAAGCCTGAGGCGGTCAGCCTTGTAAACAGCGACGCACTGGCAGCTCAAGGGAGTTCCGGCAACGCCGATATTGACAGCTCTGACATTATTTCTCTGTCTTGCCAGATTATTACCAGTGCCTACCAGGGCAGCCAGGTTGATATAAAACTACTCTGCTCTGATTTTCCTGATCTATCTATTCGGGCAATTATTCCGGCCGGGCGGATGTCGCAATTAAGTGCCGACAAACTCTGTCTGCAATTGCGCGGGGCCGATACCAGTGCTCTGGCTCGTGAAAGCGTATGAGTGCAGGCGAAGATAATTTAAATCGCCGGCAGTTTCTCGGCCAACTAACTGCGGCTCTACTGACGGCCTCAGGGAGTAGTGTACTGACCGGATGCAACAGTCAGAACGATGCGGCTGACCGTCAGCTAAATATTTTAAACTGGGCCGATTATCTGCATCCGGATGCGATTCCGCAGTTTGAAAAAAGATATCAATGCAAAGTAGTCTATGACACTTTTGCCAGCAATGAAGCACTGATGGCCAAATTGCAAGCCGGCGGCAGTCGCTACGATATTATTGTGCCGTCCAGTTATATGGTCAAGCAATTGCATAAACTTGATATTCTGGCCAAACTCGATCACGCACGTCTGCCCGGTTTGAAACATTTGCTACCGCGCTTTCGCAACTCGGCTTTTGACCCCGGTTTGCAACACTCGGTGCCTTACACATGGGGCACAACCGGTATCGGTTTCAGTTTGAAAAAGCTCACCGAATCTGGTGTCATCAAATCATCAAGCAATTTAAGTCTGCCCTGGGAAGTTTTTTGGGACAAACAATTTTCACAACGCATGACCTTGCTTGATGACGGTCGCGAGGTAATCGGCATGGCCCTCAAACTCGCCGGCCATTCGTACAACACTCAAGACGAAACCACAATTGCAGTTGCACGTGATTTGCTAATTGGACAGAAACCACTGACCATGTGCTATACGTCAGATCAGGTAATTGTTGAATTGGCCAGCGGTGATGCTTTTTTATCGCAGGTTTTCAGCGGCGATGCCTATCAGGCCAGACGCGACAATAATGACCTGCGTTATGTCATTCCCAGCAATGGTGCCTCAATCTGGACAGATAATTTCTGTATTCCTAAAAGCGCACCTCACCTTGATCTTGCTTACAATTGGATAAACTATATGCTTGAGCCGGCCGTGGCAGCGGCATGTGCTAATTTCACCAATTATGCCATCGCCAATGAAACCGCCTGGAAATTAGTTGATGCTAATTTGCGCAGCGATCCTAATCTTTATCCGCCGGAGAAAGTAATGGCACGCTGTGAAGAACTGGGCGAACTGGGTTCTGCCATCTTCATTTACGATCGCATGTGGACCGAGCTGAAGTGCGCCTAATTTTTTGTCGCTACAACAAATAACGATCCTGCATCAACTTCGTCACTGGTCATAGTGGCGAAAGCAGAAAAAAGCGAAGTCAATTCTTCTGGCGAGTAGCGCCGCAACAGCATGCCTTTGCGACCTTTGTCGGTATAGACGTGAGTGCCGTCGGCAAGTGTGTAATATTCGCCAGCTCCGCCGCCCACTTTGTCGAAGCAGCCGATAAATGTGCCTTTATTTTTCAACAAGTCATGCACTTTCGCCGACATTTCCCCTGCCTGTTTGAGGGGAAAATGTTCAAAAATTGAATTGGCCACCACCGCATCAAAACTTCCGTCTGCATACTTGAGAGCGGCCACGTCGCCCACATCAAATGAGATTTTCAGGTCTTCTTGCGCGGCCCAGGTATTGGCCAGATAGATAGCTTGGGCGGAGACGTCTACGCCCACTACTTCAAAGCCCTGCCGGGCCAGGTAAACCGAAAGCCAGCCGGAGCCGCAGCCAAGGTCGAGTACGCGTCGGGCGCCGACATTGTTTAATTCTTCAGGAATGCGCGATATGTATGAAAGGCTGGGAAGCTGAGTATACGGGGTCTTACAGCCGCTCCAGGCTTTTTCCCAGAATTCGATATTTTCCTGGTAGACATTATCGTCAGGTGTGGCCTTCGTTTTAGTTTCTTCGCCGGGTGTTGTCATGGTCGGTCGCGCACATTTTCCTGGTAGACAGGGGTTCATGGTAGCACTGCCCCCCTGGGGCGGCCGCTTCGCGGTTGTAAAGGGTAACATTAAGTCACAGTCTGCGTGTGTGAGATTAAGGGCTACGCCGGAGTGGTATCTAATTAACGAGGCTCTGTTTAGATCTAGTTTCTTTTATAGAGCTTGTAGCGACGGGAATTTCAAGAGTTAATGGGCGAGTCTGGCCGCATACAATTGCAGATGATGCTGGTGCAGCAGTCCGGCGCGGGCGCTTTGCCGCTCAGCATCTTGCCGCCCGAAAGTTTTTTGCCCTTTATTCGCGAGCTGGAAAGGCTTTCACTCGATCAAAAATTAGCCCCGGTGATTGTTTACTGGAGCCGCCAGAGCGCTGCTAGATTATTGCCAAGAGGCAAAGATTTCGGCACATTATTGCGCGAGTCTACTTGTGTGTCATGTTTTTCCGAAGAGAGACAAGATGCGCCAGATGAGTGGTGTGTTTTGATGGAGAGTCCAGCACTCTCCATTGTTGTCTATGGCCAGCAAGCCATGGAATCGCCCAATGCCGAAAAATATCAGTGTACAGGCTCGATGGAGCCCGCCATTGTGCGCGAGGCTTTCAACCGACTCTTGCCCATCTGGCAGTCGCTTAATTTAGCAGAAAGCAATCGCCTGGAAGATTGTCGGGTTTCGCTGGGGCCCGGCGGCAGCGAACAGCTTTCGGTGCAACGAATGAAAGCCGCATGGCCAGTGGTTAAAGCGCCGATTCAGCAGGGTCTTATATTGCAGGGCCAGTTTGCCGACCCCAATTACTATGATATGACCATAAGCGGTGAGCATGTTTTGCAGGCAGCGCAAAGTGTCACCGGTCCCAACAAAATTTCTCCCATTGCCGTAGACGTGCCAGAGCCTGAATTTGCCCAGACCGGCTCGAATCCGGTTATTCAGGGTGCCATGGGAGCGCAGACTCAAGCGGTGGGCGCCAACGCGCAAACGCAACCGGGTTCTACTCACAGTCAAGACGACATGGATAAAATTATCGCTCAGCATCTGGCCGCCGGTTTGCCCCCGCCGGACGCTACTTTCTTTCGCAGTAATGATACCAGTACGACTGTTTTTCAAGGTGATGTGAGCGGCAGTTATGTGCTGTCGACAGGAGGCAACGGTCATGGCAACGAAAGCCCGGGCTCGGCGGCCAATTACGGCGGCGCGATCAATAATCATGACGCTCTTTTGACGCCGCCTGAAGCACGCAAAAATGTCAATAAAAATGCCACTCGCAATAATCTTAAGGCCATTAAGAGCACCGATGGTGATGCCAAAAAATTGATGCCGCCCACGGCGCAGACAATCATCAGCGATATCATAGGGCAGCTGAGACATTCAAGCGATCTCACTTCGATTTTGCAATATGCCATTGAGGTTTTAACCAAAGAACTGAAAGCCGATCGAGGCCTGATCTGGAAAGTAGTGGGTGATCAGCTGGCTGTTACCAATGAGTATTCGATCAACGGCCATACATGTTTTGTGGAAAATCAGCTCAATTCGCAAGAGTCTATGGCAATTGTGCTTGAGTTTCTCTCTCGTTTTCCAGACGAGTCAGGTGCCGGCGTAATCAGCATTCCTGATACCGCCCAAGATACCGATTTGCATAAAGCGTCGCGCACACTTTCTTCACTACTGGAACTAGGTGATGTGCGTGGTCGCTTGATGGTACAGCTGCGCTCACGTAGTATCTTCTCCGGATTTTTGGAGCTGCAACAGTGCGGCAGACCACGTGAGTGGAGCACTGAAGACGCCGTCGTTTTACAAAAAGTAGCTGAGATGCTCTCAGTTGTTGTCCAACAGTCTTTCGACCAATCGAAAATTGAGATGGACGCCCAGGAAATGAAACTGATCAATGAAATTGCCAGTCTCTTTCGTGACTCAAAAGGGCAGACCAGTCGCGATTCTCTGCTGCGATCGGTTTTACTGGTGGCCGATCACATGGGCTTCATTCACTCTCAAATTTATCTCTTCAATCCTGATAGTGGTGTCCTTGAGCCACAAATCAATTCTGATGAATTAGCCAACGTAGAACTTGATAATAAAGAAAATCCATTTGTGGCGGTGTTCGAATCGGCCCGCGGCAAAGTGGTTAACATGGAATATTCGAGAAAGGGAGATCCTTTCTTCGGGCACGACATGGCTCTGGTTTTGCCTCTGATTTCAGAAGGCACCAGACTTGGTGTGATTGGCCTCTGGCAGCGTCAACCAAAACGTCCGCAATTTAGACCTCAAGATAGAGAACTGGGTCTAACCATTGCCGGCCACCTTTCGAACGTAATTCGGGCTGACATGGCCGTGCAGCAAATTCGTGCCGACCAGGTGCGCGACGCGCTGATTAATAAAGTTTCTGTGGAAATTAAACGGTCGCTCAAAGAAGCGGATCAGATTATGGATACTCTGGTGCGTTCGGTGCAGGATTATTTCCAACTGGATCTTTGTATCGTCAGTTTGTATGACGGCCCTACCGATGATGCCACCAAATGTAAATTCGCCGGCATTCCGGAAGAGTTTCCTCAACCAGAGCCGGTGGAGTTGAGCCATACCAGCGATGAGCCGTCACCCAAGCCCATGGCCCATACCATTGCCGATCGTATCTTTGCCGGTTCGCTTGATGCGCTGCGCGAAGGGCTGACTGTCTTTGTTACTCCAGACGAAATTAAAGAGCGTCTGCAGCCTGATATTCTCTCTGCCGAATGGAATAATCGCTCGGCTATTCTTGTGCCTTTAGGCCAGGGCAACAACTTTAAGGCGGCACTGATGCTGGTGGCACGCGATCGTGACCATCCGTTCCCTGATAAAGATATGCGCATGATTATCGACCTTGCAGACCGGGTAGGCGTCGTGATCTCACACGCTGAGCTGTTTGCTACAGTTGAGCGCCAGGCTGTTACCGATCCGATGACCGGTCTATTTAATAGACGCTATTTCGAAGAACAGTTGACTAAAGAAATCGATCGTTTTCAACGCTTCGGTCACCCCTTCTCATTCATCATTGTAGACCTCGATTATCTCAAGCGCATTAACGACAGCAAAGGCCACCACGTCGGTGACGCCGCCATCATTCATATTGGTAACGTCATTAAGCGCAGCGTGCGCGAAATTGACACAGTTGGCCGCTTTGGTGGTGAAGAATTTGTCGTGCTCCTGCCTGAAACCGATTTGAAATGGGCAAAAATGGTGGCTGAACGTGCATGCGCTGCTATGCGCGAAAGACCAGTTGACGGCTGGGGAATTGTCACTGCATCTGTGGGCGTTGCTACATTCCCTCACGACGCTCAGGACAAAGACCGCTTGTTCGAACTGGCTGACCAGGCGCTTTTCCTTGCCAAACACCGCGGCAGAAACCAGGTTTGCACCGTGGCTGAAGATTTGATTCCGAGCCTGGCAGAAGGCGGCGAAGAACAGCTCAAAATGGCCATGAAAGTAGATAATCGTATGGGCCCGGTTGTAGATAAACCCGTGGGCGATCTGGTGCCTGAATTTGACGTCGAATTGATTCGCGAGAAAGGCCTGCTTGGTATGTTGGCGCAATTAATTCGCATGGTGGAAGAGCGCTCGTCTTACGGTCCTGACCGCTCTTCGCGCGCTTACGGTTATGCTAATCGCATTGCTCAATCATTGCACTTAACTAAGGAGCATACTGAGATTGTGTCACTTGCGGCGGTGCTCTGTAATCTCGGCAAGATGGCAGTGCCGGAAGAAACTTTAAAGCGACCAGACCCGCTCTCCGACGAAGATCTGGTCTATATCAATCAAGTGCCGCACACCGGGTCTAAATTCCTCGAGCCGGCCAAAGTGCTGGCGAAAATATCACCCATTGTCGAATCGTATCAAGAACACTGGGACGGCAGTGGTTATCCTAATGGTATCAAGGGTGATGTCATTCCAATTGAGTCGCGCATCGTCTCATTAGTAGATGCATATACCGCTATGACCAGCGAGCGACCTTACCGTGAAGCCCATAGTCATGACGATGCCATGAAACTAATAATGGAAGGTTCCGGTAAAGAGTGGGATCCGCGCCTGGTCAAGGTCTTCGTTGCCTTACTGAACAAAGAGAAGCAAGCTGAAAAATAAAATTATTGGCCCCGCCGAGACGTTAGTCAGCAAGTTTGCAGCTCTGTGGCCGCTGGCAAAGTCGGGTTAACCGCTTAGAAAGTTGTGACTGATAAATTTAAGCTTGGAGGTACTTGCGCACTCTTGGCATCTTGCTATAATTGAAACATATCGCACGAAGCCAATGCTCTCCTGTTAGCGGGCCACCAGAAATGGATCCCGGAGTAAATCTCAAATCACACGGAGCGGCTCTCGTCTCGATACAGTGAAAGCCCGGTACTCTGCCGTTAAGGCAGTTTGTTTGGAGCAGGCCCCTGTGGTCCGGTGTGTGAACCGGGACAGGGGTCTGGTGCTTTAAGGACACGTTTGTTGTCGCTCTGAGAATGGCTTCACCCATTTCGTCAGAGCCTGCCTTATCCTTATTGCATGGTGCCACGTTTTCTCACAGCTTTGATTCTCTTTGCCTTTCTCAATCTGGCGTTAGCCAGGTTGCCTCTAGCTGAAATTGCCGCACTTAATGCCCGCGATTTTGCCCTCACCGACGAGGCGATGAGGGAAGGCAAGCCGGCCAGCTGGTGGTTGGCGCGATTATTTTTGAGCAGTGAAAAACCGCCCGATATGGTGGTTTGCGGCAGTTCCCAAATTGGCGGACTGCAAGCTGCCGACGCCAACACCAGCGGAGCGATTATTGATCTGACTTCTAATAGAAGTTGCATTACGCTGGAAAATGATCTGTCCAAACGCATCGGCATAAAACCTGCTGTTTTTCTTTCTGCTCTACCCGGGGCCATGGTTTCCGATCACTTTGTCATTGGCCGTGCGCTGTACCAGAAACGCGCCCCTGCCGTTTTAGTTCTGACCGTCTCACCGCGCGATTTTATCGACAACACTCTGTCGGCCGCCGGTGCCACTGATTCTTATCGATATTTTTCGCAGTACAACGACATGACGAGTTACACCGACCTGGCCTTTCACGAGCCCTGGTCACGCCTTACCTATTTTGTTTCTACCGAGCTACCGGTACGCAGATTAATACCAACTGTACAAAAGGTGATTAGCAATCTAAGCCAATCAGAATTTTTACCGGAAATAAAATCGGTGGCTAAGGCGCCTGAAAAAATCGAGGCAGTCACAGCCGCTGATCAACTCAAGTTAGTCACAGGTGGTTACGGTGGCAATCTCAGACCTGGTCAGGCTGTGCTCAGGCCCAATTTGCCGAAAATCTATGTGGATAACACCGTCGACTATATGCATAGATACTCAAATGCATATCCGTCTTCGTACGGTGTGCAGCTCAAATACATGAAAGAGTTTCTGGCCGATTTAAAAAGTCGCGGCATTAAAGTACTAGTTGTGGGCATGCCGCTCACGCCGCGCAATCGCGCTTTGCTGACTAATTCATTTTGGGCCGGTTTCAAACGCAAGATTGCCGAACGCTGTGAGCAAGGTGATGCTGTTTATATCGATCTTTCCGACAGCCCTGATTTTACCGCCGGCGATTTTTGCGACACTGTGCATTTAAATGCTGATGGTGGTGCCAAATTGGCCCAGCATATTGCCGATGCCATCGCTCAGTCGAACGTGTTGCGTACCGCGCTGGAAGCCAGGCTTAAACCGGTGGCGCAGCGGCTCTGATGCTTGTTCGTGGAAAAATACGTCCGGACGTATTTTTTCCAGAAGATTTACGCACGGGCGTAAATCTTCCACTAAAGTCTCCAACCAACTAGATTCACTTCGCCTTAACTTTGCGATAGCTGGTGCATTCAACGGCATACGGCCGCACTTCTTTCAAGCATTTTTCCGGGTCATTGAAGCGGCAGTCCTGGCAAAGAAAAGCGTCTTCGCCTTTGCGATGTTTAAAGGCAACCACGCTCAGAACCACCGCACCAAAAACCACTATCACTTCTAAAGTCCAGTGCAACATCAGCCGCGACCGCCGGATAATTTGGGATCGAGCACGTCGCGCAGAACATCTCCGATAGAGTTGAAACACAAAATTGTGAAGAAGATAAGAAACCCGGGTGCAATCAACCATGGCTGGGTGAGGAGCTCATTTGGTTGATCCATAGCCGCTTTGAGCATATTGCCCCAACTGGCGTCTGGTTGTTGAATACCAAGGCCAATTAAACTGAGGCCGCTTTCGGCCAGAATAAAATTGGGCACCTGCAGCGTGGCGGCTATGACCACATAGCTGGCCGTTTGCGGAATGACGTGACGGATGATATTAGCAATCTCAGACATGCCCAGCGACTTGGCTGCCTGCACAAATTCTTCCTCGCGAATGGAAAGCACCATGCCGCGAATTACTCTCGCCAAACCGGGCCAGCCGATGAAAGAAAGAATTACCGTTATTAAGGCAAAACGCTGAGAGCTGGACATACCTAGAGGCAGAATAGCAGCCAGACCAATCAATAGATAGAAGCTCGGGATGGACATCACCGCTTCGGCAAAACGCATCATCAAATTGTCTGCCACTCCGCCGACATAACCGGCAATAGCACCATATAAGATACCAATAGGAAAAGCGATGAAGAGGCCGAGAAAACCTATTGTCAAACTTTTTTGAGCGCCGAAAAACAATCTTGAGAAATTATCGCGTCCATTCATGTCGGCTCCAAGCAGATAGATGCGCGCCGGAGGCTCGACACCAAAGAGGTGCAGGTCCATAGGAATGAGGCCGAGCAAATTATAGCTATCGCCTTTAACGAAAAGTTTGATTGGATATTTGGTGGTCTCTATTTCTTTAAATGTCTGGCGATAAGTAGCCAGATCATTTTCTTGTCTCACTTGATAGACATAGGGCCAGCAAAGTTCACCTTTGTCGTCATGAATATGAATTAGAGTGGCAGGTGCGTTGCCCACATTGGCATCGTTGAATTCCATGGCATAGGGTGTGAGCACGTCGGCAAAAAGAGCGCAGAAATACAGCATTGAGAGGCCAATCAGGGCAGCGCGGCAGACTTTGTCTTTCCACAAACGGCTTAAAATCGTGTGCTTTAAATCAGCCCTGACTTTTTGTGGAGCCGGCGTGGGGTTGATTGGTGCTTCTGCAGGTGATAGCGAATTAGCCGACACTAATTGATTCCTTTAAGTTATTCAACTGTGATTCTGGGATCGGTAAATTTGAGAAGTAGATCAGCGAACAAATTGCCGGCAATGAGCATTACAGCACCGAGCATAATTGAAGCCATAACGAGATTCATATCTTTGGTCAAGACGCCTTCCAATGTGAGCCGCCCTAGACCCGGATAAGCCAGCACCATTTCGGTGAGAGCGGCGCCGCTTAAAAGACCGGCAAATTCAAATCCGAGCAATGTAATCAGTGGGTTAATGGCATTGCGCAGGGCGTGCTTGTAAATCACTGTCTCTTCCGACAGACCTTTGGCCCGGGCACTGCGCACGTAGTCGGCCCTGAGCACATCTAAAAGATTGCTGCGCACTTGTCTTTGAATGCCGGCCAGTGATACGAAAGTGAGCACGCATACCGGAATAATCAGGTGATAAGCGATGTCGGCTATCTGACTGAGAGTGTCGCGCTCGGCAAAGTCTGAGCTGGTCATGCCGCCGATGGGTAACCAGCGTGTAGCTAGAGCAAACATAAGAAAAAGAAAGCTAAGTAAAAATGTCGGCATAGACATTCCCACGGCCGTGAGGAAGCCAAATAATTTATCGATAAATTTACCCCGGTGCACAGCAGCGTAGACGCCTGCCGGTAATGCAATTAGCCAGGTAAAGAATAGGGTGACTACGTTTAAAAGCAGAGTGTTGCCTGCGTGTTGCATCAGGCGCGCAGCCACAGAGCCGCCGGTGGTAGAGACACCGAGATTGCCCTGAAGAGTGCTTGAAAGCCAGATGATATACTGCACCGGTGCTGGTTTGTTCAGACCCAATCGTTCTTCTTCGGCATTAATAGCTGCTTGCGATACCGATGGATTAGCCCGCATAGCGGCGAGGGGATCTATCGGTGAAAGTTTGAGCATGGTGAAGGCCATGAGCGAGATAAAGAAGAGCAAGGGCAGCGCTTGCAGTATGCGCTTGAAAATGTAGACAGGTGTCGACATTAGTGCTTGGCTCCCTTTTTGTAGATTTCTTCGATATTGTGCAGCGTGCCTTTAGGTGTGTAATAAATGCCGTAAGGTGTGGGTTTGTAATTACCGAGATTGTTGCGTGCGGCTGTGAGCAGCATGATGTCGTAGATGTAGATAAACGGCTGCTTGTCGTAAGCAATTTTTTGGAAGCGGTTGTAATAGTCGATGCGTTTCTTTTCATCCATAGTGCCGGCGGCGCTATCAAGCAGATTATCGATTTCAATTTCCCATGGGCGAGCATCTGGTGCTTTGACCGTGCCGTCTTTGTCGGGTAAGCGCGTGTCGAACATGTGCATGCGACCATCTGATTTCCACACATTAGCGCCGCCATAAGGCTCAAAGCGACTGCCGCTCAGCCCCATCACAATAGCTTGCCAGTCAAGGCTGGTGTGCACACGATTGGTCATGGTATTAAATTCGATGGCTTGATAATTGACCTTTATACCAAGCTTCTTCAACTCTTCTTTAATGGCGATGCAGCAGGCATCGCGGCCGGTGTTGCCCGAATTGGTCAGTAAGTCAAATTCGACGCGATGGCCTTTAGCGTCAAAAAGCTCAGTGCCTTTTTTGACGAATCCTGCTTCGGCGAGCAATTTTGCCGAAAGGGCAGGATCGTACTCAATTTGTTTCAGCTCTTTGTTGAAATAAAGAGAAGCTTCGGTTTCATTGGTAGAAAGCGGGTAGCCCACTCCTTTTTGCACATTGTTGATAATGCGTTTGCGATCAACTGCGTGACTGATGGCCCATCTAAATTTTTCATCGTTGAACCACTTCTGTTTAATCGGGTCAACATAGAACTTGCCGGTTTTGGGATCTTTTCGCTGGCAGAGATTGAACATCAAGAACATGGTGCCATCATCAGGACCAAGGTTGTACATTGTAAAATTGCCGCTGCTCTCGCGCTGTTTCATTAAGGCAGCGTCAATGCCGCGCACCGATCTGGTGTCGAGCAAATCAATTTCTTCACCAAGAAATTTGATGATCATCGTATTTTGATCGGGCACAATACCAATTACCATTTTGTCCAGGTATGGCAGCTGTCGCCCTTCTTTATCAATGAAAGAATAATTGGGATTGCGCTTGAACTCGAGTCTCTGACCGGGAATATATCTTTCTACAATCATGGCTCCGGAGGCCACAAATGTTGTTGGATCACTGTTTATATTCCAGAAATTATGGAAGTCAGCTTTCGAGCCTTTTGTCATCGGTTCAAAGATGTGTTTTGGTGCCACCATCACCGCATTCAAATTAGCTAAGAAAGGCGAGAATGGTTTTTTAAAGCGGAAGCTGACAGTGTCATCACCAACTTTGACCACGTCAGGATAATCGCCAGGGGTGGAGATAGTGTCACGTGAACTGGTTTCGCCGAATCCGTTTTTGATCAAATTGCCATATGTAAAAACAGCGTCGTCAGCTGTTAGTGGATGGCCGTCTGACCACTTCAAGCCCTTACGCATGACAAAATCGATTGTGCGTCCATCGGGGCTCACCGTAAATGATTTAGCCAGCTTGGGAATGGCTTTGCCTGTCCACGGATCAAAATCTACCAGTGAGTCGAATTGCAGCATGCCGATGCCGTGACTTTCTACGTCGGAAGCTTCCCACGGGTTGAAAGTTTTAGGCCCGCCGCCGAAGCTGCCGAGTTTGAGCGAGCCACCGAATTGGCCCACTTCACCGCGAGACTGCCAGTACTCCACCCCGTCTTTAACAACCAGCTTGGCTGGGCCAGGATTTGGAAAAAGAAAAGTCAGTTTCCCCGACGGCTGTTGGGCGCTTGATTCTACTGGTGTAGGGCTATTGGGATCGGCCGGATCTGTAGCTAACGAACTGGTGGGAATACCGACGCGATTAGTGGCGGCTTTGCGTGGGGCAATACAAGCTGTGAGCAGGCTGCTTGCCACCAGGCACGTTAGGGCTGCAATCAGTTGTTTTCTTATCAACTATTGCACCCAGATTTCTTCCAGGTTATGTAGGCCTGAAGCTGGCTGCGAAATTGGTGTAGGTTGGAAATTGTGAATGGTATTGCGTACACCGACGATGGTGCGCGGCGAGACCAGATAAATGAAAGGCATTTGATCATATAAAATCTGTTGCACTTGATCGTATATTTTCTTGCGCTCGGTCTTATCGAGTGTGCTGGCCCCCTGGTCCATCAATTTGTCGATTTGCTTTTCCCATGGTCTGGCATCGGTGACTACGGTTTTTTCATTAGTATCTGGCAGACGCTGGTCAAACAAGTGCAGACGGCTGTCGCTTTTATAAACGTTGGCGCTGTCGTTTGGCTCAAGCGGGTCGCCACCGCTAAGTGAGAAGAAGGCGGCTTGCCAGTCGAGAGAACTGTTGATTTTTCCTGCCAGCAAATTAAAGTTGACCTGGGCAAAATTGACTTTGATACCCAGTTCTTTCATATTTTTTTGAAATTCGGTGCAGACAAAATCGGCAAAAGTTCCACCAGCTGCGGCGAGCAAATCAAACTCAACTTTATGACCAGTCTTGTCTATGAGGTTGCCGTCTTTATCCCATATAAATCCTGATTTTTTCAAAAGCTCCTTAGCCACAGTGACGTCTCGCAAATAAGGCTGCAATTGTGAGTTGAAGAATGGGCTGGTAGCCACTTGTGCTGAGAAGGATGGATCGCCCAGACCTTTGAAATAGTTGGCGATAATTGACTGACGATCGACGCCGTGGCTGATGGCCTGTCTGAAATTGACGTCGTTGAACCAAACCGACTTGATTGGATCTACATATGGTTTCCCGGTTTTTGGATCTTTGCGTTGATTCATGTTGAACATGATGAATGTGCTGCTCTGGCTTGGTCCAAAATCATAAAGTTTGAAATTGCCGTCTTTAGCCAGTGGTACCAGATCGCCTGCATCGCGACAGCGCACTGGTGTGATGTCGATTTCTTTGCCTTTGAATTTGAGCAAGTTGGTATTGACGTCAGGCACAATGGTGAAAGTGATGCGGTCCAAGTACGGCAAGGGTTTGCTGTCTGGGCCGACGGTGTAGAAGTTTTTGGCGCGTTTGAAAACCACTCTTTGGCTCGGTGTATATGAATCGAGGGTGAACATGCCGCTGGTGATAAAAGTTTCTGGTTTAGCTTCGGTGCTCCAGAGATTGTTGAATAATTTGCGACCATCTTTCTTTTTGGTAATTGGTTCGACAATATGTTTTGGCGCAATCACCATACCCAACTGCCGCACAAACGGAGCAAATGGTTTTGGTGTGACAAATTTATTAGTGAGTTCATCTACTACTGTTACAGTTGGCGATTTGCCTTCAATGGTAGTGACGTCGCGCAGTGACGAATTGCCGTAGCCGCCGTTCACCAGTGTGTTCCAGGTGAAGGCCACGTCAGCCGAAGTAATGGGATGGCCGTCGGACCATTTTAGGCCCTTGCGCAATTTGGTCGTATAAGTGACGCCGTCGGGGTCTACTGTGAAACTCTCAGCCAGGGCCGGCACCACATCGCCTGTATAAGGGTCGATGTCGAGTAGACCAGAAAACATGAGCGCGCCCATTTCTCTTGAAGTGGTATCGGCTGCCACCCAGTAGTTGAAAGTGGCCGGATTACTGGAAACAATCGAGCGCACAAGATTGCCACCAGTTTTTCCCTGGGCGAAGCGACCTTTGCGCAGATCTGCACCATCTATGGTGACAGACTGGTAAGCACCAGGAGTTACACTTTCGACTTTTTGAATTGGTGAGTCTGACCCGGGTGCTCCAGTTGGGCTCGGTATAGCGCCCGGCGCCGTGCTCGATTTAGACGTCGTGGTTGTAGTGGTGGTGGTCGAGGTTGTAGTGGTGGTGCAACCGGCCATCAATAAAGATAACGAGAGGGCGGAGAATCTCGCCAGATGTTTATTGCCCGTACTGTTTTTGCTGATACTGCTTCCTGACATCAGACTCTCCGTTTAATAAATATTGTAGGCCTATGATTTTAGTCTGTCTGCGCGGTCAATCAGTGGTTTTTAGTAATTTGTATTGCAGGGATTTTTTAGCGCTGTCAGTTCATAAATTTGCTTGATAACTCCAGCTTGTCAGGTGCCTGGATTAAGTATGATTGTCAAGGTCGATATTTAATCTGATTTATCGCTACAGCCCCGTGTCATAGGGGATACGATAAGCGCTGCTCTCAGCATTTAATGTTGAAGGGGCTCCAGGAAAAGTAGACGAGGCCAAATAAATGGGCGCTGCCACCGGTTTTCTCTTTATCGATATGCTGGTCAGACCAATCTTGAAATTTGGCTTCAAATTTTATTTTGTCGGCTTCTTCGTGCTCTTTCTCGTTTATGGCTTTATCGCCTACAAGGCTCTTCAGTCTGCTTATTTGTCAGAGCAAAATTATTAGTTCTTAGCCGTGAGCTAACACCGCATTCAGTGACTGAGCGGCCGATTGCTGCCCATGTTATAGTTTTCCTTTGCAGATCAAGGGAATCCTCGTGTCTCGCTTAGCTATTCTTGGCACTTTATTGCTGTTGAGTAATGCAGCCTTCGCTGCTGCTCCTGAAAGCGCGACCCGTATTTCGGCAGCCACTACGCCTAAAACTACCCCGGTCAAGACACTTTCTCCAGTCTTTGCCCAGGCCGCTACTCTTTATAAAGCAGGCCAATTTGAGCAGGCGGTCGCCCTGGTGACCGGCATCAAGCAAGCGCAGGGCAATGACTTTTACACCCACAGCTACCTGGCTGTACTACTTTTTAAAACCAAACCCTTAATCTACCCTCTGGCGGAAGCCCGGGCAGCCGTCAAGCTCAGTAGCAAAAGTGCAGTGGCCAATTGCAACTTGGGCATTCTTTTGCAACGCAATGGTGAGCGCAGTGCCGCCGTAGAAAAATATCGTGCTGCTATTGCTCAAGATGCCACAGATTGGCGGCCTCATCTTGGTATTGCCCAATGCCTTTCGGTAGACGGTACCGACGGCAAAGTAATAGCCGAACGCGAACTGAAGAGTGCGGCACAGTGCGGCAGTGTTAGTGCTTCGCAGAAGTGGGCGGCATTGGGGGCGGCCTACCTGGTGATGGGAATGACCGCCGACGCCGAGGCCTGCTACAGTCGCGCTTTTCAAAGCGACAGCAGCCTCTCCATCAAACGTGGCCGGCTCAAAGCAGCGCTGGCAGCCAATAATGTGAAGGTGATTGGCGAGCTCTTACCGGCTTGCCTTAACGACGAGCTCACCGATCAATCTGTTGCCGTGGCACTTGCTCTTCCTTCGGCACAGCTGACTGCGCCTCAATTGGCTCAATTAGAAGCCATCGCCGAGCGCAACTTCATGGGTGCCGATAAGTTTTTTTATCAGCTCGGCCGCAATCTGGAAAGCGGTGGCCACCTCGATCTGGCTGAGAAAGCCTACTTGCAGGCAATCAGTTTTTCCGCTGCCGACAGCGCCTATGTTTTAGCTCTGGTGGGAAACCGTGCCTCTGCCGGCCAAGTTGAGGAAGCGCGTCAGCTCATTTCTCAGCATTGCGGCAGCAATAAAACCAAGAGCAAGCATGGGCATAAAGACGTTTTCGCTCAATCACTCAGCTATGCGGGCCAGCTATTGGACAGCCAGGAGCCCAGTTCTCTGCATCTGCTCAAGCTGATTTTGAGCAATATCAAATGTGGCTGTCGTATTCCTGTAATCGAGTTTCAAGTTCGCGCGCTGCCCGGTGTGATTTTTGTTCAACTGCAAGATGCTAAAGATCCTCCAGCATCAATCATTTATGATGCAAAGGTGACCAGCAGCAAGGCCATCTCTGAAATAAAGCGCGAGCAGGATAAAGTGGAAGTCATTAGCGATCATCCTGTAAAATCTCTGCCTGAGTTAGTCAAAATCGTTCAGGCGGCTGCTGATCCGCCAAACAAGCACATTTTCACACTCTGGTCATTTGAGCCACCACCCATGGAATTACCGAAATGATAAAAACCAATCAGGCATTACTAGTGGTGGCATCGTTATCGCTGGCCATATGCTCAAGTGTCCTGATGGTCACATCTTGCTTGCCGGCTTATGCTCAGAAACCAGACACGAGACCACCAGTGGAAGTGATGGTGCTTGATCAAAAAGCGATTCAAACCGGCCCCATGAATATGACCATCGGCAAGCAGGCAGTCAAGTTTAGCCTCGATAAACTGGGTATTGTCTGGCTGGCTTCCGGGCCTAAGTGGCAGAGCCACTGTTTCAACCCTGAAGGCAAAACAATTTTAGTGCGCGACCATGCCACCTGGAAAAGTGGTTTCTTTGATATGCGCGGGCACAAAGCAGCGAAAAAAGAACCAGATCTTAAACTCAAAGTAACAGGGGTACACGAAAAAGTAGCCGGATTCAAATGCCGTAAAGCAGACTTGATCTGTACTCCCTCAGCACCGTATCGGCCAGGTGAACCGCACACTCCTTATAAATCAGGGATAGTCTGGATTGCTGAGAAATTCCCAGCTCCAAGCGAGCTTAGCGAAGTGATGAAAAACCTTGTTAAAGTTGATGTTAAAGATGGCCTGGTACTCAAATTCAATTTGCTCAAGCCAAATCAATTCAAAATTTTTGAGACCGCTTACGAAACCACCAAAATAACATCAGCTAAAAAGCCAGCTTCCTTTTTTGATCCGCCCACCGGATACAAAAACGTCAAATCAGAGATGCAGCTGCTCATGGGCGATGACGATAGCTCTGAAGCACCAGGCATGGATTTTCTCAAGAAAAAATAGTCAGGGCGCCGGTGCGCCAAAAAGATCAGGGGCAAAGCTCTTCACTGATTGCACAGTCATAGCGCCGCCAAATGTTTTCAATTCTTGCCCGCCTTCACCGCGAGCGCGTCTGGCCACAACACCAATGACTTTGCCGCGCAAACTGACTACCGGCCCGCCGCTGTTGCCATTGGTAATGGGAGCGTCCACCTGCACCATTCGTGGTGCAATGCGGCTCACTCGGCCGGTGGTGAACGTGGGAGCGTAGTGGTTGGCCGCATCGGTATCAATTTGATCGGATGCTTCCGGATAACCAATCACTTGAATTTCTTGTCCTTCAGACGGCGGCAGCGGATCGAATTCCATAGGCAGCAGACTTGATTTATCCACTGTCAAAATGGCAATATCAGGATCTTTATCTGTTTTAGCTACCTTAAACAATTTTGCCACCATCGGTGGTTGCGAGACCGGGCCGGCTGCGTGCAAGAAATATCCCACTTCGCTGGTGACGTTAACCTGGCTCAAATACTTGTTAAACAAAGCTCTTGAAGGGTCTGCTTTTTTTGAAAGGTAAGTTTCATAGGTGTCCCAGATGGCATCAGCCGTAGCCTGATAGGTGCTTAACTCCGCCGTGGAGCGGTTGGCCTTAGTGCTTAAATTGATGATTTGCAAAATTTCGCGAAAGCGCCCATCAGTGTCGTGACCGGCGGCTGTTTGTTCGCAATATAAGCGCATCCCCGCATAAAAGCGCTGACTCTCTTTGATTATTTGTTCGGCGCCTGAGACCACATGCTCGTTGGTGAGAAAATAAGCTTTGTCGTGAGCGTTGGTTTTAATCGGAAAAGATGAGCCGAAAGAAACCACGCGGTAACCGGGGTCACGCGCCGAGGCACTAAAAACCGGATATTTAAATTTGGGCGAGACGTCGGCCAGCGATGCCCAGAGGCTGTCTTTGATTTTCATTTTCAGGCCGACGCTTATTTGCACCACCTGACCTTTCATGCGCTTGTCTAATTTTTCCCAACTATCGAGTGAGTGGGCGGCGGGTGCTGTTGCCAGGCCGCTAGATACTAGACCTATAGAGATCAGAGACACGGCTGTAAGGACGCTATTAAATCGGGCAGTGTGTTTCAACAAATCTATCTCTCTAGCCCCCCTCAAAGCCGATTTCGATTTCGAATGTTCTGCGCCAGGGAAAAGAAAGTCTAACGCTTGGTTCAAAAGCCAGAGCACAGCTTACTTTTTTGATATAGGGCGAAATCAACTCAGCCAACATTTGCATAGAAGGCTCGCCTTGCAAATCTTTGCGCACTTTTGTTTGATAGGCCCAGTCATCAACCAGTCTGGTAAAGAGACAGCGTTTTTGACTATCGGAGACAATCTTTGGTATGGCCGGTCCGTTCACTTTTGAGTTAGTGCCGTACCAGGCGCAAAGAGCAGTGCCGATGGCGCTGCCAACGGTATTACCGGTGGTGTTCCAGCCGGCGTAAGAACAGACTTTCTTCAATAAGTCAGGCCGCTTAATTAACTCTTCAACCAGCATTGGGTCGCTGCCGTTGGCATAGCCGACATCACACAGAATTACCGGTCCGGGCGCTTCTTCAATTAATTTGATCGTCGAAGAAACAGAGCGGCTGGTATCACTCTGGCTTAAATCGGGTAAGCCCGGCAAGGTAATGTGATCGCCCTGTCTTTCGCTCGGTCCATGAACGATCATCGTGATGATATTGCCGCCATTGCCACTAGCGATATCGCTTTTAATGACATCGCAGGTGGTGCTGACGCCACTGGCTTTGATTTGCGCGTCGACGGTGGCGCCGATTTCTTGACCTTCATAACGGCTGGCCACTGTGTTGCAGTTCTCAGGGCTGTAACGCAGATTAAGAGCCGGTTTGCTGCTTTCGCTGCTTAAGATCAGCCGTGCCAAAAGGGTGCACATTACTTCGTCTGCGCCGGCATAAACATTAACTTTGCCTGTGAGTTTCATCTGTTCGCTGACGCTTTTCAGTCTGTCTTTTTCGCCCACATTTAAACCCCAGGCACCAGAGTCGTCTTGCGAAAAAACCAGATGATCGAAAAATCCATCGTCCATAGACTTGAGCACGCTCATGTTAATGGTGAAATTTCTAAAGCGCGTATCGAGATAATCTTGCCGAATATCAGTTGGAATGCGACGTTCAAGTGATTCTAATAAACCTGGCGTCAGTTTTTCGCCACTGGCAAGCCGGTGCAGGCAGCCAGACCATTCAAATAACTCGCGGCCAAAACGTGACCAGTATTCTTTCTCTTCAGTGTTGTCGTAATTGTCTGAAATGCGCATGATGCTTGATTGAGCGTAAATGGGAATTTTTTTTTCCATCAAATCTTTCCATTTTTTTAAGCGATCAAAACGGGCAGTGAAAGTTTTTCCCGGCTCGGCACTGCGGCGCGATGTGATCAGGCCGCCATAAATTAAACTATCGAGACAGAGCACTGCTGCATCAGCTTCTCGGCGCCCAATCACTCCTTCGGCGAAAGCAAAGAGTTCTTCGATTTGTGCACCGCGCGCAAGCGAACCCATGACATTGCGTGGCGGTACAATTGCTTCCCAACCGGCAGAGCGAGCCAATAGTTGTGGATAACTATAAGTGACCGGACGATCGTCCAGTGGAATCAACAGAACTTTCATGCGGGTTTCCATTATTTATGGCTTGCCAGAGCTAAGACCAACCCCTCCTGCGCTACCGCGCTGCAAAATCGGCATCGCCGCTTCAGGCACAATGCGCACGCCCCGCTTTCTATCTCCTTCTTCAGCCACTAAAACCGCATTGGTGGCTGAGCTGTGGGTGTTGGTTCCACCTTCTGAAGTGACGGTTTGTGCAAATTCGACAGTGTTGATGTCGTTTTCGGGCCAGGTAGCGGCCTCAAAGTAAAGACTGGAGCCAACCAAGTCACCGGCTACCGGCGAATATATCTTTAAGGTAATCACTCCCGAAGCGGGAATCTTGCCAAGTGCTACTACTTTACGGTCCGGACCCAATCGAATGGCGTGGCCGGCGATTGGTTTGGCACCGCTGTCGCGGTCGGCCATGGCCAGCGCCGCCCAGTGGCCGGGGCGTCCTTTCAATGTAAATTCGGCCGGGTGACCCATTACCAGGCGGCCGGGCAGGTAAAGCCTGGAAGCAAGTAGGCGATCACCGAGGCTGCGGCCGGCGCCGGAGCGTCGAAGCGAAGTGGCCGGCAGGGTCATGGGAGCCACCAGCGAGGGTTTTTCGTCAGGCTGTGCCATTCCTTGTGAGCCAAAAGGAGTTTTTGTTTCTTTGAGAGTGGCCGAAAGCTTTGCCTGATGCTCCATATAAGCTTTTTCTTCTTCAATTTCTTCTTCGGTCAGGACGATTTTCTTTTCTTTTTTCTCTTTTTTCTCTTTCTTTGCTTTGCCGTCTTCTTTGTCTGTTTTGTCTTCTTTATCGACTAGAGCTTGTTTTTCTTCTTTTTTGCCGAAAGCGGCGGCGGGCGGAAAAGGTAGAGTTACGGTGGGCCAGATCAATGACAACTGACCGATTGCTATAGATAGAATGAGAGTGCTGCGTAAAGTCGGCATATATGGCCCAAGGCTTCAGGTGGCGTATGTCTAGCGTGTATGCTAAGTAATATGGCACATAGTAACACCATCGTTTTAAGAAGTGAAATTGAGCCTACTTCGCGACACTTTTAAATCTCTGGGCCGAGATATCGTCTGCTCTCTTAAGGACCAGACCACCCTGGTTCAGGCGTTTTTAGTGGCCCTCAGTTTGCACGTGGTGCTGCTGCCGATAATGTGGATTATAGGCTGGGCCTTGCCCTGGCCGAAATTTCCCATTATTACCACCATAATCGAGTATGACTTGAGGGGTTGGCCCAACATGCCGAAACCGAAAAGCGTCATAAATGTCATGGACCCTGAACTTAATAAGTAAATAGTTTTTCGAGTGCATATCTGATTGAACTATCTTGGCCCCGCCAACGTATAAGTAAATGGCTAGCTTTTGGTCGGCATTGATCCCCTTCACCACTGGGTTTGGTGCTGGTTTCGTGTTACGATTGAAAAATAGTCAATCACAAAGATAGAGATCGGTGCAGCATCATTGGCGGTGCCAAACCGCAAGCCGTGATATCTAAAAAAGTGGCCAATATATACGCCTGGTAGATATAGAATTTCTATCTTTTAACTCTCAACTTCAGCGGGGACATGGGTAATGCTCGAACCCAGTGGCGACAATCAAACAGGTGCAGTCTCAACCACGGTAATACCGGCCAAGTTGTGGGTCTTTCCTGAAACCGGCGAACCAGACCAAGAGCTGCTTGAAGCTTGTGCCGGCTCGGTCACTCTTGCCCGGGTACTGATGCGTCGTGGGCTGGCAAGCAAAGCGATTGTGCGTCAGTTTTTAAATGAAAGCGAATATGTGCCCACCCATCCCTTTGAATTACCGGGTGTGGAAAAAGCGGTAGAGCGTATGGGCGCTGCCATAGAAAAGGGTGAGAAAATCACCGTATATGGTGACTATGATGTTGACGGCATCACCGGCACATCAGTGCTGCTCAGTGTGCTTAAGAGTCTTTCCGCCAACGTAGACTTTTATATTCCCAACCGCTCGTCAGAAGGTTATGGTCTCAATCTCAAGGCTGTGAGCGTACTCGCCAGCAAACATCGCACCAAACTTCTAATCACTTGCGACTGCGGTGTATCTAATTTTTCTGAAATCAATTTAGCTAAATCGCTCGGTGTAGACACTCTGGTGCTCGACCACCACACCATGCCAGAAATGATGCCCCCTGCCGTTGCCGTGGTGCATCCTAAATTGTTGCAAGAGGGTCATCCACTCTTTCATCTGCCCGGTGTAGGTGTTGCTTACAAGGTCTGCGAAGCGCTGCTGACTAAATTTGATCGCACCTCCGAAATCGAAGCTTTGCAAGATTTTGTCACCCTGGGCATGATTGCCGACCTGGTGCCTTTAGTTGACGAAAATCGTTATCTGGTCAAAATTGGTTTGCCGAAACTGGTGCAATCAACAAGGCCAGGCATACGCGCACTGCTTGCCCAGGTGGGTGGAAAAGAAGACACTGACCTGGTCGGTTTTGGTCTGGCCCCTCGCATCAACGCAGTGGGAAGATTGTCAGATGCCAATGTAGCCGTTGAATTGCTTACCACTACAGACGAGGCACGCGCTGAAGAATTGGCCCAGCAACTGCAAAGAGACAATGCCCGCAGGCAAGAGCTGTGCGAGCGCATTTTCCAGGAAGCAGAAGCAAAAGTATTGACCACCTGCGATCTCAATGTCGACCGCGGCATCGCCATCTACAATGAAGGTTGGCACCACGGCGTCGTCGGCATCGTCGCTTCAAGACTGGTTGAGCGCTTTCAGCGCCCTGTATTCATCGGGCAACTCGATATTGAAGACAATGTTGTTAAAGGCTCGGCCCGCGGCGTTGAACAAATTGATCTTTATCAGGTTCTCAAAGCCAACGAACATTTGCTGATTAAATGGGGCGGTCATAAAATGGCTGCCGGTTTCTCTATCGAAGCCGATAAAGCGGAAGCGGCCGTCAAAGGCATTGTCGCTGCCTGCAACAAACATCTGGCTGAGAAAAACATGCGTGTGCGCCTGGAAATCGATAGTGTGGTAGATGCCACCGTACTGTCGCTCGATCTGGTGAAAGACTTAAATGCCATGGCGCCGTTTGGCATGTCTAACCGCAAACCCGTTTTGTGCATGACCAAAGTCGTGGTCACCTCCAGTCGCCCGCTAGGCAAAGAGAACAAGCACAGCCGCATCATGATGAAAGATCACAGCTCGGGCAAAGAATTCGAGTCTGTGATGTGGAACACTCGCGGGCGCATACCTGCCGATGGCGACGAAATTGATGTGGCCTTTAACGCTGAACTCAATTCATATAATGGCCGCGACCGCCTGCAGCTAATACTGTGCGATTGGCGCAGACACGGCGAAGCCTCACGTGCGCAAGAAGCCGAAGAAGAGGCGAAATTAAGTAAGCAAGGCGAACAATCGAAAGCTAAACCGCAATCGAGCCCACAGAGCTCTCGCACTGTCGGCACCGAATATGATGCAGGTAAGCCTGCCGCTGTCGCCGGCGCCAGCCATCCTGGAACCCAAGCCCCGACCACAGTCAAGCTCACTTTTAAAGATTTGCGCTCGTTCAACAGTAATCCTGAAGTGGTTAAAAAGGCTCAGGCAAAACTGGGCAAAGACCTGGCTATCTTTGGCGAGTCTTGCGCTAAAGTCGCTGGTATCACATATAGTGACCGGGCCGAATTAGCCGGGCGCGACCATCTTTTGATCTGGCAATTCCCGCCATCATTGAAAAATTTCCAGGAGCTTCTGCGCGACAGCGGGGCCTCTAATATTTATCTGGTGGGCTGTGAAGATGACGAGTTGGAAGAACCGGCAAATTTTCTCAAAAGACTGCTTGGCCTGGTGCGCTATGTCATCAACCAGAAAGACGGACAGGTTGAAGGTGACAAATTGGTTTCTGTCATGGGCGCCAGCAAGATGTCAGTGGCTCTTGCTCTGACAGCTTTCAAAAAAGTGCATCTGATTGATTGGTTCTCAGAGAACGGCCTTATATATCTTGACTTGCTGGGTGATCCCGCTTCCCGTGTTGAAGACACCCCCGAATACAAGCAACTGGGCCAGACTCTTGAACAGGTGAGAAAATTCAGGCTCTGGTGCAAAGAATGCTCTATTAAAGAGCTACAATTAGCTCTCATACCCAATCAGTTGGGTCTGCCCGGAGAGCCCGCAACTTCAGCCGAAGTCGTGTCGCCCGCCATTCGGGCAGTGACGGTCGCTTCCGAGCAGCCGTATTCGTGACTTCTTGAGCTTGAGGACATTAGAGTTATATGGCTGCCAGTGTTAAATCGCATGAAGTGCTCAGTCTGCCATTGCCTGACGCACAGCAAGATTGGATTAAAAGCATCATTCGTGACGTGCCGGACTTTCCCAAGAAAGGCATTATCTTCAAAGATCTGACCACTTTGATGAGAGACCCAATTGCTTTTAAGTTGGTGCTCAATGCCCTGACGTATTCTTGCAAGGCTCTTAAGCCTACAGTGATTGTCGGTATTGAAGCCCGCGGATTTATTCTGGCACCGGTTATCGCTCATCAATTAGATGTCGGATTTGTGCCGATTCGCAAGCCAGGCAAATTGCCATGGAAAACAGAAAAAATCTCTTACGCCCTGGAATATGGGGAAGATTCAATTGAGATTCACGAAGATGCAGTAAGTGCTGACGATCGAGTAGTGATTATTGATGACTTGCTGGCCACCGGTGGCACGGCTCTAGCTGCTAAACATCTATTGCGTAAACTTGGTGCCAATATTGTCGGAGCTGGTTTCGTTGTCGAACTTGATTTTCTTGATGGGCGCAAAAAGTTGTTAGAAAACGACGAGTTCAATGTTTATTCGGTGATTCATTATTAATTTGGGCGAGTTTGGCCATTTCGGGCTATTTTGGGGCACCTGGCGTCGTGTGCGAAAAGACTATTGATACCGAGACAGAGATTTTTGCGCAAAAATCTCTGTCTTGGTACCGGGTCTATTTTTAAACGTTCGCTGCACTAGCATTTCTAGCAATAGTTGCCATTTTGAAGCCTAATTGAGATTTCGCCGGCCATGATCTCTGTTCGTAATCCGCTTTCATCTTCAACAATTAACGCGCCACTATGGGCGATATCAACCGCCCGACCTTTAATCGATTGGTTGTTGCTCGTCGCTTCAATCAATTGTCCAATTGTGATTGAATAATCTTTCCAGAGAGTGATAATTTTTTCTGTTTTCCCGGCCTTCAAAAGTTCGTAGGCAGTCTCCAGTTTGTGAGCTAATTCCACCACAATTAAATTGGGATCAATCGGCCTGCCCACGGCACGCTCCAACCATTCAACTCTGTCTTTTAATTCCGCTGGCAAATCTGAATCTTCCAATCTGACATTAATACCAATGCCAATAATCAGCGCTTGTCCTGGCATCTCAGCGAGAATGCCACCAAGCTTTTTACCGTGCAGAGTTAAATCGTTGACCCACTTAAGACCGGGTCGCACACCCACGCTTGCTTCAATTGCCTGAGCTACCGCTACTCCTGTGGCAAGCGTAATTAAAGGCAAACGCGATAGCTCAAGCTGGGGACGCAGCACCACTGAAAATGCAATACCAGCGTCGGGCGGTGAAATCCAGGCGCGACCAAGGCGACCTCGGCCCGCTGTTTGCTGCCTGGCCAGAACGATGACACCTTCCGGGCATCCTTCGGCGGCCAGAGCAGCAGCACGGGTGTTGGTAGAACCGATTTCAGCCCAGAGTTCGTTTCTCACGCCTGGAGCTTTACCGATTATTTTTGTGGTCAGCGAAGTTTCGATTACGTCTAGAGAAAGAATCTCAGAGCCGCTATTCATTTATTTACTACTTGCGTGAAACTTCGGTTTTGATTTCTTTAGGTCCCTGGAGCAATTTGTGGATGGGGCACTTGTCAGCAATCATTTTCAGGCCGTCAACCTGCTCTTGAGTGAGGTCGCCTTCGATTTCAATATTGCGGGTGATCAAGCTGGATTTTTGACCTTCGCCATTCTCAACTTGTTGTTCCTCGCATTTAACGGTCACGGCTTTCAAATCGTAGCCCTTGCGCTTGGCGTACATTTGCACGGTGATGGCTGTGCATGCGCCCAGTGAGCCGAGGAGAAGTTCATGTGGGTTTGGCGCAGAGTCTTCGCCGCCATGTTCTTTACCGGCGTCGGAGGCAAAGGAATGAGTGGCAGAAGTAATTTCTTGACGATAATTCTTGTCTGCGCGTGCCTTAACTTCTACAGTTGCCATAAAAAATTCCTCTTGTGGAAAAATACCTTCGAAGTTATTTTTCCACCATTTCCTGCCAGCCCCGGGATTGCTTCTGATCTATTAATAGAAAAGGCAATTTTCACCGATTATTGGTTTACAAGGGCGATTGCTTGCGAAATCGGGGCGCCTTACGCTTTTGCTATAGAATGGCAAAATAGACCTGTCCCAGCTAAGGAAGGAAGGATCAACTATTGATGCAATCACCGCCAGGGGCTTTGTACAAAAGATTAATCGCAGGTCTATCACTTTCCTTATCGCTAGTTTGCAATTGCGTCCTCTACGCTACAGCTGCTGAGCCGGCGTCAATCAAGAGTGCGGTAGAAGAAGCGGCTACGCCAATTAAATCTACCGACGACAAAGTGGTGCTTGAGGCCATGGAAGAAGAGCTCAGTCGCTCTATGGCCAAACTAAAAAACGTGGCCAGCGCACCGCTCTATTTCATTAGTTATAGTGTTTACGACGTAGCTAGCCAGGATCTGGTGGCATCGTACGGGGCCATGGCCCAAGATGAAGAAAGTCATAACCGCAATTTATATGTTGAACTGCGCGTCGGCGATAAAAACATGGACAATTCGCACCGGCTCAGAGGCTCGTTGCCGACAAAATCCCCATTGGCCTTTGGTCGTGGAGGCTTCGGCGGCGGTGCATTTCCTCTTGAAGATGATAAGGACGCCATTCGTAATCGCTTGTGGAATGCTACCGATGCCGCTTTCAAAAGAGCGCAGACCGATTACATGCAGATAAAAACCAATCGCGACATTCGCATTGCCGAAGAAGATGCCAGCGGTGATTTTTCTGAGGCAGAAAAACAGGTCTATATCGAGCCGGTGGGCGACCTTGCTATTGATAAAAAGGCATGGATAGAGCGCTTGCGCAAAGCTTCAGCCATCTATAAAGAGTTTCCTGAGATTGATGATTCTTCCGTCAATTTTGAAGTTGAGCAAGTGCGGCGCTATCTAGTAAATTCTGAAGGCAGCCGCATTGAAGATAATCGCAAAAGTTTGCGCATTACCACCAGAGCCAATGCAGTGGCTAAAGATGGCATGGTAGTGCGACTTTATGATGGCGTCGAAGTGCCGAAGGTCGAAGATTTGCCCAGTCAGGAAAAGATTGAAGCAATGGTGCGCAAGCTGGCCAAAGAAGTGGTCGACTTACGCAACGCACCGCCTGCTCAGCCATTTGTCGGGCCAGCAATTTTAAAATCCAAGGCCGCGGGTGTGTTTTTCCACGAAGTATTAGGTCACCGTGTGGAAGGCCACAGGCAGAAAGACGAAACCGAGGGCCGCACTTTCGCCCAGAAAGTAGGCGAGCAGATTATGCCGCCATTCATGTCGGTTTCTGATGACCCTACCCGCGATACTTTTGACAAACATCCGCTGGTTGGTTACTACAAATACGATAATGAAGGTGTGCCTGCCCAACGTGTGCAACTGGTGGAAAAGGGCGTCTTGCGCGGGTTCTTAATGGGCCGCAGCCCCATTCGCAATTTTGACAAATCTAATGGTCATGGTCGCGGTGCGCCAGGGTCTGCGCCGGTAGCAAGGCAAGGAAATTTGATTGTTGATAGCGACAATAGAGTAGCTAATACAAAACTACGCGCCATGCTTATTCAAGAAGCCAAAGCGCAACACAAGCCCTACGGGCTGATTATCGATGAAATCTCGGGTGGATTTACAATTACCCAGACTTTCATGCCCCAATCTTATTCGCTCTTACCTCTCAGAGTGACGCGAGTCTATGTAGACGGCAGACCCGATCAGTTATCTCGCGGAGTGAACATTGTCGGCACGCCTCTCGGCTCGTTGGAGCGAATTATTTGTGCCGGTAAGGACGATGACACCTTTAACGGCCGTTGCGGTGCAGAGTCAGGCTGGGTGCCTGTTTCTGCCACGTCTCCCAGTTTGCTCGTGCGTACCATCGAATTAGAAAAAGAATACAAGCAACAAGATCAGCCACCGATTTTGCCGCCACCGCCCGCAGAAAATAAATAGTGAAAAGGCATTGCATGAAAACCAATTTTAATCGGCGAAAGTTTATCCGACCGCTTGCGATTGCGCTCTCAATTTATCTGACAACAGGTTGTGGCTCTGCGGTTTCGGCTGCATCTGAGTCTTCACAAGTCGGGCAAAATTTAGAAGCTGAGACCTATCAGAGCGATGTGGTGATGCGAGCCATGAAAGATGAGCTTGACCGCTCTATGAAAAGTTTGAAATTGCCTAATTATCCACTGCCCTATTTCGGTTCGTGCACGGTTACCGATGAGGAATTTGCGCAAATTAGCGCTTCGTTCGGTGCCCTTTCCATCAAAGATGTTTCTCGTAACCGCCAATCTGATTTTACATTGCGGGTTGGTGACAAGCAGCTCGATAACACTACTGCTGGTGGCGGTGGCCTGCGGGCATTACTTGGTATGCAAAGCCGCTTAGTGCAGGAGGATAACTATGATGCCATTCGTCGTGACCTCTGGACCCAGGCTGACCGCAGCTATAAACAAGCTGTAGAGTCGTTAACCAGCGCCCGCGCGCAAATGAACTATGTTGATGTCGAAGACAAGCCTGATGCATTTTCTGACGCACCGACAATCGTCAGTGTCAAAAAGGAAGCTCATTTAACTGCCGACGTGGATGAGTGGGCTATGCGCGTCAAGGCACTGTCTGCGATTTTCAAAGAGTACAAAACCATCAAAGACTCTTCGGTCTATATGAATATACGAGCGCGGACAACGCGCCTTGTTAACAGTGAAGGCAGCATCGTCAAATATGGCGAGACCGGTGCCTTGATTTTCTTTGGTGCCAGTAGCCAGAACAAAGACGGCATGACCGTCTCAGATGGTGAGTTTCTGGCCGGTGAAACAGAATCGACCCTGCCTTCTCAAGCCGAGATGGAAAAAGTAGTACGCAAACTTTGTGATCGTGTTAGTGGTTTAGTGGTGGCACAGCGCGCTCAAGAATATTCAGGGCCCGTGCTTTTTGAAAAAGAAGCGGCGGCAGAATTGCTTTCTTCAATGCTGCCTTCGCTAGTCTGTGCTCGTCATGAGATGGGCGGCGTGGGGGCCGATGATACGCATAAACTGAATAAGCCAATTCTGGCCGGCAGCATTTCTGTGGTCGATGATCCGATTCAAAAAGAATTCAAAGCCAAATTTCTCAAAAGCGGCTGGGATATCGACTACGAGGGAGTAGCTGCCAGGCGGCTGACTTTAATCGATAAAGGTATCCTGAAGACACTCTGTAGCACTCGTACTCCTAATCGAGTGATGAAAGTAAGCAATGGTCATAACCGCGGTGGTGCTGCCAGCCCCGGGCACTTATTTGTCAGCAGTGACGCCGGTACATCGTTCGCTGCATTGCGTCAAAAGCTTATTGAGGCCGGTAAAAAAGAGGGGCTCGAACACGTATTGATTGTCAGAAGAATCAGACCGTCATTTGCATCTGGTGGCCAGATGCTCGACGTGGAGAGATTCAATGGCAATAGTATTAGCCTTAATCAAGTCGTTAAAGTAGATGTGAAAACCGGTAGCGAACAACTGCTGCGCGGAGCACGTTTAAAGAATATCTCGAAGAAAAATCTACTCACCATGCAGGCTGCCAGTGACGATGCCGATGTGTATGTGGTCAACTTTCCCACTGATAATAGTTCCACCACTATTGGTATGGTCACTCCTTCTGTGCTGCTGGCAGACGTTGATTTTGCCAAGCCGCTTCATACCACAGAGAAGGCGCCCTACTTAGAAAATCCCTATTTTGAAGGCCAGAATGGCAACGGTAAGTAGCCAATTATTTCACCTTGATACCAGTCTGAGTCTGGTCAAATCTTGTAGCCGACTCTAAATCGTCTTTAGCCAGGTCGAATTTATTCAGTTTGGTGTAGCAATCGGCACGTCCACGGAACGCCTCTGGAGACCTGGGGTCGAGCTTCAGAAGCGTCGTGTAATCAGCTGCAGCTTTGTCGTATTGCGTCAGCGCATATTCGGCTTTAGCTCGAAAATCATAAAGCCGTTGTGCGTAATCGAGCTCAACGGAGGCATCACCAGTGGTGAGCTTGTCGATAAAAAGAGAACAATATTTTGCCACACTGGTTGCGTCGTTTAGCGCTTCCGATACTGCAATTCTTGCCATTATGAAAGTTGAATTGTCCGGCTCGATTTTGAGCAGTTTGTCTATTTCCGCCGCACATTCTTTCAGCCTGTGCGCCTTTGATAGACCTTCGGCAATGGCATAATAGACTCTAGTGTCGCCTTTTTTTCCTGCTAAAGCAGAAACTGATATTGCTCTAACTGGTTCGCCACCAAAATATTCAGCGCCGCCAATAGCCTTGAGGTCACCATAGTTTGGTGCGCCTGTGCGCGACAGATCTTGCGTTAGAGTGCGCTCTTTAGCAAGGTTGCTGTTATATTGTTCGAATTTCGCAATGGCCATGTAGTCGCTCAGTGACTCTTTGTAGCGTCCTAGCTGCTTTAGCATGCGAGCCCTTTGCAAATAGAAGTTGGCTTTTGCCAGATTTAAAGGTGATTTTTCTAGAGCTTTAAGCTCTTCCGAAATATTTTTCAGATTTTGCTCGTAGTTGTTTTGCGTATACGACATGTTATGAACATGGCAGCCCCGCCTCCGATCACCAAAGTTGTGCATCGTGCCTTCAGCTTTGCCTTCATTCTTCTGCAACTCTTTGGCCCTGGCAGTGTCTTTGGCAGACAAATCAAGCTTGCCCATTTTCTTGTAAAGCTGAGCGCGGTTGGCAAAGTTGATGCTATAGGTGGGCGAAATAGCGATGGCTCGTTCGTAATATTTCAGAGCTTCCACATTGCGGCCCAACATGCTCTCGTAGAAGGCACAAGTTGAGTTGTAGCGACTTGATTTTAAGAGCGGCTCCCGCGGTTCAGCTGGGTCAACCAGTTCTGCTTTCGAGCCTACAACGCTATTGCGCTTAAAGTATTCCATAGCCTTCGCCCAGTTTCGTCGCGATTCGAAGTCTTCGCTGGTGGCGTAGAGAATACGCGCATTTTTAGGAAAGAGCTGTGCCAGCACCTCAACGGTAGTCGGATCGAATATTGTGTCCGAAAGGTCGCCCTGATGAATTCTGAAAATTTGATGGCTGGTCTGGTCGGCGATCACAATTGATGTGCCATCACTTTTGGTGGCAACTTTATGTTTTTTGCCTTTTAATTCTTTGACCAGCGCCGCTGCGCGAAAAGCGGCATCTTGCGGTGAGGCTGCCACCATGTTGTATTCACCGGCATGAAAGGCGCGCTGAGGAACATGTCTCATGGTCATTGCTTCGCGAGCCAGCGGATCTTCATGGGTGCTGGCCGCGGCTATTTGTGCGAGCGTGACACCACTAATTAACAGGCCGAGAATAGCAATAGTTGGCTTAATCAAGTGCAAGTTCACAGCTCCTCTCGCTAGTGTCTTATTGTAGCTGCTTGACTTTGCTGTTCATGAAGTGGCAGCCGACGGCCAGGAAGCCCTGAGTTTATCGGCAGAGAAAAATAGCGCTAATTTTTGATGGATTGTCAGATGCCTGTTTTAGACTGGTATAAAACTATTATGGAAATTTGACAGAATGAAGACTAGTATTTTGCGAAGAGCTTGTGAACGTCACTATTGAACTGGTAGCCGATTGGATTTCTAATAGCCGCAAGGTGGCGGTGCTCACCGGTGCGGGCATATCCGCTGAAAGCGGCGTGCCTACTTTTCGCGCCCACGGTCAAACAAATTCAGCCCAGGCGCCGCTCTGGGAAAAATTTGACCCAGCGGAGTTGGCCAGCGCCCGCGGTTTTAAAAAGCATCCTGACCTTGTCTGGCAATGGTACGACTGGCGGCGCCGGCTGGTTGAAGATGTAGAGCCTAACCAGGGTCACCGTGCCCTGGCGAACTTAGAAGAGCTGCTCGCGCCGCGTTCCTTCACTCTTATAACTCAAAATGTTGATCGACTGCATAACCGGGCAAAGTCTCAAAACATATTAGAAGTACACGGCAACATCGTCAGCTTTCGCTGTTTTGACCATGCTCATCAGGCAGGTGAGGTGCCACGCAACTTAAAGGCTCCGCCGCTCTGCAATGAGGGACAGTGCCACTCTAAATTGCGACCCAATGTGGTCTGGTTCGGCGAAGCGCTAGACGAGGTGGTGCTCAAATCAGCCATGGCTGCCGCTCGCCAGTGCGATGTGTTTTTGGCCATCGGAACTTCCGCTCTGGTGCAACCGGCTGCATCTCTTCCGTATATAGCTCGGGAGCATGGCGCAAAATTAGTGGAAATCAATCTTGAACGTACTCCACTTTCAGAAAATGTTGATGCGTTTTTGCAAGGCAGGAGTGGAGATGTTTTACCTTCGCTAGTTGATCTGGTAAAGGCTTACCCCCGGCCAGTTTGAGAAGCACTTAAGGAAAAGTATATAGGCTCTGTGGTTTCTGTATATCAGGCAAAAAACAAATGAATTCTTCTTTCATCATCGCTTTTGAGCAAATTTAATTGGTGAAAGTGATGGAGCCTACACAGCTATTGCATACGTACTTAGCCTGGAAAGATATACGCGGTGGTGTCACCTTCGGTGATTGTTGGGATCTCCATTTGTCTTGTCCCCCAAGGTCTAAGGTCGATAGGCTCGGCGCTTTGAGTTCTTTTTTTGATCGTTTTGGGGTAGGCCGGTTTGAGTATTGATTTGTTTTTTTGCAAGTGTTACCTTGCTGTCAATGCGAATCGGCTACAGGAGATTTATCGCAAAATTTAACTGAGTGCCCTGAAGAACAGGGATCAGTTCAAAGCTCCTTTTAAGTCGGTTGAACAATAAAAAACGAATACTCCCTGAGTGAAACAAGTTTTCTTGTGGACCTGAGAGAGGCGATTTTGTTCAATCGACTTGCGAAGAGTTCTGAGCAGATCTGGTGGGGGAAGAATGGTGTAATTCCATCGCTGTCCCGCAACTGTAATAGGATGAAAATCCTCAGTCAGGCTACCCACCAGGGCACATCGGACGCCATCTTCGTGGAGTAAGAGGGGTACGTGTTGAAGGCGAAGTCTATCGAGACTTTGCACTATCGACCCTCTTGGTTGAATGCCACTAAGAGGGTTTTTATTTTCGCTCTCTCCAGTAAAACGCATTTTAAATAAGCATCTTTCTAAGTAAGTAGAATCGCGGCGCCGGCGCCACCATTAATCCCAGGAGAACGACAAGAATGAGTCAAGTCCTTACAGCTGCCACCACACACGCAGAAGCTGCCGGCGCGAACTTTGGTTTGAGCGACACTCTCGTGAGCCAGTTTGTGCTCTATAAAGTATTGAGACGCAACGGCAATGTGATGGAATTCAATCCTTCCAAAATCGCTGTAGCTCTGACAAAAGCTTTTCTTGCCGTTGAGGGAACTCACGGATCAGATAGTTCGAAAGTGAGAGATCTGGTAAACAAATTGACCGGACAGGTGACTGAAACTTTGATGCGTCGCTTGCCTGAAGGCGGCGTGCTCCATATCGAACACGTTCAAGACCAGGTAGAACTAGCGCTCATGCGCGCTGGCGAACAAGAAGTGGCACGCGGCTATGTGCTTTATCGTGAAGCGCGCTCTAGAGAACGTGCCGAACGCGAAGCCGCCCTTCCTGCTTCTGTGCAAACCATGACCGGGCCCAATGTCACCAGAATAGACGGCACCACTGTTGCCTTCAGCGCTCTCGGCCTTGATGCTATTTTGCAAGAATCCTGCGCCGGCCACGGCGACGTAGTGGACTTCCGCAAAATTATGGAAGCTACTCTGCAATCTTTATATGAAGGGGTACCGGAAGGCGAAGTGATTCGCTCGGCGATCATGAGCGCTCGGGCTCTGATTGAAACCGATCCTGCTTACAGCTTTGTAACCTCGCATTTGCTTCTGCACCAGATGCGTTTAGAAATTCTTGGTGAAGCCGTCAGCCAAAATGACATGAAGGCTCGCTATCAGACTTATTTCCCTGAATATATTGCTAAAGGCATTGCCGCAGGATTGTTAGATCCTCGTTTGGCCACATTTGATTTAGAAAAAATCGGCGCGGCCATTGTCGGCGATCGCGATTTCAAATTCCAATATCTAGGTTTGCAAACTCTCTACGATCGTTATTTGTTGCACACTGACGGCTCTCGTTTTGAAATGCCGCAAGCATTCTGGATGCGCGTTTCAATGGGACTGGCCCTCAATGAAATCGAGCGCGAAAACAAAGCGATCGAATTCTACAATTTGCTCTCCAGTTTTGATTTCGTCTCTTCCACACCCACACTGTTTAACTCAGGCACTCATCGTCCTCAACTTTCATCATGTTTCCTCACCACCGTCTCTGACGATCTGGGATCTATATATGATGCGATGAAAGAAAATGCCTTGCTCTCTAAATTTAGCGGTGGCCTTGGTAATGACTGGACACCAGTGCGCGCCCTTGGTTCACACATCTCCGGCACCAATGGCAAAAGCCAGGGTGTAGTGCCTTTCTTGAAAGTAGTCAACGATACGGCTGTTGCTGTTAACCAGGGGGGCAAACGCAAGGGTGCTGTTTGCTGCTATTTAGAAACCTGGCACATGGACATCGAAGAATTTCTTGAACTGCGCAAAAATACCGGCGACGATCGCCGCCGCACTCACGACATGAATAGCGCCAACTGGATTCCAGATTTGTTCATGCAGCGCGTAATCTCCAATGGCAACTGGACACTCTTCAGCCCTGAAGAAACACCAGACCTGCATAACTTGTTCGGCATTCCTTTTAAAAATGCTTATGAAGCTTACGAGCAGAAAGCTGCCAACGGACAAATCAAGCTTTTCAAAACCATGCCGGCAGTTTCTCTCTGGAGGAAAATGCTCACCATGTTGTTCGAGACCGGACACCCATGGATGACCTTCAAAGATCCGTGCAATCTGAGAAGCCCACAGCAGCATGTCGGTGTGGTTCACAGCTCCAATCTTTGTACTGAAATCACTCTCAATACCTCTGAGACCGAAACTGCAGTTTGCAATCTTGGTTCAATCAATCTGGTGGCACACGTAGTTGATGGTGCCCTCGACCTGACCAAATTGAAAAACACTTGCCGCGTTGCTATGCGCATGCTCGACAACGTTGTCGATATCAACTATTACAGCGTGCCTAAAGCCAGACAATCCAACGTTCGCCACCGACCAGTCGGCTTAGGTGTAATGGGCTTCCAAGATGCACTGCTGACATTGCGCATTCCTTATGCATCACAGCAAGCTGTTGATTTTGCCGATTACTGCCAGGAAGCGGTGAGCTTAAATGCTATTTTCGCTTCCAGCGAATTGGCCCGCGAGCGCGGCGCTTATAACTCATATAAAGGATCGCTCTGGGATAAAGGCATCTTCCCTCAAGATTCACTCGCTCTCGTTGATGAAGCGAGAGTTGCTGCCGGTGGACAAATTCTTGACCTCGAGCGCGGCGGCAGGCTTGATTGGACTCATGTGCGCGAAAACGTTGCTAAATACGGTATGCGCAACAGCAACTGTCTGGCCATTGCTCCTACCGCCACCATCTCTAATATCATTGGTGTGAGCCAATCTATTGAGCCTACTTTCCAGAATCTCTACGTTAAGTCCAACCTTTCCGGTGAGTTCACAGTGGTCAACACTTACCTTGTTGATGAACTGAAGAAGCTCGGTCTCTGGGACGAAGTAATGGTGCATGACCTTAAATACTTTGACGGCACCCTGCAACCAATCGAACGCATTCCTGAAGAAATCAAAGCTCTTTATGCCACTGCTTTCGAAATCGATACACGCTGGTTGATTGAAGCTGCTTCGCGCCGCCAGAAATGGATTGATCAAGCTCAGAGCTTGAATCTTTACATGGCCGAACCAAGCGGCAAAAAGATGGACGAAATCTACAAGATGGCCTGGACCAAAGGTCTCAAAACTACCTATTACCTGCGCACTGCTGCGGCCACTGCTCCTGAGAAATCAACCACTCAAATCGGCGTGCTCAATGCGGTAAACAGCTCCGGTGCTAAATCTATTCCTGTTAAAGGTACAACTGCGATCAGCGCGGCCCCGAAAGTCTGCTCAATTATTGACCCTGAATGTGAAGCCTGCCAGTAACTGTAACTCTTAGAAGGAAACAAAACATGCTTAGTTTCGACGATGTGCCCACTGCTAATACAGAGACAGCAACGGCAACTCCAAAAGCCCCCGCTTTAGACTTCACGCCGAGTCCTACTGCAAATGAAAATTCAGCTATAGGCACCACACAAACAGTGTCTAGCGTCAGTGTTATGCCTGCCACCGAATCTGGTGCAGGCGCCACTGGCGTCGAACAAATCGAGATTACTCAAAAACGCATTACAGTTGACGAGAAAAACATCATCAACTGCCGCGCTGACCTTAACCAGCTAGTGCCATTCAAATATGAGTGGGCCTGGCAGAAATATCTCGATGGTTGCGCCAACCACTGGATGCCGCAAGAAATCAGCATGAGCCGGGACATTGCTCTCTGGAAGGATCCAAACGGTTTGACCGACGACGAGCGCACGATCATCAAGCGCAACCTGGGATTTTTCTCCACTGCTGATTCACTGGTGGCAAACAACCTGGTGCTGGCTATTTACCGCCACATCACAAATCCAGAATGCCGTCAGTATCTTTTGCGTCAAGCATTTGAAGAAGCTGTGCATACCCACGCTTATCAGTATGTTGTCGAAAGTCTGGCACTTGATGAAGGCGAGATCTTCAACATGTACCGCGAGATTCCGTCTATTTACGCCAAAGACGTTTTCCAACTGCAGTTCACTCAAGAGCTGGCTGACTCCAATTTCAAAACCGGCACTGAAGCCACCGATCGCCGATTCCTGCGCAACTTGATTGGCTATTACATCATTATGGAAGGCTTGTTCTTCTATGTTGGTTTTGTGCAAATGCTCAGCTTCGGCCGTCAAAATAAAATGACCGGAGCATCAGAGCAATTCCAGTACATCATGCGCGATGAGTCGATGCACTTGAACTTCGGCATCGACATGATCAATTCCATCAAACTGGAAAATCCACACTTGTGGACCAATGATTTCCAACAAGAAATCATTGACCTGGTCAAAGAAGGTGTAGAGCTGGAATATGCTTACGCTGTAGACACCATGCCGCGTGGCGTTCTTGGTCTCAATGCTCAGATGTTCTCTGAATATCTGCGCTTCGTTGCCAATCGCCGCCTCAAACAGATTGGTCTGCCTGAGCAATATCCTGGTGCCAAAAATCCATTCCCCTGGATGAGCGAAATGATCGACTTGAAGAAAGAGAAGAATTTCTTTGAAACTCGCGTGATCGATTATCAAACCGGCGGAGCATTGAGCTGGGACTAAAATCTTAGCCGAGTAATAATCAAGCAATTATTACCACCTGAGAACCACCTTTACCGGTGACTCAGGTGGTAATCTGTTGTGGCGAGCAACAAGATCTCTTGGTTCCTTGATAATATGTTGACAGTTAAGTAATTCTGTTGGTAGGCATTTGTTTGTAGGCAATTGTTGATAGGCATTTGATGGCCAAGCTTCTTTTAGTAGACGATGATGATGAGTTGACCACAGTTTTATCTGAGTGGTTGGCGGGCGAAGGCAATATTGTTGAGTGCGCCAACTGCGGTGAGGACGGTCTTTCGCGCCTCAAGCTTTATCAGTACGATCTCGTTGTCTTAGATGTAGGCATGCCCGACATTGACGGTTTTGAAGTCTGTCGCCGTTATCGCCTTTCAGGTGGCATGCTGCCTGTTTTGATGCTTACCGGCAAGGCCAACATCAACGATAAAACCGAAGGTTTTGATGCCGGCGCCGACGACTATTTGACTAAACCATTCCACCCTAAAGAATTGAATGTGCGCATCAAGGCTTTGATGCGCAGGCCAAGCCAGTTGTTATCTGAACATTTGACCGCCAGTTATGTAGCTATGGATACCGGTTCCAGACGCGTGCTCGTACAGGGCGACGAGGTCAAGCTACTGCCACAAGAGTTTGCCCTGCTCGAATTTTTTATGCGGCATCCCAATCGAGTTTTCAGCTCAGACGAAATTCTTGATAAAGTCTGGTCGAATGAAAAGGACACCGCCAATGATACCGTTCGCGTGCACGTCAATAAATTGCGCAAAAAACTCGATAGAGAAGGTTCGGCGTCTTTAATACGCACCATTCACGGCAGCGGCTATATTCTCGACCACGATTAAGGATTTTTGATCGGTATGGTGATCTTACTGGGCGGCTCAATTTTTGGAGCGCGTTCCACCAGGCCCGCTTCACTCAACTCTTTGATGACGTGCATATTTAAAATGAATGACCGCGGTTGGATGCGCCAGTGCCCTTCAAAGGGCTTACCGAGCCAGTAAACCAGGGCAAGGTTGCCACCCAGAGCGGCGATCACCCCCACCAGTACAACGGTGTGAAACATTGAAATGCGTTTGACATAAAAGTAGGAGAAGGCCAGCACGATTAGCGACCCCACTATAAGCATCGGGCCAATCAGTTGGGTGCGGCTGCTATATAAAGTTAGGATGCGCTCGCGCCTGCCGGTGGCAACAGTGTCGAGGCTTTGCAGCATGGCCGCTTGCAGATTGCTCTCTCCGTCGTGCTGGGGGTGGATTTTTACTATTTCGTCGTTGAGTTGCAGCAGGGTGTACAAAAGTTCTGGGCACACAGTGCCTTTGGCCATGGCCGGCCACTCTTCATTGACGACCAGGTTAACGTAGTGGCCGCACAGGGCCTGAATTTTGCCCCTGGTGGGTTGAGGCATGCCGCGGGAGAATCTGAAAATCTCAGCCACACCGGAAGCTTCAGCGTCGACGACCCCTTCCAGATTCTGATAATGGTCCAGGGCGGCAGCCACCAGCAGTCCCAAGATTAATGAAACGAGCGTACCGACAATGCCGAACATGGCATCGAGAAATTGTTGATGCTCGTTCATGTCAAGGGGTTTCATCAGTTTGCGGCTGACGCTAAAGCCCGCCACGGCCAAAATAGCCGAACCCAGGCATATAACTAAGATGATTGGCAGTCCTGACATATTTCTCGCTCGATTAACTCCAATAGTATGGGCTTTTCAGCCGTTCTTTCAACTATTTTTCAATTTCCCTGACCCGTTTACAACTCGATAACAAATAAACGCTATTAATAGTAAAGAACCGGAGATTGACTGACCGATTTACCACCGATTCCCCTGATACTACTTTCTACTTCTTGACACGTTGTCGAGGTTTCCATGCTTAATAAAATCATTTCCTCACTAATCGTCGCTTCGGCCCTGACATTGGCTGCAGTTGTGGCCAGCCCAGCCGCTCACGCTCAAATGATTGATGAAGTTCAAGCCGCCCAGCATGTTCAGGCTGTCGCCGAATACCACAGTAGCCGCTCCGGTTGGGAGCAGCCCCTGGTGCAAAAAGACCACAACCTCAAGCATTTCTACTGGACTGAAGTTGACCGCAACAAGGCCGCTTACAAAGTAATCAACCGCACCGCCTCCAGATACAACACTGTTACGCACACCGCCAGCAGCAAGCCTGTAGTATTGCCACCTCACGGCAACAAGAATATTTCTACAGAGATTCGCGGCGGAAATAGCGATGTCAGCGGTCGTGTTCGGCCAATACAATTGGCTCAAGCGCGCACTGCACCAGCGATGTACTCGTACAACGGTTATGGCCGGGTAGCTCCGCAAGCGCCAAGTAACACAACTTCAGACAAACAGTGCCGCGCTAAGCTGATGTCTTACTAGAATCGATACTCTAGAGCGTGAGAACGATTTTGCCGAAGTGCTTGCCGCTTTCCATGTATGCAAGCGCTTCGACAATCTGATCGGCTTTGAAGACTTTGTCAATTACAGGCTTGAGCCCGCTTACCCCAATGGCTTTGTTCATGTCTTCAAACATGGCACGGGAGCCAACGAAAACTCCGTGCACGTTCACCGATTTCATTAAGATTGGAATGGGATTTACCTGCCCGCTGGCCAGCACTCCGATCAAGGCAATATGGCCACCCATGCGGATTGACTTAAGTGATCGGTCCAGTGTCCCGGCGCCGCCCACTTCAATAATATGATCCACACCTTTGCCGCCGGTATATGCCAGAACCTGCTCGTCCCAGTTTTCGTCAGTCTTGTAATTAATGGTATGAGCGGCGCCCATTTCTTTTAGTCGCGCCAATTTTGCATCGGAGCTCGATGTTGCAATCACAGTGGCTCCGGCCATGTGAGCCAGTTGCAGCGCAAATATCGAAACGCCGCCTGTGCCCATTACCAGCACTGTATCGCCCGGTTTTACCTGTCCGTTTACTACCAGGCCGTGCCAGGCCGTTACTGCTGCGCAAGGTAGAGTGGCTGCTTCTTCAAAGCTTAAATGCTCAGGAATTTTCACTAGCGCATTTTGATCAACCATAACAAACTCTTGCAACACGCCGTCAATAAACCCACCGAGTGCGGTTTTGGCGATGTCGTTGTCTACCGCGCCGGAATGCCAACCGGTCATGAAATTAGGCGACACGCGGTCGCCTAATTTGACGCGAGTGACTGAGCCACCAATTTCTACTACCTCGCCGGCGCCGTCAGAAAGCGGCACCAGCGGAAGCGGAACGGCCTTGCTATAAATTCCTTTTGCCACCATGATGTCACGGAAATTCAAAGAAACAGCCTTAAGCCGCATCAAAACCTGTGTGCCGTGGGGTTTTAGTTTTGGCTTCTCAGCGGCCTTGATGTCGCTGAGACTAAAGCTACCCAACTGGAAAGCCTTAAATGTAGTGGTACTAGGTGTGGTACCGGTTGTGGTGTCAGTCACAAATAAGTCCTCATTTATTGTTGGTAATTAAGACTAAATGGCATACGAATAATTAGGCGGCAATACTTTCTTGGAATTGACGCCCAGGTCTGCTTCCAGAGCCCGGGCAGCGTGATATGGCCAGTAAGGGTCGCGCATTAATTCACGTGCCAGCAAAACTATATCGGCTTTGCCCTGGCGAATAATATCGTCGGCTTGCTTGGCGTCCGTGATCATACCCACCGCAGCGGTGGCGATGTTTGCACCTTTGCGCACCGCCTCAGCCAGGGGCACCTGCCAGCCCGGTCCATATGCATAATGGTCACCGTGACGCACATAAGCGCTGCTGCAATCGACCATATCGACACCAAGCTCTTTTAAAACTTTAGCCAGCTCGGTGGAATCATCAACAGTCCAACCACCCTCCACCCAGTCAGATGCCGAGAGTCTAACAGCCAGAGGCAAGTCAGCAGGCCAGACTGCGCGTACCAGCTGTGTCGTTTCCACGATCATGCGAATGCGGTTTTCAAAGCTGCCGCCATATTCATCTGTACGAAAATTAGCCAGTGGTGAATAGAAACTATTGAGTAAATAGCCGTGAGCGCCGTGAATTTCTAACCATTTAAAACCGGCCTCTAAGGCTCTTTTTGCAGCACTCTGGAATGCCAATTGAATTTCTTTGATTTCGCCAACGGTTAGTTCATGAGGTACGCGGCCACCCGGGGTGAAAGGCACCGCTGATGGTGCAACTGGCTGCCAGCCGCCGTCAGCGTCACTCAGTTCTTGTTTTTCGTGACGATTGCCGACTTTCCACGGATTTTTCGTGGAAGCTTTGCGACCTGCGTGGGCAATTTGAATTCCGGGAACGGCGCCGTACTGTTCCATGAACTCGGCGATTTTTTTGAGCATCTCGATGTGCTCATCTTTATAGATGCCCATATCGTCCGGTGTGATCCGGCCGCGGGCTTCCACTCCGCTGGCTTCGACAATGACTAGGGCCGCTCCGCCTATCGCTCGCGAACCCAGGTGCACAAGGTGCCAGTCATTGGCAAAACCGTCCACGCTGGCGTACTGGCACATGGGTGACACTCCGATACGATTGCGTAAAGTCACTTTGCCAATGGTCAATGGGCTGAATAAATTAGGCGCCGGCGACTTCTCAGTCTCTAATTTTGACTCTGGCTCTGACTTTGACATTGTTGCGTCGGATGGCTTGGTAGTGTTGGACATGACGACCTCGGATTTGACTGATAAAATATTAGACCGCTCGTCTAGTGAAATCAAGGAGTTGTATGAAATCAGTTTGGCAAGTTTTGACTCTGCTTCTTATAATTGGCTGTGCCCCGGCTTTTGCCACAGATAAGCTAGCTTTACCTTCGCAAAAAAGTATAGGCAATCTCGAGGTGGTTGCCCTCTTTGAAAAGGCCATGCCTACGGGAGTGACCGTATCAAAAACCGGTAGAAAATTCGTCAATTTTCCGCGCTGGGGTGATGCCGTCGATTTTAGCGTGGCTGAGGTGGTGGACGGAAAAACGGTTGCTTATCCTAATGCCGAAATTAATCGCCTGGACCTGCAGTCAGTCAAAGATCATTTGTTTTCGGTGCAGAGCGTAGTTGTAGACGCTAAAGACAGGCTCTGGATTGTCGATACCGGCGCGCCGCAAATGGGACCGGTGATAGCCGGCGCGCCCAAGCTCGTTTGTGTAGATTTAACCACCAACAAAGTTGTGCAAACAATTTTCATACCAGAGAGCGTGGCGCACAAAAACAGCTATCTCAATGATGTCAGATTCGATCTCAGTCGGGGAAAATCAGGCATGGCTTTTATCACCGATTCATCTTCCGCCGGTCCTAATGCCATTATTGTCGTCGACTTGGCCACAGGAGAAAGCTGGCGCAAACTAAACGACCACAGTTCTGTTCGACCTGTAGCCGGTTTTTTACCGATTATCGAAGGTGCGCCTCTGTTGATGGAAAACAATAAGGGCGAAAAAGAGTCTATTCGCGTCGGTAGTGATGGTATCGCCATTGGTGCTGATGGCAAGCAGCTTTTCTACTGTCCGCTTTCCAGTCGCAAGCTTTATAGCGTCAGTGTCGACGCCCTCTGTAATCGCGAAAGTGCCGACAGTGACGTGGCTGACACGGTTTGTGAAGTAGTGACCAAAGGGGCGTCAGACGGCTTAGAAAGCGACGCTTCTGGTTGCATCTATGCTACAGACTACGAACATAACGCCATTCACCGTCTCTGGCTCTCCGGAAAACATGAAACTATTGTTTGCGATCCACGAGCGTTATGGCCCGATACTCTCTCTCTGGCCGGTGACGGTTATCTTTATTTTATTGCTAATCAACTTCACCGTCAGGCTCGTTTTCACGGTGGCGTCGACATGCGTGAGAAGCCCTATGTGTTGTTTCGTGTCAAAGTAGACGCCAGGCCAGTGCTTTTGCAGTAGTACTAGTAGTAACGATAGCGGAACATCGTCTCTATCAGAGCGTCTTAAAGAGACATGCACTGGTAGAGAAAAAACATGACAGTTTCAACTTCGGTCAACTTAGTCAATAAAATCGCCCTCGCCAGTTTAACAGCCGCATTGTGTACGCTCAATCTGCTTCCGGTTGCAGCTCAGCAAGAACCGCAAGTCGCCCCGGCGCGCTCAGCAACAAGATTGAGCCCAACTGGTTTTACCACCCCCACTACATTAAACGGGTCGGTAAGCAGTGCAACTGCCATTGGTGCCTCACGCTTAAGTCGTCCACAACCTGTCTACAATAATTTAGCGGTGCCACCAGCGCCCCAGAGAATTGATCACAGTCCGCTGGTTTCCGCCGCCGATCAAGCAGCTTTCAGTCAGGTCCAACAAGCTGCTCCGGCTAACAACTATAGAGCTGCAGCCAGTAACTCAGTTGTGCAGTCCTCGTCCTCAGGTGCTAAATTTGACGCTGCCAGAGCTCTACAGTTAGGAGCTCAATTTGCCAACCAGATGGGTATCGGCAATAACTTTGCCAATCGGAGCCTCGTAAGAGGTGCAGTTGGTCTGGAGCAGCCGGCAGCGGCACTGATGGGTAAACTGGGCAAACCGCTAACTGCCGCTGAACTTTCAGTGCTTTCAAATTATGACGTCGTGCTCGTGCTCGACAAATCAGGTTCAATGGATGAACACGATTGTCCGGGAGGAATGAGCCGCTGGGAATGGTGCCGCGAACAGATGCTGTCGTTGACTGCGCAGATTTCCTCGGTTTTTAAAAATGGCATTACAGTGGCTTTGTATTCTTCAGACTATGAGATTTTCCGCAATGTCGACCTCAATTATGTAACCAGAATTTTTGCTGAGCATAATCCTGGTGGCGCGACTTTCACCGGTAAAACCGTCGATGCTGTTCTAGAGGACTATTTTGCCAGACGCAATTCTAACCCTGGAGCAACTCGCAAATTGCTCATACAGGTAGTCACTGACGGCGATCCCAGTGACAAGGGAATTTTAATTGCAGCCATCGCACGGGCCACACAACAGATAAAATCGCCCGGAGAAATCACAGTGAATTTTTTACAGATAGGATATGAAGAAGACGGCGCGCGTACTTTAGCTAAGCTAGACAATGGGATGTTTTCGGAAGGGGCGCAGTTCGACATCGTCAAGGTAGAGCCCTTTGCTAGAGTGGCTTTTGAGGGCTTGCCTCGCGCCCTTGTCGATGCCACCCGTTAACAGGTTTCGTAAACAATTTGATTTGATTCGACGCAAGTCATTGGTGTGGGGAATAACCAGTACAGCATGAAAGGTTGCGTTGAATGCAGATTGATAAAGTTATTCTCGTTGATGATGATGCCAGTATCAGGCGAATCGCTCAGATTAGTCTGGTGAAATTAGGTCCGTGGCAGGTTGATTTAGCGTCTTCCGGCACGGAGGCGTTAAGCCTTCTGGCAGAGCAGACGCCTGATGTGCTTATTCTGGATGTGATGATGCCTGAAATGGATGGACCAACAACTCTTGGTTTGATTCGAGAAAAATTTCCAGATTTCAATCGTCCAGTGATTTTCATGACCGCCAAAGTAATGACCTCTGAAGTAGAGGAATATCTGAAGCTCGGAGCAGCGGGAGTGATCGGTAAACCTTTTAATCCCAAAGATCTGGCCGACGAAGTGCGCAAAATTTGTCACGAATGGGCGATGAAGAACAATGCATGAAAGCTAAATTGATAAAGCCTGTGTTCGCGGTCTGGATCGTAGCGGTGGCCGTAGGCTACGGCTGTCTTTTAAATTACTCCTCCACACCGGCTTTAACCACTTCCGGTCCGTCACAATTCCCGCACTTGTCGGCACTAAAATTAAAAAAAAAGGTCTTACTCTAATTGCCTTTTTTCATCCGCAATGTCCCTGTTCGGTGGCTACCGTAACTGAGTTGCGAAATATTTTGCAGCGTAGTCACTTTGCGAAAGACGATACTAACTTAAAAGTTTATGCTGTCATTGCAAAACCTGACGGCACTGGTGCCTCATTTACTAAAAGCAGTCTTGTGTCGTCATTAGAGTCTATGCCCGGAGTGATGACGGTTGCTTACCAGGGTGACGTTGAGTCGGGTAGATTTGGCGCCCAGGCTTCCGGTCAAATTTTATTGTTTGACCAAACCGGCAAAAAAATATTCAACGGCGGCATTACCACTGAGCGTGGTCATGAAGGTGAGAGCAGTGGTGGCGAAGTATTGAGCAATTACATCAGCGGACAAAAGGCGACTCTGAAAACCGCGCCGGTTTTTGGCTGTTCACTGGAGTCAAGTCATTGAATGACAACGCGCCGGCCCCATCACCTGTACATCGCTGGTTAACTGAGCGTGGCTGGAATGTTCTGCCTGTAAATTCCGCTCTGGCGAATAGTCTCTATGAGACCGAAAGGCTGGCGATCTACAAACGCACTGACCAGCTCTTTGGTTGGCTCATGATCGTTCAATGGCTGGCTGCTATTGTCGTCGCCGCTACCATATCTCCGCTTGCCTGGGCCGGTCGTGATTCATATATTCACCCCCATGTATTTTTTGCCACTATTTTCGGCTCCCTCATCACTTTGTTTCCAGCTTATCTGGCTTTCAGGCATAATGGCGAACCGCTGACCAGGCATACAATTGCCGCCTGTCAAATGCTTTATTCCGGTCTTTTGGTTCACCTGACAGGCGGACGCATAGAAACGCACTTTCACATTTTTGGTTCGCTGGCCTTTCTCTCATTTTATCGAGACTGGCGGGTTATTGTCACCGCATCCGGTGTCACTCTCTTTGACCACATATTGAGGGGAGTTTTTATACCGCAGTCAATTTATGGAGTTGTGGTCGCCAGCCCGTGGCGCACTGTCGAGCACGTCTGGTGGGTAGTATTTGAAGACATTTTCCTGCTCAAGGCCGGGCATCAAAGTTTATGTTCCATGGTTAGTTCGGCCAACGAACAAGCCGAACTGAGTGAAACGCGCAGGCGTGTTGAAGAAATTGCGACGCAGCGAACGGATGAATTGCGTAGTAGCGAAAATCGCTACCGGGTGTTGTGCGAAACTGCACCAGTAGGCATTTTTCTCACATCGTTTGATGGCAAATGTATTTACGTCAATAATCGCTTTTGTGAAATTTATAATCTTACTACAGAGCAGGCCCGCGGTGATGGGTGGAACGATGTAGTAGCCGACGTTGACTTTGAGTATGTGAAAACCGCATGGTTAAATTGCGCTCGCGGCGATGGACACTGTGATATTCAATATCGCCTGAAAGGAGAAAAAATTTCTTGGGTCCATGTGCTGGCCACTCGTGTTAACGCCGGGGGTGCTCTGGATCAAGACACTTATGTGGGAACAGTTGAAGTAGTCACAGAGCGGGTACTGGCTGAACAGGGAAGGCGCGACAAAGAACTTGTGCACGCTCAACTTGCGTCAATAGTCGAACACTCTAATGATTCCATTGTCGGCAAAACGACTGATGGTTTTGTCACCAGCTGGAATCCCGCTGCTGAGAGGTTATTTGGCTATACCAGTGAAGAGATGGTTGGCGATACAATAACCAGATTAATACCCGAATCAAAAAAGGGCGAAGATATCGATATCGACGATCAAGCGCGCAACGGTAATAAAATTGATGATTTTGAAACCGTGCGCGTGCACAAAAATGGCAAGCTCATTGATGTGGCTCTGACCTATTCTCTGATGATGGATGAACTTGGGCAACCTTTTGGTGTTTCGATAATTTACCGTGATATTTCTCAGCGCAAAGAAGTTGAGAAAAGATTGAGTGAGTTTTACTCGACGATTTCTCACGAATTACGCACACCGCTCACCTCAATCAGGGGCGCACTTGGACTTATCGATGATGAGATTATTGAGATGGGCTCGGAAGAGTGCGCGGAGATGATCAAAGTCGCGCGTAGTAGCTCAGAGCGATTGGTGCGATTGATCAATGATATTCTCGATATTAAGAAGATCGAAGCGGGCAAGCTCGAACTGCGTCTTGAGAAAATTGATGCCGCCACCCTGGTATCACGCGCCGTCGCCGCCATGGAAGGCATGGCCATTGCCAACAATATCCATTTGCTCAAAGATATCGGCCAAACTGCCACCGTAGAAGTTGATGCTGACCGGATTCTTCAGGTTTTAACCAATCTGATTTCTAACGCCATTAAATTCAGTTTGCCGAAACATTCAGTCAATATCGCGCTGAGTGTTAGACCAGACGGAAGTTTGCGTTTCAGCGTCACTGATGAAGGTGAAGGAATTCCGCTGCATCTGCAGTCGAAACTGTTCCAGCGTTTTCAGCAAGTCGATTCGTCCGACACACGTGCCAAGGAGGGCACCGGCCTTGGCCTGGGGCTGTGCAAAGCGATCGTGGAAGAACACGGCGGTTTAATTGGACTTCATAGCTCAGAAATTACCGGCAGCACGTTCTGGTTCGACTTGCCCACTGTAGATGTTGCTAAACGCATTATTGCTAATGTGCATGCCGGTTCATCGACGATTTTATTAGTCGAAGATGACGACAATCTGGCTCAGTTTATGCGTTTGGTATTGCGCAAGGCCGGCTATCAAACTACTCATGTGGCCAGCAGTCAAGAAGCCATGGACGCCATCACGGAGCACTTACCCAATCTAATTTTGCTTGATTTGCACCTGCCGGATGGTAATGGGCTGGAAATTTTGCAGTTCTTAAAAGACAAATATCCAGAGGCCAACGTGCCGGTGATTGTAACCACAGGTCAGGAAATCGATCAACTTTCGCTCTCGTATCCGGTACTGCTTGACTGTTTCTTTAAACCTCTCGAGATCAGTCAATTACTGGCTTGCATTGAAAAAGCCATAGTCAAAACTACCTCTCGCCGTGTACTGCTCGTTGAAGACGACGAAGAGGCCAGGCAGGTTATTTCAGCACAGCTGCGGTCGATTGACGCCATTTGTATGGAGGCTCATGACGGAGCGGAAGCTCTGGCGATGACTGAGAGTTTTCAGCCTGATTTAATAATTTTAGACGTGGGTTTGCCCAAGTTAAATGGTTTTGAAGTGATCAACGCTTTGCAAAAAGGCCCCTTTGCTCTGGTACCGCTGCTGGTGTATTCTGGTCAGGAGCTCAATGACAAAGACAGACGCAAGCTCAGTTTGGGTTTGACTAAACACTTAAATAAGGGGCGTGTTTCGCCGCAAGAATTTGTGCGCAGCGTACAAGAAATTTTAGACCAGCTTGGTGTCGTAGACGGCCGTGCTTAAACTATTTCGCGGCGCAAGCAAAAGCCCCTCGCAGAGCGGCTTGCCAGCCGGCGTAATCTGTTTGCCGATCAGCAGTCGGCATGAATTTTGAATCGCTCTGCCAGCCGTTGGAAAACTCTTTTTTGCTTTTGATCAGTCCGGTTTTTAGAGCGGCCATGGCTGCCACGCCCCAGGCGGTAGACTCAGATTGTGATGCTCTTAGAACCGGCACTCCGGCAATATCGGCCTGGAATTGCACCATGAAATTATTCTGCGTGGCACCGCCGTCCACGCGCAACTCTTTAATGCTGATGCCGTTTTTCTTCATATCTTCGACAACGTCGCCAATTTGATATGCCATCGCTTCAAGTGCAGCACGAACAAGATGAGCTCGCCCTGTGCCTCTTGTCAGTCCGACAATGGTGCCCCGTACATCTGAATTCCACCAGGGTGAACCTAAACCAACCAGAGCCGGAACGAAATAAACACCTTCATTTGAATCTAATGACAGTGCCAGCTCTTCAGTGTCGCTACTCGATTCAATGATGCCGAGCCCATCTCTCAGCCATTGAATGGCGGCGCCTGCGACGAAGATGGCACCTTCAAAAGCATAAATTGGATCTTTTCCTTCTTGCTGCCAGCCCACTGTCGTCAGTAAACCTTTTGCTAATCTTGGTTTGTGGCCGATATTGGCCAGAAGAAAGCCGCCTGTACCATATGTGCATTTGGCCATGCCTTCTTCCAAACATGCCTGTCCAAATAACGCAGCCTGCTGGTCGCCTAAAACCGCCAGTATCGGCGCCGAGAAGCCAAGCAGATCAGCTCTGGTGGTGCCAAAGTTAGAATCAGACGGTTGTACTTTCGGTAGTACCTGTGGTGGCACGTCTACCAGCTTTAGCAATTCGTCGTCCCAGGACATTGTGTTAATATTAAAAAGCATGGTGCGCGAAGCGTTACTGCCCTCGGTGGCATGCACTTTTTCTTCTGTCAAATTCCAAATCAACCAGCTGTCGATGGTACCAAAACACAATTTGCCTGCTTTGGCTTTGTCGCGGGCGCCAGGGACGTTGTCTAAAATCCAGGCGACCTTGGGCCCAGAAAAATAAGCGTCCGGAATCAAACCGGTTTTCTGGCGAAATAGCTCAGCGTCTTTGCGTAAGTTATCGGCTAATTCTTGCGTACGCCGGCATTGCCAGACAATGGCATGGTGGATTGGTTTACCTGTTTCTTTATCCCAAACTACCGTGGTTTCGCGTTGGTTGGTAATGGCGACGCAAGCAATTTCTTCCCCTTCAATACCGGCCTTCTTGATGGCGGTTTTGATGCACTCAATTTGTGTCGCAAGAATTTCGCTGGCATCATGCTCGACCCAGCTAGGCCGCGGAAAAAATTGCTTGAATTCTTTTTGACCCAGCCCGATTGTTGTACCGGTTTTGTCGAAGATAATGGCGCGGCAGCTTGTGGTGCCCTGATCGATACTGAGAATGTAATTTTTCATTTTCGTCTATCCGGTGAAATTATGGCGGGGCGTTTCTTCGGTTTATCAAATACTGTTTGTTTCTTTTCGGTCTGAGAGCTATTGGCAATTTGATAGTTTCTACAAAAAATCTGGGTACCTCGTTTTACCAGTTCGTTGATGCGCCGCGGATAATTACCGGACATGGTGGCTTTCATCTTCAAGCTCCAGATCGGTCCGGTGTTGGAGGTCACTTTTAAAAGTAAATCGTACGCATTTTCTCCATCTTCTTTCAACTGCAATGAAAGGATGTGAGTGGCGGTTTTTGGCTCAATATCTACACCCAACCTTCCTACTTGTTCGCTAATAATATCTACGAGACCGGCTTCAGTAATTGCTTTTGACTTTAGCCTGGCAGGTAGAGGATGAACGCCAAGACAGAGCTTTTTGACACCGTGCAAATTCATCATTTCACGGCCTGAGGCCAGTTGAGTTACGGCAACGATTTCGTCAGCTCGTACTGCAAGGGTCGTTAGTAGCAGTGCTGCAATGGTGAGCAAAAGAATGAACTGCTTCATTGGCTCACTCACAATTAATTATTAGCCAATGCCAGATCGTTGCGAAAGTCGGCCATTGCGTCTTTGAGTTGTCTGTCGAAATTGTTATGGTTATTTTGTGCCAAAACACCTGGACGAGTTATCGACCAGACTGGAACCATGGATTCCACACCGCTTCTTGCCAGTTTAACTTTTTCAACCAGTGCGAGGTTCATGGTAAATGCCGGCTCTCCATTTGTGCCGCTTGGCGGCAGGCTATTTAACTTGAGATACAAGATTGGAACATTCGCAGGCTCGCATGATTTTCCGCTGCCTTTGGCGCAGCAATCGGCAGACTCAGAGCAGATGGTGACCTTTGTGTTAGCCAGCTCGTCGACCATAATTTTCTTAACCGCATCTTTGTTCAAACCAGCAGGGTTAAAAAACGCGTCAATTTCTGCGATGACAATTTTGATTTCGCCTAAATTCGCAAGCGCTTCAATTTTGTTAAAACCCTCTTGCGGTTTTCGTGGGTTAGTAGTGGCAGCGGCACTTCTTGGTGCTCCAGCGTCACCGCAGGCAGTCGCAAATTTCGTACTTGCCACCACAGACAGTGCACAGATTGAAATGGCCAGTTGAAAAATAAATCTTTTACTTTGCACTGCGTGCTCCTTATGAAATAACAGAAATAGACTTGACTCATTTTTTACCGACCAGCCACGATATTACTGTCACGACGGCGTCGGTTAACATTACCATTTGCTTTTCAGCAGTATTAGCCTTCTTCGCCTGATTAGCCAAATTTTTTTTGCTCGATTTTGCCAGCGATCTGACAAAAGCTGCCGGCTCAGGCAGGTGGATAAAAAGTACCGCTTTCAGCTGCTTTGTGGCAAGGCCGTAATTGAGAGCGCGAAAATATAGCTCGTTGCAGACGAAGGTGCCGGCATGATTAGAAATCTCGCAAGGATAACCGGCGGCCATAAGCGATTTGTGCATGGCAATAAGATCGATGCCGGTACGAAGTAAGCCATCTGCATTTTTATCGATTTGCTTGTCTAAGGGCTGATCACCAGTGTTGTCGGCGATGCGATAGTCTTTGCAATTTAAGGCAAAGCGTTCAATGCTCAAATACTGACGACTGCTGGCAAAGCCCGTCATAATGACAATCGAATTTTCATCTGTAGATGTCAATGAGGTCAGTACTTTTTGCAGTTTTTTCCATGCGGCAGTGCCTGCAGTGGGAAGAATAAGTTTCCTTATGTGAATTACTTTTTCGGGCCGCAAACGTCCGCCTGGTTGGACTTTTACCATGTCAGGAAAAGTATCCACCAGAGTTTGGCTGGGATTGCTCAAGTGGTCGCCGAAGGCGTCAAAGCCCGTCAACAGGCAGGTTAGCGGCTTCGATGCCAAGGAAATGTACCTCGATAACCAGCGCGCGCGGCGCTGAGGGCGAAACAATAGTGTAGAATGTTTTCTGCTCGCAAGCCGAAGTGGCGAAATGGCAGACGCAGTTGACTCAAAATCAACCGCCCGCAAGGGTGTATCGGTTCAAGTCCGATCTTCGGCAGTTTTTTAAGAAACCTACCTCATAATGGTAGGTTTTTTGCTCTTATAAAGTATTAGTCCTTGCAGCCCATCAATATTTATAGCTCTGTCCATACTTCGCCTTCACACTCAGGTGGTATGGTAAAACTGAGATATAGTTTATGTGGGTGATGGTTTGGAGCCGGCAGAGCCTCAGCACTTAAAAATTCTTGTAATTGAAGATAATCCGGCAGACGTGCGCTTGTTGCAAAAGAAGCTGGCGCCCTGGCCGTTTGAGCTTGAATCGAGCACTCGACTTTCCAGCGGCCTTGAAAAAATCGAGAAGGGTACATTCGACCTGGTATTGCTCGATCTCTCGCTGCCAGATTCTCAAGGCATCGAAACTTTTTACCAGCTGCATTGCCACGCTCCGCAGATCCCTGTGATTGTGCTCACTGGGCTTGAAGACGAGTCTGTGGGCAATGAAGCCGTGCAATTGGGTGCGCAAGACTACCTTGTTAAAGGTCAGGTTTTGCCCGGTCTTTTGGGTCGCTCTATCAAGTATGCAATTGAGCGCCATCAAACAGAGCTGAAAATGAAGCGTCTCAACGATTCGCTGGAGCGTCGTGTGATTCAACTGGCCACCGCCAACCAGGAATTGGACAAGATGGGTAAGGCTCTTGCTTTATCGTGCGAGCATGCTTTGCAGGCATCAAATTTTAAGTCAAAATTTGTCGCACGGGTGAGCCATGACATTCGCTCTCCCATTAGCGCTGTGATGGCAATCACCGAGCTTCTGCTTTTAGATAAGCAGGGCGCCAGTGAAGAGGTAAAGCGACTAATTCGCTTGATCGATGACTCGGCCCGTTCACAGCTGTCACTCTTAAACGAGATTCTCGATTTTTCTAAGATTGAAGCCGGCAAAGTCGAGCTCAGCAATGTGGAGTTTTGCCCTGTGGGTTTGCTCGAAGATACGGCTGAGCTATTCGCCGTTGCCGCCGCCGGACAAGGTGTGTCACTGATTACTTACATTGACTCTCGCCTGCAACCACTTCTTGTGGGCGACCCGACTTTGCTGCGCGAAATTCTCACCAACCTGACCAATAATGCCATCAAATTTACACCGGTGGGAAATGTAGTTCTGCGTGCCACCAAGGAAGCCGAAGACAACAACATCGTCACTGTGCGGTTTTCCGTTTCTGACTCTGGTATCGGGGTGTCTGAAGCTGATCGCAAAAATCTCTTCGAGCCTTTTGTGCAGGCCCATGATCAAACCGGTAAGAATTTTGGTGGCAGTGGGCTGGGCCTTTCAATTTGCCGAGGTCTGGTGGAATTAATGGGTGGACAGATCGGTTGCGAATCAGCCGAAGGCAAAGGTTCAACTTTCTGGTTTTCTTTGCGTTTGAAGCGAGGCACCGATCGTGGTGCCTCCGCGACGGAAGGAAGCCACCGGTTGAATCAATATAAAAAACCGGTGCGGGTAATAATTGTCGATGACAATAGTGTCGAGCGTGAGATTCTACAAAGCTATCTGGAGGCAGCTGGCTGGGTCACAAATGGCAAGGCAGCAACCGCGACTGAAGCGCTAGAGCTTCTGCATCATGCAGAAGCGATGGGCGAACCATATGAAGTGGCAATAATTGACCTTGATGCAAGCACGCCAAATAGCTTCGAGCTGGCAAGGTTGATAGAACAAGAGCCGCTACTTTCATCGACGCGCCTTGTGTTTTTAGCAAAAGTCGATCAGCGTGTTAAGGGCGAACAGGCCTGGTCGGCCGGTTTTTCGGCTTATCTTACGCGTCCGGTCAAACAGTGGAGCCTACTAGATTGCATCACTAAAATTGCCAACGGTGACGCACATGATGAGGTCAGCGCAGATTTGAACGACATTCCGGCCGAGCATAAAGTGCTAGTGGTGGAAGATAACCCAATTATGCGAACACTGCTGGTATTGCAGCTGAAAAGGTTCGGTATCGCATCTGATGCTGTAAATAATGGTCTTGAAGCGGTTGATGCAGTTTCAAAAAATCAATATTCGCTCATTCTTATGGATTGCCAGATGCCGCTCATGTCAGGAATGGAGGCAACCATAGCAATCAGACAGATGACGAACAGCGCCGGTCGAACGCCAATCGTCGCCGTCAGCGCCGGGGCGGCCGGTCAGGGCATGCAAGAGTGCTTAGAGGCTGGTATGAATGAGTATCTGAAGAAACCGCTGTCAAACGAAGATCTGGGCGCCTTGCTTAAAAGATGGTCGATGTTAGCACAGGCAAAGGGTATCTAACAGTTACTTGATGGCCGGCAGAGTGAAGAAAAACTCGGTGCCCTCGCCAATAGTTGAATTTAACCAGATGGTGCCGCCGTGTCGCTCGACGATTTTTTGGCACAGGGCAAGGCCAATTCCGGTGCCTGAATATTCGCTCATACCGTGTAGTCTCTGAAACATTTGAAAGATGCGCTCGGCAAATTTCATGTCTATGCCGATACCATTGTCTTTGACCGAAAAGAGCCAATCTGCATCTCGCCTTTCGGCGCTGACAGCAATTTTTGGCGGGCTTTCGCCTTTAAACTTCAAAGCATTGCCAACTAAATTTAAAAACAGTTGCGACAGTTGTGACGGGTCGGCCATTACCTCAGGCAGTTCACCACGGGTTATCGAGCCGCCGGTTTCTTCGACCGTAGCCTGTAACTCGGCCACAATGTGATCGAAAATTGTCACGCAAGAAGTCACTACAAGAGCCCTTGCCGTTGAGTCTACCCGCGAATAGGTCAGCAAATCGGTGATTAGCTGTTGCATACGCTTACCGGCATCGACTATAAAGCTCATATTTTCTTGAGCCTCCTCGCTGAAATGAATACTCTTATCGGCAGCAAGTAAACCCGTGTAACTGACGATTGTGCGCAGGGGCTCACGCAGATCGTGAGCGGCTACGTAAGCGAAACGTTGCAGTTCTTTATTTGATCTGGCTAACTCTGCTTTCTGATCTTCTAATTGCTTGAGCAAGGCTTTGCGTTCAGTAATATCGGCGATGAAAGCACAAAATGAATAATCACTTCCTGCGTGAACGGGAAAAATTCCAAGCTCAATTGGAAAAATCGTGCCGTCTCGCTTCAGGCTTTCGATTTCGATGCGTCGATTGAGAACCGGCCCTTCTCCTGAAGCTTTGAAATGTGCCATGCCGTGATTGTGTGCTTCTCTGTAGTTAGAGGGAATGATTGTGTCAGCCAGTGACTTGCCTATCACTTCTTCTCTTTGCCAGCCGAATGTGATTTCTGCCTGGCGATTCCAATCGGTAATCACACCATCGGCGTCAATAGCCACAAAACAATTGTAAGCCTGATCGAGAATGGCTCTCATCCGCGCTTCACTTTGTCTGAGTTGATCCTGAGTTTCGCCAGTTTCTTCCATTGACAAGCTGTCCACAAACAATAATTAGATGCAGTTTACTATTTTACCGCAACCTATTGTCGGAACTTCGCCCCAATAGTGCTATTGATTGATTGATATGGTAAGTGGCGTCTCCAGCTACGCTAAAATCTGCCCCAGGCCATCCTTTCGGGAATCTTTCGCTTGATTGAAAAGTTAATAAAGTTTGCTTTAAACCAGAGGCTTTTGACTGTCGCCGCCGCTTTTGGCGTGGCATTCTTCGGCATCTGGTCAATGCTTACCATTCCGGTGGATTCTTTTCCTGACGTGAGCAATGTGCAGGTTCAAATTATCACCGAGCCTGAGAGTATGGCCACTGAAGAAGTTGAGGCGTTAGTAACTTTTCCTATTGAAAATACCCTCAATGGTCTGCCCAAAGTAAAAAAGATTCGCTCCAGCTCAAGCTTTGGTTTGTCTGTGGTGACAGCTATTTTCGAAGACGATATGGATGTTTATTTCGCCCGCAATTTAATTCAGCAGCGGCTTTTGCAAACAGATAAACTCTTGCCTGATGGCTGTCCACGACCTATTCTAGGACCAGTGGTTTCGAGCTTCAGCAATGTCTACATGTACTATTTGCAGTCGCCAAACCATGATCAAACGGCCTTGCGTACTTTGCAAGATTGGACCATAGCCAGGCGCTTAAAGTCTGTTCCTGGCGTAGCCAATGTCTCTACCTATGGTGGCTTCGTCAAGCAGTACCAGGTACAAGTAGACCCTTATAAATTGCACGGTTTCAAGCTCAGTCTAAATGATGTCGTCAGCGCGCTGGAAACCAATAATACCAATGCCGGTGCTAATTTCATTGAGAGTGCTGGTGAGGAAGTAATTATTCGCGGCATGGGAAGAATCGACGGTGTCGACGATATTCGCAATATTGTGCTCAAATCAGTTGGAGGCGTTCCAGTCACCATCGACCGCGTGGCAACAGTTGATATCGGCCCTGCCTTCCGGCGCGGATCAGCTTCGCATAACGGCCTGGGTGAGTGCGTCACCGGCATTGTGCTCACTCGAAAAGGTGTCAATACCAAGCAGGTTGTAGAAAAAGTCAAGGAGAAAGTGCATGAAATTCAAAAGGATTTGCCGCGTGGCGTAACCATAGTTCCTTATTACGACCAGACCGAGCTGGTTGAAAAAACCATCGAGACAGTCAAAGAGATTCTCGGCTTTAGCGGCGCTCTTGTGATTATTGTTTTGACCGCCATGCTGCTGCATATTCCCAGCGCCTTAATCGTTTCTGTGATTATTCCGCTCTCTCTACTTTTCAGTTTTATTTTGATGAAGTATACCGGTCTCACAGCCAATCTGATGACCTTAGGTGCTGTTGACTTCGGCATCATTGTCGATGCCGGCGTAGTCATGGTGGAAAATATTTTCAGACACCTGGCCGAACGCAAAAATAATGAACTTGATGATCGTTCGAGTTTGCGCGTTATCACTGATGCCGCCACAGAAGTTGGGCGGCCTATTGTTTTTGCCATCGCCATTATTATTGCCGTTTACCTGCCACTCTTTACTCTAGAAGGCGTGGAAGGAAAAATGTTTCACCCGCTGGCGCTCACGTTTATCTACGCCCTTGTCGGTTCGCTCATTTGCGCTCTAACTGTGATTCCAGTGCTTTGCTATTGGACTATGCGTAAGCCCCTGGTGGAGCGCGAAAACTTAGTCTTGTCCTGGGTGAGCCGAGTTTATTTACCGTCTCTGCAGGCTGCTGTGGCCAGGCCCCGCATGATTATCACGGTCGCCTGCGCCGCTCTTGTTTGCACACTGGCTATGGTGCCTTTTTTGGGCTCTGAATTTATACCATCTCTTGATGAGGGTCCAATTTTATTGCGCACCAAGCTGGCGGCCAGCATTACTCACACAGACTCAAGAGGAATCGCTTCGGCGATCGAACGCATTCTTTTGCAATTTCCGGAAGTGCAGGATGTAGTGTCGCGTACTGGAAGATCTGGCACTGGGCCAGGGCTCGATGGTGTTGAGTCTAGTGACGTCTATATTTCACTTAAGCCCCGCTCACAGTGGAAAAACACACAGAGCAAAGAGCAACTGGTTGATTCTATGGCGCAAAAACTGAAAGGAATTCCTGGTCTGACTTTTAGTTTCTCTCAACCAATCGCCGACATGATTGATGATCTGGTGGCGGGTATCAGAGCAGATCTCGGGGTAAAAGTTTTTGGAGAAAATGTTGAAGTCTTAGACAAAATTGCCAATGATATCAAAGGGCAGGTGGCCAAAGTGCCCGGTGCTGCCGACTTGCAGAGAGAGCAAATGCTTGGTTTGCCGCAGCTTAAAATCAAGTTGAAACGCAAACTGCTTGCGAGACATGGCCTAAATACCGACGATGTTCTCGACACAGTGCAGATTGCTCTGGCAGGCCGCGAAGTGACCGAGGTTATTGAAGGCACACAGCGCTTCGGCATGCTTGTGCGTTTCCCCTTAGATTATCGCGACAGTCGCCATCAAATTGAGTCAATGATTATCGACACTCCTGGTGGTGGCAAGATTCCGCTTAAAACAATTGCCGATATCACCTTAGAGCGCGGCTGCGTCACTATTAATCGTGAAGATGGAATGCGCCGCACTGCGGTTCTATCTAACGTTCGCGGCCGCGACCTTGGTAGTTTTGTCGCTGAGGCGCAAAGGCTCGTGTCGCAAAATGTTGTTATTCCTCAAGGTTACAAAATTGTCTGGAGTGGACAATTTGAAAATCAACAACGAGCAATGGCCAGACTCGCAATTGTCGTTCCGATTGTTCTATTGCTGATTTTTATTCTACTTTTTGCTTCATTCGGCTCGTTGCGCAACGCCGGTCTGATTATGATGAATGTACCCTTCGCCATGATCGGGGGAATTTTGGCCTTACTACTTTCAAGGCAGACCCTTTCTGTGCCGGCCTTAATTGGCTTTATCGCCCTCTTTGGTGTGGCTGTGCAAAACGGTGTCATTCTTGTCAGCTACATCATGCAGATGGAGAAGGCCGGGTGGCCTATATCTGAGGCGGTTGTGAAAGGAGCATTGATACGGCTGCGCCCGGTTCTTATGACCGCTGTAGTGGCAACCGTGGGTCTTTTGCCCAAGATATTTTCTTCGGGTACCGGGGCCGAGGTGCAGAGACCGCTGGCGACAGTGATTTTGGGCGGGCTGATATCAAGCACCCTTCTTACTCTGCTGGTGCTGCCTTCTGTCTACAAACTGATTAACGAAAGATCGGCTCACAACAACGATAGAGAGAAGCCTTTACCGCCTGCAGCTAGTGAGATATTGCCTTCGCCTCAGACTTAGTGTACGTAAGTGCTTTTCTTGATTGCTGGCAGAAATTTTAATTCTTCGTGCACCATTAGCGGGTGAGTCACTTCTAAGTCAACTTGCGCCGGCCGTGGATCAAAATTGTCAAAATTGAGAGTAGCAAAGAAACCCTGGTTGTACATCAGCTCAAGGCTCACAGCTGCTTCAATCGACCCCATTTCGGCCGCAAGTAAAAAGTATTGGCGGGCAGAGTCAAACTTTTCAATATTTATCGCCTTGCAACCCAAACGGCACAATTCAAGGGCATCTACATAGTTGGATCGCATTGAAACGTTCATTTTTCCTGCCAGTTTGCGGGGGGACGGCATTTGCTTGCCTTCGATTACCTCAATTTAGTCGCCCACGTGTGAAAATCTCGTGATTATTCCGTCAGTAGCGCAGGCTGGCCCGTCAGGGTCGTTATAATGGTTTGTTATGGAAATTGTTAATATCGCCGCGTACAAGTTCGTGGGCGTTGCCGACCCGGCGCTGTGGCGGCCGCTTATCAAAGCGCATTGCGAACAAATCGGCGTGATGGGTAACATTTTGTTGGCTCCCGAAGGCATTAACCTCTTTGTGGCCGGAGAGCGCGGGCCTGTAGACCAATTTCTCGAATATATGAAAAACGACGATCTGTTCGGAAGTCGCTTCGCCAGCATTCCGGTAAAAGAAAGTCTTTCTGATCATCAGCCTTTCAGGCGTATGGTTGTGCGCATCAAAGACGAAATTATCACCATGAAACACACTCTGGTCTATCCGCTCGGTGCCGATGCTAACCACCGGGCACCGGCAGTAGAGCCACTCACTTTAAAGAAATGGCTTGACCAGGGCCATGATGATAATGGTCGCGAAATTGTTTTGCTCGATACTCGCAACGACTACGAAGTGCAGATAGGAACCTTTGACGGTGCTGTCAGCTATGGCATCGATAAATTTAGCGAATTTCCTCAAGCCTTTCGTGGCACCGCAGGTGATGCACGTACGGAATGGCAAGACAAAACAGTCGTTTCGTTTTGCACCGGCGGCATTCGTTGTGAAAAGGCGGCACTCTTTTTGCAAGAGCCTGAGATCGGCCTGACCAATGTCTTTCAGTTAGACGGCGGTATATTACGCTATTTTGAAGAAGTAGGCGATTTGCACTTTAATGGTGAATGTTTTGTCTTCGACAGGAGAGTAGCGCTCGATGCCAAACTGAATGAAACAACTCGGGAATATGAAGTCACCGCACCACCCGGTCGCAATGCCGACTACCTGCGCTGGAAAGCCGGACAATTAAAAACTGAAACTAGTGAGAGGCCAGTCAATCTATGAATGAAAAATCACCCCTCGAAACTGCTGCCAGATCTTGGGCCGCTGTAGTGATTGAGGCTCATAGCGATCAAGAAGATCTAGCTTCGTGGTTGCTTATGCAGTGCGGCGCACAGGGCTGTGAAGTAGACATGTTGAACGGCTCGCTGGTGAGAATCAAAGCAACTTTTGACAGCCCTCATATGCCTGACGAAACCTGGGAAAAAATCAAAAGTTCACTGGAAGAATATGGCCTGGGTGAAAGTTTAAAATCACTGAAGCGCAAAGATGTTACTGAAGAAGATTGGCTGGCCAAGTGGAAAGAAGGCTTCGAGCCATTTCGCGTCGGCACCAAATTTTTGATTTGCCCATCGTGGTATCACGATCTCGACAAAGCCATCGATCCAGAACTTCCACCAATTGACGCAGAACTTTCGGCCGGCCGGTTGAAAATATTTATTGATCCGGGCATGGCTTTCGGCACAGGTTTGCATGCCACCACTCAATTTTGTCTGCGCGCTATGGAATCTTTTCCACCCAAAGGAAAAGTACTCGACGTAGGCACAGGCAGCGGCATTCTGGCCATCGCCGCCTGTATGCTTCAGCCAGCCAGCGAAATTGTGGCGGTAGACACTGACCCTGTAGCGGTTGATTATGCCCGCCGTGACTTCGAGCTGAACGGTGTCGATGGGCGCATCGAGCTGATTGAAGGCAGCACCGAAACAGTCAAAGGGCGCCGCTTTGATGTCTTGCTCTCGAATTTGACCTGCGAAGATATCGTCGCTCTGCTGCCTGATTACAGCGCTCTGCTCAATTCAGAAGCGGTGGTTCTCTGCGCAGGCATTCTGGCTGAGCGCTTGCCGCTGCTGGAGAAGGCGCTGGTTGGTCATCCGCTGCGCATTATTCAGTCTGAGACCGTTGGCCAGTGGGTCGGTCTGGTGCTGCAGAAAGCTTAGGCTCTGTGTATAATGTTTTTAGTGGGCGACAGTGCCGCACCTTTGCACCCTGAAAATTAGCTATCTAAGATTTATTCACGATCGACTTGGTCTTGTTCAAACACCCACATGGGGGCGTTCAGATTCGACAGGGTTATAGGGTCATGAGTTGCAGGTCGGGGAGCTTGATCCTTCGTTAACAAGTAAGCAAAACACAGATGCAAATAATGTCATCAAATTCCCTAGCCGCAGCCTCGCTGCGGTTGCCTAACTTAACTTAGGCTTCTAGGACTCGAAAGCGACTTGACTACCCGTCGCTTTAGGGTAAGCCACGGTGGTTGCACTGAGACAAAGTTAGCGGTTGCTAGTTTCAGCTAAGACATAATCGCGATCCCGGTTGGCTGTTTGTGCCAATCTCAGCGGGCCGCATGGTAACTGGGGAAATAGCAGACTAAGCTTGTAGATACTTATTTCTCGATGATTTTGGACGCGAGTGCAATTCTCGCCGCCTCCACCATTTTATTGAACAAGACTGAAAAAGCCAATCCTGTCTGGGGTTGGCTTTTTTGTTGGTTGAAATGCTTAGGCCGATCAAGATTTGGAATACGCCAGACACGTTCGAACGTATTTTGCCTGGAAGATTTACGCCCGGGCGCAAATCTTCTGGTCGTAGGCGAGCCTTCGCACGTCTTTTTGATTTTTCCGTTTCGAGCAGGTTTGGCCTTGCTTTTCTGGGTGCTTAAGCGAGAGCTGAAGGTTAGAAGGTGCAACTGACGTTTGTTAAAACGGTGAGGTGCAACCTATGCCTATTTTAGAATTGTACAGGTAGTATTTAGATCGCGTTTCGTTCGAAAATATAGAAGTTTTGCATAAAAACGCTGAAGCACAATTGTGCGATAGCGATCTTTAAAACAAACAATCCACGACCCAGATGCCCAGCGTCAAACATTACTGCGAGCAGACACCAAGACAGAGATTTTTGCGCAAATATCTCTGTCTTGTTATGGGGAATGTTTTGCGAACTGGTGCCGGCGCTCAGGCGAAATCGACTGATCGAGCCTGATTCGCTCAGAGAATTTCAGATCAGGCTGAAGCGTTGACAACACTGGCCGGAATTTTATTCGGCAGTGTGAAACTAAAGGTAGAACCTAGACCTTCTTCGCTCTGGCAAGTGATCGTGCCGCCATGATTTTCCACAATCTGGCGGCATAAATAGAGCCCTAAACCGGTGCCAATGGAAGTGGTCTTACCCGAATCGGTTTGGGAGAAGCGTTGAAAAACGTTCGGCATTTGCGCCTCAGAGCCATCGATAAGACGGCTGCTGACCCGGAACCAATGCCCTGAATCAGCCTGAAGAATAGGAGCAATTCTATTGAGGGTGCCAGGGTGCAACCAAGCGCAGCCAGTGTAAAAATCAGACAGCCGCCAAGCAAAATCGGACGCCCGCCAAAGCGGTCAGAAAGCGGCCCTCCGGCCACAGGTGCAATGGCGAAACCGGCCAAGAATAGACTCAATGTTAGTGCTGCTGCTGCATCCGAGCAATGCAAAGCTTTGCCGATAGACGTCAGCGCCGGCAAGCCCATGTCTATTGATAAGGGTGGTAGCGCTCCCAGTCCACCAAGAAAAACGGTGAAACCAAACGAATGTTTGCCAATTGCCACGGAGATTCCTTTATTACCTTCGGCCCTTACTGGGGCTGTTGCGCCGTTTGGGCGGGCTTGAGAGCGGCAGTTTTCACAAGGCTGTCCACGTCATCCATTAAATCGGTGCTGTTTTTGCCGGGCGCAAAGTTCAGCGCTGCATTCAGTTGGTCAAGACGCTGTGGCAAATGTTTTTGCGAAATCTGACCAAATATACGTTTTTCACACCATGCCACTTTGGTAGCTATGCGGCAAGACGCTGGTGGAGGGGTAGAGGCATTAATCACCGCTTCATCGGCGGGAGAAATTGCGTGGCCTGAAGGCAACGGTTGCTCGGTCGGTGATTGACTGCCGGCCGGTCTGGGGCGTACTCGCATCCCGGCAAATGGTCCGAAGCCCGGCGAGAAGAATCCGCCGCCACCGCCACCAAGCAATCCCCCTACTTTTGAAAGCAATGCACTGCCACCACTGGCATTACCAGAAGAGGCCGCAGGGTTGGCGCCAGATTCAGGATTATCTTTTGTTGTGGAACTTTGACCCAGTATTTTTTTGTGCAGTTTCTTCTCGGCAAAGTCTTCCAGGGCGTCTGTGCGATCACCCAGGGCCAGGCTGGAAGAGTCTTTTGAAAAAGCACTGACTTCCATGCGGGCCAATCGATCTTTTAATTGATCGGTTTCAAAAGTTTTTCCCAATATCGCTTGTTCTAAAGCTGTTACTCGTGGATATGAACCGCTGGTGGTGGCACCGCCTGCCGCTGCGCTACCCTGGTCTGAAGCATCCTGATCATCTGGCCCCTGGTATCCGGGCGCCGGGACAAATAGTTGCTTATGATAGGTCTGTTCAACGTAGCTCTCTAATTTATCGGTGCGATCGCTTAACGCTGCTTTATCTGAAGATTTTCCAAATGCCTTAACTTCCAGACGCGCTAATCTTGCCGGCAATGAATCTTCAAATTTCTTGCCCAGTATGGTGGTTTCCATGGCGGTGATGCGCGGGTAGCTGTCGTCAACCTGAGCCCAGGCAGGACCCAAGGCTAATAAAACGGACAAAAATAAAGCACTGCTAAGAATATACTTTTTTGGGTGGAGCGGCACGACAATATCCTTTTCGCTTAGCGCTTTGTCGGCATCATAAACTACAGGCCGGCTTTTAACCCGTTGTATCTTTAATGGAGCCCCTGGTTTTGTTCGCTTGCTGAAGGTGCCGGATACTCTTTTAAGTTCTCTTTGATTTGGCGATATAACGCCGCTAGCCACAAAGGTTCCGTCGCTTTGGCCTGCGGCAATTTTTTCGAGCGAAAATCCACTGGTGCAATAATTAGTGGCAGTGCTTTGTCGCCTGAGTCGGCCGCAAGTACAAACAGGTCTTCGCTGGCTTGATCGCCCATGGCGAGGCAACCAATAGAGCAGTTGCTGCCGTGAATAAGGATATCGCTGCCCGGGCTTTCGCGGCCATCGTCTTTAGCTCTCTGCCAGTCATCGGCATTGGGATAGTTCAACCGCAGAGCCAGGTGATAGGGAGTATTAGGTTCAAGCGATAGTTCATAAATTCCCTCAGGAACCTGGCAGTCGCCTTCGCGCAGTTTCGGTCCGAGTTCACCACTGGCTGCCAGTATTGGATATGTACAGAGATACTGGTATGGCCCCGCCGGCGGTGCCACAGATACTTGTAATTCAGCCGTTGATTTCAGCGCAACTAATGTAAGCCGCTGGGGCGGATAAGCGATTTTTCTCGCGGCGAAGTTTGCTTGCAGCCTGGCGCGAGCGGTATTTCCGTAAATAGCCAGCTGGTCTTCGATAGTGTACAAGACTGTAGTGGGCTCAACGGGCAATGTTCTGGCAAAAAGAGGCAAACGAGCAAAATAGCTATAGATCCAGCGACGATACTTTAACGTCGATGCAGCTATAGCTATGATAAGAATCAGTCCAACAATCAATTTTTTGCGCTTCACGAGTCTGCCTACTTCGTAACTTGTTCAGCATAGCGTTAACTGGTTAAAGTGCTCTGAATTTCTTTGCTTTTTCTTCCCCCCGGAAGATCTCTTCTTTTACGCTGTTCGGCAAGTTTTTCCACGTTTCTCTCAGTGTTGCCTGGCGCTGGCGCTCAAGAGGGGCCAGCTCAGTTGACAGCTCTTGCTCAAAAGCTTTGAGGTGCGGTGTGGCTGGTGGATTGTTTTCAAAGCGGTATACGGTTTGGCTTTCGTACAGATCACGGGCAGACTTTTCTTTTTCGATGATTGTCCGTTCGCTTTCAGGCAGCGAATCCCACTTCTTCTGAGCAAGAGCGCGTTCTTTTTTGTCGATTTCGACGCAATCGTTATTTGCTCTGTCGTTGTAATCATCCATTCCTGGTAAGTGTTTAATAAAGCCCTCATCTGATCTCATGCGCAAATCGCCGCGCCCGGCCAGCGATTCTGTAAACTGCGCCGCACGGTTTCCGGTAGTAGATTCACTATCTGGTTGCTGAAATTTATTTTCTCTTAGGCGCGCGGCCACAGCTTCATCGATAGCCCTGTTTGTATTGTCCATAAAGGTGCCGAATGAGCGGTCGCTGCCTTGGACCAGTTGCAGCGGAGGTAGTAGATCTTTGTTTTTTTCAGGCAAGGAAAAATCATTGCTGTTCTTGCCGTTAGTAAAATTATTGTCGCGATGCTCTTTATAGAGAGCAAGCGTGTCGACTACAAGATCCGCGGTCTTTGTCCCGGCGCCGTGTAATTTGTCCCCGTGGTTTTCAAAAGATGCTTGCATCAAAATTCCCCTTGTCTGGCGAACCGCCTAGCTGCTTGATGTAGGAACAATAGGTGACAGATGTGACTGAAATGTGACTGAAGTCAATTCGGCTGGCGAAAATCAGGCTTGATGTTATTTAAGGCGGTGGTATAGTGTAAGTAGAGTTAAGCGTGGAGGGTTGAACAATGTTTTCTAAATTGAGCTGCAACCCTTATTGCTTTTAAGAGTTTCAGAATCTGTCTATTAATCGTACTGCCGCGCAGTTGTCGCGCAGCGCTACCGGCACGTCATTGCCCACTTTGAGTGTCGGCGCCTGCGCCAGTGTGTGCCGGTGTCGTTAATATTTTTCTGCGTCACATAAGTGACCATTAAGACTCTACTGGAAATATAAATGAAAGCAAAAAAGTTGACCGCGCAAGAATTTGCGCGAGCAGTGCAGATTGGTCTGGGCCGAGCGTTGTTGCACGTGAAAGAGTTCGGAGATGATGGTATCGAGCTTATAATTCTTGATGCATTTTTGATCAATTATGTTTATGACATGCAAATTGAAGGTGAAAGAAATTACTGGCTCATGCAGCTGGTGACCTTGACTGGTCGAGTAAAATTCTATGCCAACGCGCTTCTAGCAAAGTTGCAGAAGAAAAAGAAGTATCGACGTTATGACGTGGTGCAGCAAATTTATTTGTCGCGCGCTTTTTTTGAACTTGGTTTTCGTGAGTTTTTACCCGTGATGTTTACCAAGTTTCGGCAATTGCCTGCCGAAGGCAGTGGCAGTGTCATTTGTGGCGCAGAGCTGGTGCAGGCTGGTGGCCTGGCGGGTCTGGAATTTGTCGCGCAAGTACTTGGTGCCAGTAAAACACCTGACGACTATGCGCGCTTCTACATTTTAGAGGATGCTCAAGAACTGTTTGGTGAAGAACTGGTGGATGTGCGCATGAAAGTACTATCGTTGAAAGATGATAACATCAGGCTTTTTCTTGATGCGAGCACTCGTTTTCGTACCTGGTGCGACAAGCCCTGTTTGCCGCCTTATGATTTTACTCTAGTGGAATTGCTGGCCAATATAGATAAAGATAAAACTCGTTTTGGTACCAGGAATTTCAGTCGCTTTGGAAGAAAGGCTACCGATGATGAGATTCTCACCGTCTTCAATTTGCTTTTGAAAACGCGAGATCGCAGAGTGCAATTGGCTCTTATTGCTGTATTCACTGATCGTGCCATGCCCTTGTTTGATGCCCGCTTACTGGAGCTTGTCGATTCAACAAATCGAGAGATCCGCGGGGAGGCAGCTGGTGCTTTTTCGCGTTTCAAAAACGCGGTGGTAAGGCGCAAGGCTTTAAGTTTACTGCGCCAGGGCAATGAAGAGATGGTCCCTGTGGCTCTCGAACTTCTGGCGCACAATTACAAACCAGCTGACGCCAGTAAGATTTTGGCTATTTTAAAATCTATGGCCTCTATAGAGCACATTCACTCAGCCGGTATGAAATTGCGCACGATAGCGGAGAATACCGATGGTGATGAGTTAGCTGAGTGTTATTTATGGCTTTACCTAAACGGACCAGACAGTTTTTGTCGTGAATCGTTTTTAGAGCAACTCATAGTTCGGAAAAAATGCCCGCCGCAAATTTTGTACGAGTCACAATGGGATGCAAGAGATGAGACGCAATTATTAGCCCGCCATCAAGCTAATGCCAGACACATTGGCGCGAGTATGAAATCAGTTCGCTCTGCTTTGAGGTAGCAAGGTGTGTTTCTAAACCAGCCAGAATATATGACCAACCAGTTTTTGTTTTTTCAGCATATTCCGGTATGACGTTTTCGTGCACCAGTAATAACTGGCACCCGTTTTCCAGGTGCACAATTTCAACGTTCACTTCCGTTAAATCTTGAGAAAATTTTGGCACTTTAAAAGAAAAGATCAGTCGGCTGCAGTCGCAGGGTCGAGCCAGGCATCAAAGACAGTTTCCGGGCTGTGTGAATATTCCCGGGTGATTTGAACGGTGAGTTCGTTACTCATGGCAACATCCTTCTCATTGATTTGTCGCACCAAAGTGAAAGAATATCATTGTTAATGAAGCCGATATCTTATCGGCACAAATAGTCCATTTTGCCGATAGCTAGCTCACAAAAAGGCTGAACATATGACTGTTGCAACTGTTGCTCCCGCTCTGCACGCCCTACTCAATCAGTTTATTGATTATGCTGGTCTGTTTCCACCGGCCGGTCTGTCGCTTGATCAAACAGTAGCTAATTACAATTCTTACCAGAAGAGCGAATATTCCTGGATGTTGCGCTGGTTAGTAGTGCCGGCCAGAGATGTGGATAGCTTGCCTGCATCTTTAAATGGACGCATAGCCGTGCTCGGTGACAGCGATCACATCCGTGCCACAGCCATTGAAAGCAAATCTGTGATTTCTGCGCAACATCCGGTTTATTGCGAAGTTTCGAATTTGGAACTTTTGAAGCCGGTCAAAGAATCCGGTACTTTCGCTAAGCTGCGTACCGGCGGTATAAAAGCTGCGGCAATTCCCGATATAAATGAAGTAGCGAATTTTATTTTAGCCTGCGCTGAATTGCGGCTGCCATTTAAGGCCACTGCTGGTTTACACCATCCGCTGCGGGCCGACTATGCACTAACTTACGATGATGATGCACCACGGGCGGTGATGCACGGTTTTCTCAATGTTTTAATGGCCAGTGCTTTTGCCTGGCACGGTGAAAGAAATATTGCTGCCATCCTTTCTGAAACCGATGCGGCTGCCTTCACTTTTGATGACCATGCCCACTGGCGCGGTCAGATGTTAAGTGTTGAACAGATTAAAGAATCTCGCCAGAATTTCTTGCATTCGGTGGGTTCGTGCTCATTTGATGAACCAGTGCGCGATCTCAAAGCTATTGGTCTCTTTTAATCTTAGAGCTAGTTTGGAAAAATTGGAACTTTTGCGGTCGCTCTGCTTCTAAGTAAGTGGTTTCCATAGATTTATGGTTGCTGTTCACGATCGAATCTAGGGTGAGGGTTATGGTTAATAAGATTGTCCTGGCGGTTTGTTCTACAATTGTGTTGGTTGCCTCACAGAAAATTATCAGCTGGTTGGAACACAAGCTCGAAACCAAAAAAGCTAAGTAGGCCTTGGATAACAGAGTTAGTTTTAATTGACGGGCTGTAGACGGCAATGACCGCAGACCAATTTGACGTTGTGATTGTTGGTAGCGGCTTCGGCGGCTCCGTCATGGCTTATAACCTGTCGAAGGCCGGAATGAAAGTTTGCCTGCTGGAACGTGGCAAAACTTATCCGCCGGGCAATTTTCCACGCAGCCTTGATCAAATGGAAAATGCTTTTTGGCAGCCTGAAAAAGGACTTCTGGGTCTGTATGACTTTTGGTCTTTTAAAGACTCCGACGCTATTACTTGTAGCGGATTGGGCGGCGGTTCCCTCATTTACGCAAATGTGCTTCTGCGCAAAGATCCTGAATGGTTTGATGGCTGGCCGATTACTTATCAGGATCTAGTACCGCACTACGACAGGGTTGAAGAAGTACTCAAGCCAGTTCCGTATCCGTTTGATAAAACGCCTTATAACCAGACTGTGAAGACTTCGGTGTTGAAAGAGGCTGCTGCTGCAGTGGGAATGCCTTTTGACCTTGTACCGATCGCCATTACTTTTGGCAACGATGTTGAGAATCCAGTGCCGGGCGAACAGTTGCACCATGCTGAAAACTTAACCAGGCGCGGCTCGTACTGTGGAAGCTCTTCATCAATTACTTGCGAGGAATTTTCGGTTTCCATCGCAATATCAATTTGTCGTCTACCGTCAGCGAGTTCCTCGGTGTGGCCGATGGCCTTGTATCAAGCTTCCCGATGGTGGGTATGGGCATCGACGAGTCTGACGGCGTGATGGAATATGATGCTAAATCTAAAACTCTGAATTTAAAGATGCCTAGAAAAACTTCAGAAAAGTTCTTCGATAGCATCAGAGCGAAGATGAAAGAAATGTCTGATTACTTGCAAGCCGGTTTGTTTTTAGATTATCCAAGCTGGTATTTGAGCAAGACCGTTACTGTGCACCCTCTGGGTGGATGCCCAATGGGTGCCACCTGGGAGCATGGTGTTGTGGACACTCACGGTGAAGTTTATAACTATCCTAATATGTTTATTGCTGATGGTTCGGTGATGCCCGCTGCCATTGGGCCTAATCCATCACTAACTATCGCCGCCGTCGCCGATCGCTTTTCAGAGAAAGTGATTGAAAAATGGCAAACTGATTTAGATTTAGCAAAAGGAAAAACCGGCGATATTTAGTAAAGCCGGTCCCTCTTCTAATTCTATTTTCTGATTAAGCTGCGGCGGCAGTTTCTTGTGGGAATTCTAAGCAGAAGTGAATTACTGGCAGACTGCCGACGTAGACTTTACCCAGATAGAAGTTTTTGTCTACCAGGCGAATTTCGTCACGAACAAATTTAGCCAACATTGATGTCTTCGAATAATCCAGAGCTATGCATGGTTTTTTGTCCATCCAACTTTTGTCTTCATAGACTTTTGCTACCACGGCGCTGTGGCCGATGGGCAAAATGCGATTTATGAGTTGGCCCTTTTCGCTGTCAAAGGTTTTACCCTGCCAGGCTAAAAAGCGGACCAGTTTAGACAGGGAAAAGCCGGCTGGTGATCCGGGAGCTATCAGAGCGGTGCCTTTGGCAATGCCGTTTGGAACTGGCCCGCATTCGGCTTCACCGAACAGCTGGTCTAGCTCTTTAGGGCTCATGTCGAGCAATTGCTCTGCATTAATGGACATACTTTTACCTCAAGTCACTTACTTAACTGAGCCGTGAGACCGGAGAAATGCAGATTGGTTCCCGAAATTTAAACGCCCTCGGGAGGCGGCTGACGCACAATAGGAAGCGTATGGGTTGATCTGTCGGCCAGGGCCGAGTTTACTTCGTTGTTAAGCCGGCTTCCTGGCGGTAAAGACGTCTCGCCATCGAAAATTTTACCGCTTCGCTCTGCTTTCTGCCTTTTAACCGAATGACCAAGCCACTTTATTACCAGATTTTCCATCATGTTGGGATCGATCGGTTTGCTCAAGTAATCGTCCATATTGTTAGCCATGCACTCTTCGCGCATGCCTTCCATGGCACTGGCGGTGACTGCTATAACCGGTGTGAGGATGCCTCGTCTTTGCTGAATTTCCTTGATTATTTTAGCGGTCTCGTAGCCATTCAAACGCGGCATCTGACAGTCAAGAAAGACCAGATCATAATGTTTGTTTTTAAAAGCTTGGACCGCTTCTACGCCGTCAGCTGCAAGATCCACTGCAAAACCCAGGTCTTCGAGAAATAGGAAGGCTACTTTCTGGTTGATTTTGTTGTCATCGGCAACAAGAGCGTGCTTCTTTTCACCACTGCGCATCAATTTGCTACTGTCTGCAAAATCTAAGGCATTGAGGCCTAGCGTAGTACTTTGGTGAGACCGTGTAGCGCTTTCTTGTGCCGCATTTCGATTGTCTAGTTTACTTAAACAGCGGTTAACCGACTCCCGACGCATCGGCATGCCAATAGTATGTAATCGGTTGGTATTTTTTGCCGTGCTTTCCTGGCCTACTATTTGGACAATTTTCAAGCTGTTTGAAATTGGCAGGCCTTGCAGCAGAGCAATGAATAAATTACTTTCTTGGTCCGCGCGTACCATGTCTAAGAAAACGACAAAATTTGCATCTGCCGACGCGCCGGGTGATTGTGCAATAGTCAGTGCATCATGGGCGGTGGTGACGGTAGCGCTACTGATATCAAACGTTTTGAGAATCTCGTATATTACAGATTGGCCTCTATGAGCAGGCTCGAGAGTAAGCGCCCTTATTTTTCGATATTCTCTTTGTGTTTGGGTGACATCGGTGGCGCCCCAGACCTTTTCGATTTCGACGTTACGTTTTTCAGCAATTGGTAAATTGAATCCAAAAGTTGATCCAACATTCAGTTCGCTTTCAACGAACAACCGGCCACCCATGAGCTCCACCAGGCGCTTAGAGATACTCAAGCCTAAACCAGTACCATTTTTAATTATGCCTGCGTCCTCTGAACCCTGGAAAAAGGGCTCAAACAGGTGAGTTTTGATGTTCTCGGTGATTCCCGACCCGCTATCAGTGATCTGAAAAGTTAAATGGTCCGGGCCTGAAAATGCCTGAGCAAACGAGACTTTTAAAACGATCTGGCCGCGCTCTGTAAACTTGATGGCATTACTGCAAAGATTGAGCAATACTTGCCTCAATCTCTGTGGGTCCCCGACGATACACTCAGGCACATTGTTGTCGATTGCCGAAAGCAAAAGTAGATTCTTTGACGCCGCAGCCGGTGCCAAAATTAGAGCAACACCTTCCACCACTGAGATCAGGTCGAATTCTACAGATTGCACCTCAACCTTGCCCGCTTCAATTTTTGAAAAGTGCAGGACATCGTTAATGATATTGAGCAGAGAGCTTCCGGCTTCTTTCAAAGTCAGCGCATAATCAATAGCTTGCGGGCCCAGTTCACAACGGAGTAGCATTTCGATCATAGGCAGCATGCCATTCAGGGGTGTGCGTATTTCGTGGCTGACGTTAGCAACAAAGTCAGATTTGATTTTCAGGCTCTCTTGAAGTTGCTGCAGCATCTGATTGAACTGCGCCGTCTCTTGAGCACGTTCGTGCTTAAGCATTTCAAGCTGTGCTTTAGTTTCTGCAAGCTCTTCAGTTAGAACTGTCATTTTTTGATGATCGAAATTCATCGATGCCAGCTCATCTTAGCTGCCGACCTGTGGTAAATAATGTAGCCCACACCAGTGAGCGAACGCGTCGCGTTCGGAAGAGCAAAAGTTTACTGTAACCTTTGGGTGATTCGTCCGGATGCCGCAGCCCCCGCCTGTCAACAAGACAAATTAGACCAGGTTAATTTTATCGTATCCGCCAGCCTGGCGGATGTCAAGGTTATCGCAGGCTTATGTTAACCGCTACGTCCGCAGCCGCACACGTACGAGCAGGTCGTTCAATGCCCCTTTGGCAGTAGACTTTTCAGGCAACGCGGTGGCATCGGCAGCATCTTCTAAGACCTCCCGTAGACGCTCATACTCTTCTTTATGAAAGTCCCATTCTTTCTCATCTAAAATGGTTTCGGCTGTGACTTTCTCCAACAACTCGCTTAAGTAAGGCAGAGCGAAGTTTTGATTGAGGGTGTGCAGATTAGTTTCGATAGCGGCTGAATTCATAAGGTGCGTGCCGGTTAACACGATTCGATAAACAGATAAAAGGGCACTGACTCGTTTGGCGCTATCTTTGCCGAGAAGCTGCCATTGTGCATCGGCGAGGCCAAGATAGTGGTAGCAGTGCAATCTGGTTAAACAGTTTTTGCCGATTTCTTTCAACTCATTATGGTTGTCGCTGGTGAACACAACCAGTGGTGAATAAAGCTGTTCCATGACGTGGCCGTTGTCATTCAACATCAACTGAAAAAACTTTTTGATATCGTGGGTAGATAAGTCTAACTCTGCGTCATCTTCGGTTTTCGATATTTCAACTAGATCTTCGGTAACATCCAAACCGATGACTTGTTCAGTAGGCACCACATGAACACCGCGCACTGTGAATTGCATGGTCGTTGCCGGCAGGCCATAAAGATGGGCACCATCTATGGTTGCAAACAATAATGGATATCCATGGTTTTGAACGGCTTCTTCAAGCTTTGGTGGAAGATTCACGGTTTTTTTTCAACCTATTGCCAACGATATCAATTATCGCGCAAAATCAAACGATGGGTGTAGACTACAGCGTGTTTTAATATCCTACTCGAGGGGCTCATGTGACTGAAGCCAAGACCGAAGCCGAAACTGAGAAGGCCGCCAAACCTGCCAAAGCAGCTAAGGTGGCAAAAGTTGATCCGGTAGTTTATGCACTTTATCGTGCCTCTCGTTGTCACGGTTGTGATCGAAAACTGGAAAAAGGCGAGATTGTTAAACTAGAGCAAGGTCTGGAAGAGCAAAGAGCATTTTGCAGCCAGTGTTCTGAACTGGATGGTCTTGAAATTTTGCCCAGCGGCAATGCCAAAATTACTCGGCTGGCAAAAAAATATTCCCCCCGTACCTATGTGGTGATGCGCTGGTCTGAAGTTTGGAAAGCCTATGAGCGGCAAGGACTTTTTGTTGAGCCTGCAGCAATCGACCAGGCTGAAAGCGAGGCCGGTATCAAACTAATCAATCGGCCAGGGCGCCAGTCTTGATCACCCGTCAGGCAACCTTAATAAAAATTCAGAGACTGGTTGAGCTAGCGGCCTTCAGCTATTATTAACCCTCCTTAAGAACTGGGAGTTACTATGCAAACGGTTGTTCAGCCTGCGCTTGTGCAGACCCCAGAACATTTAGACTGTGACGTCTGCGAGGTCACTGCAGTGGCGCAAGATTTATCGTCGCTCGAGCGTGAAGCCAGCGCACCATCTCCCTGGCATGTGCTGATTGCCACATGGCTGGGTGGTGTTTTCGACGGTATGGATTCGTCGATTTTTGCTATGGTGCTCTTTCCCGCTTTGTCTGAATTGCTGCATACTCAATCCCACGCAGTGGTGGGCCAATACGGCTCCTATATAATTGCTTTATTCATGCTCGGTTGGGCCCTGGGAGCCATGATATTCGGCGCTATGGCCGACAATATCGGTCGGGCTAAAACCCTGACAATCACAATCCTCTTATATGCAATTTGCACCGGTCTTTGCGCTTTTGCCAATAACTGGTGGGAGCTTGGAATTTACAGATTTCTCGTCGGTGCCGGAATCGGCGGAGAGATGGGCATCGGTGCTGTGCTGTTATCTGAGTGCTGGCCCAGCAAAACCAGAGTTTATGCAGTCGGTGCGCTGGCCACATCTTTGGGTTTTGGCTATTTGCTCACAGCTTCGCTCAATTTGTGGTTGGGGCATTACGGCTGGCGCTATCTATTTATGGCCGGCATTGTGCCTGCCTTTTTAACCGTCTACATGCGCTTCAAGCTAAGAGAGCCAGTGGAGTTTCTCAAAGCCAAAGCTGTGCGTGATCAAGAAAGCGCGCGCATTGGCAATAGTATTTTTGGCACCATGTGCAAGAATGCCGCTATTTGCTTCAGAGAATTATTCACGATTGAAAATCGCAAAAAGACCATATCAGTGGCTGCTGTAGCTAGTGTGGCTATTGTTTGTTGGTGGGCGGTAATCGCCTGGATTCCTGCCTGGATCAATCAGCTTACCGGCGAACTTGCCGTAGAACAGCGCAGTCATGCCATGTACGCTAAAGACATAGGCATGATTTTGTCTGGACTGCTTGGTGGAGTTGCCATTAAACAATTCGGTTATCGCTGGTCTATGGGGCTGTCGTTCTTTATGGCTTACTGCCTTGCTTACGGCATGTTCAACACAGTGCATTCATTTGGCACGCCGCTTTTGATCTGGCTTGTTGCCCTGGGCTTTTTCTCTCATTTGCCTTTCGTCATTCTCTGGACTTATTTGCCTGAACTCTATGAGGCCAAAGTACGTAGCACCGCATTTGGTTTCATTTACAATGCCGGAAGGTATGCAGCAGTTGTAGCCGCACTGGGTAGTGGCATCTTGATTAATACCTTCGGCGGCTCTTATGCCATGGCGGCATCTAGTGTGGCAGCGGTCTATTTAGTGGGTATCGCATTTGTCTTCTTCATCCCGTCTAAGGGTGAATATCTAGGTGCTGTAGGCCACTAAAACTAATTTGTGACGGCTTTGTTTTTGGTATCAGCGGCGGTGATGCCACCATTGTTGCCGAATTGTCCCTGTTGCCACAGTGTTCCTGCCGCTTCGTAGCGAAGCACAGGCTGTTTTGCTTTGAAACTGCCGATTTTGCCGAATGCTCTTTGAATGTTGCTGCCGTTGGGGCCTGAAGTGTAATAGTCCTGGTGCACGTAGCCGGTAAAGCGTTCGTCCACAGTTTTTCCGTCTGAGAATTTCCAGACATGTTCCATCTGGCTGCGGTATGGTGGCAGATCTTTGCCGACATCAAGGCCGACTTTGATACCGATCATTTCTTCTCTTGTAATGGGCTGATCAGGCTTGAATGTGCCGTCTTTATAACCGATTGAATAACCGGCATTGGCCAGAGCCTGCACATATTTGTAAGCCGGATGACCAGCAGGAGTGTCTTTGAATTGCTGAGCCGACTGTGGCGAAAGGCGTAACTGTTTATCTTTCGGCAGTATGGCGTTATAACTGCGATAGAGCCAGGTAATATATTCGCCCCGGGTGATTGGTTGGTTAGGCTTAAAGGTGGGTGCCAGATCATCAAAAACGTGTAGCTGAGCCAACTGTTCGATCATTTCTTTATCAGGCACGTCGGCCAGATCTGTAAATTGCACAGTGGTGACGCCAGTGCTATTGCTGGGAAAGCTATTGGTATCGGGGGTGGTGGCAGCCCCGGTTTCAGTTTCATTTAGCCGTTCTTTCTTTTGATCGTTAGAATTTTGCATCAGTTTCAACTGAGATTGCAAACTCGACGACTCGGCCTTAGCTTCACTGAGTTCACGCTTCAGATTTTCTCTTTCTTTATCTGCTGATGAGCTGCAGCCTGTAGTCAGGCCGGCCATCATCATTATTCCGCAGCTGGCAATCAGATATTTGCTAAGAGCTGACTTTATCAAAAGTGTCATGCAGGCCTCGATGTTTATAAGTGTCCGGCAGCTTGTGCAACATGTTACAGGCAAATTCTCTTTTTTAGGACGCAAAAATAGCCGAACACCCCAGACCTTTACAGGAATGGGGTGTCAAGTTTCGAAAACTAAAAGGCGAGCTGGTGAATGCTTGATAAAGCGTCAGCTAGTGTCTCGTAGATTCTAGTAGGCTTTCTCTTTAGGCTTGGAGGCGTTGACAACAATTTGTCTGCCATCCACGTCCTTACCGTTCAAGCTGGCAATAGCGGCTTCGGCTTCAGCCTGGCTGCCCATTTCAACAAAAGCGAATCCACGCTTTCTGCCACTATCTCTATCGGTTGGGATCGCCACGGAAACAACCTTACCGGACTCGGCAAAGAGTTCTTCGAGGCTGGCTTCGTCCAGGTTGTAGGACAGGTTGCCTACAAATAGCTTATTCTTCATCTAATCTCCAGCAGTGCGTCTACACCAACACGATTTGGTGCAGCAGGCCCTCTATTTCGGTAGCCTTGATGGGGGAGTATGGCATATATTTCACCGGGTGGAAAGTCAATAATTCTCATTAGATTGCGGTCTCGGCGCTTGGCAAGCCAATTGCAGTGACAGTTTCATCCTGTAGACTTGTGTTATTCCCAGAGGAGATTCACTATGGCCAAAAAAGTTGACACCGATGCGCCTCCAGCTTTAATTATCGAGTTCAAGACCACCAGCGGCGAAGTCTGGGGCACCATCAAGGCTGATGGCAAAGAATTCAAAACCGGCTCAACCGGATTTTATGCCAACGGCAAAATCAAAAATCCTAAAAACGGTTTTGCTTATCAAGTCGGAACCAATATCATTTTAATAGGCAGCAAAGAGTCAGAGCCGTAAGCTTAACTCGATCAATCTTTTCGGGCAGCGGCGGCGTTTTTAAGCTTTGTAACCGCACGGTCGAAGGCGCTGGCGAAGCGATGCTTGTCTTTGTCGGTATATTGCTTGGGCCCGCCGGTAATGTCGCCGCTGTCTCTTAGATCAGTCATCAGTGCCCTGATTGATACTCGTTCGCCAATGTTTTCTTCTGTGAAAACGTGTCCGCGTGGGTCGATCACGGTCACTTCTTTAGGCACAAGCAGAGCGGCCAGCAAAATATCCTGGGTTATAACCAGATCATTTTTGTCTGCCCTTTCAACAATATATTGATCGGCAATGTCTGCACCTTTTTCCACCTGAACAGCAGTGAGGTAGGGCGAGAGCGGAAGAGTAATGACTTTGTTGGCGACGAAAACCGTGTCGATGGCCTGTCGGTGACAGGCTTTGACTACAACGTCTTTTACGCCAACAGGGCAGGCGTCGGCGTCAACCCAAACTTTCATGATTCAATTCCTGCTCTTGGTCCTGATCCTGATCCTGGTCTGTCTAGTGGCAGCGTTATACAATAACATCACAAAAGGGCGAATATAGTCACTCTTCAGTGACAGCGGCAGAATCACGGCTGTATAATCACTAGCTATGCCAGTTGCAATCAGTTGCCAGTCTCTAACCAAGTCATTCAGCGCTCGCCCACTCTTTCGCGATATCTCGATTACCATCGATGATCGCGAGCGGATTGGTCTGATCGGCCCTAATGGTTCGGGCAAATCTACCCTGCTCAAAATCATGGCCGGCCTATATGAGCCTGATGCAGGAACAGTTACCACCAGAAAATTTCTCAATATCGCTTATCTGGCGCAAGATAATCCTTATCCACCTGATGCGATTTTACGCGATGTCGTAGCCGCGTCATTAGCATCTGAACATATTGAAGAATCTGAGAAGATTAATCGGGCGGAATATACCTTAAGTACTCTTGGCTTTGAAGAATTGGACGCGCCGGTTTCATCGCTCTCCGGAGGCTGGCGCAAACGTCTAGCTCTGGCCTGCGCACTGGTTAAAGAGCCTGATTTTCTTTTGCTGGATGAGCCCACCAACCACCTCGATTTAGAAGGTGTGTTGTGGTTGGAAGATCTTTTAAAATCCGCACCATTTGCTTTTATTCTCGTCAGCCACGATCGCAATTTTCTGGAGAATGTCACCAACCGTACAGTGGAACTCAACTCCACTTATAAAGATGGTTATCTCAGTTGCAAGGGCCCTTATAGCTCATATCTTGAAGCGCGCGCCGAATATCTGTCGGCACAAACTAACGAACAACAAGCCCTGGCCAGTAAAATGCGCCGCGAAGTAGCATGGTTGCAGCGTGGCGCCCGCGCCCGTCAAACCAAGTCGGTGGGCCGTATTCGCGAAGCGGGCAAATTATTTGACGAGTTTGCCGAAGTTAAAGCACGCAATAATATGACCAGCTCGGTCAATATTGATTTTAGTTCGTCAGGCCGGCGCACCAAAGAGCTTCTGGTGGCCAAGCAAATAGAAAAATCACTCGGTGGTCGCAAACTATTCTCTGGTCTTGATTTAGTTTTAAGCCCTAAACAGAAATTAGGTCTGGTTGGCACCAATGGCAGTGGCAAGACAACATTGCTGCGCATTCTGGCCGATCAGATTCAACCAGACAAAGGCACAATTAAAAGAGCCGACCTGCTTAAAATTGTCTGGTTTGATCAAAACCGCGATCAGCTCAATAAAGAAATCACCTTAAAAGAAGCGCTTTGCCCTAGCGGCGATTCGGTGGTCTATCGCGATCGTCAAATACATGTAATCAGCTGGGCTAAACGGTTTCTCTTCCGCCCTGACCAGCTGCCGATGCCGGTCAGCTATTTGTCAGGTGGCGAGCAAGCAAGAATTTTAATTGCCCGTTTGATGTTGCAAGAAGCCGATTTGCTGATTCTGGATGAACCGACCAACGATCTCGATATTGCTTCTCTTGAAGTTCTGGAAGAAAGTCTGGAAGATTTCCCTGGAGCGGTTGTGCTGGTCACACACGATCGCTACATGATCGACACGATTTCAACTACGATTCTTGCCTTAGACGGTGAAGGCGGCGTGTCATTCTTTGCCGATTATTCGCAGTGGGAATCGACTAGAGGCAGCGGCGGCAAGAATAAGGGTAAGAATAGTTCGGGCTCGGGCGGTAACTCCAATGGCGTGGGCAACAAGATTGGCAGCTCTACCAGTAGTGTGGCGGTAAAGAATCTCAAAGCCCTCTCCAATAACGAAAAGAAAGAACTTGATCAGATCAGCGTTAAAGTTGAAGAAGCTGAGCAGGCACTTCAAGCAGTGCGCAAGCGCATGGAAGATCCAAAAGTGTCAGCCAATCACGTCAAGCTGGCCGAGATGATGGACGAACTGCATAAAGCCGAAACTAATGTAGCCAAAGTTTTTGCCCGCTGGGAAGAACTGGAAGCGCGCCAGGCCGCCAATAAGTAAAGTGCTCCATTTTTGTAGATAGATTGAGAATTTCAAAACAGCAATAACTGTTCTGGTTTAATTTCTCGTGTAAACGCTTTGCAACAATGCGGCGCCGTGGTGAAACGCTGCCTGGGGCCATGGGGGAACTTCTTGCCGGGGCAGACGTCTTTTTACTGACCACGACAAATGAGATGGTGTTAGCACCCGAGGACATTTATATGTTGAGTCGAAAATTATTTACCGCATCTCTGGCCTTCGCCATGCTAGCTTTGCCAATTGCTCCGGCCTTTGCTCAAACCACGGTTTTGAGCGGTAAGGTGAACAGCAGCGCTGCCATGCCGCAACTGGTGCGTCAGGTGCCGGTATACGATACCAATACTGTGAGAGTTGTTACTCCCCCAACGCCACGACGAGTTTATTCAAGCGGTACTCAAACGAGAACTGTCTATGTAGAAAAACCCGTTTATCGCGAAGTAATTGTCCAGGATAATCGCACCTATTTTCAAAAGCATCCCAAAGTTAAAGCTGTCTCCATTGGCGCCGGCGTTGGCGCTGGCGCCGGTGCTCTTACCGGTGTGATTTCCGGTAGCGGAGTCGTTCGTGGTGCCGCTATTGGTGCCGGAACAGGCGCCGGTGTTGGACTGGTGCGCAGCAGCCGAACGATGAAACGCCACCCCATTGCACGTGATACCGCCACTGGTACTCTGGCTGGTTTGGGTATTGGTGCCGCGTCCGGCCGGGGCGGCAAACGAGCCCTTACTGGTGCCGGTGTCGGTGCTGCCGTCGGTCTTGGCGTCGGCTTGTTCAAACACCTGAGATAACATTGGAGAATACTATGGTTAAGTCTGCAGGTAGCCAGGCACTCGTTTCTTTTGCTCTGGCAACACTGGCTCTCAGTGGATGTTCCAGTGGCGCCAGCGATATGCGCGCCCAAGCCGAGGCGCAAATTAAAGCAAATAATCTTGCCGATGCGGAAAAGACTCTCAAGCAAGTCTTAGAAAATCAAGAGCGCTCTAGTGGTGGCAATGAAGTCACTATCGCACCCACGCTTAATGCCCTTGGTAATCTTTATATCAAGCAAGGCAAATACAGCGAAGCCGATGATTTATTCAAGCGGGCCACGAAACTGCAGCATCAAGCTATGGCACCGCAACTGGTGGCGCTGGCCGAATCTTTAAATGGCCAGGGTCTGTCGCTCACTCAACAAGGCAAATTTCAGGCGGCTGAACAAACTTTGCAGCAGGCTCTATCACTTCGTGAAGACAACCTGACAGCCGGCGCTTTGCCCATTGCCGAAAGCCAAAATAGCCTGGCGCAGGTGTATTTTCAAACCGGTCATTATCCGCAGGCAGAGGCGCTGTATAAAGCAGCGCAGTCTATTTATGAAAAGACAAGCGGCGTTGAATCTGCTGATGCCGCCAATGTGCGCAACAATTTAGCAAGTCTCTATTTTGCTCAAGGCAAATTGCAACAGGCTGAGCCCATATTTAAATGGTCAGTGTCTATTTTCGAACGAGCATCCGGTAAAGACAGTCTTGAAGTAGCCAATGCCTGCAATAATCTGGCCGAACTTTATCGTGCCCAGAAAAAATATTCTGAGGCTGAGCCCCTTTACGGCCGTTCACTTGCTATCTACGAAAAGGTATCTGGTAAAGATAGCCCAGCGGTAGCCACTGCTTGCAATAATCTCGCCATTCTTTATCGCACCCAGGGGCGCTTCGCCGACGCTGAGCCCCTTTATAAACGAGCAATCGCTATTTATGACAGCAACAGTGGTGTCTCCACACAACAGTTCGCTAATGTACTTGATAATTATGCTGAGCTGATGCAAGCCACCGGCCGCCCTGCTGAGGCGCAGGCCCTGCGCGCGAAGGCCAATGCCAAAATTGCCCAACGCTAAAGATTTGCACTAGAATAGAATTGAACTTGAAAAAAACTTTTTTGCATCGGCCTCTAAGCTTATGGTTTGCTAGTGGAAAAATTTGCCCAGTCGGCAATTGATGTAATAACACTGGCGTGCGAAACGAGCGAGGCCTCAGGTTTGAATGCTGTAGGTTCAGAAGTACTGTTGCTTGGTCTGCTCAATTCGCCTGGTCGCTGTTCTGCTCTCCTCATTGAATCTGGGCTTGAACAACAACGCACTGCCGAATACATAAAGGCTACTGCATCCGCTACCAGAGCGCATAAGGCGGGCAAACTCCTTCGTCATTTTGAACTGCCACTGTCTGCCGACGGCCGAAAAATTTTGCTGACCGCTCACGCTGAAACATTGATTGATAAACGAGATTTGATACTCGAAGAACATTTGCTTCTGGCCATAATTCGCGAGAAAGAAACTGTGGCGGGTCTGATTCTCAGTCAGATGAAGATTGATTTGCGGCAGTTGCGCAAGCGCGTGCGCGATTCGGCAATGAATAGTGACGAAGTTGCCGTCACTGGTTCTGAAGGGCTTAACTGGCCTGGAACTATTGCCGCTCGCGCAGAGGCTTATGATTTTAGTCAGTCTAGATTTGTTCGAGCCGTCAGCACCGTATCTGGTACCGAGCCGTCTCAACCAGAAATTGTAACATCACTGGCCGTGCGCCTTGAAACTGACGCCTTTTCGGCTGACACTGTGCAGATTCTGGCTACTGCTCAGCGCATTGCTCTTGGTCAGGAGGTTCAATGTGTTGACGAAGAGCATTTATTTTATGCCGCTTTGTTGCAAAATTCTTCTTAAAAAGACCAGTTGCTATTATGTGGTGCCAATTTAGACAATGATGGCAAAATAATCGGTGAATTGGCCAGGAAGCATAGTAGCGGGCATTTACCGGCCTCAGAATCGCTGCGAAATACTATTGGCCATTCTATGGAGCGTGCGCGTTTTTATCAAGCGAAAAAAGTAGAGCCTGTGCATTTCTTCTTTGCTATGGTCGATCTCAATACTACACCAGCCGCCTTGAGCTTGATGCCGCATTTTGATTTGCGGGCTTTTTTAGATACTATTTTGCCGCAATCGCCCACAGATTTTAAAATAGCCTCCGCCGGCTTGGACGAGGCCGCATTATTTAAACAACTAGACGGTAAAACCCTGGCAATTCTTCGCCGCGCCAGCGATGAGGCTGCACGCCGGGACAGCAATCAGATAGATAGCGAGCATTTGCTCCTGGCTTTGCTGCACATACCTTCTCAGGGCCAGGGCCAGGGCTTATTGCGTTGCTTAATTGATGGTGCGGGTACAAAAGGCCCTGCTCGCCCTTTCATTGCAACCCCCTGAGCCCAATCTATGGCGAATGCCCTCCGGCGGCGAGTTTCCCCGAATTATGACCTCGCTCAATAACCCGCCGACAAGCAAAACAGGGCCTGCGCCGGTGCTGACCGGTGACAGTCTGCATTTATTCAATCTGGCCGCTGCGTACGCAAATATTGCAGGCACCTTAATCATGCCGGAGGATTTACTTTTAGCCCTGCTGGCGGCTCAAATTGGCTCCCGCTTCAGTGCTTTGACGGCTCTCAGTCTTGATCCGGTTGAACTTTACCGACAGCTCTATCAGGGCAAGAGTCTGGCCTCACCGGTCAAGAGCGCTTGAAATGCTGCTTAACGGCGGTTTATCTCAGGCAGTTTGGCTTGTATTCCAGTAAGCTATGGTCTTTACAGTTAATTGACTTTTAGTCACTTCGGATTCCAATTAGCAAATGCGCTGGCGTTACATCGACAATCAGTCTCAGACCGAAGTGCTCTATCGCAAGCGCGTTCTTGATCAGATTGAAAACTGGTGGCAACTTTTTGCCAAACGTTCTAAAGAATTTGAATCGCATATTCGCGGCCGCAGACCGCTGCCCATCGAAGAATTGGCGAACTGGGTCGATGATGGCCTGAACAAAATCAATGATAATTTGCTCTGGGAATTATGGCCGGGTGACGATGACACTTGTCTGTTCGTTATCACTCCCGAGATGGACCACTACAAAAGGCCGCTGGTAAAAACCATCGTCGAGATGGCTCCTAACCTTGAGGGTTGGTCGTTTCTGCCGGTGCGGCCGGCACTCAGTGTGGAAGTGCTGGAAACCATTTTTGAATCTCGCACAGGCTTGAGCATTCCAGAAACTAAAGTGGCCTGCTCGCGTTCCAGTCGCAATGTTGTTGACGTCACTTTTTTCTCAGACTCTTTCAGCGGCGAAAATGATCGTGAAGACATCGAAACCGCTTACTGCCTCTGCGAATATTTGCTTGGAGAAGATACTCTCAACAAATGGATTGGCAATATCATCACGCAAGTAATTAACACCAGTGCCGGTCGTATTGTCAGCCTCTTTGCTCGCGACAAGCAGCTCGATATGTCGCACACCAGATCTCTCGCTGAATTTGCTCAAGCGATTGATAAAGTAGTGCTGGAAATTAAAGTACAAATCGATGATGAACCGCTGCGCTTGCAGGCAATGCAACAACCTGAGCTGCTCACATTTGATGAAGCGGCAATCAGCTCACCAAGCCGGCGGCGCAGCTTTGTTTCGGCCAAAAAACATATTGTCGAATCGATAGTTTTAAACGGCATTTTTTATTCAGAACGTTTTACCAAGCACGCAGAGCGCTTCTGCTATTTGAAAATTACCGGCGGCGAATTGCTTATGGCAACCGAATGGTTTGTCAAACTTCGCGAGCAGGTAGACGAGAAACTGCGGGCTGGCCAGGCTGGTTGTGTCTTTGGTTATGGTCATGACGTTGAGCATTTGTTTATCGATCTGGCTGTAGAAAAAATCGAAGAAGCGATTGTGGTTCTACGGAATGTGGCACAACAAGAGAAGCTGCCCGTCAACTCGTGGCTTTTATTCTTCGATACTGAGCTGGAGCAAGAGTGGGTCGGATTGTTTGCTGAAACTGTGGCACCTTGATTATTGAGTGCGCGAGTCGAAAAGGTAGAGAGATTTGTGATAGAAAAGCCGCTCTTAATTCTTGACCTTGATGAGACTTTAATTCGCGGTGTCACCGAAGCTCTTGATCGCGCACCGGAGATGGTGCTGGCGCACTACTTTATTTATTATCGACCGCACGTGCACGAATTTCTTGCCCATTGTGGTGAGCGCTATACCCTCGGTCTCTGGTCTTCCGCCACAATTAATTACATCGCCCCCATTGCCAGAGCATTATGGAAAGATTTGCCGGCCCCGCTCTTTGTCTGGGACAGAAGCCGATGTACCGTGCGCTACGACTTTCATAAAGACGAAGAGTACTATGTTAAAGATTTGCGCAAGGTCGTGGCCAACGGTGTGGAGTTGGCTCAAATGATCATGGTCGACGATGAGTTGCGCAAAGTCTCCTTGCAAAACGCCAACGCTCTTTGTGTGCGGCCATTTCTGGGAGCCACTGAAGACGATGAACTAGTGCATTTGAGCAAATACCTTGACTCTATATGCAGTGCGCCTGATTTTCGTAAAATAGATAAAACTCTCTGGTATCAGTTAAACGGAATTTTTTAAGTGACAATTTTAAATATCGATGATGTATTGAAGCGGCATAATCTTTCTCACTTTGAAGATCTTTTTCAAAATCCGGCTTATTCGCTGCGCTTAAAATTTGCTGCGGACAAAACAGAAAAAAGTCTCTCGCGGGCCGGGGGCAGTCCGAGCCTGCCTCCCGCCTTTGACTGGCCAGTGAGCCGCTCTAAAATTCCGCTGGCATTTTTGTGCCAAATAGGTCTGGGCGATCATAAAGCTTTCAAAAATGCTTACGAACCATTACCGTCAAAAGGTCTGCTTTCTTTTTTTTATGACGCCTTTGACGGCCCATGGGGCAACCATATTGACGATAGTCAGGGCTTTCGCGTCTTTTATTTTGAAGACCCGGCGGTGTTGAAGATAACTGACGCGCCAGCTAAATTACCGCCTACCTCGGTTTTTGCGCCATGCGCCATTGCTATGCATGAAGAGTTGTCTTATCCGGCCATCACCGTCGATATGGCCACTCTCAGCTCGGGCGGTTACGAGACTTTTGACGATTACCTTAAGGCAGCCGAAGAAATTTATGGCGATAACGTTATTCACCGCATGATGGGTCACGGTCAAGATATCGCCGGCGATTTTAAACTAGATTGTGAAATTGCCAGCACCGGTTTAGAGCTTGACGACGACTTTGATTTCTCCTCAGCTGAAGGAGCCAAACTGGCGGTGGCATCGGAACAGTGGCTGCTGCTGTTGCAGCTCGACAGCGACGATTTAGCGCAAATGATGTGGGTTGATCAGGGCCGCCTTTATTTCGCCATTCGCGCCCACGATCTGGCTGCCCGTCGCTTTCACAAAGTGTGGATGACTTGTGAAACACGTTAGGCTTTGGCAGTGTAGAATCAGTCTGTCAGGGAGGACAAGATGAGTCTCGGTTTGTACTTAAAAGGGCAGTTTGCCTCAGAGCGATTAACCGGGCAACAGCCTCCCATATTCGACCGCAGAAAGCTTGAAGAGCTTGAGACCTGGCTGACTAACGTTGCTTTTGATGAGCTTGAATGGAGTCAGTGGACTGACGACGACGACGGCAACCCGTGTCTAATGGTTTTGCTCCATCCTGGTGCTGAACCAATCATGCTTTCGCCCTGCGAAGACGGCTCACTGTTGGTAGCAGCCGCCACATCGTCTGCCGGGCCTGGCTATCACATTTTTGTCTGTGACCTGGTGCGGAAATTATCTCAAGTGCACGGCATCGACTGGGTGGCCGACGATCAAAACGAGTTTGTAGACGAAACCGGCTATTTTGAAAGCGGAGATAAGGTCAAGCTCTATAGCGAATTCGAATTATGGATTGGCGCCCTCAGCAAAAGAGTGAAAGAGCTTTCTAAAAATGGTGCCAAATTCCATCTGGCTATGCCTTTCGATGGCCACCAGTTTGATGTGCCTGAGCCGATTTTGACACAGTTGGGCCCGCGCTCGCTTGACTGGCTCGATCTGGTTTCGGCCAAACCTTTAAGTGGTCGCGATATTTTTCCCTGGTGGGAGGACGGACATGGTGCCGAATATCACCTCGGTCGGGCGCTCTGCTATATGTGGAACACAGTGCGCTGGCGCGAGCCACTCACTGAAAAGGAAGCCGAGCTTTTGGAGCGCATCATGGAGCATCTCGATAGTGCCTACAGCCTTGACCCTGATTTACAATATCCGTGGAAAGAATGGGCGCAAGTAATTGATTTTCTCGGTTGCGATTATGAATATGAAGATCAAATCGAGACCATGGCAGAAAAGGCGCTGAATGCAAAATTAGTTGGCTACCGCCGCCAGGGAGTGCGCAAAAATCTCGGGGGCGGCTGGTCTGTGGGTGTGCCTGGTAATTTTGTGGAAGAACTTGAAGAAGGTCAAACTTTCCTTGCTTTTGATGAAACCAGAAACGTGCGTGTCACCTGCATGTCGGCCAGCGACAGCAACGGACAAAGCCTCGATGCTTTAGATATTCTGCAGAAGATTAAAGTGATTGATGATCCTCTCAAGTACGAACACGGGCCGGTGCACGGCCGTGCTTTTTTTGAAAGAGTAGCCGATGAGGAGAGCGCCTTCTGGATGTTGCGCGGAGTATCGGCGGCTCATGGCACTTTTTCTCAGATTACCATTTGTTTTGAAACCGAGTCTGAGCAGCTCTGGGCCGTTGAAACATGGAAATCACTTGACCACCGCTCTGCTCAGCAAAAACCAGGACGTACCCATGACTAAGCGCACTCGAGCCAAAAGCCGTCGCACGCCAGTAGCACCACATCTGGTGCAAGGGGCTGATCCTGAAAGCTATGTTTTTGATCCCAACGCGCCCAAGTCTGTTGTCTCATTTATTGCTTACGGCGCTGATAAGTTTATCGAAGAGAAGGTTTCTGATTTAACCCCAATACAAGCACAACTGGGAAAGTGGCCGGTAATCTGGGTTAACGTGGAGGGGCTGGGGAGCGGCGAATTAATCACAGGCCTGGGTGAGTTGTTTCATATTCATGCCCTGGCCATGGAAGATATTGTGCATTTGCACCAGCGAGCCAAGTTTGAACAGTATGATGAGAATTTCTTTCTAGTTGCTCATATGATTGATCGGATTGAAAAAGATCCTAATTTAGATGGAACGCATTCGGAGCAAGTCGCTACCGAACAAGTTAGCATGTATGTTGGTGAGGGCTTTGTCGTTACTTTTCAGGAAGGTCCCGTAGATGCTACCAAACCCGTGCTTGACCGCTTGCGCAAAGGGCGGGGCAAGCTGCGCAGTCACGGGGCCGACTACCTTACTTACGCCCTGATTGATAGTATTATCGACGCCTATTATCCAGTGCTGGAAATATTTGGTGAGCGCCTTGAAATTATTGAAGATCATATTCTTGATGCGCCCACAAGAAAGCTGGTGGCCAATGTGCATGAGTCAAAGCGCGAGTTGCTGACTTTGCGCCGCGCTCTTTTTCCTCTCAGGGAAGCACTGAGTTCAATTTTACGCACCAGCCCCGCTAATTTTTCACCTGAGACGCTTCTGCACTTGCGCGATTGCTATGACCATGTGGTGCAGATTACTGACTTGATCGAAACTTATCGCGAACTCTGTTCTGACTTGATGGATGTTTATTTGTCGAGCATCAGCAACAAGCTCAATGAAGTGATGAAGACACTGACAATTGTTACTACTATTTGCGCTCCTCCGACTTTGATTGCCGGCATTTACGGCATGAACTTTGATAACGCCGCCTCTCCTTTTAATATGCCTGAGTTGCGCTGGCACTATGGCTACTTTTTTGCCCTGGCAATGATGGTGATCAGTTCAGCGTTAATGGTAGTGCTGCTTGTTCGTTCAGGTAGGTTTTCGTCGAATGGCAAAGACGAAAAATAATTTGCTGATTTTATATTTTCAGTTTGCCTCTCAGCCAGTTTTTCAACGTGGCTTCGCCCTGATTGCTTCCCATCTTGCATCCAGCTTCTCCGCTTCCGCTGACCGATTCATTTTGCGAAGTACATCGGCATAAAATCCTAGGGTTTTTGCCACCCACGGGCTATCAGGATCTAATGCTTTCTCTCTGATTACCAGGGTGCGTTTAAACCAGTGGCTCCGCCTCTGCCTTCCGGCCCAGTCCCATGTACAGAAGAGCCAGCTTATTCAGGGTGTAAGCCAGATCCCGATGACTATGACCTTGCGCCTTCTCATAAATTGTCGCCGCCCGCTTATATACCTGCTCAATCTCCGCAAGCTTGCTCTGAGTAGAGTAGACAGTTGCCATGTTATGCAGGCTGGTGGCCAGCCGGCTGTCGTCAGGTCCCAACTTCTCTGCTTCTTCAAGTCCTAAAGACCATGATTTCTCTGCCTCGTCATAGTGACCTTCCTCATAAGCTATTCTGCCCGCGTTATTGTACTTATCCCAATTGCTGCTTTGAGTGAATGCCACATTTGCTGCTGAGAGGCAGGCGACGGCTATGGTAGGCAGCATGCAATTGAGTTTGTGGTTCATAAGTTGCGCTCCAGCATATGGACCATTGTCATATTTTTGTTGTCGACCGCTCTTCGTAGCGCTGTTCTTCCGCCAAGGCTATCAAAATTAATTGCATAGAAAATTGATTTTGGTTTGACAAAAAGCATTCATTAATTTACTCACTAGGTAGCGAGGTGAGCTTCGTGATTAGCCGGCTTAACGCAAGCGATACCACGCTCGGTGGCTCTGCGCTCAGCCTCATTGACCATCGCTTCTACGAATCCGACAAAGAGTGGATGGGCGTTATCTGGCCGGCTCTTCAGTTCAGGGTGGAACTGGCAAGCGACGAAGAACGGATGTCCGGGTAGTTCGATCATCTCCACCAGGCGCTCGTCAGGAGATAGGCCTGAGAATACCAGACCATGTTTACTTAAGGTTTCTCGAAGATCGTTATTAACTTCATAACGGTGTCTGTGGCGTTCTGAAATTTCTGTGGTGCCATAAACTTTTGCAGCCACGCTGCCGGGCTTAAGTACGCACGGATAGCGGCCAAGGCGCATGGTGCCGCCTTTTTGAGTAACGCTATGTTGATCGGGCATTAAGTCGATTACAGGGAAGGGTGATTTGGGATTGAATTCGGTCGAGTGAGCATCTTTCATTTTGCCCACATTGCGAGCGTATTCGATTACGGCAATTTGCATACCCAGGCATAGACCTAAATATGGAATTTTTTGCATGCGGGCATATTCAGCCGCCAGAATTTTCCCCTCGATGCCGCGATCGCCAAAGCCACCTGGAACCAGGATACCGTCTACATCGGTGAGATATTCTTTAGCGCCTTTTTGTTCGACATCTTCAGAAAGCACCCATTTGATGTTAACCTGACAGTCATGTTTGGCACCGGCGTGTTTAAGCGATTCTACAACCGAAATATAAGCATCGGAAAGCATCACATATTTGCCGACGATAGCCACCGTCACTTGCTTGGATGGCTTCTTCACTCGGTCAACCAGTTCGCGCCAGGCTTTTAGATCAGGCTCGTTGTTGGGCAGGTGCAATCTCTCCAGCACTCTTCCGGCCAGGCCTTCCTGTTCCATCAAAAGCGGCACCTCGTACAGGTGTTGCACGTCTTTGCATTGAATGACGCAATCAGCGTCAACGTCGGTGAAGAGTGAAAGTTTTTCGCGCACGGCTGAAGGCAGATTTTTCTCGGTGCGGCAAACCAGAATGTCGGGCTGAATACCGCGGCTTCTTAATGTGTCGACACTGTGTTGCGTGGGTTTTGTTTTCAGTTCGTTGGTGGTGCGCAGATTGGGAATGATGGTGACGTGGATATAACAAACGTTGTCGCGACCAATATCTTTTCTCATCTGACGAATGGCTTCAAGGAAAATCAAACTCTCTATGTCGCCAACCGTGCCGCCCACTTCCACAATCACCACATCAGCTTTCGACTCTGTGGCGCCTTTGCGCAAGAATGTTTTGATTTCGCTGGTGACGTGAGGAATCATCTGTACTGTGCCGCCGAGATAGTCGCCGCGGCGTTCTTTCTCCAAAACGTTTTTATAAATGGCGCCGGCAGTGATGTTATTCATGCGGCTCAAATTGATATTGATGAAGCGCTCGTAGTGGCCTAAATCAAGGTCGGTTTCAGCACCGTCTTCAGTGACGAATACTTCGCCATGTTGATAAGGGCTCATGGTGCCCGGGTCAACGTTCAAATACGGGTCTAGTTTGACAATGCTGGTTGAAAGTTGTCTCGCTCTCAGTAAACGCCCTAGCGATGCCGCTACGATGCCTTTACCCAGTGACGAAACCACCCCACCAGTGACAAACACAAATCGGGTGTTCATACAGCCTCCTCATTTCTCATTTCGTTTTCGCTTTTCGGTACATATTCCATAAGTTTAGGAGGGGGAGTTTGACCGTCTCTCGGCACTCCCCTCAATCTCACTGCTTTGTTTTTCATTTCTAGCTATTCCCCAATCCTGGGAACTTTGAAAAATGCACCCTCTTTGAGCGGCGCGTTTTCCATCAGCACTTCACGGCCCAGAGAGCCTATGACAACATCGTCTCTCATTACATTTACAACAGGAATCGGGTGCGACATCGGCTCAACACCGGTTGTGTCGATCTGATTAAGCTCGCCGAAATAATCCATAATGCGGCTGAGCTGCTCGGTAAAACGCTGACTTTCGTCTGCAGTCAGGCTTAACCTGGCTAATTTGGCAACATGTTGTATGTCTTCTACAGTTATCATCTGTTTAGTATGTCAGACACCTGAATAGAACTTCTGGTATTCTCGCAGAAAGAGCCACCGGTGTGAACTGTGATCATTGAGTTAGTTAGTTTAGTTTTGACCCTGGTCTTCATTGTCGCCTCGGCAGAGCTCTTTACAAATGGAATTGAATGGCTCGGACAGCGTCTACAACTCAGTGAAGGGGTGGTGGGAAGCGTCCTTGCAGCCGTAGGCACGGCCCTGCCGGAGACCTTGATACCGGTGGTTGCCCTGGTTTTCTTCAGCCGTCAACACGGGGTAGAGGTGGGCATCGGCGCCATTGCAGGCGCACCGTTTATGCTCAGCACCCTTACCCTGGGGCTTTGTGGCATTGCCTGTCTGGTTTTCACCGCCACAAAACGCAGGCAACCCGGAATTGAGATAAAAAAAGCTGTAATCAGTCGAGATTTGAAGTTTTTCATATGCGCCTACACTCTGGCCTTGCTGGCCTCCTTTCTACCCGCTCATCCGATCATTCGAGTCGTGGTCGCCACAGCGCTGGTTTCAATCTACCCCTACTATCTATATGTCTGCTTCAAGCATGAAGGGGAAGTGGGTGAGTGCCCAGAGACTCTTTATTTCGACAGACTGTTTAAAAAAGGGTCGGAACGCCTGCATTTGATCATCACGCAAATAGTGCTTGCCCTGCTTGGTATCGTGGGCGGTGCTTATATGTTCGTTGGCTGTATTCAAAATCTGTCTGATGATTTCAACATTTCGCCGCTGGTTTTGTCTTTGATTGTTACTCCCATTGCCACTGAATTGCCTGAGAAAATCAACAGCGTGCTCTGGCTACGCGGCAACAAAGATACGCTAGCTATCGGGAATGTCACAGGCGCGCTCGTTTTTCAAAGTTGTTTTCCTGTGGCCTTCGGTGTGGCTTTCACCAACTGGAATTTGGACCATGGTACGCAACTGTCTGGTGCGGTGGCCGTCGTTTCAGCGGCTATTTATTTGACGCTGCTTAACTACAGCCGCTTGAAGCCACAGCATTTGATGTGCGGAGCTTTTATCTATGCCTGCACCATCGCCACCATTATTTACTGGGCGCCAGTAATGCCGTTGCGTCACCACTAATTTGGTTTGATTTCAGGCAGCTCTTTTTTTTGGCTCATCGGTAAATCGTGTGGGTAGAAACACGATATTTGTGGCCTAAAAGACAGACAGAGGCTTGGTCCTGTAGACTTTGGTGGGGCGAAAGTTCAGTTGAGGTTTACCTGTGGGCTTGAAGAG
>Ga0209490_10000027_pt1 | contig 182072 bp, 139 predicted proteins | sample MAT06_FD_187209 | JGI IMG/M metagenome (GOLD analysis project Ga0209490, IMG submission 187209) | Freshwater microbial communities from Lake Fryxell liftoff mats and glacier meltwater in Antarctica - MAT-06 (SPAdes) (version 2) | ecosystem: Environmental > Aquatic > Freshwater > Ice > Liftoff...
CGATGAAATTGTTTTAAATGTACCGCCGGTTCCAATTGACATACTTGTAGACAATACCATCAACACCAATTGTATTTCAGATTTTGCGGTGAATGCTGCTGGTTCAGGTGGTGTAGGTTCTTACACATACGAGTGGGTGCTAAATGGAAATGTATTGAGTAACACAAATCAGTTGACATATCAAACAAGTACTCCGATCAATATTGCTCTTACTATTATAGACCAATGTGGGAACACAACTACAGAAACAGTAGTGGTGAGTTTACCGGCAGTACCTGTATTCCTAAATACCTCTTCTGGCGGAACCATTTGCGAGGGAGAAAGTGTTGAACTCGAAGCAACAGCTTCCGGAGGATTAGGTGATCTTGCATTTGAATGGATTAACGAATCCACTTCTCAAATCACTGTAGTAACTCCCAATCAAACCACTACATATACTATTGAAGTAATTGATGAGTGTGGTAACTCTAACACCGGACAAGTAACCATCAATGTACTAGTCGCACAAGATGAGTTTTCTGTGGTAGATAATTTTGATTTGTGTTTCGGTGTTACCTCCGGCGTGATCGTTTCAGGCGGTATTCCCCCTTACGAATTCTCTTATAGTTCAGACAGTCTTACCTATGTAGCCGATTCAAAATTTGTTGGAAATGTGATGGGTGATGCTACTGTCTTTGTCAATGACCAATGTTTTGGATTGGGATCCGTAGATATTCACGTTGAACCTTGCAGCATTATTATTCCAAACATTTTCACCCCAAATGATGATGACAAGAATGCTACATTCTGGATTGAAGGTTTGTTTGGATTCCCTGGAAGTGGTCTCAAAATATTTAACAGATGGGGAAATGAAGTGTACAGCTCAGAAGATTACAGTGGAAACTGGGATGGAGATGACCTTCCTTCAGGCACGTACTACTATTCTTTGAAACGATCCGATGGAGAAAACTTCAGCGGATATATTCAGATTTTAAAGGATTAATGCGCTTTTCAAGTGTCCATAAACTGATAATCATTGGTTTACAGCGTCTTGAATTGTCGTATCTTGGTCCTTCTAACCAAATGTTAACCTAAATTAATGAAACAAACTGTTTGTCTGCTTGGCTTATTTGCCTTGACTTTAGTGCCATTTCGGTCAGTTTCACAGCTATTTGTAGACAATAATGTAAATGCCACTGACGGCGTTGAAAATGTATTGCTTGGCAATGGCGTAGTCGTTAGCGGTATCACTTTCCTCGGAGCTTTAGAGCAAATTGGTTCTTTCACCTGCTCAGGATGCAATCTTGGAATTGGCGATGGATTGGTTATGGGAAGTGGCAATATCAATGAGGCTCCCGGCCCCAATTCAAGTGGGTCTGTTTCACTGGGCCCTAGTTCGGGATGGGGGTTTTCGGACCCGGATCTTGCCGAATTGAGTGGCTTTGCTTTGAATGATGCAGCAGTCTTGGAGTTTGACTTCGTGCCAACAGGCGATAGTCTTGTATTTCAATATGTTTTTGGCTCCGACGAATATCCCGAGTTTTCTAATTCAAGTTTTAATGATGCTTTCGGATTCTTCATTAGTGGTCCGGGTATTGCGGGAAACTTCAGCAATGGTGCCATCAATATAGCACTTATTCCGGGTACCAATCTGCCCGTAACCATCAACAATGTAAATAATGGAGGCGCAGGAACGGGCCCTTGTGAATATTGCGAATACTATATACACAATGGCAATGGAGGCGGCAACAACAACTCGAATATAGAATGCGACGGTTTTACAACTGTACTTACTGCTTATGCCAACGTGCAGTGTGGAGAAACATACCACATCAAATTGGCTATAGCAGATGCCGGCGACACAGGGTATGATTCTTTTGTGTTCCTCGAAGCAGGTAGTTTTTCAAGCAATCAAGTTCAACTCACTTTCACTCCTCCATCTATATCCCCCGATCAAAATAGTTTATATGAGGGATGCCTGCAATCGACTCTTGAATTTGAACGACCTGCTTCTCAAGCTGGCGAAGCAACCTATGAAGTAATTGTAACAGGAACGGCACAGAATGGAGTTGACTACACGTTTATACCCGATACACTTTATTTTGCTCAAGGCCAATTGAACGTGGCTATCAATGTTGAAGCGTGGATTGATGATATTCCAGAAGGCTCCGAAAACATCACAATTACCGTAATGGGGTTATCTGTATGTTCACTGGCAGATGATTCTGCTACTTTCACTTTCAGCATTCAAGATATTCCGGACTTAGAAGTGAGTATTCCAGATGTTCTTATCAACTGCGGAGAAGTCGCTGTATTGGAACCACAAATTTCCGGTGGATTTGGTTATTATGAAATTGTATGGGAAACGGGGGATGACGACTTCGTACTGCAAATGAGCCCTCTTGATCCGGTAAGTTATTCTTTCACGATCACAGATACATGCAATGTAGAGCCTTTCGAAGGAATAGCAAATATTGTGTTCCCTCCTTACGATCCCATTTCGGTGGATATAGGAAATGATTTAATTCTGTCTTGTCTAAATCCTTTAAATGTATCATCGATAGTAAGCGGTGGATATGGTGCTTATGCTTATTCATGGGAAGTGAATGGCGTCTTTGTGTCCGATCAAAATTCTATAAACTATACCACAGATGATGCAGGTGATGTTACACTTACCATCACAGATGTGTGTAATGAGGAAGGTTTTGATGAACTTGCCTTTTCATTTCCGACAGTGCCTGTTATAGTGGACCTAGGCCCGGATTTCGATGTTACTTGCCTAGACGTAACAACTTTGAGTGCGCAGGTGAGCGGCGGTATTGGTGCATATACATACTCTTGGACATCATCCGAAGAAAACTATGGTAGCAACACCACGTCTGTTGTTCAAATTGATGAAGAAACGACCATCACACTTACGATAGAAGATCAATGTGAAAATATAGGTACTGATGTCCTAATTCTCGATGTACCACCTGTTCCTCTGTCGGTTGATTTGGGAAGTGATTTAGTAGTTACTTGCATAGACGATAACTTGATTACTCCTTTAATTGTAGGAGGAGTTGGTAATTTCACCTATTCGTGGTCTACACAAAATGGAGTTGAAAGTTTGAATCCAACATATCTCTTGCAAACGGATGAAAACATAACTCTCGCAATAGACATTGTAGATCAATGTGGAAATATAGCAAGTGATGCAATTGAAGTTGCTGTGCCTCAAGTCGCAATAACATTGGATTTGGGTAATAATCTTGAAGTGGGCTGCGTGGATATTACACCCATGAACCCTAATGCTATTGGTGGCGTTGGGAATTTTCAGTATACGTGGACAATCGATGGTGAGGTTGTAAGCTTTAATGAAAATTTCAACCTTCAGGTGAGCAATGATTCCTATCTCGGTTTGACTATAGAAGATGAATGCGGGAATTTCATTTACGATGAAATAGAAATTTCAGTTCCTCCTGTACCTGTGATCGTTGATCTTGGTCCAGATCTCGTGGTTACTTGTCTCGAAGAATCAATTCTAATTCCTTCGATCAGCGGTGGTGTTGGGACATATTCTTACCAATGGGTTTATCAAGATCTTTTGATTGGCAATGAATCTAATCAAGAGTTTCAGACGATGCAAAATGCAACGGTTCAAATCATCGTGGAGGATGAGTGTGGTAACATCAACTATGACGAAATTCTCATAGCTGTTCCTCCAGTGCCATTATATGTTTCTTTGAACACGGCAGATACAGCCATTTGTATTGGTGAAAGCATCAATCTGGAAGTGTTTTCTGCCGGAGGAGTTGGCGAGTACACTTATCAATGGACACCTGATTTTGCATCTTTAGAAACCTTGAACAACTCTCCTCAAGAGAGCACTACATATTCCGTTGTCGTTGAGGATGAATGTGGAAATCAGTCACAGACTTCCGTTTTTGTAGGAGTAGAAAATGTCAGTCCCGGTTTCATGGTAGAATACATCGGAGATTTTGGAGTTCAACTATACAATCAGAGCGACTATGGTATTAGCTATATTTGGTACTTCAATGATGGCAGCAGCAGTGAAGATGAAAATCCATATCATACTTTCCAAAATATGGAACCATGGCAAGTCACTTTGGAAGTAACAGGAGAACTTGGCTGTCAGAAATCCATTACCGAAATTTTCTATCCAATAGGAAATATATTTGTGCCTAATTGCTTTACGCCGGATGGTGATGGAGTGAATGAGGTATTCCAAGTATATGGTCACGACATTCTCAACTTCGAAATAGTGATCTTCAGTCGTTGGGGAGAAATGGTTTATCGAAGCACAGATATGAATGAAGCATGGACCGGTGGCAAAAATGGCAGCGAACACTTCGTATCTGACGGTATATACAGTTTCATGCTAAAAGCAGAAGGAATCAGAGGCAATTTTATTGAAAAATCAGGCCAAGTAACCCTTCTCAGATAGCTTTTTTTCCGATTTGGTATTTTTTACTATTAGTGTTAGAAGCAACCATTCACCTTGTTTTTGCATCAGCATATTGAAACTCGTAAATCATTATGAAACATTTTCTTTCCCTTTCCATTCTTGTGGTTTTATCTATCCTTCAGGTAAATGCACAAATCGTTATCGACAATACGCTTACTGTAGAAGAGTATGTGCAAAATGTCCTTCTAGGTGAGGGTGTCGTAGCTTCTAATATCACTTTTAACGGTGGACCGGCCAATATTAATGTTACGCAAGTAGCTAGCTTCAATAGTACTAATGCCAATGTAGGGATCGAAAACGGTATTTTTATGGCTAGTGGAGGTGTTACGCTTGCTCAGGGCCCTAATAATAGCAGCGGACTTACGGTAGATACAGGACTTGGAAATTTCAATGGCTCGGATCCCGATTTGATAGCGATTAGTTCCGGCTTCGGGATCAATGATTGGTGTATAATAGAATTCGACTTCGTGCCTACAGGCGATTCCATTTCGTTCAATTATGTGTGGGGTAGTGAGGAATACATGGAATGGGTAAATAGTTCTTTCAATGACATTTTTGGGTTTTTTCTGAGTGGTCCAGGTATAAATGGAACGTTCAGCAATGATGCCATCAATATAGCACTTGTACCAGGAACAAGTCTTCCTGTAACTATTGACAACGTGAACCTCAACAACAACGGAAGTTATTATGTCGACAACGGTGATGGTTTCACTGCTCCAAATAGCACAGACGAATTTTATATTCAGTTTGACGGATTCACTATTTCTCTTGTTGCTCAAGCGCAAGTTCAATGTGGCCAGACTTATCACATCAAACTAGCTCTTGCCGATTCGGGGGACAGTGCTTTGGATTGCGGTGTATTCCTCGAAGAAGGTTCTTTTTCTTCAAATGCATTGAATATTGTTGGAACCGTTGACAATCCACCTGGATTTTTGCCAGGAAATACTGTGCTCGAGGGTTGTGTGGATGGGTTTTTCACCATTTTCCAACCAGATATTAATTCGGCAGATACTCTTACTTTATTAATATTTGGTAGTGCAAATTCGGGTATCGATTTTCAGCCAATTCCAATCGAGGTGATCATACCTGAAGGGTCTATCTCTATTGAGATTCCGCTCATTCCATTGTATGATGGTCTTGTAGAAGGCACAGAAAGCATCACAATTCAATACACATACCTCAACTCCTGTGGAGAACAGGATACTGCGGCAGCTACAATGTTTATTGCAGATTATCTCGACATGACCTTAGACCTCGACGATGTATTTATTTGTCCCGGTGAAAACACTCAGGTAAATGCAACTCCGAATGGCGGAGCACCTACCTACTCTTATGATTGGAGCACAGGTCAGTCTAGTGCCAACGTTTCTTTCAATGCCGAAGATCTCGATGATGTCCTAGAAGTGAGTGTTACGGTGGTCGACTATTGTCAAAATGAAGTTTCTGCTAGTTTTCTCATTTCTGAACCCGCACCATTTATAGTTCAAGATACGGTGGATTTTTGCCTTGGTCTTGAAACAGGTGATTTGGTAGCTGGGGGAGCATCGCCATATATATATACTTTTGATACCCTCGCATTCACATATTTGGGAAACGATAAGTTCACTGCCTTAATACCCGGCACATTTTATATAGAGGTGCAGGACCAATGCGGTCAGGAAGAAGATATTTTTGTAGAAGTCGTAGAATGCGACACATTTATTCCGAATGTTTTTACTCCTTCAAATTCCAACAATTACAACGATACTTTTGTGATTCAGGGCATCGAAGGTTTTCCAAAAAGTAAGCTCACGGTATACAATCGTTGGGGAAATATCGTTTATGAAAACGAGAAATATGACAATAAGTGGAGAGCAGAGGATATTCCAGGAGGAACCTACTTCTATATTTTCAACCGCTCGGATGGAGAAAACTATTCTGGATATGTCATGATAATTCAATAAGCTACTTGAGGTAACTTACTAATTACCACACTTTTTATCTAGTTATTACGTATTGAAAGCGCACAATTTGAACCTCCCAACCCAATTGGGAGGTTTCTTTTTGAATTACTTTCGCGCTCGTACAACCTTTAGCAACCCTATTGCATCAAAGAATATAAATAAGAATTTTTGAAGATGAAGTATTTCGTTTCTATCATTGGATTAATCGCAGGGCTTACCTCGTTGGGCCAGAGTGTAAACTACCTTACCCCAGAGCAGGCCGTAGAAATTCTCTTGGGCGACGGTATCGTGGCTACAAACATTACATATGCCGGCAGTGCTGTTCAAATTGGCGAAATAGCTGGTTTTGACGGTTCAGGATTTCCGATTGGCGACGGTGTTATACTCTCGTCAGCCGATGTGGTAAACGTATTACCTCCCGGAAACTTCAATGAAGTACCTTTTGGAGAAGGTATAAGCGGCGATGCCGACTTGTTGACTGTGGCGAATAGCGTGCCACCGCTGATTGGCCAATTTTTTTCAGTTGGTTCCGTTAATGACATGTCTATTCTTGAATTCGATTTTACTCCTACAGGCGATAGTCTTTCATTTAGTTATTCTTTTGGATCAGATGAATACCTCGCTTGGGTGAATAGCTCTTTCAATGATGTATTTGCATTTTTTCTAAGCGGGCCCGGTATTACTGGACCGTATGACTCTCCTCCCGGGTTTCCGGATGGTGCCATCAACATTGCATTTCTTCCCGATTCAGATCCTGAGTTGCCTATTACAATTTCTTCTGTAAACAATGTCCTGAACACTGAATATTACATCGACAATCCCAACAATATTGGATTTGCCATAAACGGTTACACGGTAACCTTGCAAGCACTTGCTCAGGTTCAATGTGGTGAAACTTATCACATTAAACTTGCCATAGCAGATGGTTCAGATACCGCCCTCGAATCTATAGTGGTTTTAGAGGCAGGTAGCTTTAGTTCCAATGCCTTAAATATTGTGGGTGGTGTAAACAATGCTCCAGAATTTCTTCCTGGCAATACGGTGCTAGAAGGTTGTGTAGATGGTTACTTTACCATTTTCCAGCCTAACATTAATGTGGCTGACACCCTGAGTCTCATCGTTTCAGGAACCGCTACTTCTGGTATTGACTTCGAACCTTTCCCTGCAACTGTTATTATTCCTGAAGGATCCGTATCAATAGATTTAACTCTTATTCCATTGTACGATGATTTGGATGAGGGAACTGAATCTATTACCATTCAATATTTTTATTTGAATTCATGTGGTGATGCAGATACAGCTACTGCCACTATGTTTATTCAGAACTACAACTTCATGAGCCTTGACTTTGAAGATGTATTTATCTGTCCGGGAGCAGTTACAGTTGTGAGTGCCGTTCCTGATGGAGGGGTTCCAAACTTTTCCTACACATGGAGTTCAGGACAGTCCAGCGCAAATGTGACTTTCGATGATCAAGATGTAGACGATTCCGCAGAAATAAGTGTATCCGTTACAGACTACTGCCAGAATTCTGTAAGTGACTCGTTTATACTTACCGAGCCTGCACCATTTGAAGTGCAAGACTCTGTTGACTTCTGTCTGGGATTGGAAACTGGAGACATGGTTCTAGGTGGTGCTTCGCCATATGAATATGAATACGACACTCTGGCCCTGGCTTACTTGGGAAATGATAAGTTCACTGCGCTTCTGCCAGGTATTTATTATATTGATGTGAATGACCAATGCGGTCAAAGCGAAACCATTTATGTGGAGGTAGTTGAATGCGACACATTTATTCCAAACGTATTTACTCCGGAAGGATCAAATGACCACAATCAATTCTTTGTTATTCAAGGAATAGAAGGATTTCCGAAGAGCAAGCTAATGGTATACAATCGATGGGGGAATTTGGTTTATGAAAGCGAGAAATATGACAACAAGTGGCGCGGAGACGATGTTCCGGCCGGTACATATTTTTATATCTTCAATCGATCTGATGGAGAAAATTTCTCAGGACATATTACGATTCTAAAAAAGTAACCCATAAAAAACCCCACTTCATTGGGGTTTTTTATTTCTAATATGGCCTTAGGGAACCGCTAAAAATCTGGTGAGAGTAATTGCTATCTTTGGGATTCAGCACTTCATTGCGCATCCCAATGCGGATTCTGGGTTAAAGACAATTCCAACTGCAAAATCTGGGTTTAATCCATAGAATGCCCTTTCTTTGAGACCAGTAGGATTTCTATCCTAACCAGCCAAAACCAAAATTAACTAAAGTAATTACCATGCTTAAAGAATTTAAAGAATTTGCAATGAAGGGCAACCTAATCGACCTAGCTGTCGGTTTTGTAATGGGAGCCGCGTTTACCAAACTTACCAGTTCATTCATCGAAGGAATGGTTATGCCATTAGTCGGTCTTATTCAAGGAAAAGACCTCACAGAATGGAAATATGTAATGAAAGCCGCTGAGGGCGAATCTGCTGAGGTTTCCCTCAAGTATGGTACTTTTCTCACTGTAACCATTGAATTCATCATTGTTGCGTTCGTAATGTTTATGGTGGTTAAAGCCATTAACAAAATGAAAAAGGCTCAACCTGCTCCCGCACCTGCTGGACCAACAACTGATCAGGTCTTGCTCACTGAAATACGCGATCTTCTGAAAAAATAACGCTTTTGGGTTATCCCATATTCAAGCCGGCAAATAAAACTGCCGGCTTTTTTTTGATTTAGAAAACATTCACAACGATTTGTGGTTGTCATTTGCAGCTTATGAGCAAATTGAAAAGTATTGTTATTCTATTTGCGCTGACCCTAGTCACGGTCTTTTGTATTGTGCGTGTTACCCATTTGCGTTTCGATTACGACTTTGAAAAGTTTTTTCCAGTTGGCAATGAAGAAAGTGACTTCTATTTTGATTTCAGATCAAAATTTGAGACCGACAATGATTTCGTAATTGTTGGGGTGGTGAGGGAAAAAGGTGTATTCAATGCTGAATTTCTTGCAAAAGTTGATAGCCTTTCAACGACATTAAAACAAACGGAAAACATTGTTGAAGTGCTGTCTCCCACGGATCTTAAAGAAGTGGTGAGAGATCCGGCACTGGGATTTTTCATCAGAAAGCCCGTAATCGACTGGGAGAATCCGGAGTCCTATCCCTCAGATTCCGCTTACATCATGTCGAGCGATTTGTACGCCGGTTCCTTTTTCTCGAAAGATGGCAAGGCACTGGCCATCAATATGAAGCACACACAAGGTCTTTCAAAGCAAGACTGCGACAAGGTTGCGGACGACATTCAGTCCATAGTCAATTCTTTTGGCTTTGAAGAAACACACATCATCGGTCGAAGCCTTGGGCAAAAAATATACGTGGAAATGATGGCTTCAGAAATGACCATCTTCGTTACGATTTCATTTTTCCTTACCCTTCTTTTTCTATTCATCGCTTTCCGATCTTTTTGGAATGTGGCTATGCCCACTCTTGTAGTACTTACTTCAATAATTTGGACACTCGGAGCTATTGAACTCATGGGTAAGGATATAGATATCATGCTCACCATCTTGCCCACGATTTTATTTGTGATTGGTATCAGCGATTCAGTTCACATACTTGCGCGTTACATAGAGCTACTTCGCTCTGGAAAGGAAAAAGTAGAGGCGATCAAAGGGTCTATCCGCGATACTATCCTGCCGACATTCCTCACTGCAATTACCACGTCAATCGGTTTCGGTACACTCATCTTTAATGGCATAGAACCCATTTCAAACTTTGGTCTTTATACCAGTTTGGGAGTGATGATGGCTTTTATCATTAGCTATGCCATGATTCCAGCCGGTTTATATTTATGCCCGCTTCCTAATATCTCTTCTCCCCTTTCCAAAAACGACTTTTGGACTCCCAAACTTCACGTTGCATTTCTTTGGGTACTGAGAAAGAGGAAAAGAATCTTATGGGGAGCTCTCATCTTCACTGCTACTTGTATTGCTATAACAACCCAAATCAATGTCAACAATTTCATGCTTGAAGACCTTGACAATGATCACTTTTTAAAGCAAGAATTCAAATTTGTTGAAGACAAATTTTCGGGGGCCCGTCCCTTTGAGATGGCTATAATGCTGAACAACGAAAATGATATTTGGGATATAAAGGTTTTGACCGAACTTGATAGATTTGATAGTCATTTGAGAAAAGAATATGGTGTGGGAAATTTGTTCTCGCTTCCCATGCTCATCAAAACCATTCACAAGGCTATGAATGGCGGACAATCCCAATATTTCTCTATACCGACAGACCCGGAAGAACTTGAGAAAATAAAAAAATTGGCAGAGCGAAAGGACTTTGCGCAAGCATTGAACCTTATGGTGAACAAAGAAGAAAAACTCATCAGATTTAGCGGAAAGGTGGCCGACTTGGGTAGAGCACATTTTGATAAAGTAAATTCTGAGCTCGAACAACTCTATAAAGAAATGAATGTAGACGCTTGGAATTACAAAGTAACAGGAACAGCGCATCTCATAGATTACAACAACAGTTATCTTGTAGAAAACATGATTTGGGATATCGTATTATCCATTTTGTCTGTTGCACTTTTAGTTGGTCTTCTCTTCTATTCCTTCCGCATTGCTCTGCTTTCATTAATCCCCAATATAATCCCTCTTATTGGCCTTTCGGCTTTCATGGTCGTGGCCGGCATAGATATCAAAATAAGTACGTCTATCATTTTCAGCATTGCCTTTGGAATTGCAGTTGATGATACAATTCACTTCATGGGCAAACTAAAACTACTTCAACAGAGAGGTTACTCAAAAAACTATGCTGTGAAAAGGACCTTTATTTCTACTGGAAAGGCCATTATTATGACGAGCCTCATTCTTTGTGCGGGCTTCGTTAGTTTGATTTTTTCCAGTTTCATGGGAACCTTTTACGTAGGTCTGCTTGTGACAATTACATTGATCATCGCGCTAGTTGGCGATCTTTTGCTCACATCAGTACTGGTAATGCTTTTTGCTAAAGAGAATAAAAAATACTTGGAGAAGTCGATTGAACCTCGGATTGCCAAAACGATTCAAGAAGAATAAAACATTAATTTATCCCTAAATTTAGTATAAATCCAATGAGGATGCACAGGGGAACACTATATCATGCGAATCACTTTATATTTATCCCCAAATGGAATTTACCGCTACTCAGATTGCTGCCCTGATCGATGGCACCATAGAAGGAAACGCCGATGTTCGCGTTCACAATCTTTCGAAAATTGAAGAAGGAATCGAGGGTACTCTTACTTTCCTCGCAAATCCCAAATATGAAGAGCACATATATAAAACTGGGGCTAGCATAGCCATCGTTTCAAAAGATTTCGAACCTTCCTTGCCGCTGCCTATAGGTCTCACTCTCGTGAAAGTGGCTGATGCTTATGGTGGTTTTGTAAAACTACTGGCTGCATATGATCAAATTCGTCAACCAAAAGCCGGAATCGATTCCCAATCATACATTTCTCCTAGTGCAACAATTGGTGAAAATGTGTATATCGGTCCTTTTGTCTTTATTGGAGACAATGCAAAAATTGGCAGCGGTTGCCGGCTCTACGCAAGCTCTTATGTAGGTCACGGAACCAAGGTTGGCAATGATACAGTTTTGTTCTCCGGTGTTAGGATATACAATGACTGCACTATAGGAAATCAGTGCACTTTTCACTCGGGTGTAATTATTGGCGGCGATGGTTTTGGATTTGTACCGAACTCAGAAAATAATTACAACAAAGTTCCTCAAATTGGAAATGTCATCATTGAAGACTACGTTGAAATCGGAGCCAACACTACAGTGGATAGAGCAACACTGGGTTCCACTATCATTCGCAAAGGTGTAAAACTAGACAACCTCATACAAATAGCCCATAATGTTGAGATTGGCGAAAACACTGTTATTGCAGCTCAAACAGGAGTAGCAGGCTCTACCAAAATTGGAAAAGATTGCATGATTGGTGGACAGGTAGGAATTGTTGGTCACATCACAATAGCCGATAAAACAAAAATTGCCGCCCAAAGCGGAATTGGTCATTCATTAGCGCATCCTAATACAATTGTTCAGGGTTCTCCTGCCTTTCCTATAATGGACTACAAAAAAGCTTATGTTGGGTTTAGGAAACTTCCCGAACTTATGGCACGCCTGGATTCCTTGGAGGCAGAAATTCGAGCGCTCAAAAATCTATGATCTGGAATATAATTGTTAATCAACACCGCAATTTTCCGCGTTAAGTCTTATATGCGCTACTTAGCAAAGCGCCAAGAAAAACACGGAGTACACTCACCTTTTGTGTACGATCTGATGACCCTTCACTTGCCGCGAAAAAAACAATTTGCTTGCTTTGGTGACATAGAATTTCAGAGGGAAAAAATGCTGGAGAATGATTCTTTAATCACTGTTGTAGACTTAGGCGCCGGCTCGACTCTGAACCAATCCCAACAAAAAAAAATCTCCACAATCGCAGCCATTAGCTCAAAACCCCGTGTTCAAGCCCAAGTCTTTTTTAAAATTGCTAATCTGCTCCAACCGCACACAATACTTGAACTAGGAACAAATCTTGGATTGACAACCTCATATCTCGCAAAAGCCTGCCCTAACGCTCAAGTGGTGACTATCGAGGGTTCCAAGATCCTTGCAGAAATAGCCAAAGAAAATATTCATTCATGTGGTTGCACCAATGTGAAAGTGGTGGTAGGCTCTTTTGACCAAAATTTAGATCATGAACTAACAAAACTCAAATCAGTTGGCATGGCTTTTATAGATGGAAATCACCAAGAAGAAGCCACTCTTTTATACTGGAGCCAAATAACCAAGTACTGCGATGAAATGTCCATAGTAATCGTCGACGACATATACTGGTCCAAGGGAATGAATAACGCTTGGAACCGAATCAAACAGCAATCAGAAGTTTCTCTTAGCCTCGATTTTTTTCATTTCGGGGTGATCTTTTTCTACAATGGCATTGAAAAACAGCACTTCACGCTAAAAATCCCTTGAAATAAATCTTCGAAATCGCATTTCATTCTTTGGCTTTGGCACAGTCTATGCTTAAATTTGACTTTCCTAAACAATAAATTGACAAGAGAAATGAAGAAGATTCTGATTATCGCACTAATGTGTGCACCTATGCTCAGTTTTGCCCAGACCAAAACAACCGATGCCGCTGCCCCTTCTGGTAAATCAACTGCTGCTCTACCTAAAGAATACACACCGGAGAGTATTTTTGGCACTCTTATCGTGTTTGAGAACAACGCGAGAACAAGTATTCGCATGGATTTTGGCCGTGAACTTGGAGTGAGTCTGAAGGACAAAGACCTCGTTTTACAAATAGAAACGCTAAGAGAAACTCAGTTTTTGAGTATTCCTGATGCAATAAACTTTTTGTCTTCACAAGGATATCGCTTAGTAAACTCATTCAATTTTACAAATAACGGTAAGATTGAAACCCACTTTCTTTTCGAAAAGAGGGTAACTAAAGCTCCAGGAACAGGTGAAGTTGGAGGTGTTCAAAGGCCGCCTGCTAATCCGGCACCAAGAGATCCGGCAGCTAGACCGAATCCAGGTGCTCCTGCTGACACAAAAACAAAAGAAAAGAAATAAGTTCATATTTCGAAAAGGCCCCGCAAAGAGCGGGGCCTTTTTTATGCGTTGAAGTTCGATCGAACAATATCCAACAAATAGGATTTAGAATTGAATAATCAGTGGAAAAAATGGCTTTGTTTCGATGGACGAATCTGACGGTCCCCATAGCATGATTCTATCCAATACCAATTCTGCTTACTAAATAGTCCAAACTATTTCATGAGCATGAATTGGTAAAGACCGTCAAAGTAGCTGTTAAAGGCCAATGGAGTCAAACGGAATTGGACTATTACAGATACATAAACCCAAATCAAGCGATAGAAAAATTGCACCCTAATTTTGCCGATGAATGCAGTATTCTATCGCTTAGATTTGAGAATCCCGCACGCATTCTACAAAAATTGCCCTCATGCGTAATGCGGGATAAACGGTATACCACTTCATGCATGCAAGAGCCTGCAGCGCATTACCTAAAACAGACTTCCAATGCGCAAGGCAGGATTAAGCAACATTGGTATAAATTAGCAGATCACTAAACTATGTCAAACCCAAGGAAAACTTTCTGGCTGCTCAACATATTGAGCATCTATATCCTACTTCAACTTACCTGGTGGGGGTTTCTTCTTATCCGCACGTCAGATATAACTCGAGGAGATCATTTCGTTCATCCAAAGCCAGAAATGATAGTTGGAGAAGGTTTGGTTTTTCTGTTTCTACTAGGAATGGGGTTTTGGTTTATTAGAAAAAACATTAAACAAGAGTTGAAGTTAGCCAGAATGGAAAAAACCTTTCTATTGTCTGTTACTCATGAACTCAAGACACCCATTTCTGCCATAAAACTTTTTCTAAATACCCTTAAAAATCGAAAACTCGAAGAACATCAAATCCGAGAGATATTAGATCATGCCATCCAAGAATCAGATCGTCTGCAAAACCTCACTGAAAATGTGCTTTTGGCAACTCGAATGGATCACGAAAGTGGAAACCTTATTCTCCAAGAAATTGACTTTTCGGAACTCGTGAAATCTCAAATGAATAGGTGGCAACGTACCCATGGGCAAAAAAGAAAATTCCTCACCGATGTTTCTGTACAAATAAACATACAAGCAGATCCTAACTTGCTCATTGCTCTTCTAAACAACCTCGTGGACAATGCAGTGAAATACAGCGGCGAAAATGGTGAGGTAAAAGTTAGTCTATCGCAAGATGAAGTTTCAGTGATCCTTCGTGTCTCTGATAATGGCCTAGGAATTCCGGAAGAAGAAAAATCTCAGATCTTCGAAAAATTTTATAGGAGCGGTAATGAATCCACAAGGGTTCACAAAGGCACTGGCTTAGGTTTATATCTCGTTAAATCCATTGCCCGTCTGCACGACGCTTCCGTGATGCTCAAAAACAATACACCTCAAGGTGCAGTGTTCGAAGTAATATTTGCGCAAAACCCTTAGTATGAAAAAAAAAGTAGCACTTATAGTTTTAGATGGCTGGGGACATGGAGCGAAAAATGAGAGCAATGCAATTTTTTGCGCCTCCACTCCATTCACAGACAATTTATATAATCAATATCCGAATGCTCAACTTCGAACGGATGGCGAAAATGTAGGACTACCACAAGGTCAAATGGGTAATAGCGAAGTGGGACACATGAATATTGGTGCAGGCAGAATAGTGTATCAAGATCTGGCGAGAATAAACTTGGATATCCACAATGGACTGCTGGCTTCAAATACTACTTTAAAGCTGGCGTTCGAAACCGCCATTAGAAAAAACGTTCCACTTCATTTAATGGGATTGTTGAGTGATGGTGGTGTGCACTCGCATATAGATCACTTGAAAGCTATATGCACATGTGCCATTGAAGCTGGCGTACGAAAAATACTCATTCATGTATTTACGGATGGCAGAGATACCGATCCTAGATCTGCTCTAGGATTTATAAACGATCTTGAAAAACATATTACTAATTCAGCAGCTCGTATTACAACCATTTCGGGAAGGTATTTTGCAATGGACCGCGACTTGAGATGGGAGCGAATAAGCAAATCATATCATACGATGGTTTCAGGAGAAGGCTTGGTATTTGAAACGGCGAAAGAAGCCATAGAATCTTCCTACAATCTCGGAGTAACTGATGAATTTATTTTGCCTTGTAGAATTGGAAATCATGCGGAACTAATAAAAGATGATGACGTTGTTTTATGTTTCAACTTTCGCACAGATCGTTGCAGAGAAATAACCAGAGCACTTACGCAAGAATCATTTCCTGATTTCAAAATGCGGCCACTCAACTTGGAGTACTATACCATGACGAACTATGATGACACTTTCAAAAATGTAAAATCTATATACGTCAAAGACAACCTTGGAATGACCTTGGGCGAGATGATTTCGGTGAATGGACTCACACAGATTCGCATCGCTGAAACAGAAAAATACCCGCATGTAAGTTTCTTCTTTTCCGGAGGACGTGAAAATCCCTTTGATGGAGAAAATCGAATTATGATCAATTCTCCGAAAGTGTCCACTTATGATCTACAGCCCGAAATGAGCGCGCCGGATGTGGCTAATGCTATTTGTGTTGAAATGGAAAAAAACGCTCCGGATTTTGTTTGTCTCAATTTTGCCAATGCCGATATGGTTGGTCATACTGGTGTATTTCCGGCTATTGTAAAAGCGGTTGAAACGGTAGATAAATGCCTTCAACAAGTTGTAGAATGTGGACTAAATCAAGGATACTCATTTGTGATTTTGGCCGATCATGGCAATGCAGAAAAGGCCCTGAATGAAGATGGAACTCCCAATACAGCCCATACCACCAATCCTGTTCCAGTGTGGGTAATCGACGGTGATGTTCATGCTGTTTCCAACGGAGTGCTTGCTGATGTGGCTCCCACTATTCTAAAAATACTTGGTCTTAGCAAGCCTACTGAGATGACTGGAAACTCGTTGGTGTAAGTTTCGATGTAAAAAAATATTCCATAAAAAAAGGCTGTCAATAATGACAGCCTTTCTCATGTACTACATTTTGTATTCTATTTCTTTTCGTCTTTCACTTCTTCAAAATCCACATCAGTCACTTCGCCATCTGCAGTTCCTGAATCACCTTCCGGAGCTGCGCCCGCGTCTTGCTGAGTTGCATTGTACATATCTTGACTAGCTGCCTGGAATACGGTGTTCAATTTATCCATAGCTGGCTTTATCATCTCAAGATTCTTCTCGGCGTATGCAGATTTTAATTCGTTGAGAGCAGATTCAATTTCAGTCTTTTTATCCGCTGGAATTTTATCTCCAAACTCTTTTAGATTTTTCTCCGTCTGGAAAATCAATGAATCCGCTTGATTGACGATATCCGCTTGCTCGCGCTCTCTCCTATCGGCATCGGCATTCGCTTCAGCTTCGCGCTTCATCTTTTCTATTTCGTCCTTAGACAACCCTGAGGAAGCTTCGATTCGAACTTGATGTGATTTGCCTGTTGCTTTATCTTTTGCAGAAACATTCAAAATACCATTGGCATCGATGTCAAAAGCAACTTCAATTTGAGGAATACCTCTTGGTGCAGGTGGAATTCCATCGAGGTGGAATCGACCAATTGTGCGATTATCTTTCGACATGGCTCGTTCGCCTTGCAGAATGTGTATCTCTACACTCGGCTGGCTATCGCTTGCAGTCGAAAACACTTCCGACTTCTTGGTTGGTATAGTTGTATTCGCTTCGATCAACTTGGTATATACTCCACCCATCGTTTCGATTCCCAAACTCAAAGGGGTTACATCCAGAAGCAATACATCTTTCACTTCTCCGGTGAGAACTCCACCTTGAATAGCGGCACCGATAGCCACAACTTCATCCGCGTTCACACCCTTGCTCGGCTCCTTTCCAAAATACTTCTTTACTGCATCCTGAATTGCAGGAATACGAGTGGAACCACCCACCAGAATCACCTCATTGATATCGTTGGTTGAAAGTCCTGCTTTCTCCAATGCTGTTTTACAAGGTGCAATGGTGCGCTGAATTAAACTGTCGGCCAATTGCTCAAACTTAGCGCGTGTAAATGAACGCACCAAGTGCTTTGGTATTCCATCCACAGGCATAATGTATGGCAAATTGATCTCTGTTGTAGTTGAAGACGAGAGTTCAATTTTCGCTTTTTCAGCACCATCTTTCAAACGTTGCAGTGCCATTGGATCTTTTGTCAGATCAAACTGATTGCCGTTTTCAGTTTTAAATTCCTGAACCAACCAATCTATAATAACCTGATCAAAATCGTCTCCTCCTAAGTGTGTATCGCCATCTGTTGAAAGCACTTCAAATACTCCATCTCCGAGCTCCAAAATACTTACGTCATGGGTACCACCTCCACAATCGAAAACCACAATTTTCATGTCTTGCGCTTTCTTGTCGAGGCCGTATGCCAATGCAGCCGCTGTTGGCTCATTGATAATTCTTTTAACCTTCAATCCTGCAATCTCGCCAGCTTCTTTCGTTGCTTGACGCTGAGCGTCATTGAAATAAGCCGGCACAGTAATTACAGCTTCCGTGACTTCATGTCCGAGATAATCCTCTGCTGTTTTCTTCATTTTCTGAAGAACCATGGCAGAAATCTCTTGTGGAGTGTATTGTCTGTCGTCTATTTTGACACGTGGGGTGTTGTTTTCACCGCGAATAACCTGATAAGGAACCCTTGTTGCTTCCCTTTGGCTTTCATCGTAGGTGTTTCCCATAAACCTCTTTATGGAAAATATCGTTTTGGTTGGGTTGGTGATAGCCTGACGTTTTGCAGGGTCTCCGACCTTGCGCTCGCCACCTTCTACAAAGGCTACAATTGAAGGAGTGGTGCGCTTTCCTTCGCTATTTGAAATCACTACCGGTTCGTTACCTTCCATTACGGCAACGCAGGAATTAGTGGTTCCAAGGTCTATTCCGATGATTTTGCTCATTGAATTTGAATTTTCTATTAATCTTTCAACCGCTTGTCAATCATAGTGCCATGCACCTTTTTCTGCCAAAAAGTGAAAACTTGTCAGAAAAAAGTGACAGGTTGCATGGTCCTAACCCTTTTTCAATCAAATTTAGCATTGTGAGAAACTTTTATTTGCTTGTCCAATTGAACTGTCCTCTTTCCTAATCTTTGTCAGACCAACCATATTTATGTTCTAACAGCTATGACTAAACTTTACTTTTCTGGCCGAGCGCGAATGCTCCTTGGCCTGCTGCTACTTACTCTATCACCCCAAATTGCGATAAGTCAGTGCGTAAATGATAATTTATTTTGGATTGACATTACCCCTCCAGGAGTAGGTCTTTCTACCAGTACCACATGTATTTTTGGAGGCGAATACTGCTCTGCCACGGTATGTGAAGGTGCTTCGTACACTTTTAGCACTTGTGCCACCAACTCTTTCGATACCCAAATAACACTCTACAGCGAAACCGGCGTTTATTTGGCCTATAGTGATGATTTCTGTGGCACTCAATCCAGTGTTTCATGGGTTGCTAACTTCTCCGGGCAGGTTAGAATTTTGGTCGACGAATGGTCTTGCTTGGACAATGAAACATGTGCAAATCTTGTTTGTACTCAAAATACCGCATGCAGCACCAGCGGTTTCACCATTTGCGATTGCAATGGCGTAGTGCATTCAGAAGGCGTACTTGATTGGATAGGTGATGGATTTGCCGATGACAATTCTTATTCATGGGAAGGTCAATTCGTAGATTTTAACTGCGCCACTTGGGGTTATGATTGCGGAGATATACCCGGAGCACCAACAAATGACCCTTACGGTGTTTGCTTTGGTTTTCTGCCTCCACTTAATGGCTGCGCAGGAAGCTCATGTGAAGTATACGATGTGTCTTTTAATTCCTATGGTTGTGTAGGACAAACTGAAGATCTCGATTTTTATGTATACTTTACAGGTGCATGCGAAGTTTATTCAATTTGGACCTACATATCGGAATTAGGATGGTTCGAACTTGTCTTAGGTCCGGGCATTGGTTCCGGAGACCCCATTTCACTGCTTTTCAATCTGCCAAACACCGAATATCTTTATTATTTTGAGTTGACAGATGGAAGCCAATCTGATCTTTACTCTTATGTCACATTAGACTGCGGAAATGTTGGCTGCACTTTTCTAGACATCGACTATTTAGAAACAGATTGCTTTAATCTCGGTGGAATCCTATATCCAGCAGGAAATATCTATTTTGATTATTTAGGTGACTGTTTGGTAGATGGAATTTATAGCTCGGTGAATGGTGGTGCATTTACCTATCTCGATTTGAGTGCATCTCAATACAGCAGCGGAAATTTCGTGGAATTGTACTTTGGATTTCAAGGTTCCTTCTATGAGATTTATTATGTGCTAGACAATGGTTCTGTTTCTCCAAGCACGTTCTTCACAACTGAAGATTGCACTTTTGGTGAAGTAACAACAATTTGCGACTGTATGGGTACACAGCACTCTTCGGGAGTGTTAACTTGGTTGGGTGATGGATTTGCAGATGATGGCACTTTCGAATGGGAAGGTCAATCCGTAGATTTCAATTGTGCTAATTGGGGCTATGACTGTGGCGACATTGACGGAGCTCCGGATTTTGATCCCTATGCAGTATGCTCCGGCAATCTGCCTCCTGCTAATGGATGTGCACTTGCAGAATGTTATGAACTCGAATTCGACGTGCTCACTGACTGCTTTCCAGCAGAAACGTCTATCGCTATATTCAATGAATTTGGCGAAGAAATTTATTACGTCCCAGCGGGAACATTTACAGAAGACTATACTCTTTATACTTCTTATTTATGCTTGCCTCCAGGATGTTATACTTACACCATTTATGACTCCTTCGGCGATGGTCTGTCTACATTAGATTGCCCTTCTGATGGCGGATATGGTGTGTGGGACCCAATTACAGGAGCATACATCATAACGGGTCCTGCCGCTTTTGGTTCTTTGTATGAACTTGATTTCTGCACTCCTAATGAAACATCTTGTTCTAATCTAGATCTATTCTTAAGCTCTGAACCCTGCATTCCCGATGGAGATTTATTACTTCCATCATACTCCTATATATTCGACTTTGATGGCAACTGCGATGTGAGTGAACTATACTTAAGTGCTGACGGCGGCTTATTTGATTTCTATGATGTAAGTGCCAATGGCTGGAATAGTGGCGATGAAGGAGCCTGGTTCTATCTTGTAGAAAGCACTAACTATACTATGTTTTACGTACTCGATGACGGAAGTATTTCACCACTCTTTGATTTCACAACTGGAAATTGTGCAAACGAAATTACCGTTTGCGACTGTGCCGGAACAGAACTCAGTATCGGCGTAACATCTTGGTTGGGTGACGGATTTGCCGATAATGGTTTCTACCAATGGGGCGATCAATACGTAGACTTTAACTGCGCAACATGGGGTTATGACTGCGGAGACATCGATGGTGCTCCTTCCATTGACCCATACAATGTTTGCGGCGGTGGTTTGCCTCCTAACAACGGTTGTGAAATAGAAGCAGTGCTCGGTTGCACAGATCCGGAGGCAATTAACTACAATCCTAGTGCAACTGTGAATGATGGTTCTTGCATATACAACCTGCTTGTAGGGTGCACTGATAATGAAGCTTGCAATTACAATCCTCAAGCGATTATAGACAATGGAACTTGTGAATATGTGACTTGTGCAGGTTGCACAGATCCCGACGCTACCAACTACGATTCAACAGCAACAATTGATGATGATTCCTGCAACTATGATGACATAGAAGGATGTACTGATGAAGAAGCCCTTAACTACAATCCTTTTGCAAACGTAGATGATGGTTCGTGTATCTACAATTGTGAATTCCCAGATATCACATACGACGCATATTGTGTGCCCGGTGAAACAGATGTTTTCTACATACTTGTAGATATTAATAGCCTAGGAAATGGCGCACCCTATACTCTAACAAATACGGCAGATGATACCCAAGTGCAGGTCAATTTTGTAGGTAATATTGAACTCGGTCCATTTGACAATGAATTACAAGTTGTAGTTCAAGTTGTAAGTAACTTGCTAGATGGATGTTTCATTACATCACAAATTATGACCGAAGACTGTTCAAGTGGAATAATACTAGGTTGCACAGATCAGGCTGCTACTAATTACTACGACGATGCCGATGTAGATGATGGTTCATGTGTATATGACTTTCTGCTGTGCGACTGCGACTTTAACACCTTCTCTCCTTCTGAAAGATTCAGATTGGGTGACGACAATGCCGATACTGGTTCAGGTGGAGACCCTAATTTCGATTGTGCCGCGTGGGGATATGATTGTGGAGATATTGCAGGTGCACCCGATGAAGACCCATATAATGTCTGTTCAGGAAATATTCCAGATGAACTAATAGCAACTGCAACAGGATGTCCACTTACAGTAAGTGAAACCGAATCAGACGCATGGATTATTTTCCCTAACCCTAGCAATGGGTTGATAACTCTGCAGAATGGTGGCAATGTGGGAAGAGTTACTCTTTCTGTTGTTGATCTCACCGGAAGATTACTCCTAAGCGAAACGGTGAATGTACCTCAGCGATCAAACTATCAATTAGATCTATCCTCGTTTGCCAATGGATCTTATACTATTCAAATAGATAAAGACGGAATACTCGAGTTCCATCAATTGGTTATTTCGAAATAAATTTTTCTAAAACGTAAAAAAACCCCACCATGTGTGGGGCTTTTTTTTATCCTTCTTTTCGGACTTAGACTTTTCAGAAAATAAATCTGGTATACAGGCTATGTTTGTATCGCAAAATGAACAAAACTGAGTGCCTCTACGTACATAGATCAAATCGGCAAAGAAATAGTGCTAGACAAAAAACCAAAGCGCATTATTTCTCTTGTACCCTCGCAGACAGAATTGCTCTTTAATTTTGGTCTCGAAGAGGAAGTGGTTGGCTTAACAAAGTTTTGTGTGCATCCAAAAGGATGGTTAAGTCAGAAAAAAATAATAGGAGGAACAAAAAATCCCAATATCCAACTTATTCAATCACTCAATCCGGATCTAGTAATAGCGAATAAGGAAGAAAACAGAAAAGAAGATATTGAGATCATATCCCAATTTTGTCCGGTGTGGGTAAGTGATGTACATAACCTCAATACTGCATGCGACATGATTCTGTCATTGGGGGAAATTGTAGGAAAATCAGATATTGCAAATCAACTGATCAATGACATTCGGAATTCTTTTGGAACATTGAATTTGTTCTCGTCACATATCAGGTGCGCATACCTCATTTGGTGGAACCCAATAATGCTCGCCGGACCAAATACATTTATAAATTATATGTTGACCACTATTGGAATGACAAATGTTTGTGATTCTAATGAGAGTAGATACCCCGAACTTTCACTCGGGCAGATTAAAGAGTTCGATCCTGAAGTCATCCTATTGTCGTCCGAACCTTTTCCATTCTCGGAAAAACACATTCGAGAGCTGCGAAAAGAGTTTTCGAATACAAAAATCATACTTGTTGATGGTGAGTTGTTCAGTTGGTATGGCCCTAGACTTCTCTTGTTTAAGGAATATGCCCAAAAACTCAAGATACAACTTTTTTGAAGATATTTCCTCTCAATCGGAGTATTCACAATACAGCAATAAAAAAAACCATTAATTAACGTTTGGACCGTCCAATTTGAATGGAAATTTGCAGCGTTCATTACAACCGCCCATTTGAAGCAATATCAACGACTTAATATACTTTTTGCAGCAATTGCCTCGCTCATAACGAGCTTTGGAGCGGTACATTCTCAGACCGTAGGTGTAGTGCTGAGCGGCGGTGGTGCAACCGCTCTAGCTCACGTGGGTTTTCTCAGGGCACTCGAAGAGCACAATGTCCCGATAGACTACATTGGCGGAACCAGCATGGGTGCTGTAATCGGGGCAATGTATGCTGCCGGATACAGCGTAAACGAAATTGATAGTATCACAGCATCCAGAGAATTCCTCCAAATGGCCACCGGCTCACTCGATGATCATCTGAAGTTCTATTTCAAAGAGTACTCGCCGGATGCAGGAATGGCAACCATCAAATACAATGACGGCAAATTTTTAAGCAATGCTCTTCCTTCTTCCCTCATCAATCCTGTGTTGCTCGATTGGAATTTCATGGCAGGATTTAGTCAAGCAGATGCCGCAGCAGGTTATAACTTCGACAGTCTTTATGTGCCATTCCGTTGTCTTGCAGCAGACATTTATAACAAAAGACAGGTTGTTTTCCGAGAAGGGCATTTGAATGTCGCTGCGCGCGCTTCTAGCACCTTTCCTTTTTATATTCCCGCTCGACGTATCAATAATGCACTCCTTTTCGATGGGGGTATTTACAACAACTTTCCCGCTGATGTGATTTATCATGAGTTCATTCCCGATATTATCATCGGCTGCAATGTTTCAGAAAATTCTGAACCGCCAGATGAGAATGATCTGTTTTCGCAGTTAGAAAACATGATTCAATACACTACCAATTTTGAACCTATCTGCGAATACATGATTATCGTAGAACCCTCTTTGGAAGAAGTTGGAACATTTGATTTCGATAAATTGGAATTGGCAAAAGTGAGAGGTTACGAAGCCACAAATGATAGCATTGTCAAAATATTGAGCATTATCGATAGACGACAAACTATGGAGGATAGACAGAAAAAAAGAAAACTGTTCCAGTCGAAGTTTAAACCGCTTATCATCGAAGAAGTTCAAATTTCAGGTCTTGAAGGTGCTCAAAAAAACTACGTCCGACAGATCGTGGGCCGAAAACCAGGGAACATTCCTATCTCAGAATTGAAGATCCCATACTTCCGTATTTTTGGTGACGACAAAATCCGAAGCATCTTTCCTGTGCTCACCATTCAGCCAGAAACAGGACTTTACAAACTCGATCTCGATGTAGAAAAAGAAAAGGATTTGTTTCTTTCATTTGGTGGCAATTTCGCTTCGAGGTCAATCAATACAGGATTCATTGGATTGCGCTATAACCTCTTTGGTAAAACGTCAGGTACCTTATCGGCCAACAGTTACTTCGGAAGGTTTTATGGTTCTGTGAATGCAAATATCAGATGGGATGTTGCATCAGCTATTCCATTTTCATTTCAAGGCGGATTCACTTTAAACAGATGGGATTATTACAAATCCCTTGCTACTTTTTTTGAAGACGTAAAACCCTCATTTATTGTTTTGAATGAACGTACCGGTGGAGTGGCGCTCAACTTCCCGGCCGGTAACAAGGGTACTTTGAAACTTGAATCCCATTATTCATTGTGGTTTGACGAGTATTATCAGACCCAGGAATTTTTAAGTACCGACACTGCTGATCACACGGAGTTCAGAAATGTGGCTGGGAAATTAATTTGGGAGCGAAATACTCTGAACCGAAAACAGTTTGCAAACAAGGGAACCCTTCTTCTCATTTCGGTGAAATACACCGGAGGAGAAGAATGGACAATTCCCGGCACTACCTCTGAAATACGAGATACTATAAGAGCAGACCATGCATGGTTTACGATAAAACTGAAATACACCAACTACTTTGAGCAACTTGGAAATCTTTCTGCGGGCTTTAGTCTCGAAGCAGTAGCATCTAACCAGCCATTCTTCAACAACTATATTTCAACAATCATAGCTGCGCCTGCCTTCCGCCCCATTCCTGAAAGCAATACCTACTTTCTGCCTCAATTCAGGGCTCACAATTACGCTTCAGTTGGTCTGATCACTTCATATTCATTGGGTAAAAACTTCGATCTGCGTCTCGAAGCACACGTATTTAACGCTTTTGGAAGAATTACTCCAAACACCTTTGTACAGGCCGAATACGACTACGACCCTCAACCACTTTTCTTGGGAAGTTCCGCACTTATTTTTCACTCTCCAGTAGGTCCTCTTAGCTTTAGCGCCAATTTTTACGACAAGAAAGACCTTCCATGGAGTTTGCTATTCAACTTCGGTTACCTGATCTTTAATCCATCTTCAAGGGACTGAGATTGGCAAAATTGAAAGCTAAGCAGCAAATAAGAAGTAAACCGGGTGAAACTAACAACAAAAAAACGTAGGTTTGAGGCCAATTTCAGCATTAAATGAGTAAAATTCGATTTGCAGTTATTGGTGCCGGTCACATCGGAAAACGCCATGCCGAAATGATTTATCGCCATCCCGAAGCAGAGTTGGTAGCCATGTGTGATACACGCACCAAAGAAGAATGCAATTTTTTATACGACGTACCATTCTTCCATGATGTAGAGAAAATGCTGAATGAAATTTCTTGCGATGTTGTTTCTGTCTGCACTCCAAATGGATTGCATGCTCAGCATTCGATGCTCGCCTTGGAAGCGGGTTGCCATTTAGTGGTAGAAAAACCCATGGCACTCACTAAAGCCGATTGTGAAAATATAATTCATACATCACTACAGAATCACAAACAAGTGTTTTGTGTAATGCAAAACCGATATAGCCCTCCTTCAGAATGGATAAAAAATCTGATAGATAAAAAAGTTCTTGGGAAGATTTTTATGGTCAACATCAACTGTCTTTGGAATAGGGACAATCGATACTACAGCAAAAACTTTTGGAAAGGTTCGGGCGAATTAGATGGCGGCACTCTGTTCACTCAGTTCTCTCATTTTCTTGATATCATGTACTGGTTGTTTGGTGATATCACCAATATTCAATCGCGCTTTGCGGATTTCAATCACCAAAATCAAACAGACTTTGAAGATTCTGGAATAGTGAATTTCGATTTCGTAAAAGGAGGAATGGGAAACATTCTATTCTCTACAAGTTTATACGACACCAACTTTGAGAGCAGCATGACCATCATTGGTGAAAACGGAACTGTGAAAATCGGTGGTCAGTATATGAATGAGGTAGAATATTGTCATATCAAGGATTACAAAATGCCCGAACTTGCTGCTGCCAACCCTGCCAACGACTACGGAGATTACAAGGGTTCTGCGGCTAATCATGTCTACATTATTCAAAATGTTGTAGACACATTGAAAGGTCGAACCAATATCACAACCAATGCCCTAGAAGGTCTTAAGGTGGTTGATATCATTGAAAGAATATATCATTCGGGCAAGGTTCCTAACAAATTGGTAAAGGCATCGGCCGTTGCCGGTCATTAATACTATTCAATTTGATTGCACGGGAAATTTCTGAAGTCGAAAAATCTTCATTCCTGAAAATTGCAGAAGAATGTGATTCTGTGTTTTGCAGCAACTCGTTTTCTTCTTCCTTTGGACCAGAATTAGTGCATTTCGGGATATTTGATAAAACACAAACATTAGTTGGAGGATTCGTTGCGCTCCGAGCCAAACTCAAAGGTATCAGCGCACTTATAGACCCTACGTATGCCCCACATTGTGGTTTGTTTCTTCAAAAAAAGATCGAAAATGGTTTTAAACGAAACCAACAAATTAAAAAAGTAATGGAGGCAATCACCACTTGTCTCAATGCTCAAAAAGTTAAAATTATTTCCATTTCGTTTCCTCCTGAATTCAATGATCTGCAAATAGCTCAATGGACAGGATTTGACGTGAAGGTTAAATATACTTATCGGCTCGACCTCAAACTAAGCTTGGAAAATATCATATCCGGATACAATCCAAAATTGAAATCATCTATGCAAAAATTTTTCAACGGAGAACTTTTAGCGAGCCCCGACCTCTCGACAAATGAGTTGATACGAATGATTCGTTCCTCTCAGAAATCGAAAAACATAAAAAAAAATGAAGCCCATCTTGAAAAGTTGGCTCAATCCTTTATAGAGAAAAATAAACACGCCACGATTGCATACAAACTCACTTATGGAGATAACATATCCAATGTTACTTTTTGCATACACGGAAGTAAAACTTGCTATTACTTGATGGGAGCGCTCAATAAAGAGACCCAAGGAAAAAACGCCGGACCAATTTGTATTCATCAGAGCATCGTTGAAGCGAAGTTGAGAAACCTTTCGGTATTTGATTTTGAAGGAAGCAGTATTCCTGCTATCGAATCTTTTTTTCGCTCATTTGGCGGTGAACTTACACCTTATTATCGACTGCAAAAATGTCCTAGTCTCTTGAAAAGATTTCTCAAATAAGGCCACTTCATGCGTGCAAGATCCTACAGCGCATTACCCAAAATAGACTTCCAATGAGCAATGCAGGATTGTCACATTGGTATAACACTGGAATTATTCTTTTGAACCTTTCTAAAAGACACAAAAAAAGGGAGCCATAATTGCTCCCTTTGTATTGTGTCCAAAATTCAATTTATCCTGTTATCGTATCATAAGTTACTTTGTACTCGGGGTCTTGTGAAAATAACTCCATGCCCAAATCCAACCAAGTTTTAGCAGTAGCTTTATCGCCCGAATCTGCCGTAGAAACTCCTATCAACAACAAAGCTTCCTTCAAAAGTCCCCTTTGCTCCTTTTTGTAATGACCATAATCTTTGTTCTTCAAAAGTTCTACTGCTGCGATCATCGATTCTTCTGACTCCTTTTTTGATTTCATTGCACCCTCTACAATTCCTCTCATAATCAATGCCCCTGCATCTTTTGGATCCATATCCACCAAGTAATCGTACATTGATTTCGCTTTTGTATACTTCTCTGTATCATACATCAAATCAGCCTCTGAAATCGTGGCAACCCGCAACTCAGAAAAGAAGTCTTCATATTCCGCCAAATAAACTCTCTCTTTATCCTTTGCCGAGTACTTTTTCATGTACTTCAAGGAGTTTTTGAAGGAATCGGGATATTTCTCTTTAAATTCATCACGCCTCGACATTTGAAAGTAGCTCATGCTCATAAACAAATATGGCAGAGGCTCTTTCTTTGTCTTTTCATCCAATGTGTATTTTTCCGCTTTGTAGAGACAGCGCTCATACTTTTCGTCTACATACATTAGAAGTAAATCGTTGTAATCGCTTTGAGCAAAAGAACCCAAACTATACAACATCGTGAACAAGCTCGCTATCAGTATTTTTTTCATTGTAAAAATTTTTCTCATCTGGCTCCTAGCCAAAAACGATGCCCAAAAATAGAAGTCTATTTCCGAAATTGCCAATTTTGAAGAAAATAATCGTCGAAAACCCCGTATTCTATAGACAAATGGACCCAACAATTTGTGAATAGATGATGATTTGGGGGTAAACGCTATGTACACCCAGAATCCGCATTGGAAATCTATTACAGCGCTAACCCCCTTTGATATCAAGCACTTTCTCGATTTTTATTCTTGATGTATGAATATACACCATTAAATAAAAATCTTGCGAGAGCACTCGCTATCTGTGGGGTTTAGCACTTCATTGCGAATCCCAATGCGGATTCTGGGTTAAATATTCTACCAATCTATCCTCGAGCAAAAGATAATTTTGATGCCCCATAGTTCCCATTAATACTACAACTTGGGCCAATAACACCTACTCCCCTTTGGCGCTAAGGAAGCAGTTCGAGAGCTTTTCGCTCCAAATACCAGAACCTATTTTGACTACTGACCTTCTGCATTGCTATTGCCTTTTAGGATATAGTGCCACCTAGTATTCCTTTCAGAACGGAAATAAATGCCCCACTTTGGTCAAAACGAGTGACTGAGGGCAGGTTCTCTTCCTTAGATTTGCCACCTTACCAAAAGTTTTATGTGCATACCTGCCTTCAACTGGAAAAATTTTCTTGCCGTTTCGATCACCACCCTGGTCTCTATTACTGCTTTTTCTCAAAGTACCGTGAGAGGCACTGTAAAGGACAATAGCAATGGGGAGCCCGTAATGTTTGTATTGGTCGCTCTGGAAGGCACTGAATACAGTGGCTCGACTGATGAAAATGGATATTACTCTTTGACTAAAGTGCCCGCGGGCAACTATAAGCTCATCATACGCTCAAAGGAACATGCCGATTACAATGAAGAAATTGTACTTGAGAATGATAAAATTATAACCCGAAATGTTCAATTAAGAGAACGATCTGTTGAACTGCAGACCATTGAAATCAAAAGTGATAGAACAGATCAATTGAATCAGGTAAATATTTCCGTAGAATCAATTCGTCCACAAGACATCAAAAAAGTACCTCCTTTCGGTGGTCAACCTGATTTGGTGCAAGCACTTACAGTTATTCCGGGTGTTGTGAGTACAGGTGACCAAGGTGGTCAGATATATATACGCGGAGGTAGTCCGGTTCAAAATAAAGTCCTTTTGGATGGTATGATTGTATACAACGCCTTTCACTCCATTGGATTGTTTTCTGTATTTGATACTGATATTCTCGCCAATGCGGATGTCTATACTGGTGGTTTTGGAGCTCAATATGGTGGGAGAATTTCCTCTATTATGGACATTACTACACGTGATGGCAATAAAAGGAAGTTGGATGGGAAAATCGGTATTAGTCCCTTTGGAAGCAAAGCACTTATTGAAGGTCCCTTAAAAAAACTGGGAGAAAAAGGTGGTGGCATCTCCTTCGTGCTATCAGCCAAGCGTTCGTATTTGGAGGAAACTTCAAAAAAGCTGTATCCATATATTAATGATGGTGATGGCTTGCCTTTCAATTTCACCGACTTATATGGAAAGCTCTCCTTTTCGGGTGCCAATGGATCCAAATTGAACCTATTTGGATTTTCTTTTACCGACGATGTTTCAAATTTTCAAGCACTGGCCAATTTTTCTTGGGCCAACTCAGGTTTTGGAGGAAACTTCGTAGTTCTGCCTACAGGATCTTCTGTACTTATTAGCGGAAACTTTGCAACGAGTAGTTACGAAGTCAGATTACAAGAACCCACAGTACCGGATCGCTACAGTAGCATCAACAGTTTCAACTTTGGATTAGATTTTAAATACAACATCAAAGATGACGTATTGAAATATGGTATTGAAGTAGTTGGTTTCAAAACAGATTTTCAAACCTTCAATCCCCTCGGAGTTCAAGTAGGATCATCAGAAAGCACTTCTGAATTAAATGGCTTCTTTACATACAAAATCAATCGCAAGAGATTCGTTTTAGAACCTGGATTGCGTCTGCAGTTCTATGGTTCGTTGTCTGTATTTTCTCCGGAGCCTCGACTTGGTTTTAAATACAAAGCAACTGAACGTCTTCGTTTCAAATTGGCTACGGGCTATTACACTCAGAACTTGATTGCAACCAACAGCGATCGCGATGTAATCAATCTTTTCTACGGATTTTTGGCCAGCCCTGCCAACTTGCAAGATGATGTGACATTGCCCAACGGAAACACTCGCGCAGTGAATAATCCGCTTCAGGCTGCAATACATTATATAGTAGGTTTCGAGTTTGACCTTACCGAAAAGTGGAATCTGAATGTAGAAGGTTACTATCGTGATTTTAGACAAGTAACTAATATCAACAGAAATAAGATTTTCGCTGATGATGCCGCAAATGCTGATCGTCCTGACATCTTGAGAAAAGACTTTATTATTGAAACCGGATTTGCAATGGGAGTAGATATGGTGATGAAGTACGAAGAAAAAAATACATACTTCTGGTTTGTATATTCTCTAGGTAATGTAGACAGATGGGATGGAAACCGTTGGTATAATCCAGTATTCGACAGAACTCATAACGTGAATATTGTTCTTTCTCAAAAATTTGGCAAGAAGAAAAACTATGAATTCAGTGCCAAGTGGAATATGGGTAGCGGTCTTCCTTTTACTCAAACACAAGGATATTATCAACCTCCCGGTATTTCGGAAGGAATTGCATCAGACTACATCATTGTCAATCCGTCAGAATTAGGAATTCAGTTTGCCCCACTCAATGAAGGAAGATTGCCGTATTACCATCGTATGGACATCAACCTGAGAAGAAGTCAAACATTTAAAAACAAGATGGAATTGGAATTGAATTTGGGTATTACCAATGTTTACAACAGAGAAAATGTGTTTTACATTGACCGTGTAACTGGTCAACGCATAGATCAACTTCCGATACTTCCGGCCTTTGGTGTGGACTTGGCGTTCTAAAAAAGTAGATAGAAATACTTTATCCGGCTCCCAAAAGCTCTCGCGCACTCTGGCGAGTAGCTGTGCTGATGTTTTTGCCGCCAAGCATTTCTGCAAGTTCTTCAACCCTTTCGTCAGACTTTAGATTTCTCACTGAAGTGACCGTTGAATTGCCGCGTACCTCTTTGAGAACTTTAAAATGATTCTGAGCTTTACCTGCTATTTGTGGAAGATGTGTGATACAAATGACTTGCATTTTATCGCTCATTTCTTTTAGCAATAGACCTACCTTGTTTGCCACCTCACCACTGATTCCCTGATCTATTTCATCCAATATTAGAACAGGAAGACTCTTGTATTTGCTTACGAGCGATTTCAACGCCAACATTACTCTACTCATTTCACCACCCGAGGCCACTTGACCAACGGGAAGTAATGATCCACCTTTATTCGCCCTGAAAAGAAATTGAATCTTATTCTTGCCAAACAAAGTGTAGGAATCCGAAGATTCGATCTTGCACTTGAGTTCGGCGTGTAATAATCCTGTTTCTGAAAAATATTTCAGCACATCCGATTCAAGTTTGGTGGCAGCCTTCACTCGACCTTTTGTTAATTTTATTGAATGAGCTTCTACTGATTTTTCGCAAATAGCTAGTCTGCTCTTGAGATTGGTAATACGCTCATCCAAATGATCAATCGTATTCAGTTTGCCCGAGATAGATTCTCTCAGCAATATTAAATCTTGTGATGTCTCAACGCGATGTTTCAACAGCAATTGATTCAACTGATTGAATTGTTCTGTAAGATTCTGAATTCTCTCTTCATCGAATTCAACCCCATCGGCATAAGAACTAAGTTCCTCAGAAAGATCTCGAACTTCCACACACAGACTTTCCAAACGTTTGTGAAAGGAGTCCAATTCGCCATTTACAGAAGCGAATTTGGAAAGATTATTCTTTACCAAAATCAAACTAGATGAAACGCCCGAATCACCATCCAACATTTCTGATGACTTCGCTAAAACCTGTTTTATCCCCTCGGCATTTTGAAGAGTTTCCAGTTCTTGTTCCATTTTATTTGAATCCAATTTTTCGAGAGGCAATCTCGTCAGTTCTTCCAATTGAAATCTCATGTAGTCGGCATCTAAACGCAATTGCCTTTCGCGTTCAATGGTTGATTCCAATTCGTCTCGAAGATCCTTCCACTCCTGAAATGCAGACCGATATTCTGTCAACACTTGCTGATGCGCAGCCACTTGATCGAGCACATCAAATTGAAAACCGGGTCTGCCTAAAAGTTGATTCTCATGTTGGCTATGGATGTCTACAAGATGACTGCTCAATTCCCTGAGCAATTGCAACGAAACAGGAGTGTCGTTGATAAATGCCCTGCTTTTTCCTGAAGCTGTAATCTCTCGTCGCACAGTTGTATAGTCGTCTGCATCGAGATCATTTTCCTGAAAAAAAACCGAAAGACCAGCTTTTCTTACATCAAAAACAGCTTCCACAACACACTTCTTATCTCTTAGATCTAACGTTTTCAAATCCGCACGCTCGCCAAGCAACAAACCGAGGGCACCTATCAAGATACTTTTGCCGGAGCCTGTTTCCCCCGTAATAGCTGTAAGGCCGGATGACCAATCCAATTGAACGTGTTCAATGAGAGCGTAGTTGGATACAGTAATCTGTTGGAGCATTGATTCCAGTTTGATAATAAATCTCGAAAGTGAAACCGATTCTAAACATCGTTAGTTCACTTTCACTAATTCATCATTCCCTCGTATTTATTAATATTTCCGGGATCGATTTGCTTCAGACAATCGTATACGCGTTGCTTTTCTACTACTTCTACCGGCTTGAACAAACTTACTAATTCATCAGCTTTCGCGTAGAAAAATATCTGCATATTGTAACTGGAGGGACGAACTTTATGAATGTTCTTTAGTTCCAAAATAGCTTCTGCAATGGTATTTCGAGCCGCCGGAACATCGCTTCCATATAGTTTATCGAAACCGTGACGATGGTATTGGTAAAGGCAAGTTCTCAAGGGTTTGAAAGTCTGACTCAAAATATTCTCAATAATCCAATATCTGTTTTGCTGGCTCTTCTCATTTCCACGCCAACCTGCTTCGGGAGCATTTTGAGCGTTGTTCACAATAGTTTGACACAAGAGGTAGTAGTCTGTGCCACCTTCGAGCGAGAAAGTGTCATAATCCATTGCCAAAATCAAGTAGGCATAAAACGCAAGCGTGCTAGACAAGTTATCGCGGTGCTGATCATTACTCCATTGAATTAGAGTATTCTCCTGATAAGAAAACTGAAAGTCCCGGTCATTGATTGACAATACAGGAGAATTCTGATCGCTATTATAAACAGGTCTGCTGCTTCCAACCTGAATGGTTCCTTTAAAATCTCGCTGACTAACCTGTTGTTCGATCGTGATTTGAATGGTACAGTCGATGCGTTCATCGGTATTCCAGTTGTCATTTGTCCAACGTCGACCATTCAAAAACTCTTGGATGCTATTCTCCATGGTTTCGAAAATCTCTGGACCGGATATCATTACCTGCGGACGAATAATCGAAACATTGCAATTGAGTTCTTGGGCATTCCATCCAAATGCCAAGAGAATCATGCTAAGTGTTAAAAACAGCTTCTTCATTTTTTCACTAATTTGATCAGTTCGTCAACTATGTCGACAGCCACTTGCGACTTGCTCTTCAACCCAAATACATGGCTTTTATTGCCGGGCCAAATTAAGGTGATTTTGTTGGTTTCGGAAGCAAAGCCAGCACCCTTATCATTGAGCGAATTCAAAACAATCATATCTAGATTTTTTCGATCGAGCTTGGACTTGGCATTTTCAAGCTCATTGTCGGTTTCCAAAGCAAAGCCCACAAGAATTTGATCGTCCTTTTTGCTCTTTCCAAGTGAAGCAGCTATATCTGGTGTCTTTTCTAGTTTGATCAGCAATTCAGCGTTCTCCTTCTTAATCTTTTTGTCGGAGTTCGTGGAAGGCTTAAAATCTGCCACGGCCGCTGCCAAAATTGCCCCATCCATTTTCGCCCATAATTCGGTTGCCGCTTTGTGCATTTGCTCAGCACTTTCCACATCTGTTCGCACCACCAATGGGTGCTGAATTGATGAGTTCACAGGTCCGCAAATAAGCTGCACTCTCGCACCTTTAGAAGCAAGCGCCAAGGCAATCGCAAAGCCCATTTTTCCTGAAGAATAGTTGCCAATAAAACGCACTGGGTCAATCTTTTCATAGGTTGGGCCAGCGGTTACAATAAAATGTTTGCCTTCTAAAGGCAATGCCGGATGAAAAAATCGAATTACTTCATCTAAAATCTCTTCCGGTTCCTCCATCCTACCCTTTCCCATTAGTCCACTGGCAAGAGAACCATGGGTAGGTTCCACAATGATGTGGCCAAATTCCTTGAGCTTTTTCAAGTTTTCGGATGTGCCTGGATGAGCATACATCTCTCTGTCCATGGCCGGAGCGATCATCACTTTACATTCGGCACTCATGTATGTAGCCAATAAAAAATTGTCGGATTGACCCATTACCATTTTCGCTATCGTATTGGCTGTGAGTGGCGCTATAACTATCAAATCTGCCCATTGGGCCATCTCCACGTGACGAGTCCATTCGCCCGTATTCTTATTTTCTGTAAAATCGGAAACAACCGGATTGCCACTTAGGGTTGCAAATGTGAGTGGACTTACAAATTCAATTGCGCCGGGAGTCATCATAACTCTAACCTCAGCGCCCGTTTGGATCAATAATCTGACCAAGTAGGCAGCTTTATATGCGGCAATACTTCCGGTAACTCCGAGCAGAATTTTTTTTCCGGCTAACATTCTGTAAAGTTCTGAAATATGTTTGGCAAATTGATTCTGAAATTGCTTGTGTTTTCCTGTAAACAAAGAAAGATGGCAATGCCATCTTTCCTGTATATCCTATTTAATTCTTATCGAGATTAGTTGCTCTGTGGTTCTTCTGGGTAGCGATAATAGATTTTGTCCTCTATTAATTCCTGAATGGCCACTGCATTTGGCTTTGGCAATCTCTCATAGAATTTTGAGATCTCAATTTGCTCACGATTCTCAAATATCTCCTCCAAGTTGTCCTGATGGGAAGTAAACTCTTCCAGTTTTTGGTTGAGTTCTTCTTTCATTTCTCTGCTTATCTGATTTGCACGCTTAGTCAAAAGAACTACGGTTTCAAATAGATTACCCTCTAATTTCGCATCCAGATCATTTGTGTTTCTGGTGATTGTAGTCTTTGCAGCGTTGCTTGTCTTGAAATTGCTCATTTTATTGTATCTCTCCGGTGGTTAATCTTTCAACCTGCTTCCGGCTTCGCAGGTAATAGCTCTCTCCTTGCCTGAGCCATCTACTCTCAGGGAAAAGGGTCGCAAATGTAAGGTAAGATTCTAATACGGCCCTATATCTTTCTAGTTTCTTGGTTTCTATACTTCGCTCTGCATATTCAAAATCCGACTTGATTATCAGATACATAGCTTCTTCTTTATAGCGACTATCCGGATAATCCTTCAAAAAACCTTTTAAAGCCAGACTTGCAGACTTGAATTTCAGGGTTTTCTCATAGAGCCTCGCGATTTCAAAATTTTTGTTCTCCAATTTCATATCCAAACGCTGCATCATGTTGTTACACGAATCGCGGAGTGCACTGTTGGGATATGAATCGATGAAAAGTTGGAATTCATCCAGCGCGGCCTTGGTATCAGTCTGGTCCAAACTGCTCTCTGGCGAGAGACGGGCACTACAAATGGCAGCCAAGAAAAGGCATTCTTCTGCTCTCGGAGAAGTAGACCAAGTACGGGCAAACTGCTTGAAAAAGTAGTTTGCCAAGTAATAGTCCTTCGTGCAGAAATGCGATTTTGCATAATAGTAAAACACATCTTCGGCGCGTTGAGTACCTCGTGTCAATGATATCAGCTCATCGAGAATTGGCAAAGCTTTGAAGCACTCCCCTGCATCGTAATAGGCCACAGCCATAGAATATTTGTACTCCAAATCGGTACTTTTCAGCACTTTCGAGTATTCGCTACACGATGTAAGGATGAGCGAGAGCAAGAGAGAAAACCAAAGTGTTCTTTTCATTTTTTCGGAGGGCAAAAATAACCAATACCGTATATGTATTTGTAATAGTCCAATACCGTTTCACTTCTTAGGCCAAAAGGAGCTACTCCACAGGCATTTACCACTTCATGCATGCAATATCCTGCAGCGAATTACCCAAAACAGACTTCCTAAGCGCAATGCAGGGTGGACTATTTTATAATCAGAATTGGTATAAACTCCTTCTTTTTTATTATGACGAATGAAATTGAAAAAAGGATACAGCGCTGCACAACGCAAAAAGATGATTTTAATTGCCCGAAATATATTTCTGCCAATTCCAAGAATGTCTAAGCGCTTCACCAAGCGTATAGCTCGATTTCCAACCTAAAATTCTATCTGCCTTTTGTATGTCAGCCCATATTTTTTCAACATCTCCCGATCTTCTGGGGCCTATTCGATAATTGACCTTCTGCCCTGTTGCCTCTTCAAATGCATGAATCACTTCAAGCACACTATTCCCAAAGCCTTGTCCTAAATTAAAAATCTCAAAAGAATCGGAATTGTCCATTTGCCACTGCAAAGAGCGCACATGTGCATTCGCCAGATCGCAGACATGTATGTAGTCTCGAAGGCATGAACCGTCAATAGTATTGTAGTCGCCGCCATGCACGGTGAGTTCTGGGTACAAACCTGCAGCAGTTTGTGCAATAAAAGGTACGAGATTATTGGGTGTACCATAGGGCAACTCACCAATAAAGCCTGAAGGATGAGCACCTATCGGATTAAAATATCTTAAAATAACCGCCTGAAATCCATTTTGAGCAGCCACGTAATCTTTGAGCAATTGCTCACAAACTTGTTTTGTATAACCATAAGGCGAGGTTGCCGGAAGAATGGGAGACTCTTCTGTAACAGGCAATATATCTGGCTGGCCGTATACCGTGCATGAACTAGAAAACACAATTCTTTTCACTCCTTTAGTTTCCATTGCCTTGAGCAAGGAAATCAACGAACCTACATTATTGTGATAATATTTCAGCGGCTCTTGCACCGATTCTCCCACTGCTTTGAAAGCTGCAAAATGGATGACATTCGAAATTTTCTCCTTTTCTATTACTTCTTCCAAATCACCTTGCGAGAGACAATTGACGCGATAAACAGGAATATCTGTGCCCAAAATCTTATTCAAACCATCTAAGACACGATCATCGGCATTGGAGAAATCATCGAGAATCACCGGACGGAATCCAGCTTGTGAGAGTTCCACCACAGTGTGCGATCCTATAAAACCGGCTCCACCGGTTACTAAAACACTTTTCATAGACTAATTCTGCAGGCGCTTTTCTAATAGCCCACGAATATAACGATATACAGCGGTTTCGAAGAGCTGAGTGGCCCATTGCGATCTATCCAACCAAATCCATGAATGCATTGCACTTCATGAAGCCTTCGAATCCTTTCCTTAAATACTGTATTTCAACGAAATATAAATTTATTTCACAAAAATGAAACTTTTAAAAGGTCAATCAGGTATCAATTGAACCTAACTCTAACATAATGCAACTGAATACCCCTATGGTGCGATACGATTTATCGTATCTCAATCAGGTCTTTCAGGGAAACAAGGAAATGATAAATAATATCATTTCACTTTTTCTCCAACAAGTACCCGAATACGTAAAAGAAATGGAAGAATGTGTCAGGAAAAATGAACTCCTGTCGCTACATCCATTGGCCCATAAAGCCAAAAGCTCTATATCTATGCTTGGGATCAGAGATCTGGAAACAGATATTCTACAGATCGAACAAGACAGTAAACACCTACGAAATTTAGAAAACCTTCCTATACTGGTGTCGCGTGTGAAAGAAAACTGCGACTGTGTGCTTCATCAGTTAGAGGAAGTTTTGCAGCGACCGGTTTAAGCCCGTCGCATTACATTGATATAGGGTGGAGGGCCGCCTCTTCGAAGAGCAATGCTCTGAGGGGGGCGGTTTTTCTATTTTTGCAATCTGATGTTACTCTCCGCCAACGATATCGAATCTCTCAACGCTAGAGGTATTTCCCATGAAAAAATTCAAGGCCAATTCAATCTTTTTATGCATGGCAATGCTCTGCTCAAGCTTGAAAGGCCATGCACAAGCGGTGATGGAATCATATCGTTGAATGCTGCGGAGAGTCATAAATACCTCGAAATTTTTGAAGAATTTGCAAGGACCGAGAGCATTGTGAAATTTGTGCCAGCTAGCGGAGCTGCCAGCAGAATGTTCAGACATTTACATCACTACAGCCCCGATAACCTAAATCATGACGCCGAAGAATTTATTCTTCACTTCAAATCTTTCCCATTCGTTCACTCTCTCGAAAAGAAACTTGCGGAAAAAAATATTTCACTTCAGCAATTGATCAATGACAATGACTGGCAGGTGATTTTTAATGCCATTTTAAACGAGAATGGTTTGGGTTATTCAGATTTCCCAAAGGGTCTTGTGATTTTCCATAAATACGGTAGGCAAGAAACCACTGCTTTTGAAGAGCAGCTTTCCGAAAGTCTACTATACTCTCGCGAAGGACAAGGAAAATGTCGTGTGCATTTCACTATTTCAAATTCACACGAGAATTTGATCAGAAAAGCAGTTGAGGAAATAGTAAGTCGATATCCTTTCGATCCCTTCGAAATTTCGTTCAGCCATCAATGTTCTTCTACTGATCTGCCTGCACTGACAAAAGAAAATCAACTTGCAAGGTATCAAAACGGCGAAATTATTTTCAGACCAGCGGGACATGGAGCTTTACTCGAAAATCTTGGAAATCTAGATGCCTCAGTAGTATTTATTAAGAACATAGACAATATCACGACTCGCGATCAAGTGAAGGACACCATTTTTTATAAGAAAGCACTCGGAGGCCTGCTCCTTCATACAAGAAATAGAGTTTTCAGATTACTTGATGCGCTTGATTCGCAGCAAGCAGGCGCTTTGGATGAGGCTCTTGAATTTGTGCAACAAAGTTTTCAACCCGGATTACCTATTGGCATGAACAGAGAGCAACTAACTCAATACGCGCGTGCTCGACTCGATCGTCCTCTTAGAGTTTGTGGAATGGTGCGCAACGAAGGCGAACCCGGCGGCGGACCATTTTGGGTGAAAATGCCCGACGGCCAAATTTCAAAACAAATTGTAGAAAAAAATCAGGTCGCAATTCACGATTGGCTGCAAGCGAAAATTGTTAGCAATTCCACCCACTTTAATCCAGTGGATATTGTCTGCTCAATGCGCAATCGCAATGGAGTAAATTATTCGCTCCACGACTTTGTCGACACCTCTACCGGGATCATTTCAGAAAAATTTGATCATGGAAAAGTTATCCGAGCGCTCGAACTTCCGGGCTTGTGGAACGGAAGTATGGCTATGTGGAATACAATTTTTGTGGAAGTTCCTGTTTCAACTTTCAACCCCGTGAAAACTGTAAATGATCTATTGAGGTCCGGGCATCAATCGGGAAACTAGTTTCAGGTTCAAGCGTGATTTTCCATTCGGATTTGATGCTGACAAAACCAAGTTTCTGTCTCCATGTTATTGCTAGCAACCAATATAATTCGACCCGCCTTTCTGCTTTCAATTTGTTGTTTATACCAAGTGATTCCATTTTCATCCAAATGTGAACAAGGCTCATCGAGAAGCACCATGCGGGAATCGGTATACAATGCCAAACCAAGTTTTACCCGTTGTTTCATGCCGCTAGAATATTGGCTTAGCGGTTTATCGATATGCGTTTCAAGAGAAGTGAGATGTGCGAATTGTTCTGCGTTCATTTGATCCAACAAGTTCCTGAACTTACAATGAAAATCAATACTCTCTCGCAATGTCAAGTCTTCGTAGAGTCCAACATATGGAGCAGTAATTGAAATTTGAAGGGGAAATTTTTCATCATCCAAACGACCATTATTTGTGAAAAGTGAAACACGACCGGTCGTATGCGATGAACTACCTAAAACACATTGAATGAAGGTAGACTTTCCCGATCCGTTGCCACCCAGAACTGCAAGAAAATCTCCGGATTTTAGTTCGAGAGAAATATTCCTGAAAATCCAGTTTCTGTTGAATTTTTTGCCCAAACTTTCGATGAGCAATCGCGAGCCGGTCATTTGATCAGCCTTGTGGACCTCTGATGATTCCTTTGTCACTTTCTCTGATGAAATTCAAAATGATTTCTTTCTCCGGAGTATTGGGTAGCTCCATTTCGGCTGCGTGTATCGCTCTTGACATATTAGCGTTGTGCACATATATCATTCTATAAACATCCTCGATATGAGAAATTACTTCATTGGCAAATCCCCTTCTGCGCAGTCCAACTGTATTGACACCTGCAAAACTGAGTGGTTCGCGCGCAGCTTTCACGTATGGAGGAACATTCTTCCGAACAAGGGACCCACCGGCCACAAATGAATGCTGACCAACTCTTATAAATTGTTGCATCGCTACTACTCCTTCTACCACCACCCAATCTTCGATAACCACGTGGCCGGCAATATTGGCTGAATTAGCCAAAATGCAGTTGTTGCCTATTATGGCGTCATGAGCAACGTGAACGTATGCCATCAGTAGACAATTGTTTCCAATTTTTGTAGTGAAACGATCTCGTGTACCTCTGTTGAGCGTGCAGCATTCCCTTATGGTCGTATTGTCGCCTATTTCTACTGTTGTTTCCTCACCATCAAATTTCAAATCTTGAGGAATCGCTGAAATCACTGCTCCCGGAAATATCCTGCAATTTTCCCCGATACGCGCACCATTCATAATGGTCACATTCGGACCTATCCATGTTCCTTTGCCAATCTCAACATTTCCCTCAATACTCGTAAAAGGACCGATCTCAACATTTTCGTCTATGCGAGCATTCGGATCGATATGCGTTAGAGTGCTCATGCGTTCTCAGGTATAGATGAAGCGGAAACCTTTGGAACGCGGTCGCGAACAACCTGAGCCAACATCGAGGCTTCGCACACCGACTGACCATTTACATATGTAATGCCGCTCATGTGCACCAAACCCCTTCGAATGGGTGTCTCGAGTTTTAGCTTAAATATCAATGTATCTCCAGGAATTACTTTTTGCTTAAATTTTACATTGTCAATTTTCATGAAGTAAGTCGAGTAGTTCTCCGGATCAGGAACCTGACTCAAAGCAAAAATTCCCCCTACCTGTGCCATCGCTTCAACTTGCATAACGCCCGGCATTACCGGATTTCCGGGGAAATGCCCTTGAAAAAATGGCTCATTCATGGTCACATTTTTCAAACCGACAACTCCCATTTCGTCCATTTCCAAAATCTTGTCTATCAGCAAAAATGGATAACGATGTGGAAGCATCCTTGATATATCATTGATATCATACAAAGGTTTCTTGCTCAAATCGAACGTGACTGTTTTTGAATCTTTGTCCTTCTTAGCCAGCTTCTTCAAAATTCTCGCGAATTCTACGTTGCCAGCATGGCCCGGACGTGCAGCCAGAATATGGCCTCGAATAAACTTTCCAACCAAAGCCAAATCACCCACAATATCTAGTAGCTTGTGCCTAGCCGGTTCATTTTCGTATTGGAGTTTTACTGTATTGAGTACACCAATTCCCTCTACTTTCACTTCGAGCTCTTCTTTGCCAAGCAATTTTAATATGTTTTTTATTTCTTCATCTGAATATGCTCTTTCTACCAGGACAATTGCATTCTCGAGACTTCCACCTTTGATCAATCCGTTCTTGGCAAGCAGTTCGAGCTCTCTCAAAAAAACGAATGTTCTACATCCTGATATTTCAGACGAATAATCATTCAGGCTGTACATCGAAGCATGTTGGGTTCCAAGCACCGGCGAATGATAATCGACCATTACCGTAAGGCGAAACTCACCACCCAAGGTTGGCACGGCGAGCATTTCTACATTTTTATTTGAGTCTTCAAAGGTGATATTGTCTTTTAAAACGAGGTATTGTCGCTCAGCTTTTTGTTCTGCATAACCCACTTCCTCGATAGCATTCACGAATAATCGAGCACTACCATCGAGAATAGGGATCTCCGGACCATCTATTTGGATGAGCGCATTATCTACACGACAACCGTAGAGTGCCGACAGTACGTGTTCTGTAGTATAAACACGGACTCCGTTTTGCTCGAGCGTAGTGCCTCTTTGAGTACTCACAACTAAATCGCAGTCGGCGTTTACTACTGGATGGCCATCTATGTCGACACGCTGAAATTTATACCCATGATCTTCCGGAGCAGGTTGAATGGTGAGATTTACAACAGCTCCGGTATGCAAACCCACTCCCGTAAATGATACAGGACGTTGAATTGTTCTCTGATTCGAACTCATGGGGGCTAAAATATAACCTAGTAGACTTTTAGCCCTCATTTTCAATGGAAATTCATAGAGAATTGAGGGAATTGTTGGTTTTGGCCCGACCAAACATCCGTATTCCATTAACAAAATCAACTTAAGGAGGCCTCCAAAAACCTGTTTTATGATTCGTGGACACAAAACCCGAACAATGGATCTGCTTAGTGCACAAGCAATCCTGGTATTTAAGCGGAAGAAATTGAATGTCGCTGGATGTATTATATTTAACCTTATGGGTCTCTGTAACAGTCCAATACCGTTTCACTCCATTGGCCTAGAACATCCACTCTAAAGGCATCTACCACTGTAACCGCCTAAAATATTTTGGACGATTTATGAAGTAACATTGGCATAAAATAGTTTGTACTATTTTTATGTGAAGCATTAGTATAATTTGGTCGAAATGTGAAAGATCTATTTAGCGGTTTCTTCATAAGGGATGAAAGCGACCTGAGAACGCTGACGCACCCTCTGAAATCTGAAGAAACGTCGCACTTACCGCCTCCATGGCCTCCTTTCTAGATTCTACATATATTCTTCTATATCAATACATTATGATTTATTTCTAAACTCAATGCGGGCTATAACTCTTTTCGAAAATTGAATTCGGCACAGCCCTTGCTAAAGACCTTCCGGAATTCCGATAAACGGATTCGAAAATCAAAATAATCAAACATGAAAAAACAAATTATTTTCTCATTGATGGCACTTGGTCTAATGACTAGCGCCTCTTATGCTCAAGTAACTAAAGGAGCTGTCCTCATTGGTGGGGGCTTAAATTTCTCTTCAACAACTTCCAGCTATGAATTTGATGGTAAGGAAGTGGAAAATGTGGAAACTAAGTATACCGATCTCGGTTTGACTCCGAAAGTCGGTTACTTACTCACCGATAATATTGCAGTTGGTGTAATGGTAGATTTTAGCAATAGCAAGATTACCAGCACCTTTGAAAATTCGGAAATTGAATCAACTGCCAATGGCATTGCAGCCGGACCATTTGTCCGCTACTATACTGCTCTTGGTATTTTTGGTGAAGCTGGAGTTGGCTTAGGATCTATGACCACCAATGGTGGAGGGGAAGATGAAAAGGATTTGAAATCATCACTTTTTGGTTGGAATGTAGGACTTGGTTACGCTGCCTTTTTGAATGACCATATATCAGTTGAACCAATGATTGGCTATGGCTCCAACAGTTGGACCACTGATGTGGATGGCAAAGATTCTGTGGAGAAAAACGCCGGCATCAATTTCGGTGTTAGCTTGGGTATATACCTCCAATAAAAAAATCTTCAAAAAAAAACGGCTTCAGTTGAGGCCGTTTCATTTTCAATTTAATTTGGAAGAAAAAAAAGTATTTTTACATGCATGTCAATAAACTAGTTAAGAGCCTTTTATGAACCTTTCTTAACAATTCACTGTAAAAGGAAACTTTTTTTTGCATACCTAATGAAAAGGATTTATGCGAATTTTGAACTCGGAAATTTTAATTATACCAAACGATTATGAAAAAACAACTCTTTATTATTGCGGCAGCACTTTTAAGTACTATTGGATCTTTTGCTCAAAGCGGACGCCCTTCTTTAGGACTTGAACTTGCGTTGCCAATGGGAGATTTCGGAGATGCTTATGGAATTGGTTATGGGCTTTCAGCCGGATATGAGCACCCTGTAGGCGACAAACTAGGGATTACTGCTAATGTGGGGTATATTCTCTTATCTCCAGATGAAGCTATTAAAGATTTTATCGAATCCTCTTCAATGATACCTATCCAAGTGGGAGCCAAGTACTACTTCTCAGAACAACAAAGCGGCCCTTATGGCCATGTTCAGTTGGGTGTACATACCTCATCGGTAAAGACAGCTGAGTTCGAATTGCTTGGTGTAACTATTCCTAGCGAAACCGAATCTTCTACAAACTTGAGCTTTGCCTTTGGTGCTGGTTTTGTTTTGAATGAGAAAATAGATTTGGGTATTCGATACAACATAATTACACCAGATTCGGATATTGAAGAAGCTAAATCAAGCGCTTATCTCGGACTTCGGGTTGCTTACATGTTTGGAGGCAACTAATACCAATTCTGCTTATAAAATACTCCAAACTATTTTATGAGCATGAAGTGGTAAATGCCGTCGGAGCAACTGTTATTGACCAATGTACTGAAACGGTATTAGGCTATTACAGATGCATAAACGGTATAAATATAAAACTACTTCAAAAATTAAAAATGGCTCCAATTGGAGCCATTTTTTGCATTCCTTTTTTTGTGATAATTATTTTAAATTCTTCCTGATCAAATTCAAAGCTCCTCCGGCTTTGAACCATTCAATTTGTTGAGCATTGTAGGTATGATTTACCGCAATAGAATCTTTGCTTCCATCTGCGTGAACTAATTCTAGTGTCATTGATTTTCCAGAAGCAAATGAGGTAAGATCAGTGAAATTGATCAGATCATCTTCTAGGATTTTATCATAGTCGGCATCATTGGAAAATGTAAGAGCCAGCATCCCTTGCTTTTTGAGGTTTGTTTCGTGAATTCGTGCAAACGATTTCACCAATATAGCCCTTACTCCCAAGTGGCGAGGTTGCATGGCCGCGTGTTCTCTTGAAGATCCCTCGCCATAATTCTGATCGCCCACTACAATAGTTGGAACTCCTGCAGCTTTATATGCCCTCTGAACTTTTGGAACTTCATCATAAGTTCCTGTCAGTTGATTTTTTACTTTATTCTGCTCACCATTAAAAAAATTGGTGGCACCAATGAGTGTGTTGTTTGCAATGTTATCCAAATGACCTCTGAAGCGAAGCCAAGGACCTGCCATTGAGATGTGATCGGTGGTGCACTTACCTTTGGCCTTGATCAACACCCTCGCATTCTCGATATTCTTTCCATCCCATTCGTCAAATGGAGCAAGCAACTGCAATCGTTCGCTATCGGGTGCAACACTTACTTGAACCATACTGCCATCTTCAGCGGGCGCTTGGAAACCAGGGTCTTCTACATCAAATCCCTTCGTTGGTAATTCATCGCCACCTGGTGCATCCAATTTTACTTCTTCTCCTTGGTCGTTGATAAGAGTATCTGTAATTGGGTTAAACGTTAGGTCTCCCGCAATGGCCAATGCTGTAGTTAGTTCAGGTGAAGCAACAAATGCAAGTGTATTCGGATTACCGTCATTGCGACTCTGAAAGTTTCTGTTGAACGAATGGACTATTGTATTCCTTTCTTTCTTTTCCGCTCCTACCCTAGCCCACATCCCGATGCAAGGTCCGCAAGCATTGGCATAAACTGTAGCACCCATTTTTTCGAAAGTGTCTATGAAGCCGTCTCTTTCGATTGTAAACCTCACCAATTCGCTACCTGGAGTGATACTAAACTCTGACTTGGGTTTTAATCCTTTTGCAACTGCCTGACGAGCCAATGAAGCTGCCCTAGCTATGTCTTCGTATGAGGAATTTGTGCAAGAACCGATCAAACCTACTTCAATTTTTGTTGGCCAGTTATTCTTAGCAGCTTCTTCTTTCATTTTTGAAATAGGAGTTGCTAAATCGGGAGTAAAAGGTCCATTTAGATGAGGCTCCAGCGTGTTGAGGTCAATCTCAATTACCTCATCAAAATATTTTTCCGGATTGGCATACACTTCAGGATCGCCTGTGAGATGCGGACGAATTGCATTGGCCAAGTCAGCGACCTCGAATCTTCCAGTCGAACGCAAATATCTTTCCATCGAATCATCGTATCCAAAAGTTGAAGTAGTGGCTCCAATTTCAGCTCCCATATTGCAAATGGTACCTTTCCCTGTACAAGAAAGTGAAATAGCCCCATCTCCAAAATATTCGACTATGGCTCCAGTTCCCCCTTTTACAGTTAAAATTCCGGCCACTTTCAGTATTACATCTTTCGCTGATGTCCATCCATTGAGCTTTCCCGTAAGTTTAATTCCTATTAGCTTCGGCCATTTCAATTCCCACGCCATTCCGGCCATTACATCCATTGCGTCGGCACCACCCACTCCAACAGCAATCATTCCTAATCCACCGGCATTCACCGTATGTGAATCAGTTCCGATCATCATTCCTCCAGGAAATGCATAGTTTTCGAGTACAACTTGGTGAATGATTCCCGCGCCGGGATTCCAAAAACCAATGCCGTACTTATTTGATATGGAAGAAAGAAAATTAAAAACCTCGTTGTTTTTATTTATCGCTTCCTGCAAATCTTGACTCGAACCCACTCGAGCTTGTATCAAGTGATCGCAATGCACCGTAGAAGGCACAGCTACTTTCGACCGCCCTGCCTGCATAAATTGGAGCAACGCCATCTGAGCTGTGGCATCTTGCATGGCCACTCTGTCTGGTGCAAAGTCGACATAACTTTTTCCTCGTCCGTATTCTTCAATTGCATTTCCTTGCCATAAGTGGGCATAAAGTATCTTTTCTGAAAGTGTGAGGGCTTTTCCAGTTGCTTTTCTAGCGGCATCAATTCTTTCAGGAAAGCGGCTGTATACCGCTTTTATAATTTCAAGGTCAAAAACTTTACTCATTACTGATTATTAATGATTTAATTAAAAATAACAGACTTTTTGGCGTGGCAAAAATACGGCTGAAATGGCTTGTTTTCAAGCCTTATGCGGAGTATTTGTGCTCTTGTTAACAACGATTGGGTAGGTATTGTTGACTCCCTAGCGAAAAATCCGCTGAACGTTCAAAATGACCAATTGAACCCAGATTTTGCAAATGGAATCTATTATATCGCTGAAATGCTCCAATGACAATTGTATCTGCAATATTTGGATCAAACCGCTTATGCATGTGCATGTAGGCCAATGCCTTTGTATTACATTGGCCTATAACATCTACTTAAGGAATTTACCACTGTATGCAATTTCCTGCAGCGCAATGCCCAAAACCGACTTCAAATGCGCAATGAAGGATGGACTGTTTTATAAGTAGATTTGGTATAATCACCAAGCTCCATAGAAGCGACATCCTACTTTCATTTTCTTTTTGTATGAATTTCTACTAAAAGCTCCGTAGGTGCAACATCTTCCAATGCATTGGATGACGAGGCGCCCGCTTCGCAAGCCAGCTTTTGGGAGTGAGGGAGAGATATAGTAAGATGTCGCTCCTACGGAGCTTGGATTCAGAATAATCATCACAAAAGAAAGCACCTTTCTTTGGTTGGAGTTAGAAAAGGTAATAGACCCGCACTTGGTGTTTTTTATTTCCCGATTTGGGATTGGTGTAATCACCAAGCTCCAATGGAGCGACATCCTACTTTCATTTTCTTTTTGTATGAATTTCTACTAGAAGCTCCGTAGGTGCAACATCTTCCAATGCATTGGATGACGAGGCGCCCGCTTCGCAAGCCAGCTTTTGGGAGTGAGGGAGAGATATAGTAAGATGTCGCTCCTACAGAGCTTGGATTCAGAAATAAATACCACAAAAGCAAGCACCTTTATTTGGTTGGAGTTAGAAAAATTAATACCAAAGTTACTTAATAAATGGCCCCTACTGGAGCGCACCGCCCAAAACTGACTTCCAATGCGCAATGAAAGATGGACTCTTTTATAAGCAGAATTGGTTTTAAACCCCATGGTCTTCGGTCTTCACAAAATAATTTTCCGGGCTTTCGATAGTACTACTTTTGTTTCAGAAAAAGAACTTATGCCGTTTATCAGCCCTGCTTCTAGGGAGAATATCGCAATTGCCTTTAGGGCCATTCGAAGTCAGATGCTTCGAACGGTACTTACTGTGAGCATTATAGCCATTGGAATTACTGCCTTAGTAGCTATGATAACGGCTACGGCTGCCATAGAAAATAAGTTGAATGATGAGTTCAGCAGGCTTGGGAGCAATACCTTTTCGATATTCAGCGCAAATAACAGAAATAGAGGCGGTAGACATGGTCAAGCCGAAAAAAGCTATGAAGTTCTGAAATACGAGGAAGCTAGGGAATTTTGTCGAGAATTTCATGTAGATGGACTAGTGAGCATGACTGCTAACGCATCCTTTTCCTCCACTGTAAAGTTTGGAAATGAAAAAACAAATCCCAACATCACCATATTGGGTTGTGACATTCCTTACCTCGAGCTTTCTGGATTTATGTTGAGTAATGGACGAAATTTTTCTGTTAACGAAATCGAGAGTGGTTCTAATGTCGTCATACTAGGTGCAGACATCATTGAGAGCATTTTTTCCGACAACACCGACCCTGTGCAAAAAGAGGTTTCCATTGGCGGCAGGAAATATCTTGTGATAGGAGTGCTCAAAGCGAAAGGAAACACTTTTGGATTTGCCGGTGACAATCAATGTCTAATTCCTGTGAGCAATGTTCGAAAAGTGTATGCTACGGGGGATACTGAATACTCCATCAATGTAATGGTGAAAAATGCAGACGGTCTGAATAAAGCAGTGAGCGAAGCAAAAGGATTATTGCGCGTGATCAGGCAAGATCCCGTCGGGGATGAAGAATCTTTCGAAGTAGTGATGAGCGATAGTTTAGCTGAAGAACTCATTGGTCTTACAGAGAACATCACTCTTGGTGCTTCATTCATCGGAATCATTACTCTGCTGAGCGCCGGGATTGGTCTCATGAATATCATGCTTGTTTCGGTAACTGAAAGAACTCGAGAAATAGGTGTTCGAAAATCTATCGGTGCCAGCGCAAGTACCATTCGTAAACAATTTCTGATTGAAGCAATCGTGATAGGTCAGATAGGAGGTTTGATCGGTATTGTGCTCGGTATACTTGTTGGAAACGTGGTTTCAATTGCTGTAAAAACAAGCTTTACTGTTCCTTGGATGTGGCTTTGGTTAGGAGTTTTCATCTGTTTCACTATTTCTATTGTTAGTGGATACTATCCGGCAAGCAAAGCCGCAAAACTTGATCCCATAGAAGCACTTCGCTATGAATAGACAATTGGATTGAACCACTCGTTGGAACCTCTAAAAACTGACGGACTACTTCAACAGAAAGACTTCTCCGGCTAAGTAGACATCGAGTTTCACATCCCTCAAACCAAGGTGATGAAGATTTTGACGAAAGTCTTTAATGGGTTGAAATGATAAAACTTGACTAGCTCCAACAACCAAGGCTTTGTCACCTTGAACAAATATGGCGGTCGATTCATCTATTCCAACCCCCATGTATCCGGGGTAATCGCAGAGTGCTGAAATTAAGCGGTTGTATCGGCTTCGGATCACAAAATGCTGATCAATAATTGTACTATCCAAAAAGCCCACACCGGTATTGTAAATTCCGTTGGATTTCCAAATCTTATCATAAGTACTGCTATACTCTTCTGAGAAATTTTGATCACCTGTAATCATTATTCTGCTCATAATGGCAGCACCGGCGCTTGTTCCAGCTATCATGGCTCCCTTTTCATGTGCTTTGCGTACAGCGTCTTCGATAGGCGATTTGCCTATAATACTCATGATTTTCATTTGGTCGCCTCCGCCAAAAAAAATCATTCGGGCATTGGCTATAGAGTCAAGACGACCTTTATTGATGTAGTCATCTTCGGTCAAATTGAAATTGAAACAAGGTTTCTCGCTTACCACCTTCCACTCGCTTATAAAAGACAGATACGAAGAGTCAGGCACACCGCTGGCAATTGGAATCATGATGGCATATTCGTTTTCCTTAAATCCTGCCAAATCGATCATCCGGCTCGTGAGACTATCACAGCGCTCGCCTCCACCAATGATAAAAAGTTTGCCTTTTGTAAGGTCGGGGGCAAATACAAGAGGCTCTTTCTCTACAACTTGTATCGATTCTTTTGAAGGACTTTCGCAAGATCCAAGCAATAGTAACAAGAATATTAAACCAAACATTTTGGTGGACCTTATAAGATTGATCCAATTGATGCGCTGGAGCGCTATAAACTTGGTAGTCGAATGAGTAGAAATGTCCGTGGTGCATCGCGATGCAGAACTCCTTTCAAATACTTCCATTGAGCAATGAGGGATTAATTTCGTGCAATATAGTAGAAGCTCGAGCGAACCTCTTCTGGGAACCTCAAAAATTTGACTTCTAGAAACAAAAAACAAGATTTTAGCGGATCCCTTAATCAATCGTTAAGCAAGGCCCAAGACTTCGAGTATAGAATTTAGGGCTCTATATTTGCATCCATTATGACAAATAAAATGAAATACATGAGTTTTTTTGGCATCATCATGGCTGCCGGACTTGGCCTATCAGCATGCAATGGCGGCGATACTAAGTCGAACGGCAAAAACAGCACAGTATCTGCTGCAGACACGGCAAAAGTTCGCATTTTGGCGTTTACCAATGGCGTGAATGAACAAAACAAAGGTGCTTCAAGTGGCACAATCGAAGTCAAGGGCACCTTGCAAGGTTCAAACTTCCCGAAGCTTTACCTTTATGAAACGGAGGGAAAAACAACTATAAAAATTGATAGTACCACTGTTACCGGGGGTAGTTTCAGTTTTGGATCAAACAAATACGACGCGGGTGTATACATGCTCGGCCCCAACGAGCAAAACCTAGCTGCCGTTATCCTAAATCCAAAAGAAAGTGTTGTGGAGCTAACTTTTCGCGGTGGAAAATTGGACGGTTCTATGGCAGCCGTGAATTCTAAAGAAAATGAAGGTTGGATAAAATATCAACCGATGGAACTTTCACTCAACAAACAGATCAAGGACAACTATGTAGCCGGAGGCAAAAACAAAGCTATGAAGGCTAAGTATGATGCCGCAGCCCAAGCTAAGGAAGAGGAATTAGCGAAATTTCAGGGAGAAATAATCACGCAATATCCTGAAACCTTCTTGGCTAAAATGCTTACTTGGAAGCAAGAGCCTAATAGATCGGAAGTTGGAAAATATTGGGAAAACTGCGATTTCTCCGACGAAGGAATTATCCACACAATGGTTTTACCGGACCGTATTCAAAATTTCATGAGATGGTTTAGCGGAGGAAAAGACGACGGATTTTACAATTGTATTGATATGGTTGTTGCAAAGGCAAAAGCCAATGAACGTGTTCTTGAATTCTCCTTGTACAATATGTTAGAAGGTTTTTATACCAGCAACATGGAAAACATAAGCATGTACATAACAGATAATTATATTTTTGGAGACGCTTGTGGAGATGTTGAGCTCAGCAATGTTCTTAAAAGCCGTGCCGAGGGAATCGTAAACTTGCGTATTGGAAATGTTCCGCCGAACATAAACTTAAGGACATTAGATGGCGGCACTTTTGACCTCTATTCTACAGCTACAAAGAATAAATATACCCTCGTATTCTTCTGGAGCAGTTGGTGCGAGCACTGTCAAGCAGAAGCTCCCGAATATGAAGCACTCTATAAAAACTTTAAATCTAAAGGCTTCGATATGGTGGGAGTATCAGTAGACAACCAACGCACGGCATGGGAACAAGCAGTAACTCAGCGCGGATTTACATTCCCCCAAGTATGTGGATTCAAGCAATGGGAATCGCCTGTGGCCAAGGATTATAAAGTGACGAAGACCCCTACTTTATTCCTACTTGACAAAGACAAAAAAATAGTATTCAAACCAAAATCAGCTAAAGAAGTACAAAACTGGTTGGCTGCGAATTTGAAGTAAGACCTCATCTCACAAAGGAATAATGGCAACTTCTGATATCAAGAAATTGCACTTTATACCAATCCTGCTTATAAAATAGTCCTTCCTGCATTGCGCATTGGAAGCCTGTTTTGGGTAATGCGTTGCAGGATCTTGCATACATTCAGTAGAAAATACCGTTGGAGTAGCTGTTATACCAATGCTGCTTATAAAATAGCCCAAACTATTTTATAAGCATGCAGTCGTAAATGCCGGTAGAGTAGCTGTTATAGGCCAATGGAGTGAAACAGAATTGGACTATTACAGATACCTCTACGGTATTATAGGCCAATGGAGTGAAACGGTATTATCTTGTGACTTAGCAATGAAGCCTGAAGTAATTCGGGGCTTTTTTAGTGACAATTTTCAAATGTGCATATTTGTGGTGACATAAACCCATGAACACCTCCAACGGCATATTCATTCATGGCCACCGCGGCTCACGTGGTTGGCGAACCGAAAATTGTATCGAGGGCTTTTGCTTTGCCATTGAGCATGGTGCCCATTTCATAGAAATGGATGTAGTGCTCACCCACGATGAAGAAATTTTGGTTTCACACGAACCTTGGATGAATAGCCAGATTTGTACCCATCCCGATGGCACTTTAATTCCAGAAGAAGAAGAACGCCAACTGAATATTTTTCAAATGAGTTTGCGTCAAGCGCAGTCCTATCATCTAGGTGAAATAAAACAAGAACGCTTTCCAAACCAAAAGAAGGGGATCACATTCAAACCTTCATTTGCCGAGGTTATTCGGGAGGTGCAGAGAGTTGCATTGCATTTTCCACACTTTGTGGGATTCAATGTTGAAATAAAATCCCGACAAGAATGGGATAACGTATATCACCCCGAACCTTTAGAATATGCTCGTTTGATTCTTCGCAGGCTGCATGAATTGAAACATCCTTTTGAGTGCATTCTACAAACATTTGACTATCGCTTGTTAGAGGCTTTGCATAGACTGAAGTGCCCTCATCCTCTTGTTGCGCTTGCCGAAACAGAGGAAGAATGCGCGTTCGTGCTCGACATGATTTCTTTTCCTCCATGGGGTATCGGTCCTCACTTTAGCATGATTGATCCTCACATTGTAAATGAATGCGAATCGAGAAAATTGGAGTTGCTCGTGTGGACTGTTAACGAAGAGGAAGATATAAACCGTTTGATTGATCTTGGAGTGAGACATATCATTTCTGATTTCCCCGATAAAGTGGCAGAAAATATCAGTCGACGATCAAATTCTCGCTAAAGCCTACTAAGTATAAGTTTTTTTGAGCCCGAGTAAAGGCCGTGTAAAACCATCTGTTCAATTCAACCCCGGCCATTTCATCTGTTACATAACCTTGGTCCACAAATACCGAATGCCATTGTCCTCCCTGCGCTTTATGACAAGTAATTGCATAAGCAAACTTCACATGCAGAGCATTGTAGTACGGGTCTTCGCGTATGGCTTTTCTCATTTTTAATGGAGGAAGATCTGCGTAATCCATAGCGATCATCCTATATAATTCGCGGCTTTTATCCCTGCTTAATCCGGGGGTATCAGCCCAAATGGTATCGCAAAGCAGAATTGTTTCGAAAGGCTCTATGTCGGGAAAATCGATCATAGAAACTGTGGCTTTACAAAATCTGAAACCTTCACGATCTATGAAATTACCCATTCGCTCGATGCGGATGATATCACCATTAGCAATAAAAGAGCCGCTAAAACCGGGCTTGAGTGGCAACCAGAAATAGTTGTTCTTCAAAACCATCATTCGATCTCCACTATTTATTTCCTCTTCATTCCATAATATCCTTGAGCGCATCTGTTGATTAAAAAGATTCGCTCTTTTATTGGATCTTGTAATGATGATCATTCCATCTATTCCCTCTGCCGCTTTCACTTCTTCCAGCGACCATTGTAAATCTGATCGAATGAGATGTACGTCTGGAAATGCCTCCGTTCTTATTTTTGGTAGTTCATTTTTTCCGCTTGCAATTAATTGTCTCAATTCGGTTGCATTTACGAGTATTCCGGAGTCCTTCGCTTGCCTGATTACTTCCGTAAGTTCTACCTCTGCAATATTTAGATCAAAATGATCGCGTAGATATGGCAAATCCAGTGCAGGACTGTGATCTGCTCCCACTGGAGGCAATTGGGCAGTATCGCCAACTAAAACTAAACGACAATTGTTTCCTGCAAAAACATGTGCAATGAGATCATCCAACAAATTGGTACTACCCAAGTCATCAGGCATTCGGCCCCCCATATCGGAACCAATCATAGAGGCTTCATCCACAATATAAACAGTGTCTTTCCTCTCGTTGTCGCGAAGTTCGAAATATGAATTTCCGTTTTTATCGGATTTTTGATTGTATATCTCCCTGTGAATTGTGGAAGCAGAAATACCCGAGTAGTTGGACATCACCTTGGCAGCACGACCGGTAGGCGCCAGCAAAACCGATTCAATTCCGAGTTCGTTCAGCGTATTTACTTTGGCGCTGATGCAGGTGGTTTTGCCCGTTCCTGCATATCCCCGGATTAAGAGGGCACATCTAGATTTAGTACTGATCAGAAATCTCGAGAAAACATAAAACAAGCGATCCTGACCAACTGTAGGAGCAAAAATAATGTTCGCTTTCAGTTTTTGTATTATGGTATCGGTCACTTCATTCGCCATCATAGAGACATCAAATTTCGACGATCAAGCTGTGTTGAGGTGAATAAGTTGAAAAATAGCAATTAATCCCAGAATCCGCATTGGGATTCGCTATGAAGTACTAATACCGTTTCGTGCATGCAAGATGCTGCAGCGCATTGCCAAAAAAAAATTCCAATGTGCAATGCGCGATTATTCGATGGTGCATATTCATACATCCAGAATAAAAATCGAGAAAGTGCTTGATATCAAAGGGGTTAGCGCTGCAATAGATTTCCAATGCGGATTCTGGGTTAATCATACACATCAAATCAATTAAGGGTCCTATTTTATGCTCTATCTCTCAATTGTACCTTAGTTTTGGGCCACATTTCTGCCATGCTCACACCGGAACAACTCGTAGCCTCATCCATTCCACACGCGCTTCTCGATGATGCCTCTGATTTGCATTTTGCTATGCGAATCGGCAAAAGACACATTGGTGCTGCCGTTTGCGATATTTCAGAGAATAAAGTGAAGTGGTTGTTTTCTGAAACATTGGGCAACAGCGATGATTGGTCAGATGCATTGCAATTCATCAAGCACAAAAATTGGAAAGAAGCCACGTACAGGAAAATTTCTATTTCTTTCGACAGTGATGCTTGCACACTTATTCCAACGGGTTTTTATGAATCTTCTCGGGCCGATGAGTTACTTTCTGTGCTGTATCGAAATCATCCTTCAGGTGAAACAAGAACAACTGATGTTTCTCTCTTCGGAGCAAAATTGCTTTTCCGTATTCCCGATGAGATCATGGAAATAGCAAGTTGGTTTCATCACGCTTCTATCTTTCCATCCATGCATGCATTCTTGGGAAGGCATTTTGAAACACCACAACACGGACCTGTTATTGCCCTGCAATATGATGGTGACTATATGATCTTGCGCATTTCAGAAGGGAAGAAACTAATCTTTTGCAATTTCTTCAAAATTCAACATGATGAAGATGTGCTCTACTATCTGACCAATGCTTGTATGAATTTGAACATCAGTATGAGTGGGGGTGTTTTGTATACTGAAGGAATTGATAGTAACGGAAGACTTATGGAGTTGCTTGAAAAATATAGCTATCCAAGGATTTCTGAACCTATATTTAATCATTTGCCTGAGACAGTAAGTCCCGGCAATCATAACCTGACACTACAAAATTTTATATGCGCGTCATAGCAGGAAGTTTGAGAGGAAGACAAATTGAGGTTCCAAAAAACTTCAGAGGAAGACCCACTACGGACTTCGCCCGAGAGGGATTGTTCAATCTTATTCTCCATAAAACGACCCTTGAGGATGCCTCGGTACTCGATTTATTTTCAGGAACCGGAGCATTTTCTATTGAATGCTTTTCGCGTGGTGCCGCTTCGGCCCATGCTATAGAAATTAGTCCGGTGCACACCAAATATATACAACAGAATTTCGACCATTTCAATCTGCCCGGAATGGCCTTTCGCAAAGATGCTTTTTTGTTCATTTCACAAACCCAACAGAGTTACGACATCATTTTTGTGGACCCTCCACATGATTTAAAAAAGGTGAAAGATTTAGCGACAATGATATTGAGTAAACCCATCTTAAAGCCCCATGGAATGCTTATCATCGAACATGGTGAGGCCGGCTTGTACTCTCATATTCCTGAACTCGAAGAGGAACGGAAATTCGGAAATGTCTTTTTTAGTTTTTTTCGTAATTTGCCTCAATGAAACGAATAGCAGTTTTTCCAGGTTCTTTTGATCCCATAACTTTAGGTCATAGCCATATTGTGGAAAGGGCATCTTCTCTTTTTGATGTGATTGTTGTAGCTATTGGCACAAATACTACCAAACAATACCTATTTCCCCTGAACAAAAGAATAGAATGGACTGAAAAGGTTTTTAAAAATCTATCAAATGTTCGTGTAGTGACATACGAAGGTCTTACTGTGGACTTTTGCAAAAGCCTCAATGCGAATTATATTTTACGTGGTTTGAGAAATGGAACGGATTTTGATTTCGAACAAAGTATAGCCACCATGAATAAAACATTGAATCCTGCGATCGAAACCATTCTTTTGAATACTGATCCCGCATTTGCAGCTATTCATAGTTCAATAGTCAGAGAAATTATAAAGAATAAAGGTGACGTTTCGTCGTTTGTACCTCCACAGATAAATGTTTATGAATAGATTTCTGATCAACTTTATTCTACTATTTTCTTGCAGCCCACTGTTTGCACAGCAGTTGACTGTAGTGCAAGGAAAGTGTAGGATTGGCGATCAAGTAATGGTTTTGGCCTACACATTCGATGATTATATATCCATGCAGCAGCGGATCTTGGGTATGGCCGTTGCTGAAAATGGAAAATACAAACTTGAATTTGAACTGCTGGGAACTCGACAAATTTTTATTCAAGTGTCGAACACCGAAGGGGAAATGATTGCGCAAGAAGGAAAAACATATAATGTGGATATTCCCGCTGTCTTGTCCAATCAGCAAATCAGTTTCGATAAAACAAAAGTGGAATTGCAATTTCAGGAATTCCCAGAAAACGATATAAACATCGGCATTCGCAATTTCAACTCGGATTACAGGGTTTTTATAGATGATCATTACTACGACTTTGCTGTTGGAGAATTCAAAGGCTCTGAAACATTTAAAAGCAGCATGGGCGAAAAAAATGTTGCTACAGATATTTTTCGTTCTGGTGATCAAGCTAAAGGGTTTTCCGATATGAAGATGCCTCTTGGTGAATTCAACAGTTGGGTAGAGCTCTTTGATCTATATGTAGACTCGAATTATGTACAATACATGGACGATCCTTACTTTTTTGAATACAAAAATTTTAAGATTGCCGAACTTGAAATGATTTCCGGCGTGAAACCCTCTTTCATCTACAAAGAGAATTTTTTTGGAAGAAAAGTTTCATATGAACAACCTGGCTATTTTAGTTTGTTGAGACTCCTATACGGCAACCTTTTCGCAAAAGTGAAAGACAGTGACACCAAAGATTGGATTAGGGTGGCTATAAACGTTGAAAAAAGTCCTCAAACCCTTGAATTCGCGTTTAAAAGCGATAGTTTGTTCTTCAATGAGGAAATCAGAACCATTGTTATGATTCATGCCTTGAAAGAGAACTATTACAATCAAGAATTCATAAAAAGCTCAATTGAGACACTGCTCAACAAAGTAGCTACTACCGACAAAAGGCCTGAAATATCAAAGATTGCAGCAAATACAATTCGTTCTCTTCGCTCTGGGCGCCAAGGTTGGGAAATACCAGACTTCAGACTTGTCGACCACAAAAAGGACATTTGGTCTTCCTCCGAATTAGGCGATAAATACACTTACTATATTTTTTATGCCTCTTGGTGCTCATCTTGTATGAAAGAGTTGCTAATCATTGAAAAGATTGCACTTGAATACAAAGACTTTGTGAATGTAGTTGCCATCAACATGGATGATTCGTTCACCGAATTTGAAAAATATGTAAAAGAACATCCGAATCATAAGTTCACAATGTTGTACGGTCCTTCCGATCCAATGATAAAGACCAACTTCAATCTGCGTGCACTTCCAACGGTAGTAATGGTAGACCATGATCAGAATATTGTGTTTGATCACACGCGAAAACCGAGTGAAGGTGTTCAAAATGAATTTGAGTCCCTTAAAATTCGAGCAACACAGAAGAATAAAACAGGTCCCAAAACCTGGAAAGACTAGGCCTTACTTTGATATTCACTCACTACTTCAAGTACTGATGGATATGTGTTTGCTGAAACCTGACTCAAATCTTTCTCAGATACCCATCTCACCTCAGTTATCCCTTCTAACGCTTGAGGAATCGGCACCTCATCGCCCTCGTAATGCATGAGATACCAAGCAGTACACTTTAATACAGGATCGCCATCTTGAACATAAGTATGCCAGGTGTCGCATAACTTACTATGAACATTGAGTTGCGAGATCGAGCACTCTTCTTCAACTTCTCGGATAGCTCCTTCCATTATGTCCTCGCCATCCTCAACCTTTCCCTTTGGCAAATCCCATTTTCCTTTTCTAAAAATAAAAAGTATACTCTTATCAGCCTTTACTACTATTCCTCCCGCAGCCTGCACAAAGTGGAACTGTGCCTTAAATCTACTCCAGGCCTCCTCTGGATTTTGGGAAATTATATAAACCGATTTAGATCCTTTGGAAATAGCCAACTCAGCATTTAGAACATCGGATTTACCGGAAGAATGTAACACAGCAATTCCCTTTCCGGGATTTACACCTTTCGGAAGTTCCTGTGCAAATGTCAACAGGCGATTTGAGAAATAAACTTTATACTTTTGGCCCATGTCAGATCAAGGTCTAAAAGTAGCAGAATTCCTTCTGCAGATTAAAGCAATTGAGTTAAAACCTCAGAATCCTTTCACTTGGGCCAGTGGATTACGCTCTCCAATCTATTGTGACAATCGGAAAACACTCTCTTATCCAGAGATTCGAGATTATTTGAGAGAACAATTTTGCGAGATTATCCGCAGAGAATACGGAAGCCCAGAGGTCATTGCAGGTGTAGCTACAGGTGGAATAGCTCTTGGAGCCTTGGTGGCCCAAGAATTGAACCTTCCCTTCGTATATGTGAGGAGTGAAGCCAAAAAACATGGTTTGACCAACATGATCGAAGGTGTGGTAGAACAAGGGCAAAAAGTGGTCGTTATTGAGGATTTGGTTAGCACCGGAAAAAGCAGCCTACAAGCGGTAGAAGCCCTTCGAGAGGCTGGAGTGGAAGTGATGGGCCTGGTCGCCATTTTTACCTATTCGTTCGATAGTGCGGTAAGCAACTTTAACGCAAAAAACTGTGTTCTCCATACCCTAACAAAATACGAGTGGTTGCTTGAACAGGCTCTAAACATGAATTACATAAGCGAAGCAGACAAAGTAGCGCTGTCCGAATGGAGAAAAGATCCTGAACAATGGTCGGCGCAACTCCAAAAAGTATAAAAACTATAAAACTAGTCTCTTTATGACCAAAATAGAAAGCAAAAAAGTTCGATTATATGTGGACAGGCAAACGGTTTTCAACTTTCTCAGAAACCTCGACAATTTGATAGAACTGTTGCCACAGAGCCGGATCTCCGATTGGAAAAGTGATCAAATAAGCTGTTCGTTCAAAGTGCAGGGCTCTTATCAAATAGGAATGAAACATGGTGGAGAAGAAGCTCCCGGATTTCTGAAACTATCTTCGGGCGAAGGGTCTCCCTTTCCATTTGAACTCAATATAACCCTCACAGAACATGAAAAAGGTTGTGAGGTAGCCCAGATTTGTGAAGCCAAGATCAATCCATTTCTGGAAATGATTGTAAAAGGCCCATTAAAAAACCTGTTCGATTACATCGCCGACAAAATGGTGGAAAAATTTGGTGGAGAAGCTATCTAAAAAGAATCTCTAAAGAGAATATCAAAAGCTATTTCCCCCTAGACTTCCAGAATTTAAATGCATTTGAGTTTGAGTTCTCCTCAAGTGTTACTTTGTCATAGTATGATTTTGATTCAGGAATAAACTCAGCACTTCGTGGAATTCCATTAGAAATAAAATCGACTTTCAATTTGCCTGTGTCCTTGTAATTAAATTCGGAGGCCGACACGTTTTGGATTTTTGTAATGATATCATTTCTCCATATTCCCGCCATATCCGCCGGAGAGTTGCGCATTACATCCTGAACCAAAAGACTGCCCTCCGATATTTTGCTCACCTTTAATCCAAAATCGGCTGAAAACATATTTTCATGTTTTTCAAATTTCATTGATATATCAATAAATTCTAAACATTCGTTTATCCAAGGAATAAAATCTGATGTCCCAAGCACAATATTATCGAAAAGTGCGACAAATGAAGAACCTGAAACTTCTTCAAGTATCTCGCGATACTCCCGAGCACTATAGCCTCCCCTTTCCCTACCGAATCTATTGTACAGGATAATCATCACATCATCTAGCGATTTATTGCTATGGGTAGCCTTCATAATCAAAACATCACAAATCCATGCAATCATACATCCCTCATTATAGATGCTGACCTTACGCCATGGAATCCCCGGCACGTATCCATCCAACCATGTATCATAAGAGGAATCGGCCACCGACAAATTGAATCGACCTTCATTCTCCAGATGCCTCATGATGGTATCAGCCATAATATCCAAAAAATGTTTATCTGGAAAAACACCACTTCGCCATAAAAGTAAATCGCCATAATATGTTGTGACACCCTCATATACAAAACCACTCTTCGAATAATTCTCACTTGTAAAATCGTAGGGCTTCATTTCCTTCGGTCTGATGTCTTTGACATTCCATGTATGAAATAATTCATGGCAAGAAATTCCGAGCAATTCAAAATATTTATCATCCTGACTTAGTCCAGATGCAGGGCCCATAGCCACTACTGTTGAATTTCTATGTTCTACTCCGTGTCTGGCCGCAATAGCAGGAAATTGAAAAATAAAATGATACTCCTCACAAGGAATTGTACCGAATATCTCAAAGTGAGTCTCGGTGAATTTGATAAAATGTTTCTTCAAATCAACCAAGTTGAAAAATATTTCTCCTTGAATCCAAATATGAAATTTTATCCCATTCGAATCATAAGAATCGTGCGTCAAAGAAGGAGAAGCAATTAATGGACAATCAGCCAAATGATCGAAGTTTTCGGCGTGCAAAATGTTTCTCTTTGTTTCCGGCAATCCACAGGCTATTTGATAATCTTCCGGCAATTCAAAATGAATTTCGTATGGCTGATTGGGATTCGAAACATCATAGAAAAAGCAGTTCACCGGATTTATATAAAGTTGAGTTTGATCTAAAAAACTCGATCCAGCATTTAATTCTGCCGCATAATACTCATACTTCCAAATTATAACTCCAGCCTTATCGCACGAAACTTTCCAGGTATCTTTTGTTGTCTTTTCAATTGAAAGTGATTTACCCTCTCCATCAAACGCACAGATAGCGCGCAGATTTTTCGCAAAATTCCCCAGCTCATATCTTCCTGGTCGCCACGAAGGGAGTTGCAAAAAAGTATCACCTGATTCAGCATCAAATCTTACTTCAAAAGAAATGAAATGACGATGAGGATTCGTATATGAAACTTTATAAAAAACCATTCTATTTGATTGTGCCGAGAACACCCAAATCCTTTCCTGTACACCCATTTGGTTCCATGATGCCCAAAAACGCACAAATAGTAGGAGCAATATCAGAAACCGATGCCTCAATAGTTACAACTTGTGGACTGGCCCCTGCTCCAAAAAATATGAGTGGCACATGTGTGTCGTAAGGAAATGGCGATCCATGTGTTGTGCCAGTCCTTCCGTATTCGATCCATCCAGGCATTATGCAAACTAAAACATCTCCTGATCGTTTTGGGTGAAATCCATTCATCATCATTTTTCGAATACCTATTGTGTACTCCTTGCTCATCAGATCGTGCGCTGCAAGGGCTGTGTAAACCCCGTCTGTTTTTAATACTTCATTTACAATCGCATCTTGAACATCTTCTATATTCAGCTTTCTAGATTCAATCAACTTGTGATCTAAGAAAAACTGATCATTTGAATAATTCATTACATATTCTCCGATACCAAACTTAGAGTTCAGCTTGAGTTTTACATCTTCCACCATATTGCCCGGATTCCAATAGCCGGCAGACATCTGATAGGTCTGCACGTGAGAAGGAACCTCCGCACCACCGTGATCGGCAGTTAAGAAAATGAGGTATTCGCCGGGTATATTCGTGTCCAGCCAATTCAAAAGGTTTGCAATTTCAAGATCAAGTCTCAGGTAACAATCTTGGGTTTCTTTTGATTGCACCCCGAAGCGGTGACCAACGTAATCAGTTCCTGAATAACTCAAACATAGGATATCTGTGAACTCATCTTTCCCTAATTGCTCCGATTTAATGGTCTCAATAGCAAACTCTGTTGTCATCTTCATACCTAACGGAGTTGCTTTAATGAGATCAAAATTCCGGTTTTTAAGACGAATACTGTCATTGGAAAAGTCATAAGGAAAAACCGGTCGAATACTACCTGAGAAGGGAGTCTCGTATGCATTGTTATCAGGAAGACTTTCGTCGTACGCGGTAATGTCTCTCAACAAACTCCAACCCTCCTTCATCAATTGTTCTGATCTTCCCGTAGTGTTGAATGTATTAACCCATTGTGGAAGCTTATCGAAGTACCAACTGCTGCTAACCCATTGGCCTTCGTTTCCACCCACATACCAATATGCCGCGTCGGCTGAACGTCCTGCGGGAAGTATTCCTCCTCGATCTTTCATCGCGATGCCAATGGTCTTTGATCGGAAATTTGTATGCAATTTCAACTGATCGCAAATCGTTGTTGTAAGCAACTTGGATGGCGATCTCATGCCCTCTTCTGACACTGTTCCAACACCTATCACACTGCTGTCTTGGGCACAATAAACCATTCGCCTTTTCTCTCTGTCAAACCAATCGTTTGCTATGATGCCATTGAGTGCAGGTCCTGTTCCAGTGAAAACACATGCATGACCAGGACCCGTGAAGGTAGGCATATAATCGTAATTCGTGTTTTGAACTACAGTGCCTTCTTTCATTATACGCTTCAGACCACTTTCGGTATAATCATTTGTATACTTTGTCAAGAAATCAAAACGCATTTGATCTACAGTAATTCCAATAACTAGTTTGGGTTTCTTCACTGTTTTAGTGGTTGCAGGAACAATGGCTGCAGGTGCAGCATTCAACCCAACTGAAGGTGTCATGGACGTCACATCATTCTTCGATTTACATGATATGATCACCAGAATAGCCGCTACAGCGAATAACTTTGCTTTCATCATAGCACAAAAATACAACTCACACACTCACATTTCTGCTAAGGCGATAAACAATTAGCAGACAAATAACAGTGGTGAAAACAACGTTGAAAATCGCCCACATCCATTGACCGTTTCTCATGAGTTGCACTGTTTCTAGACTAAACGTCGAAAAGGTGCTCAAACCACCGCAAAAACCTATTGCAAGAAGTGGGTAGAACCAAGATTTGGACGAACGCTCATCGCTCATCGACCAGACAATAGCTAGTATTGCCGCTGCTAAAATATTTGATAAAAACGTTCCTATTGGAAGTGGTATGTCCCAAGTCTTTGACAAACGTCCTAGTGCATATCGCAATACTGAGCCAATTCCCCCTCCAATAAATACATAGACTATGTTCATATCGGTTGCTTTTTTAGCACTGATCTTCGAAGAAGAAAATAAACGATCAGTGCACTGATTATGCCCACTATCCATCCTCCAACTAGATCGGCAGGGTAGTGAACACCCAGATAAATTCGGGAGAAACTAATTAGGACCACCCAAAAAACAAGAAGCGCAACATATATCCTTTTCAGAGGCCACATTAACATTAAAAACAATGAAACAACACCTGAATAGTTTGCTGCATGGCTGGAGACAAAGCCATACATGCCTCCAATATAATTGTTGCCATTTTCATCTTTCACAAAATGAATCAATCCTTGAAGATCAGGCTCTCGACTTGGACGCAATCGCTGGACCCATTCTTTTATGATTCCACTTGAAGTTCTATCGGTTAGACAAACGACCAGTGCAAATCCCAGAATCACCCATACCCACGAATAGTTTTTGAATCTGCGGCATATTTGCCAAAGCAAAATTGCGTCAACAGGAAACCAAAACCATGTCTTCGAAAAAAACCACATCGGTCCATCTAACCATTGAATAGAATCTCCATTGAGAAACAAGAAAAGCCAGCGATCTATTTCGATCAGTGATTCTATCAACTTGTGTAGATCTGGTGTATTAATTCGCTGTATTTGATCGCTATGTTTTTGCGCTTCAATTTTAGTGTTGGCGTGAGCTCACCTCCTTCTACGGTGAAAGGTTCGGGCACAAGTTTAAATGATTTAACCTGCTCCCACTTACCTACTTTTTGATTCACCTTTTCAATCTCATCGGATATCAAATTCTGAACTTTCTGATGACAAATAAAATCCTTTAAAGAGGTTCCTTGAACCTGATTTTTTGCAGCCCAAATCTTCAACATAGCCAAATCAGCCACAATCAAAGCAGAAGGAAAATTCTGGTTCTCTCCAACGATCATGAGCTGCTCGATATAAATGGATTCTTTTAAAAGGTTCTCAAGCATTTGTGGAGCGATGTATTTCCCTCCACTCGTCTTGAAGATTTCTTTCTTCCTGTCTGTAATCACTAAAAAACCTTCGCGTATTTTACCAATGTCGCCGGTGTGAAACCAACCATCCTTCAATACCTCGGCTGTCATTCCAGGTTCCTTGTAATATCCTATCATCACATTGGGGCCTTTACACAGTATCTCCCCATCTTCCGCTATCTTAACTTCAACATTTCGAATTGGCATACCGACCGTACCTGCCCTCCACATTTTCGGACGTCGAAAAGTATTGACCGTTATCACAGGAGATGTTTCAGTAAGACCATAACCCTCCTTTAACGGTATCCCCGCTCCACAGAAAAATCTAGCAAGTCTCGGTTGAAGGGCTGCACTTCCACTTGCAATAGCTTGTATTTCGGTAAGCCCTAATGCAGCCTTTACTTTCGAAAAAACCACTTTTCTGGCCAACGAAAGCCTGAACTCATAAAACCAGCCGTTGCCACCATCGGGCTCCCATTTTAAAGCCAACTTGTATGATTGAGCGAACAACCATTTTTTAATGCCGGTATTCGACATCCCCTTTGCGACAATACCATCGTGGAATTTTTCAAATAATCGCGGCACACCCGTGAAAATATGTGGGCGAGCTATAACCAAATCATCCTTAATGTTATCCATACCCGTGAAATAAATACATACTCCATTTTGCATGTACAAGTAATGAAGCATTCTTTCAAAAATGTGACAACAAGGCAAAAAACTCAATGTCCTAGAACTTCCTCGTTTAAGTTCAGGGAGTCTATCTTGACAATCGATGACATTGCTGGCAATATTTCGGTGGCTCAGCATTACTCCTTTGGGCTGCCCAGTAGTTCCAGATGTATAAATGATGGTAGCCAAATCTGATTCATTCACCCGGTCGGCATTCTCTATCACGGCACTCAATGGCACTTTTTCACCGGTACTCAAAAAATCTAACCAATAAGGAATTCCATCCGCCTTTTCAAAACAATAAATATTCTTAAGCATTGGTGTATCCTTCATTACGGATAACACTTTGTGATAAAGTTCCAAATTAGAAATAAAACAGATTTTACTTTCGGAGTGATTCAGAATAAACGTGTAATCAGCTTCACTCATCGTATGATAAATGGGCACATCGATAGCCCCTATCTGCATAATTCCAGCGTCCATTATGTTCCATTCACAACAATTAGCATGGGCTATCAACGCAATTTTATCCCCGGGATTAATGCCATTCGCTATGAGCGCACGACTTGCCAAATTCATGTGTTCTACGAATTCGGAAGTGGAATAAGATTTCCACTCTCCAGCAACGCGAGAAGTCATCATTGTTTTCAGAGGAAAGTTTTTCAACTGAAAATGAGGGAAGTCAAACAAACGGCTTGGTTCTTTCATACAATTTCTTTATGGTTTGTAAACATAATGAATTGGCGCAAAAGAATCTATAAATTATCTCAACGCAATTTTATAGTTGCCAATAAATTCATCTGATATCACCTGCAAAATATAGACTCCAATAGAAATTCCTGAAACGTCCAATTCACTTAGATATCCCAATGCATTTTTCTCGAAAACCAATCGGCCGGACAGGTCAAAAATCCTGAACATTACATCGGATAATGATGATTGTGGTAAAACAATCGTTAGCAAATCTTCAGCCGGGTTGGGGAAAATCTGTATTTCAATCCCAGAATTTTCAAAGATTCCAATTGTACAATCTACAACAACCAACGCATCAGAGGCCTCACAAGGAATTGTAGCACTTACTGTATATGTACCGGGTTCAAAGACAGTGTACGTGGGACCAGTTGATCCATCTTGCCATACATAGTTCAAAAATGAATTCCCGGCATTCAGAACAACAATGGTATCGCAAAAATCAAAATCGGGTCCCAAGTCAATAGATGCAGAAATAAATTCACCTATCGAAATCTGGTCATTATACGAACAACCCTGTCCATCAAGCACTTCGACTGTGTATACGCCTGGAGCATTGATGGTAATTGTTGGTTCTTCAGATAAGTTATTCCACAGATAAGAAAGATATTCACCACTTGCATCGAGTGTCACGGTTTGACCCACACAAATATTCATATCAGGTCCTAAATCTGGTATCTCGCCTTCAGAAACGTTCACATACAATTCACCACGAAGAAAACCGCAATCACTTTCAACAGATACTTCTATTAAATACAAACCAGCAGATGGAAATGAAGGAGAAATAGATGAATCTTCCATTGTAAAAGGACAATTTGGAGAAATAGTCCATGTAATCGAACCCTCCGGACAACCCTCCAGTGCATATACTACTTCACTTCCTTTGCACGTTGCAGTCGGTCCTTCCAAAAATATCTGATCAGATGTGTAAGCATGATAATAATTTCCAAACCCGTTGAGAAAACCGGTAGAACTGTATACACCATATTCCAGTTGCATATCACTTCCGTACAAATTCGGATTTCCAATTCTATCTAGCATTCCAGATGTAACCGCAGCAAGCAATATATCACCTGCGGGTGTAGTTTGGATATCAGAGTAAATCGCAAACAAGGGTTGATTGAAGTAGAATACGTTGTCATTCACTTCGTCTGCTGGCAGCGATAAGTCAAACTGATTTAGGCGAACTTGATTGAGTTGTGTCTGAGTTTGGGCATAGAAGTATTTTCCATTGGGAGCAAAATCATAAAAGGCAACAAGGTCGTCCGAGTAATTCAAATAATGGTTCACTTCACCTGTGGAGTTGTTGAACGAAAACAAATGTTTTCCTTTCGCAAATTTGTCTCCTTTCGCCGAAACCTTAATGTCGAGATAATAAATTTGGTTGTGATCAAACAAATCCGCTTCAAACGGAGAAATAACAGCTTCGGATGAAATTCCGAATTCATTCACATACCAAGATATGAATGCTTCATCTTCTTCATTGTAATAGACAATCCAAAAATCTCGATAGTTGCAATGCCTAATTGGAGCCATTGTTTCTGTGTCTACATTTTCTATCAAGATGTTTTTCATTCCGTCTATCACGTCCCCCAATCCTCCATCAAGTTCTCTATCTATCATGTGATACCTAAGTCCATTATCAAAATCATTTTCTTCTGCATCGAGAGTAAACAAATAAACAAGTGAATCGGATCCAGGCGCATTTACAAAGACTGAACCTTTTCGAGATGAAATATGACCGAGCAAATCATTACCATTCGGAGTTGGATCCAAATTAGAATTGAACAAAGAATTTCCATTGGTGGTAAACTCTATTTGACCATTGTGATCACTCAGGGTCGACTTATTCTCAGAATACTCTAAAAATTGAGTTACATATTGCGTTTCATCATTTTCAAAAATCATTTGGTTCAATTGGCCCTCTCCTGTATACAGAAACCAATTGGCGTTCTGTCTTCCATTAGCACAAGTGCCAATATCAAATGACTGACAATAGAAAACCGAACAGTTGTCGGAAATGCCCTCCAAGCAAACTTCATACGTACCAAATTCATTAAATGATATATCAACATTCTCCAAATTAGAATAAGGAGTTCCATCAATATACCATTGGTAAGAGGCGGCGCCAATACTAGTGTTGGTCAATTCCGAACTTTGCTCCGGTTCCAGGTTTTCGAATTCGGAGGCAAAGGATGCAGTCACTGGACACAAAACATTTATTGTAAATTCCAGCTCGATGTTACATCCTGGTTCTTGGTTGAATAGAAGTACTTCAATAAAAAATGAACCATCCTCTAAAGGATTAAACTCGAAATCCGCAGCTTCTGAAACTAATTCTTCATTGACGTACCATAGCGTTCCAGTATTTCCTTGCGAATTGTTTGTGAAAACCACCGACTCGCCCAAATTAATTTCTGAAGAAGAAGCTATCACTGATGCATCGATTCCAAGTGAGCAAGGAGGATTGCAACGATCACCTTCTAGCAAACTTGACCTTGTTGTAAGAAGCGAAGCCACCATTCGATCGCATTGGCCTAAAGTAAAATACTCGTAACAAGTGAGCGGTGAATAGTCCATGTAGTTCTGCTGTTGATCAAGCTGATCACCCAAACCTCCCAAATCAACAGGCCTGAAAGGGTTGTTATCCGATACATCATCCTCATCCGAATCACACGAATTTGAACCATTGTCGCAATCAAACGGAGCTACTACTCCATCGGGAGGGGTATCACATACCATGTCTCCGTCTTCAAGACAATCATCATTGTTACATGTACCTTCAAAAGTGTGAAATAGTCCCAGATAGTGACCTGTTTCATGAATAAACACTTTCGTCTGAACGGGTGTTCCACCAAAAAAAGTGGCTTCTATGATCAAACCGTCATTGTCCAAACCGTGCATCGCGGGCAAAGTAGAATTGCCTACAATTCCGATACTATTATCAGCTCTTATCAGCTCACTCACAATCCAAACATTCATGTACTTTTCCGTATCCCATCTGCTAAGATCCTTTAACTGCTGATCTTCATTGGGGATCGTAACTTCAGTTAAAGGTGATTCGACTCTATTAATACCCGTAGAAAAATTACCTTCGGGATCCATATGTGCCAGGCAAAACCTTATGGGTATGTTGGTCCCATCTGGCGAGTAGTAAACATCAAGATTGGCATAAGAAGAATTTAGATATTCGATGGCATTTTCAACCATTTCATCTGGTATGTTCTCAGATCCATTTTGATGTATGATATGGACAACCACCGGAATGATGCAATCCACTTCATCGCGGTTGTAGTTTTTATGTTCGGAAATCCAATCATCCACATCCCTCAAGTGTCTTTGATGTTTGGAGTTGTGTTTTGCACTTTGAAGCCAATTTTGCTTGTCGTTGTCAAAACCGCAATAGTGCTGACTATATGCTGTTCCCATCAGAAACAATGCACATACAAGTAGGTAAACTTTTGCTTTCATTGGGTGAAGAAAATATAAAGAGGATATCTAAAAACCTGTGTTTTATTTCTCGCAGACAAGTCCCGTCTGAACTGGAAACACTCAGAAATAAATTGTCCTTCCGCGAGATTTGACCCAAAATTGATATGAATTCTATGTTCCATTATGCTGTTTATCGAAACGTGAAAGAGGTTTTTAGAGATCCCCTTAAGTCTATGAATGTATCAACGTAAAAGGTTGATGTGACCCTTTTCCTCTATCAAATTATTGTTCTGATCAATCGCCTTCATTTGGTATAGATAAACTCCATTTGCACAATAGTGTTCTCCATCTATGCGATTTCCGGTCCAACGTGATTCAGGATCTATGGAGTAAAAAACCAATTCACCCCATCGATTGAATATAAACAATTCAAAATCGTTTAACCCTATGGCATAAACTCCAAAAACATCATTGAGCCCGTCGTTGTCAGGTGTAAATGAATTGGGAATAAAATATGACGCAGGTGGAACCAATGAAATCAAGGCTGTATCAGCACACCATGCATCTGTTGAAACCAAGGTAACCGACAATTCACCTCCCGCTGGGTAAGGATATTGAACTATGCTATCCTGAACCGCACTTGTGCTGCTCCCAAAGTACCAACTAAAAATACAGTCAGGACAATTCGCGTTCATCGCTGTGAAGGTGCCAAATGATCCATTGTCCTCCCAAATTATCTCGGATTCAATGTTATGAAGTGTGATAATACTCGTGTCAGAAGCAATTTGAGAGCACATGTCTTCAACAGACACAGTCAACTCAATACTTTCATTCACAAAACCTTCCCAAAACGATTGTTCACTTTGAAGGCCATTCCATTCAAAAAACAAATTTCCATTTCCTCCAAAAACTTCAGCACTAACAATCAAATTGGCTGACTCACAGATATGATCATCAGCAATGTATATATCCAACGGTTCAATGTTGAGAATAATTTCAACTGTATCTGTCACGGAATTAGCACAAGGATCGCTTATCCATAAAACCAATTCGCCCGACTCTGTCCACGATTCTTCCGAAAAAATTAATTGATCAGAAACTACACTATCGTTGAATGTCCACACAAATATCGTGCTAAAAGAGTTTCCCTGAAGTATCGGATATACAGAGAGACTAGAAGCGCAATCTATGAACAGCGAATCGGACAATTCTACTGTTAGAATTGAAGAAACCACTTCCACGTCGACCAAAGCTGTATCGGCAGCTCCGCAGGCATCCATGGCATAAAGTATCAACTGACCTGACGATCCAGGATTCCACGATTCCAATGACGGTTCGTTGCTAATATTCTCTTCATTAAAAAACCAATTGTATTCTATTTCTCCGTTTGCAGATTCAATTGTTGGCACAACTTGAATACTCTCAGAACATTGAATGCCAATTTCTTCCGACAATTCTACATTGAACGGCAAAAGTGTTGTTTCAAAAATTTCACTTAATTCAAAAACCTGATCACAGGCATCAACAACAGTGAGCTGTACTTCTTGTGAAGATCCTGTGAACTCATATTCCAAAACTGAATCGCCCTCAATTAAAACAATTCCAATCTGCCATTGATATGTCAGCTCTCCATCACCTCCAGAAATTTGAGATTCAATTAAGCCAGGTTGACCACAAAACAATTCCTGTGCGAATAATTCACCGAGCAATACTTGACTTTCCACGTCCACAAAAAAAATCAATTCGGAAAGCTGCTGGCAGATATCCGTGATCTGAAGCTCCACCAATATATCCGATGAAAACGTCATGCCTATGAAATATTGGGCATCTGAGACCTCCACATCATTGATGATCCAAGAATACTCGAACGGTCCTTGTCCGCCACTGACAGAATATTCGAATGCCACTTCTTGAATGCAACTTACCGGTTCCATTGCATCTGACGCAATCAACAACGGATCAATCTGAAGGTACATTTGGGTGGTATCTGATAAAACCTGACCACATTCATCAGAAACTAAAAACACAAGTTCTCCAGTATCCGTGCCCTCATACAAATAGAAGTTCTCATCAAAATTCGTAAGCTCTGTATTTTCATACCATTGATATATCAAGTTTCCGAAACCACCTTGAACAAGCACTTCCAAGGGAGTATTGCTACTGCACAATAAATTTGTGGTGTCTGGAAGAAAAAACTCCAATGGCTCAGGACCAGGAATGATCAGAACATTTGTCGGTAGAAATTGGCCGCAAGCGTCATAGGTTAAAATGACTACTAGTGTAGTATCCTCAATGCTGTATGATGCCGAACTTCCAAATTGCAAATTAAAACCATCCAAGAATATTGTTGTATAAGGTTCGAATCCACCTTCCATTCCTGAAACCAACGTCAACTCACCATTGCAGTTGGTATATATTGTATCTTCTCCGCTGTAATACAAAGTAGCATCTGCCAACGTATAAACCACTACCGAATCCAATACAGGTATTTCACATGCGTCAATTACTGATATGTATACAGTTTGTGGACCAAGTGCGGTGTTATAGTCATATTCAGTGGTTTCGTTGAATGCTCCATAAGGTTGCCAATTAATATCGTATTCGCCAAACCCTCCTTCGATGTCTGCATAGAGCGAGATAAGCGTATTGCATGTATACAAAACAGAATCCACACTCAAATCAACCGTCAAAGGATCAAAAATGATAAGGTCAAACCAAACAGTATCCGGTTCAAAGGAACATATATCATCAACGATTACAAACACCTCTTGGTCTATCGTTGGGTCCACAAAGGTGAAGCTCGTTCCGGAACTTCCATCCGGCCACTGATAGGTATACTCTCCATAACCTCCTGATATTTCTGGATCAACAATCAACGTGTCGCTGCAGACGAGCAACTGAGTGTTTGCAATTTCAATATCCTCTGGTGAATCCAAAATGTAAATACTTGCTGAAATTTCGCAAGTTTGATCCCCGTTGTGCAATTCGACACAAGAGATAACAAGAGACTCCATCGGTTCATCAATGCCATCTTGCACTAAAACCAATGGAAAAGAAATACTCGTTTCACCGGGTGGAATGACCACAACTGATGAAATACTTTCGTAATCTATCATGTCGATCGCCAATCCAGAACTAGAAATAAAAATGGTATCCGGTTCATTCAATGGGATCAATTGACTGCGGGTAATATTGATCCAAGCAGCATCACAATCTTCGTAAACAAACCATTCACTATCACCCTGAGGTTCAAATGACACATTTATTTCAGGATTTTCACCGCCATTGGCTGTTCCGATTATTGGATTAATGAGGGAACCCATAGAGTAGATGTGATCAAACACATCAGCTATTGCGATGCGTATGTGATAGGTCTGCCCACATGTCACAGCAATCTTGTTGTTCAACAAAGTGGTGAATCCAATTTCACTCATCTTCGGCAGACTGTCGCAATTCTCAGAAGTTATCGGATCTTCACAATCATTTGCATCAAGGAATAAATCCCAGTAGGGAATCCAAAAAGAACTGTTTGTACTGTCGCCAATACTCTCCGAAGTAATGGTCAACAATGGATTCGAATCTGGAACAAATGCGACATTCACAGAACCTCCTGAATACTGTTCCGGAGCACTGTAAGACCCGCTAATACCCGGTCCTGCGACAAAAATGGCAAAAACATCGTGGAAATAACAATCGCCAGCATAGCTTAAAGATCCCTCACCATGCAAGCAGCTTGCTCCTCTGATAAATTCGCCTCCACTTAGTACATATTCAAACGAGAGTGTATCTGAAGTGGCTAGTACATCAAATTCTAATACTGCAGGATCAAACAAAACAGTATCCAAATAATTGAATCCTAAGACATCCATGGCACTCTGCGAAACGTTCAATAAATCAGCATAGATATCCGAGTCCATCGCATAAAATGGTCCACCAAACAGTGGAGGAGTGTATGCAGAAATGCTCTGAGCGCCTCCCGGAATTTCATAATCATATTGCATCGACAAAGCATAATGGTTACTCAGACTGGCTGCTGTAGACAGAGGCATTCCATAGCCGACATTTTCCAACTGTGTGTACAAACCAAACTGCAAAGGATCACCTGAAAATTGAACATTCGAAACCACTGCTCCCGGTTCCACTAAATACTGTATTAAGTCCAATGGACCTAACTGAGTATATCCTATTTGAGCTTGAAACTTCGCGTTAGAAAAACTCAGTGCCAGAATAATGAAAAGACCCTTCCGCAGAATGAATTGATTAATGGAGACTTTTCTTTTCGTTTTCACTTTTTTTCGTTCGGGTCTGTAAAGGACTAATACCGCAGAGAAGTAGGTATCTGTTATAGTTCAATAACGTATCACTCCTTGACCCATAACAATTACTCTAAGTACATTTACCAGTGTATACATCTAAAATAGCCTAGTCCATTTTGTACGCAGAACTGACATTACATGCAACTTTGGCTTAAAATGCTGAAACAAAGTTAAATATATATTCTCAGTCTAAGTGATATTTCTGTCCCAATTGTTGAATTAAGCAAGGGTTCTGAGAGTGTACTTTTGCAGACACAATTTCTTTTGAATGAAAAATATATCTGTCATAGGGGCCGGAACCATGGGAAATGGGATCGCTCACGTTTTTGCACAAAACAACTACAAGGTTACTCTCATTGATGTTCAACAAACTTCTCTCGATAAAGCCTTGAGCACAATCTCCAAAAACCTCGACCGACAAGTGGCTAAAGGTCAGCTTGATGAAGCCGGAAAGCAGAATACCTTAGCGAATATTGCCACTAGTACTGACCTTTCCTTAGGCGTATCTCAAGCAGATCTGGTAGTAGAAGCGGCTACAGAAAACACCGAGCTCAAGTTGAAGATTTTCTCTCAAATTGATGCCTCCGCGCCCGCAAACTGCATTTTAGCATCTAATACATCATCCATTTCTATCACTAAAATAGCAGGTGCTACAAAAAGAGCGGACAAAGTAATCGGTATGCACTTCATGAATCCGGTTCCGGTAATGAAGTTGGTAGAAATTATAAGAGGGTACAATACTTCCGACGAAGTAAACAGCCTCATCGTTGACATATCAAAAACCCTTGAAAAATCTCCCGTTGAAGTAAACGACTATCCTGGCTTTGTGGCAAATCGCATTCTGATGCCGATGATCAACGAAGCCATTTATACCCTTTATGAAGGTGTAGCCGGAGTCCAAGAAATCGATGAAGTAATGAAACTCGGAATGGCTCATCCAATGGGTCCACTTCGATTAGCTGATTTTATTGGACTCGATGTTTGTTTATCCATATTGCGAGTGCTCAATGATGGATTCGGCAATCCCAAGTACGCACCTTGTCCGCTATTGGTGAATATGGTAACCGCAGGAAAATTGGGTAACAAATCAGGTGAAGGTTTTTACGAATACAGTGATCCGAAAAACCCTCAGGTTTCTAAATCATTTTCGAAGTAATACCCATTCTGCTCATAAACCCAGAATCCGCATTGGGCATTGGAAGTATCTTGCGGGTAATGCGCTGCAGAAAGTAATAATTCGACAAATGAACTCCGATGTCTCCAGCGCGTGATTCAGGTTTATACCGTAAGTCCATCTCTTTTAGGCCAATGAAGTGAAACGGTATTGGACTATTACAGCTACATAAAAGGCACAACTTTAAAAATTGAATTACTCTGCTGTCTTTTCAGCCGAAGCTTCAACCACGTCCTCTTCCTCCTTATCTTCTTCAAATTCGAGCATATTGTTCTTTTGAAGGAGATTGTACCATGTGAAAAGTTTTCTCAGATCTGAGTCGTAGACACGCTCACGATCATAACCAGGAAGAATTTTGTCCATGGCGTCTCTCAATACTTTAGTCTCCGCTTTGCCCTCTGGAGCAGGTCCAGCTTGAAACATTTCTCGCATATTCTCTAGTACTTTGCGTAGAGGAACATCTTCCTCGTCGGTGAACATACTGATGTCGCCAAGTGAACTAACTTTTTGCGAATTGTGAATTGGCTGCTTTTTGCCATCGAGCAATGACTCCGCTACGACAGCACTTTTTCCACTACCCGAAACTTTATACAAGCCGGGTTTTCCACTTACTGATATAATTTTTTGCAGATTTATTTTCTCCATGATTCAATTTTGAGTGTCCAAAAGTAGAAGAGGAAATTCAATTTTAACGTTTTCATGAAAAAATCTATAAACTCATTCGCGCCGCTCTCCGAAATTGTCACTTGATCAATAATTCATTGAAATGTAGAATATCTGGCAAAAATTGAGACCCATTCGTTTGCCAATCTATTTTACAGAAGTAATGCGTCAATCCATTTGTGATCAACAGATAAGGCGCCTTGATACTCGCATTATACCTCGCAGCCTGATCGAAAACCGATTGATCTATTCTTATCGCAGGCGCCTTGCATTCAACCACCACAATAGCACTTCCGGTTCTATCGTGCACCACCATATCGGTTCTCTGAGGCAAGCCATTGACACTAACCAGTTTTTCCAATGAAATAAGTGCACTTGGATAACCTTTTTCTTCTGCCAAGTACCTCACCAGATGCTGACGAACCCACTCCTCAGGGGTAAGAACGAGCCACTTTTTCCTCAATTCATCAAAAATTTCAGAGCCATCACCTTGATTTCGAAGGCGAAAAGAATATGTTGGAAAAGAAAGTGTGGATAAAGTATTCAAAGCGGAGGCTAAAATGAGGCATCTTTGGACACCTCAAGATGGAAACAAAAGAAGAAATAGTAAAAAATTGGTTACCTCGATACACAGGAACCGAATTGGAGGACTTCTCCAAATATATTCTGCTCACTAATTTCGACGGATACGTGAAGAAATTTGCAGAGTGGAATAATGTTCCAATTAATGGACAGGATAAGGCCATGATAAACGCAACTGCCAATGGCGTTACAATGATCAACTTCGGCATGGGAAGTGCAAATGCGGCTACCATCATGGATCTTCTCACGGCTATTTCGCCGCAAGCAGTTTTGTTTTTGGGCAAATGTGGGGGCTTAAAAAAAAGAAATAAAATCGGCGACTTGGTTTTGCCTATTGCGGCAATCCGAGGGGAGGGTACAAGCGACGATTATTTTCCACCTGAAGTACCGGCATTGCCTGCCTTTACTCTACAAAGAGCTGTTTCTTCAACCATTAGAGATCATGGAATGGACTATTGGACAGGCACTGTATACACCACAAACCGCAGGGTTTGGGAACATGACGAAAAATTCAAAGAATATCTTCGAGAAGTGCGTGCAATGGCTATTGATATGGAAACAGCTACTCTATTTTCTGTGGGATTTTCGAACAAAATCCCGATTGGCGCGCTTCTTCTTGTGAGCGACCAACCCATGATTCCACAAGGTGTCAAAACTTCTGAAAGTGATCATAAAGTGACGAGCTCTTATGTAGATCACCACATACAAATTGGAATAGATGCTCTGAATGAAATTCGTGAAGAAGGACGTTCTGTAAGACATCTGCGCTGGTAATACCCGCAAAGCGAATGGAACATTTAAGAATTATTCGTGACCTCGAATTGAAAAATATTCGTCCCGTGTATTTTCTCATGGGGGAAGAACCGTACTTCATAGATCTCATTACAGATGCCATTGAAGACAAAGTTCTGGGAGATGCTGAAAAGGCCTTTTGCCAAGTCATTGTGTATGGCCGTGATATAGATATGCAAGGAGTCATTTCTCTTGCCAAATCTTATCCAATGATGGGCGAGAGACAAGTCGTTTTGGTGAAAGAAGCTCAAGACATGAAAGACTGGAAAGACGATGACGAGATTGCTGTATTGGAGAATTACCTTAAGAAACCAACTCCTTCTACCCTCCTTGCTTTCGCTTTCAAAGGAAAAACCATCGACAAAAGAAAAAAACTATACAAGTCGCTTGATAAGTATGGTGTTGCCTTCGAATCGGCGAAAGTGAAAGATTACAAATTAGCAGACTGGATTGAAGCATACGCAGGAGAGCACGGATACAAAATCAAACAAGATGCATCTAACATGCTCGCCGAATATCTTGGAACAAACCTTTCAAAGGTTGTAAATGAATTGAACAAACTCGCCATTATTCTTCCCAAGGGCAGTGTTATTACACCCCAAATTATAGAGGAAAACATTGGGATTTCAAAAGATTTTAACGTCTGGGAATTGAACGGTGCCCTCAATAAAAAGGATATCAAAAAGGCGAATATGATAATCAACTATTTTGAAGCGAATCCCAAGTCGAATCCGATTCAAATGGTAATTCCATCCATCTACTCCAACTTTTCAAAAATATTGATGTATCAATCATTAAAAAATAAATCAGATGCACCAAAAGAATTAGGGATCAACCCTTATTTCATAAACGATACAAAACAGGCCGCAGCACACTATCCCGCAGCCAAATTGGAGCGCATCTTGTCGTACTTGAGAGAAACAGATAAAAAATCAAAGGGCGTAGACAACTATTCTGCAACCAATGGTGAATTGATGAAGGAATTGGTTTTCAAAATCCTGCATTAAACTGATCGTTCTATTGGGTGGTGTATTTAAAATCATCGCCAACTCGTACGACTCTATCGATTCCATTTGATCTGAAATACGAACCAAAGTAGACAGAATTATCGACCTTTCTATATGTGCTCAAAACCTTTAAGGGTTCCGCTTCGGTTATGCCTGTTTGAGGATCGATGGTGATTACATTACATCTCCCACAGCGTTTTACAAACTGAAAAACGATCTCTCCTGCGGAAAATTCTTTCATGTCATCCTCCTCATGAGCAATCGTTGTTTTCACTACTATGTTCGGTCGAAATCGAAGGGTATCAATTTTCGTTTTCAATAAATTATTCAAGTACCCAATTGATGCGGTCCCTACAATCAAAAATGGTGATGAATCGCCAAATGAAACTGCCGTATTTGGCGTATTTTGAACTATCGTTCGCATCCGTGCAAATGGATCGTTCATATATACAAGTCGACAAGTACATCCAAGATGATCACTGAAGAATTGTGCATTTTCATCACCCGTATCCAACGCTGAAACATGATCATCCCAAATCTTTACTTCTACAATTTCCTTACCCGCACCGAAAAGTGGGAGAGAAATAGATTCACCATTTAACGAATCGGATTTGATTTGAAATCCCTCTTTCTCCAAATTCACAGAAAATCGAGTAAGAGCCGGATACTCTCGTTGAGAAATGAATCGACCCGTTTCATCTACCAACATATAGCGTCGATCGCCCCTGAAGCCAGTCTGATCGATTATTGCGCTCTCCAAGCCAATACCGGCCAGTCCTTTTACAGGGTAGATGTGAATGGATGCAATTCGCATAAAATGAAGTTAATGTGACGAATCTACAATCAGAATCAAGCGCTTCTAATGCTTCGAAGAGTAATTTTGTAAAATGAATCAATTCAAGAACGATTTACTTCTTCGAGCAGCCCTCGGCGAAACAGTTTCTCGTCCACCGGTATGGGTTATGCGCCAAGCAGGACGTGTTTTGCCAGAGTATCGTAAAACCCGTGAACAAGCTGGTAGCTTTAAAAAATTGGTAACGACCCCAGAACTAGCTTGTGAAGTAACTATACAACCCGTGGACATTCTCGGTGTAGATGCTGCGATCATTTTTTCTGATATACTTGTAATACCCGAAGCCTTGGGTCTTCCCTATGAAATGGAAGAAGGTCGTGGCCCATACTTCAACAGAGTTATTGAAACGGAAAATGACCTTTCAAAACTTTCATCGTCAGATATTGAAGATAAGTTGTCCTATGTCTCCGAAGCCATTGAACTTACTACCAGAGCGCTAGCCGGAAGAGTGCCGTTGATTGGCTTTGCCGGAGCTCCTTGGACAGTGTTTTGTTACATGACCGAAGGAAAAGGAAGTAAAGAATTCGGTCGCGCAAGGCGCATGTTACTGGAGAATCCGAAGTTGGCACATAGCTTGCTAAGCATGATCACAGAAGCAACTATCGCTTATCTCAAAATTCAAGTAAAAGCAGGAGCCAATCTTGTGCAAGTATTTGATTCGTGGGCGGGAGTGCTGAATAAAAAATTATATAAAGAATTTGCCATACCGTACTTGAAAAAAATTGCAACAGAAATCCAAGAGGTTCCCCTCACCGTATTTGCCAAAGGGGGTTGGTATGCGATGGAAGAGCTCGCTGCTTTGCCTTGTCGCACATTGGGTTTGGACTGGCAAATGGATCCGAATTGGGTCCGCAATTTTACTGGTGAATCGAAAACTTTGCAAGGGAATTTAGACCCCGCAATGCTTTATGGAAACTTCGATCTAATCAGAAGTGAAACGAGGGAAATGATCAAGAATTTCGGAACTCAGCGTTATATTGCTAACTTGGGCCACGGTGTTTACCCTGACATCAAACCTGATAACCTCAAATGTTTTATTGAAACCATTCAATCATCATAAATAATCATTCATGAAAATCAAACTTTCACTACTCTTATTGTCCGCATTGTTGGCCTTTTCGGCAATTGCACAGAAAAAGAAGCCTGCAGCGGAACCTGAAGAAGTGAGCGACAATCTGGTGCCTAACAGTAGCTTCGAAGATGTAAATATCAAAACACTCAAAAATTATGGTCAATTGACCGAGTTGTGCAAAAGTTGGTTCTCACCACAAACAGGTAGCGCAGATATCTTCGTAGAAGGAGTTAAAAGCACTAAAGCTGCCTCTCCTGCAAATGATTTTGGTATTCAATCCGCATACGAGGGTGTAGCGCACGCAGGAGTGCGCGCCTACACTAAGGACCCAAAATTGAATAGAACTTACATAGAAACACAGATGACTGGCAAAATGGTGAAAGACCAACTCTATTGCGTGAAAATGCAAGTGAGTCTCGCGGATTTGTCCAAATATGCTGTGAATAATTTTGGTTTCTTCTTCAGCGACAGAAAAATCGCCAATGCCAATAACAACAGCCTTACCTATAAACCACAAGTTACCGAAAAAACAAATCGCGCCATTCAAACAATGGATGGATGGGAAACAATTTGTGGAACCTATCTGGCAAATGGTACAGAAGAATTCATCATTATCGGCTGCTTTGGTTTGGATAATGAAATTAAAGTTGAGAAAACCAAGAAACCCTCGGGAATCCAAGGTACCCCTACAGGCGATGCCTATTATTACATTGATGCCATTGAAATTCTTCCAGTTGACGCTACTTCGCAGTGCAAGTGTGGTTCTGCTGTAGAGCAAGAATCCGGAGTAATTTATAGCAGAGCAGGTGTAAAAACGCCCAATATGAAGCCCGAAGAACTCATTGCCGGAACTGCTGTTTACTTCGATGTACTATCCTACAAAGTACATTCTATGTTTGATGCAGATCTCAATGAACTGGCTGGATTGCTCAAGAGCAACCCCAATTTGAAGATTGAATTGATCGGCCATAGCGATACGGACGAGGTAAACGAAGCAAAAGTGAATATCCGCTACGAGGGAATGGCACTCAAAAGAGCAAATAGTGTCAAAGAATTCCTTGTTTTAAAAGGCATTAGCGAAGTTCGACTCAGCACTTCCTCTAAAGACAATACTGAATTGGCAAGTGATAAACCTACTCCATTGAGTAAAGCTCAAAACAGAAGAGTATTATTTGTTGTGAAATAAGAATTTTGTTTTCCTTAACCAAAACTTTAGATCCACAGGGGTCGTTAAACCAAGAATCCGCATTGGAAATCTATTGCAGCGCTAACCCCCTTTGATATCAAGCACTTTCTCAATTTTTATTCTCGATCTATGAATATACACCATCATATAATCCCGCATTGTGCATTGGAAGTGTCTTGAGGTTAATGCGCTGCGGGATTCTCGAATATACACGATGGAGCAAAGTAATAGTTCGACCTATGAATTCCGATATCTCCATCGCGTGATTCGGGATAATACCATTTCTGCACAATAAATAGTCCATCCTGTATTGCGCACTGGAAGTCTGTTTTGGGTAATGCGCTGCAGCATCTTGCATGCATGAAGTTGTAAATGCCGTCAAAGAAGCCATTGTAGGCCAATGGAGTGAAACGGAAGTGGAATATTACAGATACATAAACCCAAATCAAGCGATAGAAAATTGCACCCTAATTTTGCCGATGAATGCAGTATTCTATCGCTTAGATTTGTGAATCCCTCACGCATTCTACAAAAATTGCCTTGATGCGTAATGCGGGATAAACGGTATAAAATCTGGCGAGAGCACTTGCTATCTCTGGGACTTAGCACTTCATAGCGAATCCCAATGCAGATTCTGGGTTTAAAAAGTGGCCCCTTTTTTCTTCCAATAAATCGAAAGAATTTCAGTTATACCGTTTGGATTTATATAATAGTCCAATTTCGTTTCACTACATTGAATTTAAGGTACCTCTAAAAAACTGTTTTATGTTTCGCAGAGATAAATCCCGCATAATGGATGCACGCAATACTAGAGCTGTCTTATCCCGGGATTTGGCCCGAATGAATTTATCAGAATTCGCTATAATTTTGAATTTGGTCGAAAGGTGAAAGATGTTTTTAGATGTTCCCTTAAATATAAATCACAACGCCATTTACCACTTCATGCAAGATCCTGCAACGCATTACCCAAAACAGACTTCCAGTGCGCAATACAGGATGGACCATTTAATAAGTAACTTTGGTATTATTGCAACCGTGAAAAAGAACCTGCTATTTTTTCTTTTCTCAATTTTGCTGTGCGCAGAATCGTTAGCTCAGAATCTGGTTGAAAATCCGGGCTTTGAAAAGATGTCTTATTGCCCCTCCAACTACAACCTTCAAAGACTTACTGTGGTGGAGAAATGGAATCAAGCTAGTGATGGCACTCCCGACTACTTCAATGCATGTAGCGATAAAGTGGGTGTTCCAAAAAACATGTTCGGTTTTCAAGAAGCACAAGAAGGTGTCGGATATGTAGGTTTTGCAACATACAGCCCTGGCAAAAGAAACTATCGCGAATACATGCAAACAAAGCTCACACGACCACTCATAGCAGGCGAGCTGATATGTATTGAAGCATACATATCTGCAGCCGACAATTGCCTTTTTGTGACAGATGGATTCGGTATGTATCTAAGTGCAGAAAAAATTGCCCATGAAAGAAACCAAGTGATCTCTATAACACCTACCATGTCGAATCCACGTTTGCACATGCTCGATGAAGCTCATGAGTGGGTCCTCATAAGTGATATATATAAAGCAAAGGGCGGTGAAGAGTTTTTGACTTTTGGTAATTTTACGTTAGACCGAGATTTGAAAATCATTAAAAGAACAAAATCACAAGGCGCCAAAGAACAAAATGATTGGAGCTACATCTTTGTCGATAATGTTTCTGTAAGACCTGTTACTTCGAAGAGTGAATGCAGTTGCGAAAATGAGATCATCGCTTCAATGGTGCATGACCCACCACTTGAGTTGGAAGAATACGAGACAATTCAGTTGGATGCCGTGTTATTCGACTTTGATAAACATGAACTTAACGCCATCGCTGTTGCACAACTTGAAGAAATTCAAAAGTTGATGAAAAAAAACAAGGCTATGCACATGGAGATAAGTGGACACACAGACATCATCGGAAATCAATCATACAACGACACACTTTCATTTCGTCGCGCCAATAGAGTGATCGACTATCTGACCGCTAAGGGAATACCTAAAGATCGATTAAAAATTAAATATTTTGGAAGTACCCAACCCGTGGCTAGCAATGAAACGGATGAAGGCCGTGCCCAAAATCGCAGGGCAGAATTTAGAATCATCGAAAAGAAATTTGAACTGATTCAATAACCCGGGGGAGAGGTTCGATTCATCGCGCTCCGATTTATCGCGTCTCCCATATTATTGCGATTCATCGTTTATCTGATAAATACGCGATGAATCGCGTAACTCACCCCCGTAAAAACACCCCCTCTTTTCGGGTGAAAATACCCTTGACTTTGGCATTGCAGAATTCATACGTTTACCAGAATAAAAAATGAGATGAATACCTCTCGGATCATAAATATAATTCCAACGTTTATTCCTTCTGGAATTGCGTCAATCCCTTTCACCTCGTTAATCCGTATTTTTATCAATCACATTCTCACATTCTCACATTCTCACATTCTCACATTCTCACATTCTCACATTCTCACATTCTCACATTCTCACATTCTCACATTCTCACATTCTCAAAACTCAGAAGAGCACACAGAAAAATCTTCATTTCTCAAATAGAAAATCTTGGGAGCTTTTCTAAACAGTTACATTTCACAACTATATTTGATCTGCGCACAGAGCACCCTCCGTAGGGTTGGTATCCGAAATAATACGCATTTATACTGTCCTTAATTGGACGCAGAATAGTACTATTTTAGTACTCCAATCGTTTAAAATAAATAGTTTAACAAATGAATAAATCGTTATTCTTTTCTTTTTTACTGTTTTTGCCCTTAGGATCGTCGGCACAAAATATCATTGCAGATTCCGGTTTTGAAATAATAGATCCGGACCAATGTGATGAAAATAACTTCCCTTTGATGCACTGGTTCAACCCCAATCTTGCAACTCCGGATTTACAATACATGATTGAGGACGGCAATTGTGGGACTTATTTATCTGAAGAATACCTTGGCATCACCGAAATGCTTCCTCCGGCTAACGGGCTTGCTAGTTGTGGGCTATACTGCTGCTTCCAACCTGAAAGTGTCAATCAATCCAGAGAGTACGCCTCCACCCAATTGACCGAAGAATTGCTTCCCGGTGAAACCTATAAAATTACTTTTCAAATTCATCGAAGAAGTCAGTGGGATCTGGCGGTGGATAGAATTGGCTTTTTTTTCTCCATAGACGCTCCTCAAAGCAATAATCCTTTGGTGATGGAGGTTGAACCGCAAGCTGAAACCCAAGGCACCGTTTTGATGGACAGCCTTTGGTCTACTATGGAATTATTTTATACGGCCAGTGGTGGAGAAAAATTTATGACCATGGGGAATTTTAGATGGCCTGATGAAATGATTGTAATTGATACAGAAAGTGGAATTAAAAACACCAAGCTATCCTATTACCAGTTCGACAACGTGACACTCGAAAAGGTCCTTTCCTCAGAACATATTGAAGTATTGGATTTGATCCAAATAACTTATGTGAAAGATTTTCTCTTGATTTCAGTGCCTTCCCATTCGATTGTGGAATTCCACCTAACGGATGTGATGGGGAATTTATTAGTAGACCCAAATACTGTTGTAGGTTCTAAAAGCATTGACCTTTCAGGTATTTCCGCCGGAATCTACTTTGTCGTTGTTTCAACATTAGGGGCTTCAAAAACAGTAAAAATTAGAAAGGGATGAGGATTTGTTCGTTTTCAAAATCTCATCAAAATGAAAAAATTAATCTTATTATTTCTTATTGCAAATACCCTTCAAAACTTTTCGCATGCACAAGTTGATTGGTCAACCCTGGGAAATAATGCCCTGGATGCAACTGATAACTTCGTAGGTAACACAGATGGTGCTGATCTCCGTTTCCGAACTAATAACACTGAAAGACTAACTATCACCGGAACCAACGGCTGGCTTGGTGTCAATACAATGGCTCCCCTGTCTCGCTTTCACCTGCTCGATGGAAATTTTCTGCTGGAAGGCCCGACGATTCCCGGAGACAATTTGTTCACGGGAGGTTCTTTACCTGCTTATTCAGGTGTTAGGGCAAGGCTTCTTTGGGTTGATGGCAGAGCAGCGTTTAGGACGGGCACTGCGTCGGGCACACAGTGGGATCTAACTAACATTGGCACTCACTCTGTGGCTATGGGATTTAATTGCAGAGCAAGTGGAGCATACTCTATTGCCATGGGGCAAAAAAGTACCCCCGTAAAAACACCCCCTCTTTTCGGGTGAAAATACCCTTGACTTTGGCATTGCAGAATTCATACGTTTACCAGAATAAAAAATGAGATGAATACCTCTCGGATCATAAATATAATTCCAACGTTTATTCCTTCTGGAATTGCGTCAATCCCTTTCACCTCGTTAATCCGTATTTTTATCAATCACATTCTCACATTCTCACATTCTCACATTCTCACATTCTCACATTCTCACATTCTCACATTCTCACATTCTCACATTCTCACATTCTCACATTCTCAAAACTCAGAAGAGCACACAGAAAAATCTTCATTTCTCAAATAGAAAATCTTGGGAGCTTTTCTAAACAGTTACATTTCACAACTATATTTGATCTGCGCACAGAGCACCCTCCGTAGGGTTGGTATCCGAAATAATACGCATTTATACTGTCCTTAATTGGACGCAGAATAGTACTATTTTAGTACTCCAATCGTTTAAAATAAATAGTTTAACAAATGAATAAATCGTTATTCTTTTCTTTTTTACTGTTTTTGCCCTTAGGATCGTCGGCACAAAATATCATTGCAGATTCCGGTTTTGAAATAATAGATCCGGACCAATGTGATGAAAATAACTTCCCTTTGATGCACTGGTTCAACCCCAATCTTGCAACTCCGGATTTACAATACATGATTGAGGACGGCAATTGTGGGACTTATTTATCTGAAGAATACCTTGGCATCACCGAAATGCTTCCTCCGGCTAACGGGCTTGCTAGTTGTGGGCTATACTGCTGCTTCCAACCTGAAAGTGTCAATCAATCCAGAGAGTACGCCTCCACCCAATTGACCGAAGAATTGCTTCCCGGTGAAACCTATAAAATTACTTTTCAAATTCATCGAAGAAGTCAGTGGGATCTGGCGGTGGATAGAATTGGCTTTTTTTTCTCCATAGACGCTCCTCAAAGCAATAATCCTTTGGTGATGGAGGTTGAACCGCAAGCTGAAACCCAAGGCACCGTTTTGATGGACAGCCTTTGGTCTACTATGGAATTATTTTATACGGCCAGTGGTGGAGAAAAATTTATGACCATGGGGAATTTTAGATGGCCTGATGAAATGATTGTAATTGATACAGAAAGTGGAATTAAAAACACCAAGCTATCCTATTACCAGTTCGACAACGTGACACTCGAAAAGGTCCTTTCCTCAGAACATATTGAAGTATTGGATTTGATCCAAATAACTTATGTGAAAGATTTTCTCTTGATTTCAGTGCCTTCCCATTCGATTGTGGAATTCCACCTAACGGATGTGATGGGGAATTTATTAGTAGACCCAAATACTGTTGTAGGTTCTAAAAGCATTGACCTTTCAGGTATTTCCGCCGGAATCTACTTTGTCGTTGTTTCAACATTAGGGGCTTCAAAAACAGTAAAAATTAGAAAGGGATGAGGATTTGTTCGTTTTCAAAATCTCATCAAAATGAAAAAATTAATCTTATTATTTCTTATTGCAAATACCCTTCAAAACTTTTCGCATGCACAAGTTGATTGGTCAACCCTGGGAAATAATGCCCTGGATGCAACTGATAACTTCGTAGGTAACACAGATGGTGCTGATCTCCGTTTCCGAACTAATAACACTGAAAGACTAACTATCACCGGAACCAACGGCTGGCTTGGTGTCAATACAATGGCTCCCCTGTCTCGCTTTCACCTGCTCGATGGAAATTTTCTGCTGGAAGGCCCGACGATTCCCGGAGACAATTTGTTCACGGGAGGTTCTTTACCTGCTTATTCAGGTGTTAGGGCAAGGCTTCTTTGGGTTGATGGCAGAGCAGCGTTTAGGACGGGCACTGCGTCGGGCACACAGTGGGATCTAACTAACATTGGCACTCACTCTGTGGCTATGGGATTTAATTGCAGAGCAAGTGGAGCATACTCTATTGCCATGGGGCAAAGTTGTACATCTTCTAACGTCGGTTGTGTGGCAATGGGAGACGCTGCTGTGGCATCCGGACATGATGCCATTGCTTTGGGTGAAACAGTCGAAGCTTCTGGTGATTTCTGTGTTGCTCTTGGACATAATATCACAGCCAGCGGTGACGGTTCGTTCGCTGCTGGAAATGGTGCAACTGCAAGCGGTCATGGTGATATTGCCTTAGGCTCAAGTATAGCTTCAGGGGGGGCTTCTGTTAGTGTCGGGGTTACAAATACGGCAAGCGGTCTTGGCTCCTTTGCCATTGGAAAACTTGTTCAAGCCTCCGGAACCTTCGCTATGGGTTATGGCTGTTTCATGGATTTAACGGGCGCAAACTCAATGGGGATTGGTGCCGGATTATCTACCAATAATCTAGTTAACTCTATTAATAATTCGCTCGTCGTCGGTTTCAACAGCAATGTGCCCACCCTCTTCGTAGGTGGTGGAAATGGAACGGCAGGTTCTTCCGGCAATGTGGGTATTGGAAATATAACTGCGCCTTCTCAACGTCTAGACGTAAATGGAACCGCTCGCTTGAGAAGTGTAGCTGCCGGTACGCCAAATGCCCTGCTAACAGGAGTTGGTACAGCGGGTGATGTGGTGGTAAATCGCTTAGACTTTAATGGCAATGCAAACAATTTTCTAGGTGGAAACGGAACATGGCAGTGCCATTTTGAAAAAAGTGGTAACAACCTTTTCATGGGAAATACAGGTGGCTGTTCCACGGGATCCTTGGGCATTGGAACTGCTTCGCCAACCAGTAAGCTTCACATCGCAAATAATGCAAATTCCGGAAATATCTCAAGTGTGCTTATTACGTCCACACTAACCACCAGTGGAGACAACACAAACATTGCCTGCGCTGCAAGAGCGATGGGGGGTGGTGGAAACATCACTGGAATCATGACCAGCGCTGTAGCCAATGGCAATGGAGCATCAGGGAATGGCGGCACTATTTTTGGTTTGTCTGCCGCGGCAAGTGCCAATTCTGGAAACTCTGAATTTTCCGGTTTCCATGTTATCTACGGTATATATGCAAGTGCTGGGGGCGATTCCACCACCAATGGAGACATCTATGCTGGATACTTTGATGGAGATGTCTTTACAACGGGTTCATATTTGCCCAGTGATGAAACTTTAAAATCAAATATTCTTCCTTTGGAATCTTCGTTAGACAAAGTGCTCGCAATAGAGGTGGTTACTTATGAATACAATCAAGACGAAACGGGAAACATGAATCTACCAAATGGTCAGCAAATTGGGTACACTGCCCAAAACATCGGTGAGTTCTATCCTGTGCTCATCAAACATGCCACTCAGCCCTCTGCGGTTGATGAAGATGGAAACGTTCTTGCCGAAAGTTTTGGATTTGATGCAGTCAACTACACCGGTATGGTACCCGTATTGCACAAAGCCATTCAGGAACAACAGAACTTGATCAATTCGCTCTCTGAGTCCGTTGAAGCTCTTACTCTACAAATTGAATCTTGCTGCGCAGATACCAAAAATCAGGAATCTACTCCGGATCATTCAATTGATGTAAAACTGTCCAACGAATCGAACTCAGTACTTTTCCAAAACACTCCCAATCCCCACCAAGGTGAGTGTGTTATCAGATACTTCATTCCCGAGTCAACAACTGCAGCCGAAATTCAATTTTTCGATGCACGAGGTGGCATTCTCAAAATAATCGTTCTCCAACAAAATGGTCTTGGACAGATAAATCTGGACGCAAAAGAATTGGCCAATGGCATTTATACTTACGCATTGATCGTTGATGGTAATGCTGTGGATATGAAAAAAATGGTGAAGGAATAAATCAGATGTAAAGACCCGATTTGTCGCGCATCATACAAATACGCGATGAATCGTGTTTTTAACAAACCGGATAAATCATTCGCAATTACAACTCACTGTATGGCAGTACGGATTCTAAATACAAAGAGGAAGAAAATCGACTAAACTTTCAGAACAGAAGTTACACTTGATTTATCCCGCCTCTTCCCTACGAATTAATCTGTTTCCAGATCATATCTTTCAGTTTGTCGACGTTGTAACCCGTAATGGCTGAAATGAAAATATGCGGCATTCCGGTTGGAAGTAATGCCTCCATTTGCTTCATCATTTCTTCATCAAGCATATCCGATTTAGTGATCGCCAATATTCTTTGTTTATCAAGCAATTCTGGATTGAATTTTTTCAACTCATTCAACAAAATTTCATACTCTCCTTTGATATCAGATGTATCACATGCAATCATAAAAAGCAAGGTGCTATTTCTTTCAACGTGTCTCAAAAAGCGATGTCCAAGACCTTTCCCCTCAGCCGCTCCCTCTATTATTCCAGGAATATCAGCCATTATAAAAGACCTATGATCCCGGTATTTTACAAGGCCCAGATTAGGCACTAAGGTTGTAAAAGGATAATCGGCAATCTCAGGTTTTGCGGCAGACACCGATGCTAGCAAAGTAGATTTACCTGCATTGGGAAAACCTAGCAACCCGACATCTGCCAACACTTTTAGTTCAAGAATTTTCCATTCATCTCTACCCGGCTCTCCAGGTTGTGCATGGCTGGGAGCTTGATTGGTAGATGTTTTGAAATGATCATTACCCAAACCTCCTCTTCCTCCGGGAACGAGAATTCTTTCTTCCCCTTCTTCTGTAATCTCAAAATGCACCTCACCAGTTTCAGCATCACGGGCAACTGTTCCGAGTGGGACCTCCAAAATCTCGTCCTCTCCCTGCTTGCCGGATTTTAAAGCACTCATGCCGCCCTCTCCTTCTTCGGCTATAACATGTTTCCTGTATTTCAAATGGAGTAGTGTCCAGAGTTGGGCACTTCCTCGAAGTATGATGTGTCCTCCGCGTCCGCCATCACCTCCGTCGGGACCACCGCGTGGAACAAATTTTTCCCTACGGAAATGTGCAGATCCTGCACCGCCCTTTCCGGAGCGACAACAAATTTTTACGTAGTCAACAAAATTAGAGGATGCCATATTTCAATTTGGGCTTATCTCAGCCTTGAACTTTACCGGCCAGCAAGCCATCAATCGATGAAAAAAGGCGGGATGCTATAACATCCACTGTTCCAATCCCATCGATGCCTATATATTTTCCCTGTGTTTTATAATGTTCTGCCACAAGCGCAGTTTGTGAGTGATAAACCGCGATTCTGTTTCTGATAATAGTCTCATCTGCATCGTCACTTCGACCACTCACCGCAGCTCGTCCTAGCAAACGTTCCACTAAAATCCGTTCTTCTACTTCTAGCGCCAACATGCAAGAAATGGATGTTTCCTTTTCAGCCAAAAATGACTCCAATGCTTCTGCCTGCGCTTGCGTCCGAGGAAATCCATCAAAAATGAACCCTTTCGAATCCAATTGGCCATTCACTTCGCTCTCCAACATTTTGATTGTTACCGAATCCGGCACCAACTCCCCTTTATCCATGAAACTCTTGGCCAACTGACCCAGTACTGTTTCGTTTTGGATATTTCTTCGAAAAATATCTCCGGTACTAAGGTGAACCAATCCGTAACGTGCAACGAGGTTCTCACTCTGCGTACCCTTGCCGGCACCGGGAGGACCAAAGAGAACAATATTGAGCATCATAGGCTATGAATCTTTACAAGTCGGCAAAAGTACGGATTATTGGGCCTTCTCTTCCTATGAGCGGTAGTTTAACAATGAAGGTTCCCAATGATCAAGTTTTTCTAAATTATTGTTAGCTCCTTCATTTTGTGATACTTATGAAATCATGGATTCTATTCATCAAAAACAAGTAAAGGATTTTAATTTTTAGTCAAGGTGATTCGCCTCCTACTGAATAACTTCGCCAGCCAATCAGATAAAATATTCTATGAACTTCGACATCATTGTACTTGGAAGCGGTCCCGGCGGATATGTGGCTGCCATTCGTGCGTCACAACTTGGACTCAAAACTGCTATCATCGAAAAAGAATCGCTTGGTGGTGTCTGTCTTAATTGGGGTTGTATCCCTACAAAAGCATTGCTCAAAAGTGCTTCTGTATTCGAATACATCAATCACGCAAAAGATTATGGAATAGAAGTTTCAGGCTCCAAAGCTGACTTTTCTGCTGTTGTAAAACGCAGTCGAGGCGTTGCTGATGGTATGAGCAAAGGCGTGCAATTCCTGATGAAAAAAAACAAAATCGAAGTCATCAATGGAACTGGGAAAATAAAACCGGGGAAAAAAATAGAGGTAACTGCCGCAGATGGATCTAAATCGGAATATAGTACCGCTCATTTAATAGTAGCTACAGGTAGTCGTTCGAGAGAATTACCAAACCTTAAGCAAGATGGTAAAAAAATTATCGGATACCGCGAGGCAATGACTCTTCCTAGTCAACCAAAAAATATTGTTATTGTCGGAAGTGGTGCCATTGGAGTTGAATTCGCATATTTCTATCATGCTATGGGCACAAAAGTGACAGTGGTAGAATTCATGCCAAACATTGTACCTGTAGAAGATGAAGAGGTTTCTAAAGCCCTTGCCAAATCTTTCAAAAGTGCTGGCATCGAAATTTTGACCGGAACAGAGGTTACCAAAGTAGATACATCAGGTAGCGGTTGCAAAGTATTTACAAAATCTGGAGCGGAAGAAAAAACCATTGAATGTGACATTGTACTATCCGCTGTTGGTGTCGTTGCCAATATCGAGGGTATCGGGCTCGAAGATGTAGGAATAGTAACTGACAAAGGAAAAATCATTGTCGATAAATTTTATCAGACAAACATTCCGGGATACTATGCTATTGGCGACTGTGTGCCCGGTCAAGCGCTTGCTCACGTAGCCAGTGCTGAAGGAATTACTTGTGTAGAAAAAATAGCAGGACATCATCCACAACCTATAGATTATGGAAACATACCAGGTTGTACATACTGTACTCCAGAAATAGCTTCGGTAGGTCTTACTGAAAAAGCGGCGAAAGAGAAAGGAATCGACATCAAAATCGGTAAATTTCCATTTAGCGCTTCAGGAAAAGCCAGTGCTGCTGGACATAAGGAAGGTTTTGTTAAGCTGATTTTCGATTCTAAATACGGCGAACTTCTAGGTGCTCATATGATTGGCACCAATGTCACTGAAATGATTGCTGAATGTGTGGCGCTCAGAAAACTGGAAACTACAGGCGAAGAACTTATGAAGATCATTCACCCACATCCAACAATGAGTGAAGCCATCATGGAAGCTGCTGCTGCTGCTTATGGCGAAGTAATTCACCTATAGTTCAAAACAAGTATCTGAGGGAAAGATTCCCTCCCACCGACCAATCCATAAAAATAGTTGGACCGCAATTAAGCGTCCAATCCGAACTGTATGACCTGCTTTTGAATGAATTCAGGAAATAGGGATCTAAACCTTCGATAAAGTCCCCACCGGGTTTGCGAGCAGACTCAATGCGCTTTTTTCCCTTTGCAGTTCTCTTGAGTGCGAGACCAGTGTGAAAGGCTATAGGTGCCGGTTCGTAACATTCTATTCGCAATAATGCACCCATGTGATATTTGGGGCCACTGCCTCCATTCATTGCAGATAAAAAATGCTCTAGTGAAAATTCTCCATCCAATCGAAAAGCATTGCTAGAGGTTGGTGGTCGATGATATATCAACAAATGGCTTCTGAATCTTCCGTTTTCATCCTCTCCAGAAATGTGAATACCCTTCACCCATTCGCCATCTACATTTCCAAAAACGAATTTAGCATTTGGTAGACCCGCTTCCACAAGAGCTGTATATCCCAACGCGCCTTGACCTGCAGAAAACTCTGGGTCTGATAACATAGGACCAGGGTAATTTACAAACCTTGTCCAAGCGCCAAAAAAAGGTGACTGCATTTCGGCGACAACAGATCGAGTGTTTTCGAGACCACAAAATCTTCCTTCTAAATGATAATGGCTTTGGCTGTATAGCTGCAAGCTGAAACTGCACATAAGAATTAAGAAGTACTTCACGGCGTAGATATTATAGAAGAACAAATGTGGTTGAAATTTAATTAGCAACCCATATGTTTTTCAACAAATTACGCCTAGCACTCTATGCGGCGCAATTTAAGACGCCTTTTGCTTGCGGGCCTTTGGCTGATCAGATCCTTCGCTGATCCACTTGTCACTACGGTGTTCGCCCATGATAGTAACTTCCTTAGTAGTGCTGTAGCGGCGGGCTATTTCTAACATACCCTCCCTGTTTACACTATACATCATCACTTTCATACCGCTTCCTGGAGTCTTTACTTCAACGTAAAAACCATCCTTAAGTCTTTTGGGCTTTAAACTTGGTCTTCCCTGCATTTTCTGAATATTTGGTCTAATATAAGAACCAACGAGTGTCTTTGGTGTTCATTTTTTATAACCACTTACAGTGAATTACCTCCAAAAGGCCTTTCTACGTATGTTACAGAGTCATGCTAATTATTCACAATCTTTCATTTAATCTTTCAAAGCCAACAAAAATTGTTGAACGACAATTTCTCATTAAATTAGCCCTTCTAAGTGCCTCAATCTGGTCTATGAAATCGACTAATAAACTGTTTTTCATATCTTTATATTTCACTTTCCGTGTCATAAATGGATATTCACAGATTTTGGCACCCCCCATTCACTATTGGGATTTCTCCAATGGAATCACTCCTGATTGGACCTTGGAAAGCTCTACTCCTATTGCCGATTGGGAATACCGTGGCCCTAATACGGACCCGGATATTACTGTTTGTTCAAGGGGCTCATGTGGCGCCTCCTCTGTACCCATAACTTCGATAACCTCTCAAAATGGATTTGTCATTTTCGATAGCAATTATTGGGATGATGATGATGGCATTTGCGGCGGTCTGGGAACGGGTCAAGACCCTGCTCCCCATCTAGCCTCTATCATTACTCCTTCAGTGAATCTCTCAGGGGTTAACACAGTAGTTCTCACATTCCAACAACAGTACAAGCACTATCAAACTACGACCACCAAAGTGTATGTGAGCAACAACAATGGAAATTCTTGGACACAAGTACTTGCCAATAGTGGGGTTTTCTCTGCAAACAGCGAGTGGAAAACTGTAAACATTACAGCTCAAGCTGCTGGTTTCACCAACGTAAAAATCAAATTTGAATTCTCGGGTACATACTACTGGTGGCTTCTAGATGATATTGCTCTTTATTCGCCAAACCCAAACGATTTGCAATTGGCAAACCCGGCCTATTCCGAATTTGGAATTGTTGCAAGCCCAATTATATTCGACGACATGATGTACAATGCCTATCCGCAAAGTATGATTCCTTCTTTTAAATTCACTGGTCAGGGTACAAACATCGGCGGCAATTCTCAAACCCAAGTGAGACTTTTCGTTGATGTCAAGAAAAATGGTATGGCCACGACATACAGCAGCAGCAGCCCAGCATCGACTTTAAATGGAGGACAGTCGACCCTATTTCAATTATCGACTTTGTACACAACTGCCCCTGAGGTTGCCGAATATTTTATTTACTACAACCTCGATCAATTGCAAATTGATGATAACGCAGTGAATAATCTAGATACCTTTAACTATTTTATCACCCCGCATACCTATAGCAGAGATGAATACTCGTTGGAAACAGTTTTTACGCCTCAAGCTATATACGCTGGTCAAAAAATAGAAGTTGGAAATGTCTTTCAAGCTCGGTCAAGCGGACTCCAATTTGCAAGTATTCAAGCTGTCTTAGGTGAGGGTACAACACTTGGTAGCGAGGTTTATGGAATTGTCTGGAATCTTGACCGAACTGAAATTCTGGGACAAACAAATCCATACACAGTAAACTTGGCTGACATAAATGAAATAGGTGGAAACAAGCATATAACATTGCCTTTGCAAACACCGATTACACTGCTGAACGACAGTCTCTATTTGGTCATGATTGGCATGAGCGCAGGTCCTGATCTTTTGCGCATTGGAAGAAGTGGCATTGCCCCAGCCGAAGCCTCTCTGGTTAGATATCCCGATAGCAATGGACTTTTCTACATGCTCACTACTCCGATGGTTCGTATGAATATTTTTCCTGCCGGAACCATTGCGGGTTGCACCAATACCAACGCCGAGAATTACAATCCTTTGGCCACCACCAACGACAGTTCTTGCCTACTAGCAGGTTGTACTATTGAAGGGTCATTCAATTACGATCCAACCGCCAATTGGGATAATGGGTCATGCATCTATTGCGGCTGCACCAATATTCTTGCTGCAAATTATGATGCCGGTGCTTCATGCGATAACGGCACCTGTATCATCTTTGGATGCACCGATTCTGGAGCAGACAATTACAATTCACAGGCAAATACAGAGGACAATAGTTGTTTTTATCTAGGTTGCACAAACCCAGGTGCCTCCAATTACGATTCTACAGCCACAGTAGATAATGGCACATGTACATACCCCGGTTGCACGGACACCATAGCCAATAATTTTGATCCCAATGCGAATTTGGATGATGGTTCATGCATCTATCTCGGTTGCATGAATGTGGTAGCGGATAATTATAATCCAATTGCCAATGTAGATGATGGATCATGCATTGTTTCGGGATGCACAGATCCTTCAGCGGACAACTATTGGATTGAAGCCAACAACGATGATGGATCTTGCATTTATTTTGGTTGTGCCAATCCGGAAGCAGACAACTATGATCCCCAAGCTAACGTGGACGATGGAACTTGCATTTTCTTGGGTTGTACTGACCCAGAAGCAAATAACTACGATCTAATTGCAAATGCCAATGACTTCAGTTGCCTCTACAATCAGGCCATTTTGGCCACGAACGACTCGGAGGGATGCGCTCCATTTATACTTACCATATTCAATCAAACAGAAATTTTAGAGGAAGCGACATGTGTTGTAAGCATCGAAAATGTTGGCACTTGGATCAATTGTGAACCAATCATTGAAGTGGAATTACTTGAAGCGGGTACATACTATGTAAACTATTCTTATGAGCAAGGAGATAATATTTCCAATTTCGCTCTAGGGCCTATCGAAGTTTTTGAAAATCCGCTCCCGCCCGTTCTCTCGGCAGAAGGAGATGGCTCCATAGAATGCATGAATTGCGATGAAATAAACACAGAGTGGTTTCTCGATGGCACCATTTTTTCTCAATCAAATGACAATATCATTGATATGCCAACGAATGAAAGTGGCTACGTAGAAAATGGATTCTACTCTATCAATGTAATCGATGAAAACAGTTGCCAAGCACATTCAGACTCACTCTTATCAATTTTAGGAAATGTTTTCACAGAAAACGATACGCTATGTGTGCCTGCAACAGTATCATGGTTCAACGAAACAGATAGCATAATAAATGGAATTGCCACGATGAATTTTGGTGATGACAATGTTTTATCTGGATTTGAAATTACATATAACCACACGTATAATGCAGCCGGAGATTTTAATTGGTTATTCAACTACGAATTGAACGATGTTTCGTTTCAAATGGAAGGGAGTATACATGTGGTGGAAAATCCACCTACACCCATCCTTACGATAGACGAAATCAATGGGTTTTTGGCTTGTAGCAATGCCGCCCTCGCGGATTCAATTACGTGGGATGTAAACGGTACATTGTATTTCAATATCTCGGTGGTGAGTCTAGAGGAGGGATTGACTACTGTATACCTGAGCAATGAAGATTTGTGTAGTTCTCAAAATTCCATAAACTATACCGGTTTAGAAATCGATTCGTCAGATGGTACAAAGGTCTATCCGATTCCATCCAGGAATTTGTTGTATGTGGAAAACTGTTTAGATTCTAGGGTAGAAATATTTAGTTCATCCGGACAAAAAGTCTATTCTGCATTTGCTATGGACAACATCCTTTCCATTGATGTAAGTGGAATGTCGAGTGGCATCTATGGACTTATCATTACAAGAGGGAACTATAGACGATTGACCTCGATTTCGATTGTGAGATAAGAGGAAACTACCTACTCTTTAATTTCAACATAATCTACATATTCGCCCTTATCGTCTTTAGCTGATTTAGGAGACTTTTCAATAGTAATATCTCCTTCCCTTCTCTGCTGATTCTGCTCCTGTTGACTGCGCATTCTCTCTTTTAGAGCCTCTTGCGCATTCCGAATGACATAAGGAGCAGCCAGATGGGCCACAAAACGAATGAGTGCTGAAAACAAAATAATGTAAAATATTATCTTCAGAACACCACTTATGGAAGCTTCGACAATCATCTTGCAAAATTACCCGAATCAGGGTAAATCAATATTTTTTTAGATGAATCAAATTCAATTACTCTATCACGAATTCGTTTTCAGCAACATACAGACCTGATTTAAACAATATTTTGTAGGTGCCTTTAGCCAAATAATATTTTCCGTTGGAGACTTCTTTTATCTCAATTGGCTTTTCATCCTTTGCAAGATTTTTGTTGAGAATTGCAACCAAAAGTTCTGCATTTTCTTTTGTAATAGATAAATCATAAGTGAAGTTTCGGAAGCCCCATTTCAGATTGTCAGTAGGCACATTTGCCAATTTAATACTGTCCATATACCAGACTTCAATTGAAAACGAATTCCGTGACATTGGCACAAAGGTGGGTATATAAAAGTCGGGCAAATCTGGCTCCAGCCACTTACTCCAATTCTCGCCCCAATTGCTCTTGCGGATAGGTTTTGATGAGAAAACATAAGGCTTCTCCCAATCAATGGTATCCATTGCCGCCAAGTGTTCTATATCTGCTATCCAAATACTTCTGCCATGTGTACCTATTACAAGATCCATTTCTCTTTCCTGAATTACCAAATCATGAATCGCAACAGAAGGGAGCTCCTCAAACAAAAGGCGCCATGAAACGCCCATGTCGCGTGATACATAAAGGCCATGATCGGTACCCGAGTATAGAATATTTTCGCTTCTGGGGTCCTCAATTACCACATTTACCGGCTCCATTGGAAGAGATGATGAAAGTGTGCTCCAAGTCTTTCCAAAATCATCAGATCTAAAAATATGTGCCGCAAAATTGTCGCTCCGATATCCATTTAATGCAACATAAATGCGACCTATTTTATGTTTAGAAAACACCACCCTGCTCACCCAAAAATTTTCGGGAAGTCCTTTAGAAATGTTCTCCCACGTATAGCCATTGTCTCGTGAAATGTGAACCAAACCATCATCGCTACCCACCACCAACCATCCGAAGCGCAAAGGCGATTCTGATATTGATGTAAGTGTACCATAAGGCACATCGCCGGCTCGCCCCCCCTTTGTGAGATCTCCGCTCAGAGTTTCCATGTTTTCGCCTCGATCCAAGGAGCGATGAACTTTATTGGAACAGATATAGAAAATATCTTGCTGATGTTTTGACAAAAGAATCGGTGTTTGCCAATTCCAGCGCAATGGGGTTTCTCCTAGTGTATGTGCTGGGTGGATCGTTAGCTGGTAATCTCCTTTCCGATTGAGTCTTTCATAATTTCCAAACTGATATCCGGTATATACTGTATTGTTGTTGCGGGTGTCCACTTGAACCTGCATTCCATCGCCTCCCATCAAAAATTCAAATGGATACTTGCCAGACTGATACCAATCGCGACCTGGTTTGTTGTCCGAAGGTCCAACCCAAACTCCATTGTCCTGAAGCCCTCCGTATACATTATATGGCTCTTCATTATCTACCTGAACACTATAAAATTGGCCTACTGCAGGGGTATTGCAATTGATAAATGTTTTTCCGTCGTCATAACTAATTTGAACACCTCCATCACTTCCATTGATAATATGACCTGGTATCTTGGGATTAATCCAAAGTGCATGATGATCCACATGCACATTATCCGGATTAATACCTCTCCACGTTGCGCCGCCATCATCACTTGTAAGTAGCGGAACCCCCATAATATATAATTTTTGAGGAATCAAAGGATGAACTCTTATCTGGCTGAAATAATATCCATAACTATAAAATACATCGTCTAGAAAATCGGCATGAGTTCTCAACCAAGTTTTACTTTCAAAATTATACTTGTATACTTCCGCTCCTATTACTGGTCTATCAAATAAATCGGAATTTGCATCGTAGAGATAATCACTCAAAGCTGATGGTTTTAGTTTACCCTCTTTTACCTGCTTCTTTACAGTTGCTGATGTGTGCTCTTTTGGGAAATTGTTATCCAATAAAAATTTGTTCAAAAGCGAATCATTGAGTGTGCCAAATTTTTCAATCGTCATTTGACTAAAATCTGATTTCTTCAATCCTTGATCTTTTTTTTCCTCATCAGACTTCGGACGTTCAAATTGATTGTCGAGCAATGCATACAAATGGAATCCATCATTCCCTCTTGTTGTGGAAATGCCAATTCGTCCAACACCTTCTCCGTTTGGAAAGCCGGTTTCCGAGGTCGAAATGTTCTTCCAAGTTACTCCACCATCCATACTTTGATGAATTGCACTTTTCGAACCGCTCTCTACAAAATTCCAGGCCATCCGAGTTCGACCCCAAGTTGAACAGTACAATTGAGATGACTCGTTCGGATCAATAGCAAGATCTATTGCTCCCGTATTTGCTCCTAGATCCAAATATTGATTCCAAGTTTTTCCTGCATCTACAGTCTTGTACACTCCTCTCTCGGGACTTTCCGAATATAAGTGCCCAAGCACGGCTACCCAAGCAATGGCCGGATTTTCAGGGTGCAAAATGATTCGTCCAATGTGATGAGATTCGGTTAGACCCAAATTCTTCCAACTTTTACCAAGATCTACGGATCGATAAACGCCAAATCCACTATAACTCGATCGCGAACTATTATTCTCTCCTGAACCTATCCAAATGATCTCCCCATTATTCCAGTCCACAGCAATATCACCGATAGTCATTACCATCTCATTTTGAAATAATGCGTCGAATGTGGTTCCGTTGTTGTGCGTTACCCATAGTCCACCGCTTGCGTAAGCTACATAGAAATGAGAGGGATTCTTTGGGTCTACTTCTATGTCAACTACCCTTCCGCTCATCACTGTAGGGCCAATACAACGCACAGGGCCCTCCGAGATATAGCCATTTGACTCCATTTGGACCCGCTTCTTGTAGCCTTCTTGTCTTATTTGTGATGAAGTCGCTTGAACACTGGCTTCTTTTTTTTGAGAGAGTGCATGTGTAGGGAACACAATGGAAAATACTATAAATGAGAAAAATAATTTCATGGTTTCAATTTTGGATTGTCCTTGTGTCTTTGATGATCTCTATTTGTCTTTTTGTCGATGTTCTTCTCCAAAGCTGCTTGTAAATCAACCCCGGTTTGGTTTGCCAAACAGATCAAGACCCATAAGACGTCTGCCATTTCATCTCCCAGGTCCAAATCTTTGTCGCTTTCCTTTTCACTCTGTTCGCCATACCTTCTGGCAACTATGCGCGCCACTTCACCAACTTCTTCGGTGAGTATAGCCATGTTTGTCAGTTCGTTGAAGTACCTTACACCGTGGCTCTTTATCCAAGTGTCTACTCTTTGCTGTGCCTCAGAAATTTCCATGTTTTCGCAATTTGGTATACAAACATAGTACCTACCATTTCATGTACGGAAAGATTTCCTCCTTCGAATATTTACCCCTCCTCCTGCTTTTGTCATTCTCCGTTTGTCATTTTTATTCACCTTTGACAATTGTTATATGTTGTTGTAGCTTTCAACTACTTACGTTTGCATATACAAACAGACCTGAAAGTGAATAGAAAAACAATAATTGCCTTGCTCAGTGTTCTGCTTGCATTTACAGCGAGCGGTCAAACCAGATGGACTTTAGAAAGCTGCATTGCGCGGGCTTTTGAAAAGAACATCTCTATCAAGCAAAGTCAACTAAATGTTGATTTGGCTGAAATAAATCAAAAAAATGCCATGGGAAATTTGCTGCCCAGTCTTAATGGCCAAGCATCTCACGGTTACAACTGGGGACAAAGAATCGACCCATTTACAAACCAGTTCGCCACCGAACGTATTAGAAGTAATAGCTTCGGGATTTCGACCTCGGTCAATCTCTTTAGTGGTTTTCAGGCAAGAAACAGTTTGGAACAGGCACATATTGATGTGATGGCCAGCAGACTCAACAACGAAAAAGCCAGAAACGACATTGCACTGAATATTGCCTCTCTCTATTTGGCCATTCTTATGAATCAAGAGATGGTGACCATAGCAAGAAGCAATTCCGACAATACCGGAAATCAAGCGAAACGTATTACTATTCTTGTCAATGCCGGTCAATTGGCACAAAACAACTTAGATGATATCAATGCTCAGATGGCCTCAGACCAAGCCACGTTGGTTCAGGCCGAAAACACCTATAATTTATCCGTTTTGAACTTAGCTCAGCAACTACAACTTACCTCAGAAGAAACAAGTACTTTCCGAATCAGTTCTCCTGATCTTTCTGCCGTTCAAAGTGCTTCACTTCCCCCCAGTGCAGAAGCTGCGGTACAATATTCGCTTACACATTTCCCTGAAATGAAAAGTGCAGAATACAATATGCAAAGCGCTGATGTTGGCGTGGAAATCGCAAAGGGAGCGGCATTGCCCAGCTTAAGTGCTAGTTTTAGTTATGGTACCGGTTATTCAGGAGCGGCTTCGCAAGTTATTGGCGATCCTGATTTCGAGGTCTTCCCTATTGGATTGGTTCAGGCTACCGGCGATGTGGTGGTATCCGCTCAGCCGATTTATGGTGAGAATGACTTCGAGACCATCAGCTTTGCAGATCAACTTACGGATAATGTCAACAAATCACTTTTCTTCAGTTTAAACATTCCTATTTTTAATGGCTTTAGTACTGAAAGCAATATCAAAAGGTCGGAAGTCAATAGATTAAGTGCGGAATACAGTCTCGAAGCAACTAGTCAAACTCTTCGGCAAAGTGTAGAAAGGGCCTACGCGGACGCATTAGCCGCAAAAGCCAATTACGATGCTAGTAATAAAGCCGTTGAGGCCTCAGAGCGGGCCTTTCGAAATTCAGAATCAAGATATGAGCAAGGAGCCGCGACACAAGTCGAATATTCAGATGCAAGAACTAGACTTGACAATGCCAAAGTAAATTCTCTCAACAACAAATATGATTATCTTTTTAGACTCAGAGTGCTTGAGTTCTACGAAGGCAGAGCTATAACACTTAACCCATGAAAAAGTCTTGGAAAATCGCGTTGATTATTATCGCATCGATTATTTTATTGGTTGTAGTGCTCAAGGCTTTAGGCGGAGATCGAAATGTTCGCGAAGTAAGTGCTGAAGAAGCAAAGCGACGAACTATTGTTGAAACAGTATCTGCCAGCGGAAAAGTTCAACCCGAACTAGAGGTGAAAATCCAATCAGAAGTATCCGGTCAAATTATAGAGCTGCCTGTTAAAGAAGGGGATCAAGTAGTGAAAGGTCAATTGCTCGTGCGCATTAATCCTGATATTTACAGGTCTGCCCAAAGCAGAGCAGAAGCTGCTGTGAATTCAGCTAAAAGTGCATTGAGTAGTGCGCGGGCCCGAAAAACTCAAGCGGAAGCCCAGTGGAAAGCCGCAGATTTATCCTATCAACGCAATTCCAAATTATTTCAAGAAGGCGCTATTTCAAAGGCTGACTTCGAAAATGCCACTTCGAGTTGGGAGGTGTCAAAAGCAGAAATGAGTGCAGCGCAAGAAAGCATAAGTTCTGCCGAATTTTCTATTGCCAGTGCAATGGCTTCGTTCAATGAGGCCTCGGACAATTTGAGTCGAACTACAATACATGCGCCCATGGAAGGAACAGTTACTGCCCTCACCAAAGAACTTGGCGAAACTGTACTTGGTAATAATATGATGGCTGGTGATATCATCATGAAAATATCAGCCCTTGCCACCATGGAAGTGGATGTGGAAGTAAATGAAAGTGACATTGTGCGCGTTGCTGTGGGTGATACAGCCGACATTGAAGTAGATTCATATACTGATGAGAATTTTCTGGGACTTGTTACTGAAATCGGAAACACAGCATTGAATGCATTGAACGGAGTTGCCTCACTTGATCAAGTGACCAATTTTTCAGTAAAAATTCAAATACTTCCTTCTTCGTATGAAAACCTTAGCAAAGACAAAGAACCTGGTTATTCGCCTTTTCGACCAGGCATGAGTGCTACAGTAAAAATTAAAACTCAGATAGAAAAAAATGTGATCACTGTACCCATTCGTGCAGTTACTTCTCGAGAAGACACCGCCACAAAAAGTTTCTCAGACATGATGATTGACAAGGCGAAAAAGAAAGAGGAGAAAGCAGAATCAAGTGAAATTGCAGAACCCTTTACCGTAGTTTTTATAGCGAACGAAGCAAATGGAACTGCCGAATTGAGAGTTGTAGAAACTGGTGTTCAAGACAATAAATACATCACTATAAAAAGCGGCGTAAATGAAGGAGAAAAAGTAGTGACCGATCCATACGATATTATTTCATTGACCCTCAAAAACAAGGACAAGATAAAAATTGTAGATTCTAATTCGCTTAAAAAACCTGAGGAATGAGCCTAAACGGGTATTCTAAAAACATGTTTTATGTTTCGAGGATACAAATCATGCGTTGATGGATGCACATACCAAAAGGGTTTTCTTATGGCGGGATGCGGCCCGAATGAATTTATCAGAATGTGCAATAATTTTGAATTTGGTCGAAACGAGAAAGATGTTTTTAGAGGCTCTTAAGACGAATAGATTGTTTCTTTCAATTTATAAATTCTCTGGAACAAAGAATTAAATTATCATCCGAAAAAAAGCCTCTGTGCTACAAATGTCCAAAATCCTGTGCATAGAAACATCAGCAAAGAATTGTTCTGTAGCAATTTTTAAAGAATCAGAATGTATTGGGATAAAAGAGGAATCCTCAGATCAGTACATTCATTCCGGTTCTCTGCATCCCTTTATTCTTGAAGTGATGACTCAAGCAAAAATGGATTTTTTTGAACTAGATGCCGTGGCTGTGAGCAAAGGTCCGGGGTCATATACAGGATTGCGAATTGGAATTGCCGCCGCAAAAGGAATTGCCTATGCACTGAACATACCACTTATTGCAATTGATACGCTTCAAATGTTGGCAATTCACGTGGGCGGTATAAATAGTGACTTTGAAGTCTATGTGCCCATGATAGACGCCCGCCGCATGGAGGTTTACACCAATAGTTATGATCGGAATGGAAAAGCATTAGAAGAAGTGAGACCTGAAATCCTTGGCCCCGATTTTTTACAGCAACATATCGGCAAAAGAATCCTTTGTTTTGGCGATGGAAGTGCAAAACTAAAGGACACAAAAAACCCGAATACTTTTTTCTTGGATGGGCTATTTCCCTCCGCTTCACAAATGATCGAAATCGCCCACAAAAAATTTATGGGCCAAGAATTCGAAGACATCGCCTATTTCGAACCATCCTATTTAAAGGAGTTTTTGCCAGGACCAAAAGTGGCTCGAAATTGAGAGTGATGTGCGATCATAACTGCTTTTATCTTTATATTGGGGAAGCCCATAATCTTGGGCAATACTATTCGGTCATTAAAAATTAACTCAGCACTCATCCAAGTTTCTTTTTTTAGCAAAAAAGTTTTTAATAACCTCTCAAAGTCCATTTCTGAGCGACATTCATCCTCGCTTCTGGATATTGTAAATTGAACAATATCCCGCCCTTCAAAATCAACTAGTTGACACCTTATATACTTGATAATTCGCTATTTGAGATTGTTGATAACCTTGGTTGCCGTTTTTGCGGGCCCTAACATTCAATTCTTTGAATTTATAAAAATCGTAGTAAATTGCCCCTTTATTTTCAATCTTAACCAAAACCGCTATCTAATGAAAAAACTACTATTTATTGGCCTAACTTTTCTTGTCTGTTGTGGCTTAGCCAACGCTCAGGAAACACCATTCGTCGATGGTGAATTGTTAGTCGAACTTGAAGTTGGCTACAAATCCTCTGACATTCTCTCTCAAGTTGTTCAAATTGACAACAAGTTTACTGGGATGACAGAAGTTGCTTGTCTGTCGAAAATCGGAAGAATTTATCACTTTCGCTACAACCACCAGGAACACGATCAGTATCGAGTGCTTGATCAAGTGAAGAGGATAACGGGTGTGTCGGATGCTCAATTCAACCACTTGGTTGAAGACCGAGCGGTTCCCACAGACCCTCAATTTGGATCTCAGTGGCACCATGTGGATGCCAGTGACAATGACATTGATTCTGATCTTGCATGGAACACAACTACCGGAGGTTCTACAACCAACGGATTTAGTATCGTTGCCTGTGTTGTTGAGCCAGGTGGAATGACCTGGGGGCACCCAGATCTAGTGGGAAACCACTGGACAAATCCGGGCGAAATTGCCAACAATGGAATTGACGATGATGGCAATGGTCGTGTAGATGATTTCGACGGTTGGAACACTCCTGCCAACAACGACAATATTTCGAATGCCGCTCATGGAGCCGGCGTAATGGGAATGATAGGTGCGGTGGCAAACAATGGCAACGGTGGTGCTGGAGTAAACTGGAACATTGATTTGATGCCAGTAGTAGTTGGAGGACTTAGCGAGGCCAATGTAATTGCTGCCTATGATTACGCGTTGGACATGAGAACTGCATTCAATGCCTCTGGTGGCGCCAATGGTGCCTTTGTGGTAGTCATTAATTCCTCTTGGGGAATTGACAATGCCAATGCTGCTTCTTTCCCGCTGTGGTGCAATTTTTACAACACAATGGGCGTCGCGGGTATCCTCAATTGTGCTTCTACTGCCAACAATAATGTAAATATCGATGTTGTAGGCGATATGCCAACAACCTGTACAAGCCCCTACCTTATATCTGTAACTGCTACAAATAGCAGCGATGTCCGTACTTTTTCTGCTTTCGGCGCAACACACGTAGATCTTGGAGCTCCAGGAGAAGCAGTTTGGCTTCCAAATAGCTCTACTTACCAATCATGGAGTGGAACTTCTTTCGCTAGCCCTTGTGTAGCAGGTGCCGTAGGCTTACTTTACTCTGCCCCTTGTGCGAATTTGGGAGCTAATGCTATCAGCAGTCCTTGGGCAACAGCTCTCTTAGTGCGAGATGCTATTTTTGATAGCGTTGATCCGACTGTGCAGTTGTCAACAGAATGCACTACAGGTGGTCGACTAAATGTAAACTCCGCACTCAACTTGCTCATTGCATCTTGCGGTCCTCCTCCGGGATGTGTAGAATTAGTAATGACTGATGTTTTTGGAGACGGATGGAACGGCGCTGTGTATAATGTATACAATTCGGTAGGAACTTTAGTTGCCACTGGAACCATGGTTGGCTCAACTCAAACCGTAAATATTTGCCTTGGTGATGGCTGTTTTAGTCTCGAAGTAACTGCAGGCTCCTTCCCTTCTGAAATTGGTTGGACATTAAACGGTTCAAATGGAGGATCCTTAAGCGGAGGCGCAAATGCTTTTGTTGGATTCAATATTGGTGCTGTAGTTAATGGATGCACGAATGCGGCGGCATGCAACTATTCGCCAAGTGCAAACTGCGACAATGGAACTTGCTGTTATGCCAATTGCGCGACTATAAATATGACGGATTCTTTTGGAGATGGATGGAATGGCGCAACGTATACCGTTACTGATACTTTTGGATTTACAGTATCAACCGGAACCCTTGCGGGCGGAAGTTCAGGATCCAATTTGCTTTGTTTGGCTGACGGATGTTACAATATTAGTGTTTCATCTGGCATCTTTCCGTCGGAGATTGGCTGGAGCTTGTCCGGCGCCAATGGAATTGTTTCAGGCGGAGCTCCTGCAAATGTGAATTTTACTGTTGGAAATGTTATTGAAGGCTGTACAGATTGGCTCGCTTGCAATTACAACCCGCTTGCCAACTGCTCAGATGGAGCTTGTGTTTATTGTCAAACATCATGTGTGACTTTCACTATGACTGATTCATTTGGTGACAGTTGGAATGGAGCTACTTACACAGTTACCGACTTCTTTGGATCTACAGTGGCTAGTGGTACGTTAAATACCTTCTACGATGATATACAAGTGGATGCTCTTTGTTTGACTGGAGGATGCTATACATTGACTGTTACTGCAGGAAGTTTTCCTAGTGAAATTGGATGGACATTAGGTGGAAACATCGTTGGAGGTCCAATCTCCGGTGGTGCTTCAACTTCTATTTCGTTCACTGTTGGTGGCGCAATTTATGGCTGTACCGATTGGTTTGCTTGCAACTATAATCCTGCTGCTACATGCGATGAAGGCTGCGTGTTTTGTCCAAACCCATGTGTGAATATCAGTATGACTGACTCATTTGGAGATGGTTGGAATGGCGCTGTCTATAATGTATACGATCAATTCGGGAATATCATTGTAAGTGGAACAATGGACGGCGGCAATTTTGATAGTGATATCAATGCACTGTGTATCCCTGGTGGATGCTATACGCTTGAAGTAACCAGCGGTGGCTTCCCTTCAGAAATTTCTTGGACACTTGGTGGGGAAATTATAGGTGGGCCAATTAGCGGTGGTGCTCCTGCAAACATTTCATTTGCAGTTTCAGGTGCAATATTTGGTTGTACAGATTGGTTGGCTTGTAACTACAATCCAGCAGCCACATGTGATGATGCTTGTGAATACTGTCCAGATCCATGCGTGAACATTACTTTGAATGATTCCTATGGAGATGGATGGAATGGTGCTGTTTACAACATTTACGACAACTTTGGTGGGCTTGTTCTCACGGGAACTATGGATGGAGGAAACTTCCTAAGCGATGTAAATTCTCTTTGTCTTTTACCGGGTTGCTATTCTATTCAAGTAACTTCTGGTTCATGGCCTAGTGAAATATCATGGAGTATTGGAGGTAACATTTTGGAAGGAACGGTTAGTGGTGGAGCACCTGCCAACGCTACATTCACAATTTATGGATATATTGAGGGTTGCACTGACCCTAGCGCATGTAACTATAATGCGTTTGCCAACTGCAATGGCACTTGTGACTACTGCCTTGCTAACTGCGTTAGTCTTACTATGACCGACTCCTACCCTGATGGTTGGAACGGAGCTTCTTATAGCGTATTTGACTCTGTAGGCAACCTTGTACAGACAGGCAATATGGGGACTAACTCTAGTCTTGCCGTAGATGCAATTTGCTTACCTAATGGCTGCTATACCATGACTGTGACCGGAGGGTCGTTCCCATCGGAAATTGGTTGGACACTTAATGGGGCCAATGGTGGAGCAATTTCAGGTGGTGCTCAAACAACTATTAGCTTCACTGTAGGAACTGCAATACTTGGTTGTACCAATTGTGAAGCTTTCAACTACAACCCAAGCGCTACTTGTGATAATGGCTCATGTATAGTTACATGTCCAGGTGACTTCAGTGGCGACGGAATTATAGGTGCTACCGATCTATTGGTATTCCTCGGTTCCTTCGGCTCAGTAGTCGGTCCTTGCTCTTTGCCTGATCTAAACAACGATGCTGTAGTTGGTCTTGCCGACCTTCTTATCTTCCTCGGTGTTTATGGCACAAACTGCCCATAATCAATAGTATTGAATATTAAAAAGGGCCTCCATGCGAGGCCCTTTTTTTATATCCTTTGTTTAGGGTACCTCGAAAAATCTCCTTCAACCCAGAATCCGCATTGGAAATCTATTGCAGCGCAAACCCCCTTTGATATCAAGCACTTTCTCGATTTTTATTCTTGATGTATGAATATACACCATCAAATAAAAATCTTGCGAGAGCACTTGCTATCTTAGGGGCTTAGCACTTCATAGCGAATCCCAAGGCGGATTTTGGGTTTAAATTTTTACACTTGTGCATACCAATCAATGTTGATCAATGTTGATCAATGTTGATCAATATCGAATCAAAACAAAAAAAAGGCCTCAAATGAGGCCTTTTCCGTTATTCTTGAATTTCAAATTTTATTTAAAAGCATCAAATCCGGTTACATCCATCCCTGTAATTAGCAGGTGAATGTCATGCGTACCTTCATAGGTGATAACACTTTCAAGGTTCATCATATGACGCATTACCGGGTACTCATTGGTAATTCCCATTCCACCTAAGATTTGACGCGCATCACTAATAATGTCTTTGGCCATGGCAATGTTGTTTCTTTTTGCCATAGATATTTGAGCAGTGGTCGCGCGACCTTCATTTCTCAATTGACCCAAACGCAAAGCGAGTAGTTGGGCTTTAGTGATCTCAGTGATCATTTCAGCGAGTTTCTTTTGCTGCAATTGAAATGCTCCGATCGGTTTGCCGAATTGAATGCGTTCCTTGCTATATCGAAGTGCCACATCATAACAGTCCAGAGCAACACCAATAGCTCCCCAAGCAATTCCAAAGCGAGCAGAGTCGAGGCATCCCAGTGGTGCTCCAAGTCCGCTTTTATTTGGAAGTAGATTTTCCTTCGGAACTTTTACATTGTCGAATATCAATTCGCCAGTATCGGAAGCTCGAAGACTCCATTTTCCGTGCATGGTAGGAGTACTAAAACCCTCCATACCCCTCTCTACAATCAAACCATGAATTCTTCCTTCCTCATTTTTCGCCCACACTACTGCTATTTGCGCAAAGGGCGCATTGCTAATCCACATTTTGGCACCATTCAGCAAATAATGGTCGCCCTTATCTTTAAAATTGGTAACCATCCCAGCCGGATTGCTACCAAAATCAGGCTCTGTCAAACCAAAACAACCCATCCATTCGCCGGTGGCTAGTTTGGGCAGATATTTCTTCCTCTGTTCTTCAGAACCGTATTTGTAGATGGGATACATCACCAACGAACTCTGAACACTGGCTGTAGAGCGCAAACCTGAATCACAGCGCTCCAACTCTTGCATGATCAAACCATAGGCTATCTGATCTAATCCTGCTCCCCCATATTCCTGAGGAATGTACGGTCCGAAAGCACCTATTTCTCCCAACCCTTTCAATAAATGTTGCGGGAATTTGCTGTTCTCAGCAGCCTCTTCAATAATCGGGGAAACTTCTTTCTTCACCCAGGCGCGAGCTGCATCGCGGATCAATTTGTGCTCTTCTGTGAGCAAGTCGTCCATCTGATAGTAGTCGTGGCCCTGATATAAATCTGTACGCATGTATTAGAATTATTGATTTTTGGAGTGCAAATGTACTGTTTGAACAATGAAATGGCGACGTGGGTTCACTCGAAATAACTCAATTACAATAAGCGATTTGCACCACTGGCTTCATAACCTGCATCGATGCCTAGATTTCGGCCTTGGGCAGCTTCTACAGCCAACTCATCGCATCTTTCGTTCATCGGATGGCCGTTGTGACCGCGAATCCAAACAAACCTCACATGATGGCTCGAAGAAACTTTTAGATATTGCTTCCACAGATCGGGATTCTTAACATCCTTCCAAGCCTTTTTGATCCATCCTCCTATCCAGTTTTTCTGAATCGCATCTACAACATATTTCGAATCTGAATAAACTACTACCTCGTGTCCTGGACCTTTAATGGCTTCCAAGGCTTTAATCACAGCCAGCAATTCCATTCGATTGTTGGTGGTAAGTCTAAAACCTTCCGACAACTCCTTTCTGTGGTTACCCGATATCATGATCGCGCCATAACCTCCTGGTCCAGGATTTCCGCGTGAAGAACCATCGGTGTATATGTCAATGCGAGATTTCAATAGCTCAACCAAAGAGATGCTGAATGTTGCTACTGAATAATTTCACGGAAATAGCGAGCAATATGATCCCGAATACTTTTTCCAAAATTGCGATTCCTGCCATTCCAAGCTTTCTTTCTATAGTCCCTGTCATTCTCAATACCAAAAAAACCAATGGCATATTCATAGCCAAAGCTATGAGAATTGTATACAATTCATACTCCGCTCGCAATGCTATCAATGTCGAAAAAGTACCTGCTCCTGCAATTACTGGAAAAGCAAGTGGCACAATGTGAGCAACATTTCCAAGGCCCTTCTTTTGTTTGAAAATCTTTACTCCCAATAGCATTTCAAGTGCAATAAAAAATAAAACGAATGAACCTGCAACAGCAAATGAAGGAACATCAACACCAAACCAACCCAAAAAAGTTTCTCCGCCTATCAGAAATAGCAACATTAAAACAAATGCTATAACAGTGGTTGTGATCGGTTGAATGTTGCCGGACTTCGCTTTGATATCGAGTATGACAGGTATAGACCCCGCAATATCAATTACAGCAAAGAGAATCATAAAACAGGAAAATATTTCACTCCAGTTTAGCATGCAGCGAAAATACAGACTTACAGTTGCCCTTTCAGACAGAGAATTTCGAAACTTGTTATGCGATATCAGGATATGAAATAATAAAGCATCTTCATAAGCTCATTATTCACTGTAATTAGACCTTCTTCGTGTTTCCACCAACTATTTGGATCAAAATCCTTCGAAGGAGCACCGTGAAAAATAAAAGTCAATTTCTCGTCACTACTCACCGATTCAAAAACCTGCTTTACTCTCCTCAAATGGAAAGTACTGGAAATAATGACAATTTTTGAATAGCCCTTCTCCTTTGCCATTGCGCAAATCGAAGTTGCTTCTTCCCTTGTACTTGTTCCAACTTTAAACGCTATCGCCAACGAATCAGGAACACCATTTTTCTTGAGCAACATGGTGGTAAGCTCCGCTTCAGTCATTGACGTGTCAAATGCCAGCAACTGCAGAGGGATATTAGAGCCTGTGGAATAAATTGGAACTCCGGGGTATTTCTCATACACTTTCGCGGCTTCAACTCCACGTTCAAAACTGTTTCCTCCAAGAACGAAAACGGCATCACTTTTTTGCAACTCATCTGCGGCATAAAGATAATTGCCGATACCTCTGAGGATGGGATAACGAAGCACAAATAAAGTTAGAATCAACAGCAAAAAAATACTGAAGACTTTGAACCAAGTCTTTGCCCATTGCCGACGAAACCATTTCATTGCAATATTCCTTTAATAAGTTCCTGCCCTCTTTCTGAGCAGCCATTCCAGACCAAACAAAAACAAAATCAAAAACAAAAGCCATTTGAAATCAATCAAATCATCAAGCTTCTTATTTTCAAAAGACATCGACACAATATCCTCCCTCGCATTGATTTTATCTGCCAAAGTTGAAAGATTAGCTCTTGTCACCATTTCGCCACCATTGTCCTTAGCTAGTTGATACATCAAATTGTGATCGGCTACAATATTTACTATTTCCAATTGCAATGGACTAACACTAAACTCTCCACGCTCAATCAAGTCCTGTGTTCCGTTGTTGGCTGTTGCCATATAACGATAGTTTCCCACAGGAAGCTGGCCCAGGTTGAGTCGGTATCTATCGCCAAATGGTGAAAAAGTATAATTGTATTCCTTGCCCTCATCATCGCTAATTCGCATAGAAATCTCTTTGTCCTTTATGGCTTCATAGGTTGCATTATATAATTCCGCGTCGAATACGATTGGTTGATCCTCCGGGAAATCATTTTTTCCTGAGACCCTGAAAAAACTCTTGTCTTCACGTGAAGCCAAATATTGCATAACCTTAGTTGCAAATTCTGTAAATGGTTCATGCGATTCAAACTGCAAGAATGAGGTCATCTTCCATCTCCAAATTCCCTCTCCTGAAATTAATCCAACTTTGTTATCCTGAAGTTTGTTGAATGAAATGAGTGGGGACTTTGTTTTGATTTGACCTACTTGCCTATTCAACATTGTGGATGCTCCGGGAGAAAATGAAAACTCTCCAAAAGGAACCGACAAGGGTGGTAGCATTGAAAACATTTCTAAAGTCCTTTCACCGGGCTCGAATAATGCAAATCCATCGTTCCAACCTGCTTTAATATCAGTGCTACTTCCATTGTATGAACGAAGCTCAAATCCTAGCTCCAATGCATTGAAAGCTGCAAAATCCGTGGCGCTTCCCCATATGAATAATGAAGGAACATTGGTCTCAAGCGCGCGCTGAACATGATTCAATCCTTTGCCTCCACTGGCGGGAAGTTGATGAAAAATAACCAAGCTGTAATCTGCAATATTGCCTTCAAATTTATCTGCCAATGAAGTCTCTATTTTATAAGATTCATTGTAAGAAAGTGCATCACTCATTGCCACAATATCCGGATGAGGAACCGCTCCCAAGACTAATACTCTTTGTCTGCTGTCCAAAACATCCACAAAAATATCCTTCCGATTGTTGATGTATGTTACTTCGCCACCCACATTTTGTAAGCCAATGGTATACCTCTGCAAGCCTATTTCCTTTGCTTCCACAATTACTTGAACCGTTTTAGAATAAGAATCCCCGTCAAATACTATTGATTCATTATATAATGTTGTGCCTTGTTTCGATAATGTCAAAGTAGACTTCTCTCCTTTAGCCTTTTTACCTTGAATCGTGATTTCAACAGGAAACTTATTTCCCAAATAAGCCAAACGATTGTTAGCTACTTCAGCAATAAGAATATCCTTTCTCACAGTTGTGTCACCCAAGGCAATACTATAAACCGGAACATTCAACTTCTTGAAAGCATAAACTGGATTCGAACCTTTGTTGTAAAGCCCATCTGATGCCACAATTACGGCTCCCAAATTTCGGCCGCTCAAACGGCTGTATAAGTCTTCAGTGAGGTTGGACATGTCCGTGAGTTTCTCGTCGAACGATAGACTGTCAATCCCTTCTGACACTTTGGAGCCAAAATGATATGTGCGCACCTCATACTCATCTCCAAATTGTGCTATCAATTGATCGAGTTCGTTTTTGAATTGTCCATTCCGATAAGCGGAGGAATCAGCAGACATGGCCAATGATTGTGAATTATCGATAGCAACAACAAGCAGGGGCTTCTGAGTTTCGAGATTGAGGGTTCGGATCAACGGCTTTAAAAGGAAAAAAGCGAGCACTGCAACACCGGAAAACCTCAGAAATCCAAGCAATATGGCCAAAGGAGTTCCATACGTTCGATTAAATCTATCGCGCAGATACAGTGCACCAGAATAGACAGCTCCTGCCAAGAGACAAAGTAAAATAAACCACGATGGATACTCAGTTATTATAGACACTTCAGTTGTAATTTTTTAATGATGACGGACACAGCTATCACATCAGCATTCCACCGCATACGTGCAGTGTTTGACCTGTTATGTATGCACTCATATCGGATGCTAAAAACAAAGTTGCATTGGCCACATCGAGGGGCGTACCACCTCTTTTCAGAGGGATTGCATCGCGCCATTGCTGCACTACTTTTTCATCGAGAGCTCCCGTCATTTCTGTTTCAATAAATCCCGGTGCTATGGCGTTGCAACGTATGTTTCGCGAACCAAGTTCGGCCGCAACACTTTTGGTAAATCCAATCAATCCTGCCTTGGAAGCAGCGTAGTTGGCCTGACCTGCATTTCCCTTAACTCCCACCACGCTACTCATATTTATAATACTTCCGCTACGAACTTTTAACATGGGTTTGATTACCGCTTTGGTCAAGTTAAAGGCCGACTTCAAGTTCACGGTCATTATTTCATCCCACTGCTCTTCGGTCATGCGCATGAGCAAATTGTCGCGGGTAATTCCAGCATTATTTACAAGAACATCCACTGTTCCATATTCCTTCATCACTTCATCAATCAAAGTACCAGCGGCATTAAAATCCGATGCATCACTTTTGTATCCCTTGCTTTTTCCACCCGATTTGTTCAATTCGATTTCGAGGGCCCTGGCCTTTTCATCAGAAGAAGCATATGTAAAAGCAACATTGGCTCCGTGTTGGGCAAAAACTTCAGCGATTCCCTTACCTATTCCGCGGGAAGCACCTGTAATGATCACGACTTTTCCTTCAAGTAATTTCATATAGATCGTAATAAGGATGAGCGTCCAAAGATAGAACGTGAGAGGCAACCTGCACCAAACATTCAAAAGCTCTCATTGTTGTAATGTGAAGAAGTTACATTTGCCAAAATTTGCGAAGTGGAAAAGCATTTCGATATCATCATAATCGGTGGTGGCATAGTTGGTGCCGCCACGCTCTATAAAATCCAGAAAAAATACCCTGGATTCAAAATTCTCTTGTTGGAAAAAGAGGATGGTCTTGCGGATCATCAAACCGGAAACAATAGTGGTGTACTCCATTCGGGCATATACTACAAACCAGGTTCCCTTAAAGCCACTAACTGCGTAAAAGGGCGAAAAGAGCTCGTGCAATTTGCCAAAGAGCATCATATCAGTCATGATATTTGTGGCAAACTCATTGTTGCAACCGAGAGTTCAGAATTGCCACATCTAGAAAAAATTCAAAAAAACGGCATAGAAAATAGTATTGAGGATATGCTTAGGGTAGGTCCTCAAGAGATTAGGGACATCGAGCCTTATTGCGTTGGTATCGATGGAATTCATTTGGGTTGTACCGGTATCATCGATTTTAGAGCCGCAACCGAAAAAATGGCTGAAATTTCAAAATCTATCCAAGCCAATTCAGAGGTTAGTACTGGCGAAAAGGCTGAATCCTTCGAGCGAAATGGTGCTTTCGTAAAAGTGAAAACCAATAAGGATACGTATTCTGCCAAAAAGTTAATCTTCTGTGCAGGACTGCAGGCAGATAGGCTCGCCAAGCGCGATGGCGTGCTGCTCAAAGAAAAAGTGGTCGGATTCCGCGGCGATTATTACGAATTGACCGAACAAGCAAAGCACAAAGTAAAACATTTGATATACCCAGTGCCAAATCCGGACTTCCCTTTCCTTGGTGTTCATTTTACTAGAATGGTTGATGGGTCCATTGAATGTGGACCAAATGCCGTTTTTACTTTCAAACGAGAGGGTTATGGTAAAACGGATTTCAATCTTGCCGATACCTGGGATGCTTTGACTTATGAAGGCACCTGGAGATTGTTTTTTAAAAACATGAAATTCGGAATTGATGAGTATCGAAGAGCATTTTCGAAACGACTTTTTTTAAGAACCTTACAAAAATTGGTTCCATCGCTTACTATGGATGACATTGAGCCAGGGAGAGCTGGCGTAAGAGCCATGCTCTTGAGTCAAGATGGCGATACCAGAGATGATTTTCGAATAGAATACACCGACCACAGTATTCACGTGTTGAATGCACCCTCGCCTGCAGCAACTGCCGCATTGGCCATTGGAGACAATATTCTAGAGATGGCCGAAAAACATTTTGGCCTGGAAAATTGGTAAAATTTTGATCAGATAAAATGCAAAAAAAAATCCCGGACTAGCCGGGATTTTTTATATCTAATAAGCTCTTTACTTATTTACTTCCATCAGTTGCAGCAACTGTCTTCACAGGTGTAGAAGAGTTCTTTGCAACACGGGCAGGAGTAGACTTTGAGTCCTTAGAAGCAGTTTTTGTTTCTGCTGTCTTAGTTCCTGAAGCTTTGTCTTTGCTGCAGCATGAACCTGTACCTGCAGTTGACTTAGTGTCTTTGCTGCAGCATGAACCTGAACCTGACTTGTTTGATGTAGCTGTAGAAGTACTAGCCTTATCAGTACAAGCAGCTTTCTCCTTGCTTGTGCAAGACTTTGAGCAACTTTCAGTTTTGCTTTTTTCTTTAGTTTCAGTAGCTGTTTGAGCAGATGCGAATAGACCTACAAAAGCTACAAGAGCGAACACGGCAAAAAATTTCTTCATGATACTTTAATTAATTATGTTGTTTAAATTCGATTTCGTTGGGCCAAGATAGTGCCAAAATCTACTTGACCATACGATTTTGGCAAAACTAAGTTCAATTTTGTGTAAACATTTGTTAAACGAGTGTAACCCGGATTTTGCAGTTGGAACCTATTACGTCGTTGAAAGTGTGCAATGAAGAGCGCTTTCTCGATTTTGATTTTTCCCGCATGGATAATACGCTTTCAAGTGCGCCCAAATCACAAGTTGGGTTTTCGGCGTCTTTTTGACGAATACACATCTAGGTCCATCTTGTTCATCTGAGAATGCCGTCCTCATTTTATTTTAATCTATTCCTTGGCCCTAAGCGGAATCAAAATATTGCGAGAGCTCCCGTCCTTCTTGCCTTTTAACCCAGAATCCGCATTGGAAATCTAATACAGCGCTAACGCCCTTTCATATCAAGCACTTTCTCTATTTTTATTCTTGATGTATGAATATGCACCATCAAATAATCCCGCATTGCCCATTGGAAATGTCTTGAGGTTAATGCGCTGAGGGATTCTGAAATCTGCACGATGGAGCAAAGTAATAGTTCGACCTCTGAATTCCGATATCTCCATCGCGTGATTCGGGATAATACCAATTCTTCTTATTAAATAGTCCATGCTGCATTGCGCATTGGAAGTTTTTTTTGGGCAATGCGCTGCAGCATCTCGCATGCACGAAATGGTAAATGCCGTCATAGTTGCTGTTTTAGGCCAATGGATTGAAACGGAATTGGACTATTACAGATACATAAACCCAAATCAAGCGATAGAAAAATTGCACCCTCATTTTGCCGATGAATGCAGTATTCTATCGCTTAGATTTTAGAATCCCGCACGCATTCTACAAAAACTCCCCTAATGCGTAATGCGGGATAAATGGTATTAACACTTCATAGCGAATCCCAATGCGGATTCTGGGTTTAACGAATCACTGCACTTCCAACTGCAAAACACGGGTTTAAACGCCTTTCGTTCCAAAATTGCCATAGGATCGTATTTTTGTCGCCTATCTTATTGAAATTCATGAAATACCTCATTTTCAGCATCCTCATTTTATTTTCTTGTTCAGGACCCTGTATACAGGGTGAAGGCAACCTATTGGATAGTACGAGAAAACTCAAAGAATTCAACGGAGTGAATCTCGACTTTCCGGCAACTTTGGTAATCCATCATACTGATAATGAGCACGAACGCTCCATCAACTTATTGGCCCAAAGCAATGTTGCAGAGGTTTTAAGTACAGATATCGTGGATGGCGTGCTGGTAATCAAATCAAACAAATGCATGGGGAAATACACCCCGATAACATTGGACTTATACACTGATTTGCCATTGAATCAGATTGCACTTAATGGAAGCGGTGAGATTGTGGGAAAAGATGAATTGGTTCTCGAAAATTCATCTATATCACTTTCAGGAAGTGGAAATATAGATGTGAAAGGAAACGCTAATCAACTCAAGATCAGTTTAAATGGTAGCGGGACTATCCTAATTGGAGGAAGTGCAACGGATCTCGACCTTCATCTAAATGGCAGTGGAGACATTCGGGCACTGGATTTGCAGGCCAAACGTGTGAAAATAGAAAATTCGGGTTCAGGAGATGTCAATGTGTATGCAACAGAGGAACTCGGCTTTTCGTTGAGTGGATCAGGCAATCTTATGTATAGAGGCAACCCTCGCATAACTAAAGAAAAGAAATCAGGCTCAGGTGACGTCAACAAACTCGGTGAATACTAAAATTCAAAAACTAGATGCGCTCATTTCGTCTCAACGGCCCAAAAATGAAGCGATCTACATTGCAGTGATCATTTCGCTATTGGCGCACATTTTCGGGTTATTCGTTTCTTACATGGTTGTCTCCGCGCCACAAAAAGAAGTGATTGAAACGAAAAGTCCTTTTGAAGAAGTTGAGATCAGCATTCTGGAAATTGAAATTCCGGTTCCTGATGATTCTCAAGATCCCCTGATGAGCGAAGAAGTTCGGAATTTGGTAGCAAGTGCCAATAGTGAGAGGGTTCGAGAGAATGTGGATTACAGAGGTAAAACAAAGGAGCAAATCGCCCAAGAAGTTGATGCGGAACTTGCCCAACGCGAAGCAGATGAAAGGGCAATTCTTGCTCAGAATCATAAATCAATACCCAAACAAGATTTACCCAAAAAAGATAAGAGCACGACTCCACGCGAAAATTTTGAGCATGTGACTAAAGGTTCTGATAAAAGCAGCACCGGAAATGTAGCAGTGGAATATGATCTTAAGGGACGCAATCCTACTGGCGGTCGACCTAAACCCACTTATAGATGTCAAGTGGGCGGAAAAGTTGTTGTGAAAATCGACGTAGATCAAACTGGCAAAGTGACCAATGCAACAATCGACGATGCAAAATCTAGCTCCTCAGCTTGCTTGAGAGAAGATTCTATAGCATATGCCTACAAATGGCGTTTCGACTATGGAAACGATAGAAAACAATCTGGAACTATTACGTTCACATTCGCAGCGCAATAGTTTTTCAGAAAGTGTGAATCAAGATAAACCAGCGTACTCCGACAAGTATTCGAAATGCGGAGTAAGTTCTCCTTGTAATGTGGTTTCTGTTGCTTTCCAAATAATTTGATTTGGATCTTCATTCAATAAAAGTGGCAATACCTTTTCAATGAGTTCTGCCCCAAATGCTTCTGATGCATCCTTTGGAAGTTCGCAAGGAAGGTTATCTATGGCCATTACTGCAACTGTAGAATCATCCATAAAATCTCCTTCAGAACCAGTCTTTGGATTGTATCCATAAAATGGATCCGAAATCTTCGAAGCACGAATCGTCGAAGCTATAGGACCGTTGGTATCGCAACTAATATCGGCTATCACTTGGCATCTCCAATCTGGATGATTGTATGCTTCAGCAGGCAACAACACGGGATTACCCCCAGCCCATAAGTGACATGCAATGTACATATCTGCGCGTCGCACATAATCTGGAAGTGTGCTATGATACTTTTCCGGACTTAGGTAGAAATCCTTTTTGTCGAATCCTCCAAACTCCTTTCTTTCATAATACTCCTGGCTGTCCAGATGTACATATACCGGTACTTCTGTTTTTCCAAAAAATGTCTCGGGATTCACTCTTTTAATCGGAAGCAGTTTCAGAATCTCCTCCGCTCCGTGACCCACTCTTCCAAATCCTGAGACAACAATCTTTAAATCTTTTGGAAGATCAATTTTTTTCATTTCAAGCTCCATCTCTACTCTGTCCTCACAATCATTTGGAGATTTCAAATCATACAATCCATGTCTCTTACCATACAATCGAAACCCTTCAAAAGTGCCAACTATACCGGCATAGCGACCAAAACCAATCAATCTTTTTCCATCCTGTCCCTTCAATGTTTCGTAATCCACCATGCGTATTTTTTTATCGAGTAATGCTCGCATAAGATTCGCATTGTGTGGTTGCTTTTTGATCGTGTGTGAAAAAAACAAATATGTTTTGGAAGGGATCAACTGTTGCACTGGAACTTCTTTAACTCCCATGAGCAAATCGCAATCACTGAGATCCTCCTGCATTTTTATGCCCAGAGAGATGTATTCTTCATCTTTAAACTTTCTGATAGGACTAGGTTGAACAATTATTTCCGCATTAGGGAAAATTCTTTGCACTTCTACACATTGTTTTGGAGTCAGTGGCACCCTAAAATCTGGGGGCACTTTTCCTTCACGAATGACTCCTATCTTCACTTTAGACATAACTTGAATTGAGGTCGCGAATGTAGTACTTGAACGGCACAATGAAGCGATATCCTCGGCCTTTGAAAGCAAGAAAGTCAATCCCTGAGTCCTCGGCAAGTTATTCTCTCCTTTCTCGGATATAAACACGAAGATTCCGAGAATTGAAAAAACTGTCGTCTACTCAGACTGCCAACAACAACTTCTTTCGGCCACCTGATATTTTCTGGAGCTCAAAATCGCAGTATTTCACGCTCTCGATTAGACAACTTTTGAGGCTTAGAAAAGCTTTTCAACTAAAGCCATTCATTCAAAAACTCTAACCTCCCTAAACATTTTCCCTTTCTTCAATTAAATTTTTTATATTGTGGTAGGAGTAGCAAAATCAATTGTGTCCATTCTTGCCGGTGAATGCGTGTCTTGAAAAAGTTAGGTTCAGCTTTCATTGTCCAACCCATACCAATTCTGCTTATAAAATAGTCCAACCCGCATTGCGAATTGGCATTACCTTGATAGTAATGCGCTGCGGGAACACATAACACGTCCAATGAATTCCGATGCCTCAATGGCGTGATTCGGGTTTATATGCATGAAGTGGTAAATGACGTTGGATTATCTGTTATAGACCAATGGAGTGAAGCGGCAGGTTGTGAAAAAACTCCTTTAACTCAGAATCCGCATTGGGATTCCCGATGAAGCGCTAACCCCCTTTGATATCCAGCACTTTCTCGATTTTTATTCTTGATGTATGAATATACACCCTCAAATAATCCCGCATTGCGCATCGGAAGTGTCTTGAGGTTAATGCGCTGCGGGATTCTCGAATCTACACGATGGAGCAAAGTAATAGTTCGACCTATGAATTCCGATATCTCCATCGCGTGATTCGTGATAATACCAATTCTGCACAATAAATAGTCCATGCTGCATTGCGCATTGGAATTTTTTTTTGGGCAATGCGCTGCAGCATCTCGCATGCACGAAGTGGCAAATGCCGCTGTAGTAGCTGTTGTGTCGGCTGAGCCGAGATTACTGATACATAAACCCAAATCAAGCGATAGAAAAATTGCACCCTCATTTTGCCGATGAATGCAGTATTCTATCGCTTAGATTTGAGAATCCCGCACGCATTCTACCAAAATTGCCCTCATGCGTAATGCGGGATAAACGGTATGAAAATCTTGCGAGCGCACTTGCTATCCTTGGGGTTTAGCACTTCATCGGGAATCCCAATGCGGATTCTGGGTTTAACGGAGAAATTATTCGGGTACCTGTCTCTAGAAATTTCACAAATTCGATTCTCAAAGGCGGTGATTTGAGTTTTTTCACAACCTCGGTTTTGGACTATCACAGATACATAAACGGTATAAAGTAATGTTCTGATTCGAATGCAGAATTCTTTAGTTTGAATCTAATAGAGAAAAAAGATTGAGGGGGACAAGAAAAAATCTCTGGGTAATCAATCCTGAAAAATAATTTCAATATTATTTGGTAGTATTCATCTTGTATACTACCTTTGTCATAGTAATGGAAAAATACATTGAACAATTGCTTTCCGGTTGGGAAGAAACATACAAAAAAGGTCAACTCACCTTTTGGCTATTGCTTGCCATCAAAGACGAGAAACGCTATATAGACGAGATAACCGATTTTGTAAAATCAATGTCGGATGGTACTATAAACTGTGAAGAGCAAAGCGTGTATAGAGCATTCCGCAAGTTTTACGATGCGGATATGGTGGATTTCGAATATAAAACCGGATTTAAAGGCCCCGATAGAAAGTATTATTTTCTGACTGAAATTGGCAAAGAACTTTTGGATCATTTTATCGAGAGGAACATTCTAATCTTCTACAAAAAAGAATTGATAGATCTTCTCATGCCTTCAAATACCGCCCGCAAAAACACGTATAAAATTTCATCGAATAATGAATAATAAAGCATGATTCGAATCAACAAGAACCAACCAACACTTACCACAATGAAATACACAACACCACACTTGATCGGATTCGCTCTGACCACCATCATTTTATCTTCGGCATTTTTCTACTACCTTTTTACAAATCTTGTAGACGAAAACTATTCATACATTCATTATGTAGCGCTTGGTTTTGGAGCCTTGATGTTCATTTCCGGACTTTCTTGGGGAAACAAAGATTCTGCCCGCAAGTCGCGACATGATCTTGGCTTTTTGTATCACTTCTACACTTTCATATTTGTGAACGCCGTAAACTTTGTATTCATTCTGCTTTACCCCGAACTCAGAGAATTCATGCTCGATATCTTTTTGATTAGTTTGGGATTTTGGGCTATTGGAATATTGCTCCACTACTATCAAAGTCGCAAGCATATTAAAGGAATGAGTAAGGAGGATTTGTTTGTTTAGAGTGTGTTTGCGGTCTAAACTACCATCGGGCGTCCATCATTCATGAATTTCTGCGGTGTGTATACGCTCTCATTTTCATTGTGTGGGTGATACTGGGCTCGAACCAGTGACCCCTACCTTGTCGAGGTAGTGCTCTGAACCAACTGAGCTAATCACCCATTATAGATTGCGAATGTAAGGTTCGTTAGAGTTTGAAGTTTGAGTTCATGGTTGAACAGATGTCGATGCCTAAAAAAGGTCGACCGTTTTCATGGACCCTAAAGTTGTATTTCTATAGATAATTTCGAACATGAAGGCTTTTGTTGCTAGGAAGAAACGTGGCTCGATGCCCCTTTCTTCCTGAATTTCAGTCAACGAATTCTTCAGTCAATTCGTCACCCTCTACGAAATTGATCGTATATTCGCGGGCTGCATTCGTGGCAAAAAAACGTTCATTGACAGGTTGGAAAGAAGATTGACTCTATTTGTCTCGTGGAAAAATTATATGGGCCCGACCTTGGTTTTGACAGCGGGATGAACGATTGAGCAAGCATGCAGAGCATTTTGTGGTGTGGCTCTCAAATATCAAATCACAAGTCAGAAATGACAACAATTCTTACGCGCTCGCAGCCTAATTACAGTATGTAATTATGCTTAATCCCGGCCGATAGGTTGGGACGTGCAAGTCTCGTCGAGTGACCCCGCTCCTGGTTACCGGCAATGAGGCTTCATCCAAAGGGAGATCGCGGATGGCAATGACTGTAGCTTGAAGCTAAAAAACGCAGTATAGGTTCGACGTGGGTTGCCAATGGCCAGCGGCGGAATGAAAATCAATTGTTGGATAAGCATGTAGAAACCTTAGTGGTTCCCTGTTTGGACGCGGGTTCGACTCCCGCCGGGTCCACAGAGCAGCGCGAGAATGGAGACAAGAGTTGGCAGTAGAAAGTAGGCACTACGTCGAATTTTCTTGGTTCGAAAGTTCTCGAAATGGAGCGAATTGCATAATTTCTGCACAGCAAAATTTGAAACTTACTAAAATCTAGAATTCCACCTGTTGATGGGGCGTTTTTAAAAAATGAAATATCGAAAATAACCTTCCGTGATTTTGTGGTATATCAAAGAGACTTGATGCTTCTTTAAAAATCTTCTAACTGAATTTATTTATTCTCAAGCATTTTCAGAAAAGTCCTAATCAAGAATCATTTGTCCATTCCAAATATTCCTTATTTTTACCATGTGATTGTGTCCAATTGTGCACTAATCTTTGTACCCAAATTCATACCACTATGTCCAAAGAAAAATCGGCGAAAAAGGAAGTCAAAAAGGAGCCTACCAAATCTCTGAAAGAAAAAAGAGAAGCCAAAAAAGCCAAGAAAGGTAAAAGCGATTGGTAGTGCGATAAATTATTTCGAATGAATTGAAATCCTCCAATATGGGGGATTTTTGTTAATCCGTTTTGTTATCTGTTATAGTCCAATACCGTTTCACAACATTGAACTAAACATAAATCATAACGGCATTAACCACTTCATGCAGGCAAGATCCTGCAGCTCAATACCCAAAACGGACTTCCAATGTGCAATGCAGGATGGCCCATTTATTAAGTAATACCGTTTATCTATCTGTAATAGTCCAATTCCATTTCACTCCATTGGCCTATAACAGCTACTTTGACGTTATTTACCACTTCATGCTTATAAAATAGTTTGGTCTATTTTATAAGTAGAATTGTTATAACATTGGTATTATGTGCGCGGCGTTCGTCTTCAATGACGCAAAAAAAAACCACTGAAGCGCGGCGCTAGTGCACAGAATAATGCGACAAAGTATATTGGGATGAGTTTAAATTACAGCCCGCAAAAATGTCCCTTAATCTTCTCCGCTGCTTCGTAACCCAACTCAAGACTTCGCGTAAAATCATCGCATCCCTGCAGGGGGCGGTGCGACATAACATAAGCCAATCCTCGATTGTAAATGGCCTCGGCATATTGTCCGTCCAACGAAATGGCCTCTGAATAAGCCTCTATTGCCGGATTGTATTCTCCATACAATAAGCATATATTACCTTTCAAATTCCAATTGGCCGGATTGTCTGGCTCCAATGATACAAGTCGATCCACGTCGGTCAGGGCTGCGTTATAATCGCCCATAAGCTTTAATGTGTATGCACGATTAAATAATACTTCCGTAAACTCACCATTACGGGCATTTGCTTGATTGTAATCTTCAAGTGCTCCGGTTAAATCGCCCAAATCTTTTCGAATCAAAGCACGCATAAAATAAGCGTTGTCGAGAGAATGTGATACTTCAATCGCCTTATCAATGTCCTCTTGAGCGCGCGTTGCCTCTCCCAACGTTCTATATACCACCGCTCGATTGTAATAAGCCACTCCAAAGTTCGGATCTAACTCAATCGCCTTGGTAAACGACTCCAACGAGGTTTCATAATCTTCTTCATGCATTTGAATAATTCCCAATAAATCGTAAGTCACGGCAGAAAAAGGATTGATCTGCATTGCGGAATCAATAGCCTGCAGCGACTTCCGTTGATCGCCTGCCATCATATAAGCAATCGCCTTTTTTTGATAAACGTTTTCTAGACGGTATTCATGTCGCAACAAGGTGTCCATATCCTGAATAGACTTCTCATACTCGCCCATATTCAAAAAGTCCGTAGCCCTGCGATCAAGGTATTCATCATTGGTTGGGTTCAAGGAAATTGCCTTATTGATATCCTCCATCGATCCGATGTAATCCATCGCCAATAAACGAACGTGGGATCGTTCATCGTACAAAAATTCAAGATAAGGATTAAGTTCTATAGCGTAATTATAATCGGCTATCGATTCCTTATGACGACCGAGTTTTTCGTACAACCTAGCCCGCTTCAAATATGCCTCGGTATAAGTCATATCCGTCTGCATGGAAGTGGTGTAGGATAAAATAGCCTGCTCCCAATTTCCAACAGCAAGAAAATTATCCCCCTCTTGAACAAATCGCACTGCGGTAATTCTGTTGGAAGTCTGTGCGTGCGCCGATTGAAATATACCTAGGCCGAGGAATAGACTTACTATTAACGCACATTTTATACCGTACAAAACATGCAGAATTGTTTGTGTAGTTTTGTGTTCTTTCGAAACGCTTTTTTCATTCCTCATATTCTATTCATTTTTCCGCGTTTAGTGTAATCAGTTTGCCAGTAATCCACCTGCAAACGATGCTCCTAATATTGAATTTCTATTCTGAACCAAGAGCTCCAGCAATTGAACGCGCGCACTTATATAACTCATCTCACGAGCATTTACCATGAATAAAGAACTTTCGCCATTGTCAAACATTTGCCGTTCTCCTTCTAACAGTGATCGAAAGTCTCTTGTTGTGGTACTGAAAAGAGCAATCTGATCACGTGTGGAATTATATTCGTTTAAATACAACCTTATTCTATAAACCACCTCAGCCTCTTTCATGTTCAGTTCAAATTCTGCCTCGCTGATTTTCACATCTGTCAATTTTAAGAAGCCCCTCTCCTTCCGCAAGAGTATCGGCATGCTGAATCCAAGGCCCCACCTATAATTTTCGATTGAATATCCTGCGAGAGGATCCGCTCCGATGGCTTCTGTCAAGGGTTTGTACTGTAAATCCAATACTGGTTTCAACTGCTCAGCTCTCCAACGCCGATCGATCTTGAACTGATCTATTTGGTATTCGTATATGTTTAAGGCAGGGTGACGACTCACTACACTGTCCATCAGCATGATCTCCGGGGGAGGCATTGCCATAGGCAAATCATCTGCCAGAGGCGGACGAACAAATTCTTCCATTTCCAGAGGTATTAAACCATCTACCCACAAATGCACTGCCATTCTGGCCCTCGCATTTGCTAATTCCAACTCCGCCTGCTGAACGTAAAGCCTTCTAGTCTGCACTTGAATGCCTGCTTCCAATGTGTCTATATAAGGCCTGTCGCCAAAAAGCGCCGTTGACTTCACGGCATCAAATCTGAATTGAGCGAGACCTAGGGCTTCTTGATAAACTATCAATGAGTTATACGCCTTGAACCATGCAAGCCAAGTGCGGCCCGCTTCAAATATCAATTCGTTGAGCAACAACTTTCTTTCCTCTACCGTAGATCGCTCCATCAATTTTGCCTTTCGCAACATTGCTCTGCGCTCATCTATAAATAATCCTTGACCAATAGGAAGAGAAATTCCAGCATAAAACAAACCTCCTCCTGGAGTCGAATTTTCGGGATCGAGAAAGACGCCTTCGTTTTCTTGAAAACCGCTACTCAGCTCAACCCCAAACCATGTCGGAATTTTAAGTCCGCCATCCAAATGAGAGAAGTATTGTTTCTCATCGAAATACTTTTGATCGAGATCCATCCACAATTTGGGATCAAAAGAGCCGCGTGCAGTCTGAACAATTGCATTTCCTCTCTGCAGTTGCAAATCAGCTTGCTTCGAAACAGGATGATTTTCTTTCACCCATTGCACAAAAGCGTCTAAGGTAAGCACACCATCCGGAGCAAACTGTCCGTATGATGAAATCCCAATCGAGCATATCATTGATACAACAACGAATCGAATTAAACCGGATACTTCCAAAAACGATCTTATCATTTCTTCAACTCCTCCTTTCCATTCTCCGCAGGATTGGTTTTGTAATAATCAGGTGGAAAGCCATTGACTTGTCTCCACATTTCATAATACACTGGAACATCCTTCAACAGGGTCATAGCGTATGCACCTCCGCCGATTCGCAGACTTTCTGGCCACACTGGATACTTTGGATCGGGAACTACGAGAATCCTGAATTGTCCCATTTCGTTGCTAAAATTGTCAATGGCAAAGACAGTTCCTCCGAAAGTTCCAAAACTACTTTGTGGCCATCCCGAGAAAACAATTGCCGGCCAACCATCGAACTGTATTCTAACATGCTGACCTCGCTCCATCAGCGGCAGGTCAACCGGACGCACATACATCTCGATGGCTAGATCATAATTTGCTGGCATGATCGTTAGGATTTGCTCCCCCTCCTTCAATGTTTCTCCAATACCAGCCCGAATAGCACGTGTAATATATCCATCTTGTGGAGCTGTGATATAATAAAATCCTGAACGAACGGAGTAATTCATTCGTTGATTTTGCATTTTGGTAACCACTGCTTCGGCCTCATACATAGAGGAAAGTGCTGTGTACTTCTCCGACTCGGCCTTAGAAATCTTATCGCGAAATTCTGTATCGATCGATGAAATCTCTACACGTGCATTGATCCATTCATTTTGACTTGTCATCCATTTGTTTTCAGATGAAATCTTTTTGGCCTCAGCTTCTTGAAGTTTCATTCTTCGACCTTCAAGTTCTGTCAATGACTTAAGTCCATCGCTATACATTTTCTCCATCCTGTCCAACTGCTCCTTGGAAATATCGAATCCCTGCTCAGCAGCCTGAAGATTGATGCTGTCACTTTGCACCATAAGTTCAGCTTGTCTCAATTTATTTTTTGCTTGCTGCAGTTTTAATACCCTCGTATCTGACATCGCGTCGATCTGTGCATCGAGCGCGCGAACCTTATCCATATAGGACGAAACCGACAACTCTTTCGATACAAGTTGTTCATCGGTACGCAAAAGAAGTTCCGGATCGAAATACTCATCTTTTACCTCTGAGATAAACATAATGGTATCGCCAGCATGAACGAAATCACCCTCTTGAACAAACCACTTTTCGATTCTTCCCGCAATAATCGAATTGATGGTTTGCGGTCGCTGCTGTGGCTTCAAAGTGGTTACCTTGCCCTTGGCCCTGACGTTCTGCGTCCATGGCACAAACATGATAACTACCAACACGAGAAAAAACACAAGCAGAAATCGCTGAAGGTAGATTCCTGTTTTTCGACTATTTACATGGACAAGGGTCGAGAATTTCTTCTCGTTTACTCGACCTTGAATAGTATTGTGTGAAATGTTTAGCATGACTTATTTTTCCTCTACTTACTTTCCTAAAAATCCATTTACTTTCCCATCTTCCATGTTGATCACTCGATCTGCTTTGCCCAAAAAATAAGGATCCGATGAAATGGCTATCATGGTCCACGGTTGCGAAGAATCACATAAAAAATCAATTATGCGATGACGTTGGTTCACTTCGATTTGATCCATTGTATTTTCCAATAAAAGCAATCTCGGTGCGGCGGCAATACTTCGGGCAATCAAAATTTTCTGTACAATACTGCGAGGCAACCTCCTTCCTCCCGGATCGAGCAGCGTATTGTAACCGTTGGGTAATTGCCGAATGAAGTCTGTCAGTCCAATTGAATCGCAAACTGATTTAATCCGATTGAAATCAATTCTTGCTCGTCCCGAAGAAACATTCTCCTCTAAAGTACATCTGAAAATCTGCTCTTGGGAAAGAGTATCTCCCACAACAGATCTGAACGAATCGAGATTGATGTTTCCAAATGGAAGATCATTGAAGGCGACTGATCCACTCTGAGGTTCGTAGAGTCCGCCAAGTATTTGCAATAGCGTTGATTTACCCGAACCATTTTGTCCGGTCAAACAAATTTTTTCACCACTCATAATTTCAAGATTTAGGTCTTCGAGAGTCTTGATCATTGCACCGGGGTATGAAAAATTGACATGTTCGAGTCTGATGTGCATGCCTACCTTCAGTCCTTCTTTGTCTAAGTTGATGCCACCGACACGCTCCAATGGCAGATCCGTTACTTGTCCAATTTTCTCGAGTGAAGTAAGTATATCATATACTGTTTCTATGCTCAATATCAGTTTTTCGACCGAAGACATAATGAGCAGGATAATGATTTCAGCAGCTACAAACTGACCAATGTTCATCTGCTGATTCATCACGAGTATTCCGCCGATCACTAACAGTCCAGTTGCCACAAGCACTTTGAAAAGTATCAACAGACTAAACTGTCCGACGAGAATTTTAAAGTGACTTTCCCGGGCGCCCAAATAAGACTTCACATAACCATCTGTTTTTTCTAGAGGTAATTCGGAACTACCTGCCAATTTAAAGCTCATGTTGGTTCGTGCTATCTCTTCGAGCCAGTGAGCGACCTTATATTTGTAATTCGATTCATCCAAACTGGTGGCTAGACCGCGTTGACCTGAAAAGCGAAATATGGCGTACACAATTGTGATCAGTACAAGCGAAAAAATAATGAAGAATGGATGATAAAGGCATAGTAGAATCAGTCCAAAAATCACTTGCAAGGCAGCAGACGAAAAGTCGATGAGAATTTTGGACAACCCCTTTTGAACCGAAATGATGTCGAAGAAACGGTTCATCAACTCAGGCGCATAATGTTTGTATAAGGCCTCCATGCGGATTCGCGGTATGCGGTATGCGAATTCAAATGCTGCGCGTGTGAAAATTTTCTGCTGAAGATTTTCGGTGATGCGCATCTGCATGATTTGGAGGAGACCGGAAAAAAATAAACCGAAAATGACGATGACCACTAATACAATCCAAGAAGTGTTTATCTGTCCGCCTTGAATTAAATTAACGATGGCCTGAATTCCCAGTGGCAAGGAAAGACTGATTAATCCTGAAAAGATAGAATAGACATAAACCTGAGTTATATCTTTCTTATCCGGCTTCAAGAGTCGCCAAAAACGTTTTGAAGGAGTGAGTATTTCTGCTGGTGGAATCATTTTTTAGTGGCAATCGTTTTAAAAATTAAATCGGTATAGCATTTAGAAACCGCATCCTCTCCTTTCACAAAATCAGTGAGTGCTGGCAAATGCGCTGCAAAAAAGCGTTGATGATGAATTCCCTCGATCACTGTTGAAATCAGCATGTGTGGATACTTATACCTTGGATTGATTTCGAGTATAATCATACTTAATCGCCCAACAAATCTTTTATATGCTAAATATGCTCCGATCTTGTTTTCTGAATCCACTTCTTTGATGAGATATGCTTTCGACGATTCATAAACCAGAATCTCCTGAAGAATATCTACCCGCATGTGTGGAAAATCCTGATGGACCTCTGGAAAATTATGCGCTGTAAGCAGATTCATGGCTCGATCTAGTTTCTCTTTGGGAGACTTGAGATTAGCCACAGCAAAAACAAGGTTGTATTCCATCCATGCCCAATACCATGACGTCAAGTATAGCAGCAACTTGTTTTTGCTTTCGAAATATCTGTATATAGATGCTTCCGTAGACAGAATAGCCACTCCCAGCTTTCGGAAAGTGAATGATTCGAACCCAATCTCATTGATCATTTCGATACTTCCACTGATTATTCTTTTTCCGAGCTCGCTGGTTTCCGGATCTTTTAAATAGATCTTCGGTCCCACCTGTATTTGCACCACTGAAAGCTGAATGTTCATTTATAATGGATTATTGTGCAAAAGTAATAGTATTACTATTCATTTTGCGTGTATGGTTATATATTATTAACAACCTCCGTCAATCTCCTTTGATTGTCACTAATTTATAGATGCCCTAAATTCTTGACAGAGAAAATGGCAGAAAATCGCAGAGCACTGTATTTTTGCAACCAATACATCATATGCAAGAAACTTCCCTCTTCGAACAATATCTGCCAATTGTGGCCATGGCCATTATTGCACTTGGATTTGTAGTCACCACCATGATTGCTTCTCACTGGCTTGGACCAAAACGCAAAAGCAAAGTGAAAGAAGATACTTTCGAATGTGGTATTGAAGTGCAAGGAAATGCGCGTACACCTTTCTCCATTAAATATTTTTTGGTTGCTATCCTCTTCGTTCTATTTGATGTCGAAGTTATTTTCATGTATCCCTGGGCAGTCAACTTTCAGGAGCTAGGAGTCTTTGGACTCTGGGAAATGTTCACCTTCATGGGCATTATGGTTGTAGGATTAGTTTACATTGTGAAGAAAGGTGCTTTGAAGTGGGAATGAGGGAAATTTGGGATTCGATGGTCTCGGGTTCAATAGTTCAGAGGGTCGTTTAGTGTGTCTCGGCAAACCGGGTCTGATTTGTCGAAATCTCAGAAGTTCAGGGTTCGGGGTTCTATAGTTCGGCGTTCTCTAGTTCAGCGGGGTTGAGAATTTGATGCATTTCTGAATTCATACAGTGATATTATTCAGTTTGGATTTATGTAATAGGCCAATTTTATTTCACTCTATTGAATTAAACATAAATCACAGCGGCATTTACCACTGTGACCACATAAAATATTTTGGACCATTTACTGAGTAACATTGGTATTATTAGCACGCTTAGGCTCGAAAAACATCGAACAATGGACAGATTTCTGAATTCCCGAACTATAGATCAGCCTTTTGACGAACAATCATGAAAAAATGAGGTTTAAAATTATGAGCCTTTCTGTTTACGATTTAGCTCCCAAACCCTATTTTTGCCGTGATGACAACACAAATCGACGTACGACCTGAACACCAGCCCCCCGGCCACGAGGGACAAGGATTTTTCGCAACTAAACTCGACGAAATGGTGGGTCTCGCCCGCGCCAATTCACTTTGGCCACTGCCCTTTGCCACATCTTGTTGTGGTATCGAGTTTATGGCTACCATGGCCTCCACATACGATTTATCGCGTTTTGGCATGGAGCGATTGAGTTTCTCACCTCGCCAGGCCGACCTGCTAATGGTAATGGGTACCATCTCCAAGAAGATGGCGCCTATCCTGCGTCAGGTATATGAACAAATGGCCGAACCGAAATGGGTTCTGAGCATGGGCGCCTGTGCAAGTAGCGGCGGAATCTTCGATACTTACTCTGTTTTGCAGGGCATCGATCGCATTATTCCGGTAGACGTATACATACCCGGTTGCCCTCCACGTCCCGAACAAGTGCTCGACGGCGTTATGAAAATTCAAGAACTCGCCAAAAAAGAAGGTCGCGACAGAAGACGTTCTCCCGAATACAAAGCCATGTTAGCCAAATACGGTCTCGAATAATATGCATCATCCTCAACACCCTCAGGCTTCACAAGCCACTTTAGATCTGCACGATCAAGTTGCAACTCTCTTGACATCCAATTTTGGAGATGCCCTCGAAAGCTCAAGAATAGATTTTGACTTCCCAGTTTTCGAAGTAAACAAATCTAAGATTCACGAGATAGTGGCCTTCCTAAAAAGTAATTCAAATGTTTCATTCGAATTTCTTACAACGCTCGCCGGTATTCACTATCCCGATAATACAGGCCGTGAGTTTTCCATGATGTATCAATTGCACAATATGGAAAAAAATTTACGCATACGCATCAAAACGTTTATGAGCGAAAAAGATGTCGTGCTACCAACCATCACAGACCTATGGCCCGCATCAAACTGGATGGAAAGAGAAGCCTATGATTTTTATGGATTCAAATTCATTGGTCATCCAGATCTACGTCGGATACTCAACATGGATGAAATGAATTACTTCCCATTGCGCAAGGAATATGCTCTCGAAGATGCCGGTAGAGATGATAAAGAAGATAAGTACTTTGGACGGTAGGGAATTCAATGGATGGGGGAATTAGTAAATGAGGAGATGTGGGATTGGGGGAATAGGGGAATGAAAAAAGGTTTCAAATACGGGTAATCTCGAACGGAAAAAAGACAAGATGAAAGACAATAATATAGCGGATGTAGATGTAAAGAAGGACTATAGCACCCTCAACCTCGGTCCAACGCACCCAGCCACTCATGGCATTTTTCAAAACATCCTTACCATGGATGGAGAAATGATCGTGTCCTCTGAACCTACAATTGGCTACATACATCGCGCTTTTGAAAAATTGGCCGAGCGCAGACCTTACAATCAGATTACCCCTATAACCGATCGACTCAACTACTGCTCCTCACCCATCAACAATATGGGTTGGCACATGACAGTGGAAAAGCTCATTGGATGCGAAGTTCCTAAACGTGCTCAATATATGCGGGTCATAATTATGGAGCTCTCGCGCATAGCGGATCACATCGTTTGTGATACTGTAATTGCAGTAGATACCGGCGCTATGACTGGTTTCTTATATCTCTTTCAGTGGAGAGAAAAAATATATGAGATTTTTGAAGAAATATGTGGCGCTCGTCTCACCACAAACATTGGACGTATTGGTGGAATGGAGCGCGACTTCAATGAAGTGGCCTGGAAGAAACTAAATGACTTTGTAAAAGATTTTCCAAATGCTCTTAACGAATTCGACAAACTCGTAACGCGCAATAGGATATTCATGGACCGCACAATCAACTGCGGAGCCATAAGCGCTGAACGTGCATTGGCATATGGATTTACGGGGCCAAATCTCCGTGCGGCCGGTGTCGATTACGACGTTCGTGTGATGAATCCTTATAGCTCTTATCAAGATTTTGAATTCGATATTCCTATTGGAAACAATGGAGATACTTTCGACCGTTACATGGTTCGTTTGGAAGAAATGTGGCAGAGTTTGCGCATCATTGAGCAGGCTATTGCCAAAATGCCGGATGGAGCATTTCATGCAGAAGTGCCGGAGTTTTATCTGCCTCCCAAAGAAGATGTGTACAGTAAAATGGAAGCCCTGATCTACCATTTCAAAATTGTAATGGGCGAAACCGATGTTCCAAAAGGAGAAGTGTATCATTGTGTAGAAGGTGGCAACGGTGAACTCGGCTTTTACCTCATCAGCGATGGCGGCCGCAATCCTTTTCGCTTGCACTTCCGCAGACCCTGTTACATCTACTATCAAGCCTACGGCGAAATGATAAAAGGCGGAATGCTCAGCGATGCTATTTTGACTTTAAGTAGCATGAATGTGATTGCGGGAGAGTTAGATGCCTAAGGTTTTGCGAGAAGCTGTTAGAGGTTCGGGGGGAGATGTTCAAAGTTCGAAGCACTGAATCCAACCAAAAGAGTTTTTATATAGATAAAAGTAAATTCTACCAATAGAAAATTGAAATGGGAGCGAAGTCATTAGAGGATTTGAAAATATGGCAGAAGGGAAGGGCTGTTTGTAAATATATACACCCTATTATTTGGAGTGACCGATTCAAATATGATTTTAATCTCAGAAGCCAGATATGGTCAACTGCTAATTCAGTTCCGGCCAACATTGCAGAAGGTTTTGAAAGAATGGGAAATAAAGAGTTTATTAATTTCTTGTCCTACGCTAAGGCATCTGCAGCCGAATTGAAATCATATGGCATTATTGCCTATGATAACGGCTATCTGAATGATGAAGAATACAAGTATATCTATGATGAATGTAATTCATTGAGGCATATGATTGGTGCATTCATGGAATTTCTTATTATATCGGATCAAAAAGGCAGTAAAGTCAGGACAAACGTTCATGTTCGAGATTTTGAAGGTGTATACTTGCCCAATGAAAGTGATTTGTCCAACAAAGATCAAGATGACTTGATTTTAGATATTGATCTGTTGATGATGTTTAGAACCCAACTTGACAATTACATAGAACCTCAGACAGAATCAGGGAGCATTCTCCGAACATCGAACTCTGAACTTTAAACTTACGAATTCAATCAGAAACCAAACCTTTTCATTGCACAGAATAATGTCTGAAAATAAAAGCAAACTCACTTTCTCCGAGTCAACATTAGCAACTGCGAAGAAAATTATTTCGCATTACCCGGAGGGAAAACATAAAAGCGCACTTATACCACTGCTGCATTTGGCGCAAGCCGAGTTCGACGGGTGGTTGAGTCCCGAGGCGATGGATTGTGTATCGGAACTTCTGAATATCCAACCCATAGAAGCTTACGAGGTAGCATCGTTCTATTCGATGTTCAACCTAAAGCCTGTTGGAAAATGTGTTATCGAAGTTTGTCGCACAAGTTCGTGCTGGCTAGTCGGAGCAGAAGATGTTGTGCGACACATTGAAAAAAAACTCAACATACATGCCGGAGAAACCACAAAGGACGGCATGTTTACTCTCAAAACTGTAGAGTGCCTTGGATCTTGTGGCACAGCTCCCGTGCTTCAATGCGGTGGCGATTATTACGAAAACCTTACCCTACAAAAAGTTGACTCGTTACTGGACAAAATGAAGTCCGAAGACAAACGTCGTGTATACACCAAAGACGAAATGATTCAAATCTAGTAACGCAACCGAAAGAAAGAGAAATCAATTATGGCTAAAAAAATATTACTCCAACACGATCATGTTCCGGGAATCAATACACTCAATGTGTACCGACAGCATGGCGGATATCGTTCGGTAGAAAAAGCACTCAAGACTCTAACACCTGAGCAAGTGCTAGAAGAAGTAAAATCCTCTGGTCTGCGCGGACGTGGAGGCGCCGGTTTTCCCACAGGCTTGAAATGGAGCTTTTTGGCGAAACCTGAAGGGGTTCCACGTTATCTCGTTTGCAATGCAGATGAGTCCGAACCGGGAACCTTTAAAGATCGGTATTTGATGGAGCGCATCCCTCATCTGCTCATCGAAGGTATGATCACTTCCAGCTACGCCTTGGGAGCAAAAACTTCATACATATATATACGTGGTGAATACTTCTACGTAGCCCGCATACTCGAAAAAGCCATTGATGAGGCATACGAAGCAGGATTGCTCGGAAAAAATATTTTGAACTCTGGTTTTGATCATGATTGTTATATACAGGTGGGTGCAGGTGCATACATCTGCGGAGAAGAAACAGCGCTTCTCGAATCGTTGGAAGGTAAGAGAGGAAACCCTCGCATAAAACCACCGTTTCCTGCTGTATCTGGATTGTGGGGATGTCCAACAGTAGTGAACAATGTAGAAACGATTGCTGCCGTTGTTCCTATAATCAACGATGGTGGCGAAGCTTATGCAGCTATTGGAGTAGGAAAAAGTACAGGCACGAAACTTATTTCAGCATCTGGGCACATCAACAAACCTGGTGTTTATGAAATAGAACTCGGTGTGCCTGTAGAAGAATTCATATACTCCGATGAGTATTGTGGAGGAATTCGCAATGGCAAAAAAATGAAAGCTGTTGTCGCCGGAGGTTCATCCGTGCCTATTCTTCCTACCGAACTAATCCTTAAAATAAGCACAGGCGAACCCAGATTAATGTCTTACGAAAGCCTTTCCGAGGGAGGATTTGCTACAGGCACTATGCTGGGATCAGGTGGTTTTATAGTAATGGATGAAGACACAAGCATCGTTAAAAATCTTTGGAACTTCACACGTTTCTATCACCACGAAAGTTGTGGGCAATGCAGCCCATGTAGAGAAGGCACCGGCTGGATGGAAAAAATATTGAACAAAATCCTGAATGGTCATGGTACACTTTCAGACATTGAACTACTCTGGGACATACAAAGTAAAATCGAAGGGAAAACTATCTGCCCGCTTGGTGAAGCCGCTGCGTGGCCTGTTGCGAGTGCTATTCGACATTTCAGAAAGGAGTTCGAAGAGTACGTGCAACGTCCTTCTTCTATTAAAGACGTGAAACATTACTATAGAATGCATAGCACTGTAGATGTGTAAATCACAGTTTTGATTTAATCCAGATTTCCAAATGGAATCTATTACATGACTTAAAAAGTTCAATGACAGGCGCTTTCTCGATTTTTATTTTCACCGTTTGTAAATCCCGTTTTCAAATGCACCCAAATCACAAGATGGGCGCACGGCTTCCCCTTCGTAAATGCGCCTGTTGCTCCATATTGTATCCCGCAGTGCATTTTACCCCAAATCAAGCGAGAGAAAAATTGCAGCGCTAACCCCAATGAGGTTGGGTTTAACCGTCGATGAATTTCTGACGACGCAAAAATTGTGTTGTATGAAGTCTGCCGCTGTCTATTAATTTATCCTGAAGATTATTCGGCATGCGCTTGATTCTAGGTCCAACTCCTGCGGAAGAAACCGAAACTGTTCTCGCCCAATCGTTTTCGTCGAGCTTCGAACGATTCATGTTTTCCAAAATCAAAATGTAAAATGCCGACATGTAATCATTGAAATTTTTTATTGGAATCTCGACAAGCTTTCTCGATGTACTATCCATTTCTATTTGTTCATCCGAATCTATTCTAAAGCCTATGGTACTCCAATTCGGTATCCTCACATTTGCTCCAGATGAATCTGTTGTCCATGAATCAAATATATCGATTGGAAAATTCCCAAGCATTCCACCATCAACTACTACATCGCAATATATAGCTGTGTCAGGATCTACAGGATTTCCGTCGCGATCGATAAACGATGCTTCAAAATACAAAGGAATAGACATTGATATTCGGACAGCATCGCGTACACGCATTTTCGGGTAATTCTCAAAACCAAAAATGATCAACTCCTGACGATTCAAGCAAGTTCCTGTGACATACAAATCGCGATAACCCTTCTCTTTCCATTGTGAAAACGTAAGATCCGGATTTCCGGTTTTTGCTTTAATCAATTCCCCAATCCAAGAATCCAATCTATCCGTGTGATACCAACCAAAATGGGTGAACATTCTAGAAACTCCACCAGCAAAAAAATAGCGACCATCATTGAAACGTTCGAAACGAGTACTTGAAATGATTTGCGAAATTTCCGAGGCACTGTATCCAAGAGAAAGCATCATCGCTGTGAGTGCTCCCGCGGATGTGCCTCCGATTTTATCAACGTTGGCTAGCAATCCCTCCTCTTCAAGTACCTCTATTACCCCGGAATACGCAATACCCCGTATTCCAGCTCCTTCGAAAACCAGGTTCCTTGGCGCTTTCAATTGGGCATAAGCCGCAGTTGAGATGCTCAGAATAAAAAAGAATACAATGTACCTCACTTTCTCTTTTTGCTCAAATATAAACTCAAAACCGAGTGAGAAAGATCACAGCAGGCAGGGCTATACAAGAGTATCTTTGCACCTCTCGAAAAGAATTTAATGAAAGAATTGACCAAGTCCATTTTTCTCCTGTGGTTTATCTGTACTTCAATGGCAGTGGATGCACAGTGGCTAGGTGATATGAATCGGCAAGGTGAATGGTACTTTGGATGGGGATGGAACCGAAGTCACTATTCGGCTAGCGATATTCATTTTACAGGAAGCAACTACGATTTTACTCTTTTGGATATCTCTGCCAATGATCGCCAGAGTAAGTTTGATGTTGAACTTTACTTCAAGCCATCAACCATTACGATACCACAAACGAATATGCGTCTGGGTTATTTTCTACAGAAAAATTTGGCTATTTCTTTGGGTGTTGATCACATGAAATATGTAATGGTGAACCATGTAACCGCTGGTTTCGAAGGAACGCTTCCAAATTCAGATTATGATCAATTGATCGATGATGGCAAAATACTCTTGCATCCCGATTTTCTTCTGTTTGAACATACCGATGGATTGAATTACATAAATACAGAGTTGGAGTACTTTCAATCCATTTTTAATTCTCCGAAATTTCAATTCAATGGATTTGCCGGAGCAGGTATTGGAGCGATGTTACCAAAAAGTAATGTAACGTTGATGGGCAGTCCTAAAAACGATCAGTTCCACTTGGCGGGCTATGGACTAGACGCAAAACTTGGATTAGAATTCGTATTCTTCAAGTACTTCTTCATTAGGGCCGAAATGAAAAAAGGGTTTATCAATATGCCTGATATCGTAACGCGCGGGAATGACCTCAATGATCGGGCTTCACAACATTTTTTCTTTACCGAGTGGGATGGAATGTTTGGTGTAACGATGCCTATTCATGTCAAACGAGGTGGTACAGAGAACTAGAATTTATAACGAGTCCTTCCATTTATTCCTCGTCACGTTTGCTCAAAGTTTACAGTTTTGTTATTCTTTGAGTCAACTTCGGCTGCATCGTTTGATGGCATTGGATTCCTGAAATTGCAAGATTAAGTCTTCTGTTACACTTTTGTACACATTGGTTATTCTTTTGAAACCACCAAAGAAAAGAAAGAATTGGACTTTTGAGGAATACAAACCAATTCATAAAATCAATGAAAACAATTCTTCTTTGTGCGTTTGCCGCACTCCTTTTTACTTCTTGTGAAAAAGAAACAGAAACCATTACAAATACAGTTATGGTAGATACCAGTCAGCCCCGAGGTACGTTCACCGTTTCTAAAAGTGGCGCTTTAGTAGAGCAAAATTCTACCGGAACAGCAGGTGTTGCGCAACTTGGAACCGATGAAGACGGAGTCCAATTTCTGAAGCTGTCGGGTGGGTTTACCAGTAATTTTGCTACAGGTACTTTGGTTGTCTACCTATCAACAAGTATGGATTATGTAGCGGATCCGGGAAATGGCAATCCGGACTTAAAACTCATAGGCAATGTGAATTCGGGCGGTGATAGATATTTCAAAATTGCCCCTGCTTCCGGGTCTCAATTTGATCATGTAATACTGTGGTGCGCTTCAGCGAGTATTCCATTCGGATACGCTGCATTAAACTAGATGCCATTTTCAGAGTTCGAGAATCTTCGCAAAAACTTTATGGAACGCCTTAAACCCGCATTGCGCATTGGAAGCATCTTGAGGTTAATGCGTTGCGGAATTCTCCAATCTACACGATGGAACAAAGTAATAGTTCGGCCTATGAATTCCGATATCTTCATCGCGCAATTCTCGGTTAAATAATCAAATTTTTATCTCGGTTTTGGTTGAGTAAGTGCGGTTGGCAGTGCAAAATTCAAATTCATCTCACTAATGAAAAAAAATAAGAAAACCTTATGCTTCTTCGGGCATTGCCGCCGCGCTTTAGTGATCCACTAAAAACCTTCTCCAACGTATGCACAAATTAATTCTTACAATAACCTTAATCAGTTATGTCCTTTTGGCAGAGGGCCAAAGCGGCTGGCTGCGAAACAAGGGAGAACTTTGGAGTCAGATTGGATACCAGAATTGGACTTCAGAGCGATACTTCAATTTGGAGGCGATGGAAAATAAAACCAATGCCTTTTCTACTAGCGAACTTTCAGCGTACGCCGAGTATGGGTTCTCGTCCAAAATAACAGGACTGTTCTATCTGCCCATATCGAAAACTGCGGAATATAGCAATACAGAGCGAGTCAGAGGGCTCGGAGATCTTCGAATAGAGTTAAAATTTAAACCATTCAGAAATGTTGCTCCTTTTGCAATTCAAATTGGAGCAGAAATACCCACTGGCAAATCCAATGCCATTGCCTACAACGACAACCACCAATTTGGCTATGTCAATCTTCCAACTGGAGATGGAGAGTGGAATTTCTGGACACATTTCATTGCTTCCAAGAGTATTTCTAAATCACTTTTTGGAACTGCATATGCAGCATACAACCTTCGAACTTCTTACGCGGAAATCAAATTTAACGATCAGGCCAAAGCCGGTTTGGAGATTGGATATTCGCCATACAGCAACGCCTGGATAATAGGTAAATACAGCGCTCTAATGAACATTGAACAAAATGAAGGAGTTGCTGATTTTGTCCGACAATCCGGAACCACCTATTCTCAATTCTCACTCATGTTTCTAACTTCTATATATAGAAATTTTGGAATGAACATTCAGTTAAACGGATTCACCGATATCCCTATCCGCAGGCAAAACGTATACTCGAGTAACTATCTTTCCTTTGGGTTGGTATATGAAATCAAACAGAAGCAAGAATGACTGTAAATTCGTGCACTTTACCAATGGAGAAGACAATTATGTCAAAACACAAAAAAGTACTTCTTGTTGAAGATGAACTTGATATTCACAAACTGATAAAACTTCATTTAAATGATATGCAATTTGACGTTGAAAGTGCTTTCGATGGTGCCAATGGGCTTTCCAAAGCTCTAAACAACGAATATGATTTCATCATTTTGGATATTATGTTACCCGGCATAGATGGAATAGAAATTTGTAGAGAAATCAGAAGAAGCAATACACAAACACCGATTATGATGCTCACCTCAAAAAGCGAGGAGATAGATAAAGTTGTAGCTCTTGAAACCGGGGCAGACGACTACATGACAAAGCCCTTTGGTGCTAGGGAACTGCAAGCGCGGGTAAAGGCAATACTACGGCGCTTTCCGCTAGAAGGATTGAACAATTCCAAACTAAAAAGGCCTTATGAGGTTGATGGTCTTTTTGTGGATGTGAATAAAAGAATGGTAAAGAAGAATGGGCTTACTCTTTCTCTAACACCAAAAGAATTTGATCTACTTGCATTATTCATTCAAAACCCCGGAAAAACATATTCGCGAATGGATCTACTAGAACAGATTTGGAACTACACCCATGATGGCTACGAACACACAGTAAACTCGCACATGAATAGGCTAAGGCATAAAGTTGAAGATGATATGAATAATCCAAAATTCATTTTGACCAGTTGGGGCGTAGGATACCGATTTAGAGAAATATAAGATGACTCAACTTTTTTGGAAACTCGCTTCAGTATTTCTATTGGTGCTTCTCGTGGTCTCGGGATGCACAATGTACATTACGTTGAAGAATTCAAACAGATATTCCATGGAGGTAGCTCAAAACCTAGGAAGAGATATTGCAAAAAATACAGTTCATAATATTGGACCTCTGCTGAACTCTGCAGATATTAAACTTGCTCTTCAAGACATTATGCACTCCATGATGGTTATCAATCCGGGTGTAGAAGTATACCATTTGGACTTAACTGGAAATATCTTGAATTTTGTTGCTCCTGACAAAGTCGTTCAACTCAAAAAAGTTTCAATCGAACCCATAAAGAGCTTTTTGTCTCAAGACCAACCACGTCTCATTCTCGGAGATGATCCTCGACATCCCAGTAAGCAAAACATCTTCAGTGTTGCACCTATTCTAAATAATGAATTGATAAATGGTTACATTTATATAATTCTTGCTTCTGACCTTTACGCCAGTGAAGAGAATACCCTTTCAAGTAGTTACCTCTTTAAATCGATTGTCCGATCGGTACTGATCACTCTGGCAATTGCAGCAATACTTGGTCTGATAGCCATCTATGTTATAACTCGTAAGTTGAATAAAGTAATTGATTCGTTCAAACTTTTTCAGAAAGGCAATCTTGACACCCGAATGGAAAACGTAAATGGTGAACTAAAAATGGTGAGTACTACCTTCAATGAAATGGCAGAAACAATTGGAAGAAACATGGAGGAGCTCAAAGGTGTTGACAAACTTCGAAAAGAATTGATTTCGAACATTAGTCATGATCTCCGAACCCCAATTGCAAGTATCCAGGGATTTGCGGAGATACTTCAATCAAAAGGTCAGCAGTTAACCGTCGAAGAAAAAACGGAGTATCTCAACGTTGTTCTCAAAAATGTGGATAGACTAAAAAAATTGGTAAACGACCTATTTGAATTAAGTAAACTAGAAAGCAGAGCAGTACAACCGAATATGGAACCCCTTTCAATTGTAGAGCTCATTACGGACATGGCAAGCAAATTCCGGCTTATCGCAAATGAAAAAGGTGTGAGCATTAATACGATCTTGTCTAAGGAAATTCCTCTCGCATTTGCTGATATTGGCCTTCTTGACAGAGCGTTGCAAAATTTAATGGATAATGCTCTAAAATTTTGCTCTCAAGGAGATGTGATAACCCTTGAATTGATCGCAGAGGATTCAGGCGCAATCCGAGTCAATATTTCAGATACCGGTTCGGGAATCAGTGAAGAAGATTTGCCTCTTATTTTTGACCGTTATTATAAAGGAAAATCGGAGAATTCGAATAATGGCACCGGTCTGGGTCTTGCTATTACAAAAAAAATTCTGGAACTTCATGGCTCAGATATAAATGTGCAAAGCAAGATTAATCAAGGAACAAAATTTTCCTTTCAATTGCCTGCCTTCCGTGCAGCGTGAGTTCACAAAATAAAACTGCTACGGGATTTAAGGGAACTCTCATATTTCGACCAACCGCCAAATAATGCCATTGCACCTAAAATTCTCCAAAGCAACCAATAGATAAACCGCCCCGGAATAGATTTTGGATTTGCACTAGAAAATTCATTCAAACCTAGTTGGCGACTCACCCACATCTGAACCAAAAAATTATTCTTCGCATCGGGCCTCAAAAGATTTAGCTGCTCACCAACCCAAAACATTTTCGCTGTATCATCACAAGGCGAGTAAACTATTCTGCACTTCACAGCACTTCCACTTTTGTTGGCAACACTATGTGGGGTATTCCGCGGAATAAATACTACCTCACCATTGTCTTTTGAAAATGATTCTCCACGCATTGAAAAGTGAACCGGACCTGAAATAACAGTAAATTGTTCGTCCATGAATTTATGAATGTGCTCAGGAACAGAACCTCCCCTTTCGCATATCCAATCCATCACAAATGAATTTTCATCGAACGAAATAGGTACAAATTTTTCCTTGCCGAAACGGTATGTTTTATCGAGGATTTCTTTCATGGGTGTGAATATTTCTCCCGCCAAATTTGTAATAAGGCCACAAAAGTGCTCTCACCCGAATGGGTGATAATTCCAGAATCCGCATTGGAAATATATTGCAGCGATAACACCCTTTGAAATCAATCACTTTCTCGATTTTTATTCTTGATGTCTTAATATGCACCATCAAATTATACCAATTCTGGACAATAAATAGTCCATGCTGCATTGCGCATTGGAAGTTTTTTTTGGTCAATGCGCCGCAGCATCTTGCATGCACGAAGTGGTAAATGCCGTTATAGTAGCTTTTGTCTAGGCTGAGCCGAGATTAGAGATACATAAACCCAAATCAACCGATAGAAAAATTGCACCCTAATTTTGCCGATGAATGCAGTATTCTATCGCTTAGATTTGAGAATCCCGCACGCATTCTACAAAAATTGCCCTTATGCGTAATGCGGGATAAACAGTATAAAAATCTGGCGAGAGCACTTGCTATCTGTGGAGGTTAGCACTTCATAGCGAATCCCAATGCGGATTCCTGGATAATAGAAGTGGCATCGCATTCTATATACAAGATTGGAAAATGTGGTTTCTTGATACAAGTCAAGGGTATGAAGATCAAGACCAATGGAGATTTGCGTCACTCAAATATAAATACGAAAAAATAATGTCAACAATTAAATGGAACCTAGATCCTACTCACAGCGAAATCGGATTTAAAGTTCGTCACCTAATGATAACTAATGTGAGTGGTAGTTTCGGTAGGTTTTCCGCCGATGTAGAAACTGAAGGAGACGACTTCACAACAGCTAAAATCAAATTCACAGCAGAAACAGCCAGTGTAAATACCGGTAATGATCAGAGAGATGGACACTTGAAGTCTGCCGATTTCTTTGACTCCGAGAATCATCCAAATATGACTTTTGAAAGCACCAAACTTGAAAAAGTTGAAGACGATAAATATGCATTACACGGCAATCTTACCATCCGTGAAAAAACCAATCCAGTGAAATTCGATGTAGAATTTGGTGGTATTGGAAAAGATCCATGGGGAAATACCAAGGCAGGTTTTAGCCTTGATGGCAAAATAAAACGCACAGATTGGAATTTAAGCTGGAATGCCCCAGTGGAAGCCGGTGGACTTCTTGTGAGCGAAGATGTGAAAATCCAAGCTGAAATTCAGTTTTCGAAATAAACTTTTCATCATTTGTTTTCAGAAAGGCCGGGATTTTCCGGTCTTTCTGTTTAAGAACCTTCAAAGGGTGCTAAAAGGAATGTCCAAATAATACTTTGAAATTCTGATTACGATTTTCACCAAATAATTGAAGCCAAAGGCTATTTACCCGACATTTGCACCGCATAAAGCAAGACTTTTTGAAGTCTTAATAGAATCAGAATCTAAGAATTTGTAGAACGATATGGCGAAAATTACCATAGACGGAATCACTGTCGATGTACCGGATGGAACTACCATCCTCAATGCAGCCCGTATGATAGGTGGCGAAATTGTACCACCTGCAATGTGTTATTACACCAAGTTGAAAACCAGTGGAGGATATTGCCGAACTTGCATTGTAAAGGTGACCAAAGGAAGCGAAAAAGATCCGCGTCCTATGCCCAAACCTGTTGCATCGTGCAGAACCAACGTGATGGATGGAATGGAGGTGCAAAACATCACTGCTCCTGATTTGCTCGAAGCGAGAGCCGGTGTTGTAGAATTTCTTTTGCTCAATCACCCCCTCGACTGTCCTGTGTGTGACCAAGCGGGAGAATGCGACTTGCAAAATCTAGCTTACGAAAATGGTAAGGCTTCTACCCGTTTTGAGTTTCCGCGAAGAGAGTTTGAAAAAATTGATATCGGCGACAAAGTGCAACTGCATATGAATCGCTGCATTCTCTGCTATCGCTGCGTGAAAGTAGCAGACCAAATTACCGATGGGCGTGTTCACGGTGTAATCAATCGCGGCGAAGTTTCTGAAATTTCTACTTATATAACGAATGCCATCGACAACGAAATGTCCGGCAATGTGATCGATGTATGTCCAGTAGGTGCTTTAACCGACAAAACCTTTAGATTTAAAAGTCGTGTTTGGTATACAAAACCAATGGATGCCCATAGAGATTGTCCACATTGCGCTGGCAAAGTTCGCCTGTGGTATCAAGGAGAAGAGGTTTTGCGTGTTACTGGTAGAAAAGATCAATATGGAGAAGTGGAAGATTGGATCTGTAACACGTGCAGATTCGATAAAAAGCAAACTTCAGATTGGGTCATCGAAGGTCCTACCCACGTAGATCATCAATCAGTTATTTCCGCTAATCACTATGAAAGTTTGAAAGCACTGAAAAACACCACTGAACGACAACTTAAGAGTATTCCCCATGGTCAGAAGGTTTCTCTTGGTCATGGAGCCTTGGATCCAAATAATACCTGAGTTCTCGTATTTGCAAATCTCATAGTTATCCCTCATAACACCAGTATTTTCAGTCATTTAGCAGAGATATGGGGCGATGCCCAAACGTCTGAATTGTGCAACTTTATATTGCATTTTACGTAAAAGGCCTTTCTTTGCAAAAGACTTTTCGATGCACACAATAGGGTGCTAGATTAATCGGCTGTATAAACTTAAACCCATCTGTTGTGAAACTATTCTTGTCCATTCTTTTTATTTCAATTTTTCATAGTTCATTCTCTCAAGGTTTCAGCGAACATGCAGCTCAGTTTTGGATGGACTATGATTACATGAATGGCGAATACGGCGGTGGCATAAGCTTTGTTGATTTCAACTTAGATGGATGGGACGACATCACTGTGGCAACAGGCAATGGAATGGATATTAAATTCCACCAAAATAATGCAGGTACTTTGGTAGAAATAGCTCCTCTTGTGACGAATGTTTCGGAGGTAAAGCAAGTCTTGTGGATCGATATAGATAACGACGCAGATCTAGATTTATATGTTGCCTCCAAACTGGAGAACAAACTCTACGAAAACACAGGAAATATGGTGTTTGTAGACATCACTCAAACTTGTGGATTTGATGACCCGTCAGTTCAATCTTTCTGCGCAACATGGTTCGATTATGATAAAGATGGCCTCCCGGATATCTGCGTTGGTCATCGCACAGCTTTTCTGATTGGCGACCTTACGCTATACCATAATCTTGGTGACGGGCAATTTGAAGACGTAACATCAGCAGCCGGTTTGACAGGAGTTGGAAACAGTACCGTAGTAATGACTTCGCTCGATTATGACAACGATGGTTGGTCCGATTTGTATATTGGTCAGGACCACGATCAAGGAAATATCATGTTTCGAAACAATGGTGACGGCACATTTGAAAATACTTCGGAAAGCACAGGCACCAATGTGGAAAACGACAGTATGAGCGCAACAGTAGGAGACTACGATAATGATGGCGACATGGATATTTATCTCACCAACAATACAACCGGAAATACCTTGTATAGAAATGAAGGTAACGGCACATTCACCAATGCAGCTGCATCTATGGGATTGGTTCTAAACAAATTTAGTTGGGGCGCTGTTTTTCTAGATGCAGATTGTGACATGGATTTGGACATACATATTAACGGCATCGCAAGTTTTCCATTTTCGAGCTATATGTTGCAAAATCCAGGCAATGGACTTGCTTACAGCAATGCCAATGTCGCTTGGGGATTTGGAACGGATGCCAACTACAGTGTTGGTTTGGGCATGGGCGATTACAATGGTGATGGCAAACCTGACTTGATGAAAAACAATAGCACAGGAACTTTAAACACATTGTGGAGAAACAATTTCACAACCAATCATCATTTGACCATTGACTTGGTGGCTGAGGTATCGAATCGTTTTGCCATAGGCGCCATCATTGAAGTAACCATTGGCGGAATAACTCAGACTAAAAGATTAGCATGTGGTGAAGGATTCAGTTCGCAACATAGCTACACACAATTTTTCGGAGCGGGCAGCAATGTAGTCATAGATGAGATCAACGTTTATTGGCCAAGTGGCATTGTTACAAGCGTTAACAACATTCCTTCCAATCAAAGAATCACGCTGTACGAAATTACAGCAGGTTGCATGGATGATTTGGCTTGCAACTTCAATGCGGCGGCAAATGAAGAAGACGGCTCTTGTGAATATGCACCAGAATATTACAATTGTTCGGGAGGGTGTACAAATGATATAGACGTGGACGGAGTTTGTGATGAATTAGAAATTCTAGGTTGCATGGATGAACAAGCTTGCAACTACAGTGCTGATGCCACCGATGACAATGGCTTGTGTGACTACGCTGAGTCCTTCTACAATTGCGCTGGAGTATGTTTGACTGACATAGATGAGGACGGTGTTTGTGATGAACTAGAAATTGTGGGTTGTAATGATGAAGCGGCATGCAACTATCAAATCGAAGCCACTGACAACGATGGCTCTTGTGAATATCCAGAATTATATTTAAACTGCGAAGGAAACTGCATCATGGATACTGATGAAGATGGAATTTGTGATGAATTGGAGATTGTAGGATGTTATGATCCCGAAGCATGCAATTTCAATGCAAATGCCACCGATGAGGGAGATTGTGAATATGTAGAACTTTTTGAAATTGAAGGAAGTGATTTAGCATTTGCGGAGGAGGCCGCATTTACCTATACATATCCTTCTACCCCGGGCAGTGTCTACAATTGGTCCACTTTGCTAAACACCTCTATAGTGGGTCAGGGAAACGCCTCGGTTGATATCACATGGCTGGAAGAGGGTTCTGAATTTGTTACAATTGTTGAAACCACCGAAGATGGGTGCACCGGAGAAGCTGTGTCTTACGAGGTATTTGTTCTTTGGCCTGGAATTGAAGAAAATGAAACACCGGATTTCTATTTATTTCCGAATCCCGCTTCCGACCAAATATCCATAAGTCTTAAAACAGGATCTTCAATTGGTTCATTCTATTTGACCAATTCGTTGGGGCAATCCGTTCTTTTCGGAAAGATTCAATCCCAAACAACCCAAGTAAATACTTCTACTCTGCCTCCTGGGTTTTATATGTTGACTATTCAAACTACAGATCATATTCAAACGAAAACACTGGAAATCAGGTAGATTTCTAAAGATTTGCCATTCAGAATTATCGTTTGTATCGACTTTTTCGATGAAAATCTTCTAGGCGATAAAAACAGATTCTACGATTGTTGGTTATAGGCTAAAAAAAAAGCCGTTTCTATACCTCACATTACCCCTCAAAAGGTACATTTGCCGCTATTATTAGAAACCTGTCATGAGTTTGAGCCCTGAATTGATGTACTCCATTCTACTCTGCGTGATCATCTTCACCATTTCATTGGCTGTAGCGGCATATGCTACATGGGGAGAAAGAAAATTCGCAGCCATTCTGCAAGATAGGGTGGGTCCATCGAGAGCCGGTCCGTTTGGATTGCTTCAACCCCTAGCTGATGGTGTGAAAATGTTTATGAAGGAAGAAATGATTCCTTCTAAATCAAATAAGTGGCTCTTTATTCTCGGTCCAAGCTTATTCATGCTCACGGCTTGCATGGTGAGTGTTGTGATACCGTGGGGCGGAAATCTAACTATCGGAGAAACCACCTTCCCGCTTCAAATCACTGATATCAACATTGGCATTCTTTACATGTTTGGTGTGGTTTCAATGGGTATTTATGGAATCATGATCGGTGGTTGGGCATCAAACAATAAGTACTCCTTGCTTGGAGCATTAAGGGCTTCATCACAAATGATAAGCTACGAAATAGCCATGGGTCTGGCCATTATTGCTTTAGTAATGCTCACTGGCTCATTGAGTCTCAAAGAAATTGTTGCTCAGCAAGATGCAGGTTTGGCATTCGTTGTGTATCAACCATTGGGATTCCTCATTTTCATCATCTGCTCTTTCGCAGAAACGAATCGCGCGCCATTTGACCTCGCCGAATGTGAATCAGAACTTGTGGGTGGATATCATACCGAATATTCTTCAATGAAGCTCGGTCTCTTTCTTTTCGCTGAGTATATCAACATGTTCATTTCCTCAGCGGTGATGGCTACTTTATACTTCGGCGGATATAACTTCCCATTTCAACATGAACTTGCTGATGCGATAGGACTTTCAGCCAATGGATTGACCATTTTGCAAACTGTTATTTTCTTTGGGAAAGTGATTGGATTCATTTTGTTGTTTATGTGGGTACGTTGGACTTTGCCGAGATTCCGATACGACCAGCTCATGAACCTCGGTTGGAAAGTACTGTTGCCATTGGCTATTGCCAACATATTTATCACCGGACTAGTGATGTATTTTTTAGGAAAATTGGATTGATTTATTTCCATACAGAAAAGATAATTTTAGTATCATGCCATTAACAAACAGAAGTAAAACCGTAACCGTAAGGGAACTGACTCTTGCTGAGCGGCTTTACCTTCCTGCTATTTTTAAAGGTATGCTGATTACTATTTCACACATTTTCAAGCGCACACCTACAATAAGATATCCTGAAACCAAACGCGAATTCGCTCCGGTTTACAGAGGGCAACACGTGCTCAAAAGAGATGAGGACGGAGCTGAAAGATGCACAGCCTGCGGACTTTGTGCCGTTGCATGTCCGGCCGAAGCAATTATAATGGAAAGTGCGGAGCGTAAAAAGGGAGAAGAAAATCTTTATCGCGAAGAGAAATATGCAAGCATCTATGAGATCAATATGCTTCGTTGCATCTTCTGCGGACTTTGTGAAGAGGCTTGTCCAAAAGAAGCCATATTCCTTACCGATCGAATAGTACCTTCTTCATTTACACGAGGAGAAGAGGTGTTTGGTAAAAATATTCTTGTTGAACCCATTGATCAACGAGTTGACGTGAGTAAAAGACAAACTCCTGAAGTTCTAGAATTTAAACACGATAAAAAACATTCTCACAACCGCACTTTTAAGGACCCGAAACCGACCATCAGCCGTGGACACTAAACCCCAGATCTGAACTATGCTTGCTCAATACGTATTTTGGTTTCTCACATTTGTTGCAGTATTCAGTGCTATAGGAATGATACTGAGTAAAAATCCTGTGTATAGTGTGCTGTCTCTTATTGTAACTTTCTTCGCTATCGCGGGTCACTACTTTTTGCTGAACGCACAGTTCTTAGGTGCCGTGCATGTCATTGTATACGCTGGGGCCATCATGGTGCTCTTTCTATATGTAATTATGATGCTTAACTTGAACAATCTGCAAGAAACACGTAAAGGGTTTTTATCGAAAGCACTTACAATTGTTTCTGGTGGAATATTGATGCTCGTTCTGATAGCTGCATTGAATAAAGCTGAGTTTCAAGCTCAAGCCACAGGTATTGATACTTCTAAAATTGGGATGGTAGAAAACATTGGAACTGTTCTATTCAGAGAATACCTCATCCCATTTGAATTGGCGTCCATCCTGTTTTTGGGAGCAATGGTTGGTGCAGTTTATCTGTCTAAAAAAAGTAGAGCATAATGGAACTTATCAAAGGCATAACCATCAACCACTATTTGATACTCTCGGTAGTGCTATTTGCACTAGGGACATTTGGAATCATGTTTAGAAGAAATGCTATCATTATGTTCATGTGCGTAGAACTTATGCTCAACGCTGTGAATTTGGCTCTGGTGGCTTTCTCCAAGATGTGGGGACAAACCGATGGGCAGATTTTCGTGTTCTTTATTATGGTTGTAGCTGCTGCTGAAGTAGCGGTAGGACTTGCCATTTTGATGATGTTGTATCGCAATATGCACACCACCAACACTGATGTACTAAATCAAATGAAGGGTTGATGCATTTGAACTTGAATACCCAATTGGAAGACCCGACTTTGCTCTCAGGAAGTTCGGTAAAAATGGTTGCTTAAAATATATTTGGCTCGAACAAAACCGACGTATGGAAAAACTTGTATCTCTGGTTCCGCTCTTTCCACTGGTGTCTTTCCTCTACATCGCATTTGTGGGTAAGGGACTTTCTAAATCATTTGTTGGCTCCATTGCATCGGGTTCAATTCTGCTCTCTTTTATCACTTCCATCCTTGTTTTTACCTCTCAAGTGCACGGTGGCACTCAAAGTATTGTGCCAGTATTTGAATGGATCAACTCTGGAGATTTGCACATTGGAATAAGTTTTTTGGTAGATCCTCTTTCTAGTATATATCTCCTGTTTATAACTGGCGTTGGATTTTTGATTCACGTCTATTCTATCGGATATATGCACCACGATGAAGGGTTTAATAGGTTTTTCTCATACCTAAATCTCTTTGTTTTCTTCATGTTGATTTTAGTTCTAGGAGATTCTTACCTCACCATGTTTGTTGGTTGGGAAGGAGTTGGTCTGTGTTCTTTCTTGCTCATTGGTTTTTGGTACAAGGACATGAAAAATAACGATGCTGCAAAGAAGGCATTTGTGATGAACCGCATTGGTGACTTGGGATTCATACTAGGTATGTGCTTGCTATTTTTTCAGGCGGGTTCTTTAAATTATAGCGACCTATTCATCAATCATGAGTCGAGTAGCCTGAGTTCAGAGATGACGACATGGATAGCAGTACTTTTCTTTATTGGCGCCATGGGGAAAAGTGCTCAAATACCGCTACATACCTGGCTGCCCGATGCTATGGCAGGTCCTACTCCGGTTTCTGCATTGATCCACGCTGCTACAATGGTTACGGCAGGTATTTATATGGTTGCCAGAAGTAGCGATTTATTTGCCGCCAGCGAAACAGCTAGTGCCATTGTTACTTGGGCAGGGGTACTCACCGCAATTCTAGGAGCTACTGTGGCACTTACGCAAAACGATATTAAAAAAGTCCTCGCCTATTCTACTGTTTCACAATTGGGCTTTATGTTCATTGCTCTTGGGCTAGGAGCATACAGCACAGCGGTATTTCATGTTATAACACATGCTTTCTTTAAAGCACTTCTCTTCCTTGGTAGTGGCTCGGTGATACACGCCATGGGTGGAGAACAAGATATCAGAAGAATGGGCGGACTTAAAAAATGGATGCCTACAACGCACCTCACTTTTCTGATTGGCACTATCGCCATTAGCGGAATTCCTCCTCTTGCAGGATTCTTTTCTAAAGATCAGATTATAGCTGTGGCTTGGGAAAATAATATCCCTGTCTTTGCTCTCGCCATTTTTGTTTCGGCTCTCACAGCATTTTACATGTTCCGTTTGTACTTCTTAACTTTTCATGGAAAATTCAGAGGAACACACGATCAAGAACATCATCTGCATGAGTCCCCAAAATCTATGACTATTCCATTAGTGGTTTTGGCTGTGCTGTCGATTTTCGGCGGATTTATCGGTTTCCCGCATGCCCTTGGTCATTCTATACATTTCACACATTGGCTCGATCACTTTTTGAGTCCCGTAATGATTATGCCTGCAATGCACATGTCAATTGGTACCGAAGCCATTCTTATGGTTGTGGCTACGATTATAGCACTCGGCAGTTTGTACTTTGCATGGAGCATGTATAAAAAGAACGGACAACTTGCTCTAGAAGACAAGGATATTAAAAGTTCATTGCATAGAACTCTATTGAATAAATATTGGTTCGATGAAATTTATGACTCCTTGTTCCGTCGAAGTCTTGACAAAATCAGTTCATTTTTCGCAAGATGGACGGAAACTAAAATCATTGATGCCTCAGTTGACGGTACAGGAAAATTGAGCAGAAAAATAGGAGGTCAGTTTCGACTTCTACAAAATGGATCCATGTACATATATATAGTGATAATGGTGCTCGGTCTTATTGCCATGTTAATTTGGAAAACCTAAGCATTGATTAATACGCCGATTGAATAGATAAATATGCTGACACTCCTACTTATATTACTACCTATAATCCTTGGTTTGGCTATTGTGATTGCCGGACCGACGATGGCAAGAAAAATTGCTCTTGGTGGTTCTCTTGCAGGTCTCGCTGTTACGATTACAGCCATAGTGCAATACAATTATGGAATGACCGCCTTGTTGAGCTTTTACGAACCCTGGATGCAGTCGCTCGGCATTCATTTCAGTTTCATATTAGATGGGATTTCTCTTGTAATGATGTTGCTCACCTACATTACTGCTCCGCTTATAATATTTGCCACAAAAGAATCTGAAATCAAGAACCCACATATTTTTTACTCATTGGTTCTGCTTATGATTGGCGGCATGTCGGGCTGTTTTGCTTCTGCAGACGCCTTTCTCTTTTACCTTTTCTATGAATTAAGCCTTGTACCTATATTCTTCATTGCACATGTTTGGGGAAAAGCAGAAAACAAAGCGGCAATTACCATCAAGTTCTTCCTCTATACTTTATTCGGAAGTTTGTTCATGCTTCTTTCGTTGATATACGTGTACTTACAAACGCCCGATCAATCTTTTGCTTTCGATGCGCTCTATCAAGCGGGAAAAATGATGAGCAGCACTGAACAAGGTTTGGTATTCGGCGGCATTTTTATTGCATTCGCTGTAAAAATGCCGGTATTTCCTTTTCATACTTGGCAGCCATCTACCTACCAAATGGCTCCCACTGCTGGCACTATGTTGCTAGCTGCAATCATGCTGAAAATGGCTACCTATGGCTTGATTCGCATGGTTTTGCCTATGGTTCCAGATGGTCTAAACGACTATGGGATTTGGGCTGTGGTGCTCAGCGTAATTTCAGTTGTGTATGCTTCATGTATGGCACTGGTTCAGAAAAACTACAAATTGCTGATTGCATACTCCTCCATTGCACACGTCGGAATAATCAGTGCGGGAGTGCTTTCGGGCAATGAACAAGGAATTCAAGGCGGCCTTGTGGAAATGCTTAGTCATGGGATTTTAGCTGTGGGAATGTTCTATGTATATGACATTATAACTAGCAGAATTAAAACCGACGAGATGAAAAGTATTTCGGGCATTCGACATGAAAATTCGCTCTTTGCGTTTCTGTTTTTTATTATGGTGATGGGTTCTGTCGCATTGCCATTCACCAGCGGATTTGTAGGAGAATTTCTCTTGTTACTTGGATTGGGACAGTACAATATGGTGCTCACAGGTATTGCAGGATTGTCCGTAATCTTAGGGGCTGTATATATGCTACGCGCATTTCAACAAATGTTTTTGGGGGTTCCCAATGCGCTCACCACAGGATTTGCTCCACTTACTTCAAAAGAAAAAATCATTCTTATCACCATCGTTGTTTTGGTTATTGGAATAGGTATTTATCCCAAACCCATACTGGACCTCACACAAGGTGCCGTAATAGAATTGCTTACGAAATGAAAGAACTCCTGATATCATCTCTCGCCGGCATCGTTGTTCTCACTTTGGATATCCTGAATCTCAGGAAATTTGTGGTGCCTTTTATCATCCTTGCTCTCGGCGGATTAGCAGCTTGTGCGGTTATTGATTGGGGGGCAAACGAAAATCCTTTTGGTCACAGCATGTTGGTTTTCGACAACCTGGCCTTGGCTTTTACCATTACTCTTGCGTTGACTACGCTTGCTTGGATTGTGCTTTTTCATGAGTCGGTGCGAAACATCTCTAAAGGTGTAGACCTACTCGTTCTTGTTTTATTCTCTCTCTGCGGTGCTATCATACTTGCCTCTTTCCAAAATCTGGTTATGTTGTTTTTGGGAATAGAAATTCTAAGTATTCCTCTCTATGTTTTGGCTGCAAGTCAAAGAGGAAATTTGCTTTCAAATGAATCGGGCTTCAAATATTTCTTGCTCGGATCATTCGCATCGGCATTGTTACTTTTTGGTATTGCACTTATTTATGGAAGCACGGGGAGCTTCGAATTAAATGCCATCGCCACTGCACTTGGTTCAATGCCCGAACACCCTGCTTTGCTCAATGCTGGATTGGTTTTAATTCTATCAGGATTTGCTTTCAAGACAGGCTTGGCTCCCTTTCATTTGTGGACTCCCGATGTTTACCAAGGCGCACCAACTCCCTTTACAGCGCTCATGGCCACAATGGTAAAAGGAGCTGCATTTGTTGCGATGTTTAAATTCTTTGTCACCCTTTCTTCTACAGAGAATTTTTATGACGTTATGATTTGGCTTTCTGCTTTGTCGCTTATCATAGCGAACACTGTAGCTCTTTGGCAAAGCGATGTGAAAAGACTTCTGGCCTATTCAAGTATCTCACATGCAGGCTTCATGTTAGGCGCCATTTTGTTTGCAACGTATTCCAGTCCACAAGCTCTATTGTTTTATGTAGTTACATATAGTGTTGCTAGTCTTGCAGCATTTGGTGTACTTCAATACGTTTCGAATTTTACGAACAATACAGTAACGTTTGATTCTTTCAAAGGTCTTGTACGTCGTAATCCAATTTTGGCCGGCACCATGACGCTCGCCTTATTGAGCATGGCTGGAATACCACCTCTCAGCGGATTTATGGCTAAATATCTTGTTATAACAGGAGTAATGAAAGGCGGTGCTTTGTGGCTCGCTGTGATCATGATTCTTACATCAGTAATCTCTGTCTTTTATTACTTGAGATTAATGGTATGTATGTTTACTCCCATTGAAAATGCAGGAAGAATGGTTATCATGAGATCACAAACATGGGCGCTGGTGATTCTTTCTATCCTTATGATTGGACTTTTCTTTTGCGCCGGATTTCTTGATCAGATGTTTTAAACCCAGAATCCGCATTGGAAATCTAGTGCAGCGCTAACCCACTTTGATATCCAGCACTTTCTCGATTTTTATTCTTGATGTATGGATATACACCATCAAATAATCCCGCATTGCGCATTGGAAGTGTCTAGATGTTAATGCGCTGCGGAATTCTCGAATCTACACGATGAAGCAAAGTAATAGTTCGACCTCTGAATTCCGATATCTCCATCGCGTGATTCGGGATAATACCAATTCTGCGCAATAATCTGCACAATAAATAGTCCATGCTGCATTTGCGCATTGGAAGTTTTTTTTTGGCAATGCGCTGCAGCATCTTTCATGCACGAAGTGGTAAATGCCGTTATAGTAGCTGTTGTCTCGGCTGAGCCGAGATTAGAGATACATAAAACCAAATCAAGCGATAGAAAAATTGCACCCTAATTTTGCCGATGAATGCAGTATTCTATCGCTTATATTTGAGAATCCCGAACGCATTCTACAAAAATTGCCCTAATGCGTAATGCGGGATAAACGGTATAAAAATCTGGCGAGAGCACTTGCTATCTTTGGGGCTTAGCACTTCATAGCGAATCCCAATGCGGATTCTGGGTTTAAGATTGCTCTACTACGCGAAGAACAAAACACATAGACCGGCCGCCATAACCCATTTATGCCACATGCTAGAACTGTGATAATCTGCTTTGCTCGTCGCGTTGTAAGTTTTAATTGCAGTAATTATTTGAATCAAAATCAATCCCAAGACTGCGAATATAAAATTGCGTTCTGAATCGAGTTTGGCAAAGGTTATCCACAATAAATAGGAAGTGCCACAAATGCAGATTACTTGCAAGATAAGTGAGTAAAATCGGGTTCGAGATTCGCCCCAAACAAGGGGAAGGGTTTTGTACATCTCCGCTCTATCCCCTTCTAGATCCTCCATGTCTTTCACAGATTCCCTTGATAAAGTGAGTAGAAACGCAAAGAACACATACGCCCAAATCCAGTAATTGAGAGCAGCAAAAAGTCTGTCGGGTTGAAACAATGCATCCCATTGACTGTGCCGCAAAGTCTCTAGTTCGAATAGTCCGGCCCACCAAGGAACCACTGCTACGCACAGAGCAACTGCCAGATTGCCCACAAACGGATTTTTCTTGAGCACTGGAGAATAAATCCACAAAACTGTAGCCATGCTTACCGGTACACCCAGGACCCACCACATTCCAGATTTGGCTGCTAAAAACAAAGTTATCAATACCGCAGTGATATTAAAGATCTGATGAAGGACAATCGCTACCCTCCTTTTCACCAATTTTCCGACTATTACACGTTCCGGACGGTTGATTCGGTCAACCTTTTGGTCAAAATAGTCATTAATAATATTGCCCGCAGCGGCTAACAAAACCATAACACAGACCGATAAAAAGAACAAAAACTCCGGAAAAGCCAGCTCCTGAATTTGGGGTTGATCAGCCAATAACTTGGTAATCAACAGCCAACGTACAGCGTACATGGTCGCCGCGATGATGAGCAAGTTGATGGGCCTGGTGAGGCGTATGATTGAAATTAAACCGTTCACAATTTCCTGGTTGAAATCTTTAGCAGCAAATATGCACGTCAGAATTTAAATTAGCGGCCATGAGTTTAGATAAAATGGATGATATAAGTGTTGAAAGTACGGCAACTCCGGTTTTAAAGGCCCATATTACTGTAATTGGTCAACATGACTACATACTTCAGAACGTAGAGAACATACTTTCTAGAGCGGGATATAGTACCCGAGGTTTTCTCAATACAGAAGAAGCTGCAGAATATATAAAGATGAATCCGGTGGATTTAGTTTTTATTGGGGGAGGAATAAATCCCAATGATCGAATTGCACTCCGCAAAATGATTGAATCAGATTTTGCAATTATTAAAGTGGTTGAACATTTCGGGGGACCGGCTACCATCCTTACCGAAATAGAAGAAGCTCTGAAAAAAGTCTAGTCTCAAGAGGTCAGATCTTTCTCAACCACATTTTCACCGCTTTCTTCTTGTAGTCGAAAGTTTTGATTTACTCTAGGTAAAACCCAGAAGGATACACTTCATTTTTTCCGTTCTTGTAAAGTGCATAAGTAAATCCCTTTCTATAAGCATACGCACCTATTTCTCCTGCCTTGTTCACTGCTAAAAAACCAACTTGGAAATCTTTGAAGTTGGGATTCATCTTTGCAATTCTGTGAACTGCTTCCATACAAGCTTCTTGTGGAGTAGCACCTTGACGCATCAATTCAACCACTAAAAAAGATCCACATGAACGAATTACTACTTCGCCCAAACCGGTAGAAGTAGCCGCTCCGATTTCATTGTCAACATAGAGCCCTGCGCCAATAATTGGACTGTCACCCACTCTGCCCCGCATCTTATAAGCTAAACCGCTTGTAGTACATGCGCCGGATATATCGCCGCTAGTATCCATTGAGAGTAATCCGATGGTGTCGTGATTTTCGATGTTGATTATCGGTTTGTACTCACTCTGCACAAGCCATTCGCGCCAAGCCTTTTGCGCCTCTTCACCTTTATAATTGTTGTGTTCAAATCCTTCACTCAAGGCAAATTGATAAGCACCCTCCCCTACGAGTTGAACATGTGGTGTTTTCTCCATCACCGAACGCGCAACAGATGCCGGATGCAAAATATTTTCCAAAAACATTACACTACCCGCATTGCCCTTCGAATCCATAATACAAGCGTCCAAAGTTGTACGACCCTCCCGATCGGGCAAGCCACCCAAACCGACAGATAAATTGCTTAGGTCCGCCTCTGTTTGATTCACTCCCTTCTCTGCCATATCCAAGGCGGTACCTCCTGATTTCAGCGCCTTCCAAGCTGACTCGTTGGCCTGAATTCCTGCATCCCAAGTGCTGATAACCAAGCCACCTTTGAAAACTTGAGTAGGGACTACGACATCTTTCGATTTAATTTCCGAATTTTTTGATTTTGCTGCACTTGCATTTTTACCGACTAAAAAACCAATTGTGGCACCTACAATTCCGGCAAGCCCTCCGGTAAGGAAACCTCTTCTCGTTGACATATCAATGATTTATATTTTCTACTGTAGAAGTTATCATTTCTCTTTTCAATGTTTCTACGGTATCTTCAGGAAGGTTGTTGAGATCCAATAACATCAGTCCATCCAAAGCATTATTGAATTTTGGGTCCGAATTAAAAGCAAGAATTTTAGCGTTCTGTTGTAAGTACTTCTTTAATAAGACAGGCATTGTAAAACTGCTAGGCTCAATGTCGGATATGATTTTATCCATCTTGCGAATGTCAGCTTGCGAAGACTCAATAAGCGCATCGGTATCTAGATTTTTCACTTTAGGAATGAATGGTTTTCTTGGATAAACCTGTTGTGACAATTCAGCATCAAAGTAATGTCTTCTGATAAACTCAATGATAAGTTCCTTGCTCACTTCCTGATATGAGCTGCTGATACTCACTGGGCCAATGATATATCGCAAATTGGGGTTTGCCAGCAAATACCAAAGTATTCCTTTCCACAATAAAAAAAGTGATAAGCGATGCTTTTGATAATCCTGTACGATAAAAGATCTACCTAACTCCAGCGATTTCGACAGAATGGGTCTCATCTGTTTCTTCATTCTGAAGAGACTCGAAGCATAAAATCCTCGCGTGCCATAGCGCGGCATTATCTCCGGGCCATAACCAATTCGATAAGCTCCCACAATCCTCTTTTCTTCCGAATCCCACAAGATGAGATGGTTGTAATAGAGGTCATATTCATCAAGGTCGATACTTCTCCCTGTTCCTTCGCCAACAGCACGAAAAGTCACTTCGCGCAATCTTCCGATTTCTTTAAGCAAATTGGGGATAACCGCACTTCCAACTACGTAACATTCAAAATGATCATAGACCAATGTTTTGAAGGGCTGGATAGAATCTATTTCTTTTCTTATTAGTTCATCGGGAATGGCATCAACAATTTTTTCTGGTTCTTTAGGAAAACGAAAGAGATGAAAATAATCTCTCTTCACTTCAAACGTACTTCCTAAGGCGTAGAGCTTAGCACGAAGATATCGGCCATATTGATCGAGGCTGACAAACATTTCTGTCTCTTTGGGAGAAATCTGTTTACCCACTCGCATCTTGATGGATTTGCCCTTTTTCTTTAGCATTTCCGAAGGCAAGGCAAGAGTTCTTAGACTTGGGTGAATGAGTCCGAGCAGGTGAAACAAATACGAGTTTGATCCTTCGAAAAAAATGGGTATGATGGGAACCTTGGCATTGCGAATAATTTTGAGAGCGCTGTTTTGCCATTTACGGTCGGCAATGGTTCTGAGATCTCCCTGAAATGTGCTCACTTCGCCGGCTGGAAAAATCCCGAGAGGAAGCCCCGCGGAAAGATGTTGCATCGCGTTTTTTAAACCGCTGATATTGCTATATGCCCCTTTCGATGCTTCAAATGGATTAACGGCAATAAACGAATCCTTTATTGGCTCAACATTTTGAAGAAGAAAATTGGCCATGACTTTAAAATCAGGACGCACACGGTGAATTGCATACAACAAGGCCATTCCATCCAGCGCGCCAAAGGGGTGGTTTGCGACAACTATAAAAGGACCGGTTTTAGGAATGTTTTCAAGTTGACGTTCGTCCAGTTCAAGATCTAGTTCTAGGTTTAAAAATAGCTGCCTGACAAAATCAATTTTTTCACTCTTACAGAGTTCCTCATATAGTTCATTCACCCTATCAATACCCGTAACTCTCGTAAGAAGAGGAATAATGGGATTATCCTTCGGCAAACGAGTTGCAGCTGCAAGGGCTTCTTCTGAAATGAGTTTTTTCACGATGGAAAGGTAGAAACTTATAAATATAGAGCAAAAGAAGAAAACTGAGAAAAATGAAAAAACGGGAAATTGTGGGTGGGTTAAATTCCTCAGGATACATCCATAAAGGCTATCAAGGGTTTAACCCAGAATCCGCAATGGAAATCTATTGCAGCACTAATCCCCTTTGATATCAAGCACTTTCTCGATTTTTATTCTTGATGTATGCATATACACCATCAAATAAAAATCTTGCGAGAGTACTTGCTATCTGTGAGGATTAGCACTTCATAGCGAATCCCAATGTGGATTCTGGGTTTAACCCAGAATCCGCATTGGAAATCTATTGCAGCACTAATCCCCTTTGATATCAATCACTTTCTCGATTTTTATTCTTGATGTATGCATATACACCATCAAATAAAAATCTTGCGAGAGTACTTGCTATCTGTGAGGATTAGCACTTCATAGCGAATCCCAATGTGGATTCTGGGTTCAATGTTGATTTGAAAATCTATTCTTCTTTCAAAAAATCTTCCATCGCCTTAATTTCAACTTTAGGGAGCTTTTGCTTTTCTAGTTCGGAAATGAATTTTTTGAGTTCGGCCGATTGCAGTGCGTTCCATATATTGAGATGGTTTGTGTAATCGCTTCGCAGCACGTCAATGGTTTCGATCTGCGATGAAGAGGGCTGACCGGGATAATTCGCAATAGAGGCATATAAATCCGACAACTTTTCACGGAGTCTTGGTTCTGCAGTTCCCACATAATTATCTCCTGTGGTTACGACCAACTCCTCGCGAAGTGCATCCAACTTTTTGCCAAGTGCTATCGTATTCTTCGATGCCTTTGGATTTTTCTTGATATAATTTTCTACCACTTGATCCCATTGGTCTATTTGATAAACCAGATATGCGAGATCTTGAACATTGTTGAAGAGTTGCATCGTTACCTCCTGCTGTTTAGAGCGTTCGGCCAAAGTATATATAGAATTGAGATCGTATTTCACTTCTATATCCTGCTCAAATAGTTCAGTTCCCTTGGTAATGCGAACTTTGTATTTACCGGCCTTCACCGTTGGTGCAGGCACAAAAGTTCCTCCGAATGTCTTGCCCTTAGCGGATTTTGGAACCATCGAATTGAACGACCATGAAACTGTATTGATTCCTTTCTGCTTTCCGGGCTGCAATGTGGTTACCAATTTTCCTTCGGCATCGACGATCTCCATACTCATCTTTCCAAAGGTGTGACGCTTACTCATAAAATAAGTGATCTGCGCACTTGTGGGTGGATTCTGACCCACAAACTGATTTCCGTTGCTAGTGCCTCCGAAGTTAGACTTCTCATCTATCACATAAGGTTTGGCGGCAAAAAAGTGCAAGCTTTTGTTAAGTACATTACCCGTGAGTTCGCGAATGATGGCCGAGTTGTCGAGAATGATAATTCCTCGTCCATGTGTGGCCGCAATCAAGTCGTTGGTTTTGGGATGCATCTCCAAATAATGCACAGCTACTGCTGGGAAGTTGCTTTTGAACCGGGCCCAATTTTTACCTCCATCAAGTGTCACATACAATCCCATCTCTGTGCCAATGTATAGCAGATCAGGGTTAACAAGATCTTCTTGCAAGCTGCGCACAAAAGTTGGAATGGTATTGCTTACAATCGCATTCCAGGTCTTACCATAGTCAGTTGTTTTGTATACATATGGCGTAAAGTTGCCTCTGCTATGATCTTCGAAAACAGCATAAGCAATGTTCTCGCCAAAAACACTGGCCTCGATGTGATAGCACCAAGTGTTGGCAGGGAGACCGGTGATGTTAACTCTAAGATTGCTCCAAGTGATTCCACCGTCCCGCGTGAGTTGAACTTGTCCATCATCGGTTCCGACCCAAATAACCTTGTCGCTTTTGGGAGATTCCGCTATTGTAAAGATGGTACAATGATTTTCTGCACCGGAGTTATCTTTAGACAGTCCTCCAGAACTTTCTTGCAACTGTTTGTTCGGATCATTGGAAGTTAAATCCAGAGAAATACGTTTCCATGTATCGCCGCGATCATCTGACATCATCAAAAATTGAGATCCGATAAATAGGCGATCGGGATGATGCAGGCTTGTATTTATAGGAGCGTTCCAATTGAATCGAAGTTTGGCTTCGTTTTTACTTGCCGTTGGTGCGATATCTCTTATTTGTTGTGTTTTAGTATTGAAGCGCCATACGCCCTCTGCTCCTTGCATTTCAGAGTATACGATTTCCGGATTTGTAGGATGCGGATACACCCGAAATCCATCACCCATACCTACTAACTCCCAGTCGCGGGATTCAACACCACCCGGGCTGGCCGATGGGCCGAACCATGAGTTGTTGTCTTGCAGTCCACCGAAGACATAATATGGTTCGCGATTGTCTACACTTACGTGGTAGAACTGAGACACCGGAAGAGTTTCTGAAATCTGCATCGTAGTGCCCATGTTGCTACTTCTATAGATACCACCGTCTGTTGCTACATATAAATTTTGTGAGTTGTTCGGATCAAACCATACATCATGGATATCGGGGTGCATGGAACCAAGACCCTTAAATGTTTTTCCTCCATCTCGACTAAGGGAGCCGAAAAGTCCGGCTTTCACTAAGATTTCCGGATTTGTGGGATCCACCGTCATGCGCGAGAAGTAGAAAGGTCGAATAACCAGACCAAAATCACCATTTAGAAATTTCCAAGAAGCACCGCCATCATCTGAACGATAAAGACCTTTGTCTTTGTCTTGCTCAGCTTCTATAGCTGCATAAAGTATTTTATTGTCGGAAGGTGCCACAGTAAATGCTATCCTTCCTAGTTTTCCCTGCGGAAATCCTTGGTGAATTTTATTCCATGTCTTTCCTCCGTCATCCGATTTATAAAGCGCACTGTTCAGTCCACCCGATGAAAAGGAATAAGCGGTTCTGCGAAACTCCCAAAATGCTGCATAGAGCACATCCGGATTTTGTGGATCCATGATCAGTTCAGAACACCCAGTACCTGGGTTTACATATAGAATTTTGTTCCAAGTTTTTCCGCCATCGGATGTTTTATATACGCCTCGTTCTTCGCTGTCACTCCAAAGGGCCCCAAGGACTCCGACATAAATGGTGTTTGGATCTTTCGGATGAATTTTGATCGAACTTATGCGTTCAGAATTTTTGAGTCCCATGTTGCTCCAACTCTTTCCACCATCAGATGATTTGTAAATACCATCGCCTATGGAAACACTATTGCGGGTCCAGACCTCTCCTGTTCCAACCCATACTGTATTGTCGGGATCATTTGGATCGACAGCTACTGCACCAATTGATTGACAGTAATCGTCGAAAACGGAGTTGAAATTAACTCCAGCGTCGTTCGATTTCCAGACACCACCACCGGCGGTACCTACATATATAATCTGCGAATTAGTGGGATGTCCTTCAATGTCGGCAACGCGTCCGCTCATTATGGCTGGACCAATATGACGGGCCTTGTAGTCGCCAAAAAAGTCGCCTATATTCTCTTGTGAATGGGCAAAATGTACACTCGTCGCCAAAAAAGCGATTAATGTTAGTCTACGCAGCATGTGAATTTATGTTGAGGGTTTATTCTCCTTTGTAGGTGAAAAGCGTTTCGTCAATTGTAGGGTTGATTTCAACCGTTGTGAAAGGAATGGTTTGTGAACCGAGATCTTTGATTCCCTGATCCATAGAATAAGGCAGATATACTCCGCTTACTTCTTGGTAATCGCTGAATTTCACTTGAGACATTTTACCTTTCATCTCTCCGGTCATGATTTCAGTTTCGACCATAATATGAGCATAAGAATCTTTATCGAAGTAATGGTATTCGATATCGGATACTTCTACCCCATCGGCCAACTGCGGCTTCTTAGTCAATTTGATTTTGTAACAGTTGGTACCGTCAACCACATCATCGGTGAGGCGTTCTATAGCATAACCGTTCTGTTTGTAATTTGTGATGGCACTGGGAAAATCGTCTAGGGTGCGTTTGAAGTTTTCCAATGCTTCATTATCGGCCTTTTCTGCCTTTTGAGTGTAGAAATTGATTGACCATAAGTTGGTGCCATCAAACACATTCTGGAAGATATCCATTCCTTGAATGTTGATCTTCGTGTAGGTACGACCATCGCGCATTAGCACAATTTCCAATGGGATTTTCATGCCTTGTTCCTCCACCACAGAGTTCATTTTAATGGAGTTCACTTTATCCCACGCACTGCCACCGATGACCTCGTGGGCACTTTGTACAATTTCGTCTGCTGTTTGATTGAATCCGGTGAGGCTGCTAAGGACTATCACCGCGAGAAATAGAACTTTTTTCATAGGTAAGAATAATGAGATTATGGTTTTACTGAAATCAAAACTAGGGCTACAATTGTTCACAAGGTCGGAAATATTTTGAGATAATTACTTTGCATGATAAACGGCAGAGTAAAAGGACGAGTGAAATCGATTGACTTTAGAGATGGCAGAGGAAACTGAATTCGTTCCTTGGGTAGGCCTAGTTGTAGATTTAATAATTATATGACCTCTCGCCTATTTCATGTCGTAATCCCCGATCTACAGTATCCATGAAGGATTGTCCGGATTTGAACAAAATTCAGCGGACACATTTCGATGACTAGCTCAATCGTCCTCAGCCTCAAAAAATTCCTTAATTTTCGCAAGGAAAGATGCCGGTCCACGATCAAGTTTGCGCGGACGCGGTGGTGCTTGAACAACAAGAGGCTCTTCTGTGACTACACCTGAAGAGGACGAAGATAAAGGCACTTTCTCATATCCTTTTATAACGAGTCCTACTCCCGTCGCGAGTGAAGGAGTCAACATCTTTTCATCGGGAACCTTCGATACATATTCATTGGGATATCCGATACGGCAATCCATTCCGGTTACAAATTCTACCAATTGTTTCATGTGCTTCATCTGGCCTCCGCCGCCAGTCATTACGATACCTCCGATCAACTGCTTTTCAAAGCCGCTATTCTTAATCTCATAATGAACGTGCTCGAGAATTTCTTCCATGCGCGCTTGTATGATATGAGCAAGATTCTTTACTGATATCTCCTTTGGTTCTCGTCCGCGCAAACCCGGAATACATACAATTTCGTTCTCCTTATTCTCGAGAGCTAGGGCCGATCCAAATCTGGTTTTGAGCAACTCCGCTTGGTTCTTCATGATAGTACAACCTTGCTTAATATCTTCGGTAATCACATTTCCTCCGAAGGGAATTACAGCAGTATGTCGAATTATGCCATCCTGAAATATAGCAATGTCAGTTGTTCCTCCTCCAATATCTACTAAAACAATACCTGCTTCCTTTTCTTCATCGCTGATTACAGCTTCACTCGATGCCAATGGCTCCAGTATGAGTTGCTGTACTTCCAAACCCGCCTTAGAAACGCACTTGTATATATTTTTTGCCGCAGCTAGTTGTCCGGTGATGATATGAAAATTGGCCTCAAGGCGAATACCACACATACCAATGGGATCCTTAATTCCAATTTCACTATCAACCGTAAACTCCTGTGGAAGGACGTGAATAATTTCTTCGCCGGGCAACATCACAAGTTTGTACATGTCTTCAACGAGAGCATCAATGTCGGCCTGTGTAATTTCCTCATCAATGTTTCTACGAGTGCGCATGCCTCGGTGCTGTAGGCTCTTGATGTGTTGACCAGCAATACCAACGTTGACCACTTTAATGTCGACACCACTAATGGCTTCGGCCTCTAGAACGGCAGTTCGTATAGACTGAACGGTTTTTTCAATATTAGAAACAACACCGCGCGTCACACCAATTGATTCGCTTTTGCCGATTCCGAGAATTTCAATTTTTCCAAATTCATTTCTCCTTCCAACAATACAAGCAATCTTGGTTGTTCCAATATCCAATCCAACAACGATTTCCTGTTTCTTATCTGTGCTTTGTGATTCCACTTTCATATTCTTGTTGTATTGTCAGGTTATTGATCGCAGACCACTTGGCCCTTGTATTTGAGGTTGATGGTTTTGACATTATTAAGGTTTTTCACGGGCATCACATCCACGTAAAAAGCCATCAATTTTCTGAATTTATTGTCGAGATTTTCGGTATTCCCAATTACGATTCTATGGTCCCCTACTCTTGGAACCATTACAAATTCACCCAAAGAGTTCACGTAAAAATGTTCAATCTGAGCAGACCAAAATTCATTCTTGGAAATGTAATTCGTAATTCGATAAATGTCATCAAGGAACGATCGCTCGCAAAATGCTGTATCTCCTGTCATTTCGAGAACAGATGACTGCATCATGGATTCTGAGAGATTGCCTGTAAATAGTGGCACATCCGCAGAGTACAAATCGCTTAATGGCATGGTAAATCCTTGCTCATCCAGATAAAATCCTGTTCCACTTTGATTTAAAATTCTGGCAATAGGAGTTCTTTGATCGACATCTATTCTGAGTCTTCCGTCGATGGTGGTGTACACATGAGCCTCACGCACGGCCCCGTTTTTAACAACTGCGGCATGAATTTGAGTGAGGTCAATGTCCTTCACAAGTTTGCCCTGAATAGAATCGGTAGATCCATAAACGGATTTCAAAATTTGCTTTTCACTTACAAAATCATGTCCATTGGGATTTTTCAACTTCACCTCCACGCTGTGGCATCGATTTTCGGACTGACTTTTCCCCACAAATCCGAGCAATGCAAAAAGTGCGAGCGCTCCCACAACGGCCATCGAATTGATGGCAATAGCGCGCCACCGCTTGCGGCGGAGAGCTACTTTTTCATTTTGATCCTTCTCGGTTTTCATCTTTTCAAAAGCATATTCTTGATGGGAACTACCCATTCGTCAATGTCCCCCGCACCGATGGTAACGACTACCTCCAGATTACGGGAAAACAATTCGTCTAATAACTCATTTTTCTCAACGAGTTTTTTATGGTTCCCCGATATTTTATCCAACAGCCATTGTGAATCAATTTCGGGCAAAGGGCGCTCACGGGCGGGATAAATCGGCAGAAGGATGATTTCGTCGAACTGACCCAGAATTTCGCCGAACGCATCGCCAAAATCTCGGGTTCTTGAGAACAAATGGGGCTGAAACACTCCGGTAACCTTTTTGTCCGGATACAACTCCCGCATCGCATTGAGCATCGCACGAATCTCCTCCGGATGGTGCGCATAATCATCAATGAATACTAGTTCATCGGTTTTGAGGATGTATTCAAATCTACGTTTAACGCCTTTGAACGTGGAAAGAGCGGTACGTATTGCCTCTTCACCAATACCTAAAATCAAAGCCGCCGCCGTGGCCGCCACTGCGTTTTCGATATTATGTCGACCCGGAATGCCCAGCTCGAGCTCCTTCCAAACACCATTGGCTAAGGGGTGATCAAAGTAAAAATCGAAGAAAAACCTTCCTTCCTTAATATGAATATTTGAAGCGAAGAAATCGCCACCCAATTCAGCCGAGTAATCAAAAGCTTGTTCAGTTCTATTGACCAAAGGAAGATCTGTCCTCACTATTAGACTGCCTCCCTGCTTCAATTTGGCCGCGAAAAGATTGAATGACTCCCGCACGTATTCCTCCGATCCGTAGATATCAAGATGATCTGCGTCCATGGAGGTGATCACTGCTATGTCCGGGGAAAGGGTCAAAAACGAACGATCATATTCGTCCGCCTCAACCACCGTCCATTCCGCTCGATGCGATATTAACAGGTTGGAATTGTAATTCGCAGTGATCCCTCCGAGGAACGCATTGCATCCATGTCCACTGGAAGTCAAAATATGTGCAGCCAAGCTGCTTGTTGTTGTTTTACCATGTGTTCCGGCAATGGCAATGGTTTTGGTTGATGCTGTAATAAGGCCCAAAACCTCACTCCTTTTCTTAATCGAAAATCCCTGGTCGCGAAACCACGCCCATTCCATTGATTCGGCAGGTATTGCCGGTGTAATAACCACAAGGATCTTTTCGAGATCCGTAACCTTAAATATTTGGGGAATATTTATCACATTGTCGTCGTAATGCACGTCTATTCCCTCCATTTCAAGTGCGATTGTGAGGGGAGTGCTTGTGCGATCATAACCCATTACTGCCTTTCCTTGACTGTGAAAATATCTCGCTAATGCCGACATTCCTATGCCTCCAATGCCTAAGAAATAGTATATCTCTATGCGATCGAATTTCATCATTTTTCGATCTGTCCTATTAATTTAAAAACTTCATTCGCTATTTCCTCGTCTGCATTGGCCTTTCCCATTTTACGAATATTCTCTGATAGACTATTCAAGAGAATTTCATCAGCCAATAGTGATTTCAAAACACTCAACAATTGCGCAGGTGCATCTGAGTCTTTCAGCAAAATAGCCGCTCCCCGATTCACTAAGGCCACAGCATTTTTTGTTTGATGATCTTCTGAAACATTTGGCGAGGGAATTAACACAACTGGTTTACCTACCAAACACAACTCCGATATACTCATAGCACCCGCCCTACTCACAATCACGTCAGATGCTGCATATGCCAAATCCATATCCCTGATAAATTCATAGACTTTTACGTGAGGCAGCCCGGTACTCTCTACCAAATTTTTTGCTGTTTCATAGTATCCCTTTCCAGTTTGCCAGATGATTTGAAAACCCAAATTATGTAGCTCTTCGATACATTTAGTCAAACTCAGATTGATAGTTCTAGCCCCCAAACTTCCTCCCACAAAAAGCAAGATCTTGAGATCTGGTTGTAGTTCGAAATAACTTATAGCTGGACCGCGCTTCGTTGATATATCAATTACTTCAGATCTTACCGGATTTCCAGTAAAAACGATCTTCGAAGGTGGAAAATATTTCTCAAGACCTTCGTACGCCACGCATATTCTATCCACTTTTTTGGAAAGAAGTTTGTTGGTAATTCCCGGATATGAATTCTGCTCTTGAATCAGACATTTTATACCCATTGATGCAGCTACTTGAATCAGGGGACCACTCGCGTACCCTCCCACTCCAATAGCAATATCTGGTTTAAATTCCTTAATCACTTTTCTAGCTTTGTACAAACTGAATAGCACTTTAAAAGGCACCAATAAATTGCGCCATGTAATTCTGCGCTGTATACCCACAATGGGAAGTCCTACTATATTGAATCCTGCCTGTGGAACTTTTTCCATTTCCATTTTTCCCAAAGCACCTACAAAAAGCACATCACTATTTGGATCTCGTCGTTGAATAGACCTGGCGATAGCTATGGCCGGAAAAATATGTCCGCCAGTACCTCCCCCACTCATAATTACCCGAATTGATTTTCCTTCAATTGAATCGCTCATGCAACAGCAGGATGATTATTTACTGTGTCATTCTCATCTACCACTGTAGGGTTGTCTAACAATTCGGGATTGAATACACTTCTGCTAATACTCAAAATAAGTCCTATTGCTAAACAGGTGAAAATTGTAGATGTACCTCCAAGGCTTACTAGCGGCAATGGCTGTCCTGTGGTGGGAAACAAGTCGACTGCTACTGCCATATTCACCATTGCTTGAGTTACAAGCAAAAGACTCAGTCCTACTGCTATCAGCGACGCGTAGAACTTCGGACATTTACTCGCTATCCTGATAGATCGAAAGAGTAAAATAACGTAAAGCATCATTACTCCAATTCCTCCCAAAAGACTTCCGTATTCTTCAATGATCCACGCATATATCATGTCTGAATATGGATGAGGCAAAAAGTTCCGAGTAGATCCGCTTCCGGGGAGCGAAGGAAATAGCCCACCCTCAGAGATAGCATATTTAGCAATGTTTACCTGATAATTCCCTTCATCATTGCCTTCTACTTTATTGAAAATTCTATTCTTCCAAGTTTGATATCTGGGCAACGTATCAGCCGGAGTTAATTCACCCACGGCAACAATAAGCAGTATTACGCCTACACCAGCACCCATAAGTTTAAAGAGATGACGGCCCGGCACTCCAGCTATGAACATCATGATCAGACAAACGATAGCTAAAATAAAAGCAGTAGAAAAATTAGACCTCAGGATAAGTCCACATATAATTGCTACGGGAAGAATAACAGGCAGGACTCCATTTCGAAAATCATCTAGCATTTCTCTTCGCTGATGAAGTAAACGAGCCACGTAAATGATCAAAACGAATTTCGCCATATCGGATGGCTGAAAAGTTAAACCGGTATACGGAATGGGTAACCAACGATCTGCACTGTTCAAATTTGATCCCACAAAGAAGGTCAGAAGTAAAAGAATACCTGCAATCCAAATGAGCAATACCGAAAATTTTGGAAAATATTTGAAATGTATTTTGTGTACATAATACATCAGCACAAAACCGGCTCCGATCATGATGCTGTGCTTCAACATTAATTTCAAAGTGCTTCCGTCTGCTTTATAAGCCAGTGTGGAAATACCACTGTACACCGCCAAGATAGAAATGATAGACAAGAACATGGCTACCATCCATATCACACGATCGCCTTGCAGCTTTTCGAATATTGCTTTCATCTATTCTATAATAAAGACTACCTATTACAAACCATGAACTGCAGTCTTAAATTGTCTTCCTCTATCTTCATAGCTTTCGAAGAGGTCGAAGCTCGCACAAGCAGGAGACAACAAAACAACATCTCCTTCGTGAGCCCATTCATAAGCCAAGCGAACAGCTTGTTCTGCAGAGTTCACATCTTCTATTGAACGAACCATACTTCCAAAAGCTTTGTGAAGTTTTTCGCTGTCTTTGGTCATACAAATGATAGCCTTCACTCTTGATTTTACTAAATCATTCAATTCTGCATAATCATTTCCTTTGTCTTGGCCACCTGCTATCCATACTACAGGTTTGTCCATGCTCTCAAGGGCATACCAAGTAGAGTTCACGTTTGTGGCCTTGCTATCGTTGATGAAAGTAATTCCATTCACCCTGGCAACAAATTCCATTCGGTGTTCGATGTTTTCGAAATCTTCAAGGCTTTCTCTTACGAGTTCTTTGCGAAGATCGAGGATACGGCCTGAGACGCCTGCAGCCATTGAGTTTGCAAGATTGTGTTTGCCTTGTAAGGCGAGTTCGTGAATTGACATAGGGAGCGGGTTTTGGTTTACGTTGATTATAAATTGGTTTCCTTCTACCCAAGCGCCGTCGGTGATACCATAGGGTAGCGACGAGTTGAGTGTAAATGCGTATTTCTTTGCAGCAACTGAATGCTTGCTTAAATAATCTTGTGAGGCAGGATCATCGGCATTAAACACAAAGGCATCTGATGCACTTTGGTTTTGCAGAATCCTGAATTTAGAATTGATATAATTCTCGAACTTATAGTCGTAACGATCCAAATGATCAGGCGTTACATTGGTCAACACTGCAATGTCCGCTTTGAAATCAAACATATCGTCGAGCTGAAAACTGCTTAACTCAATTACGTAATAATCAAAATCGGATGTAGCTACTTGAAGTGCGAAACTCTTGCCTACGTTGCCAGCCAAACCAACGTTGAGACCAGCATTTTTCAAAATGTGATGCGTGAGAAGAGTCGTTGTGGTTTTGCCATTCGAACCAGTAATACAAATCTTCTTGGCATTCGTATATCGACCAGCAAATTCGATTTCGGATACAACAGGAATACCTTTTTCTTTTAGAGATACAATGACAGGAGCCTTATTTGGAATGCCCGGACTTTTGATCACTTCACCTGCTTCGAGAATTTTCTCTACAGTGTGGACTCCTTCTTCATAGTCGATTCCATGCGCACTCAATACCACTTTGTATTTTTCTTGCAGCACTCCACGATCGCTTAGGAACACATCAAATCCTTTGTGAAACGCGAGCACAGCCGCACCCACACCGCTTTCGCCACCACCTAATATGACAATTGGCTTGTTCAGATTTATCTTGTTTTGAGTGTTATGATGCTGATGATAGCGAGCATGATTCCGACGATCCAGAACCGAGAAACGATTTTAGATTCATGAAATCCCTTCTTCTGAAAATGATGGTGCAGAGGCGACATGAGGAAAATTCTCCGTCCTTCTCCATATCTCCTTCTGGTGTACTTGAAATATGCCACCTGAATCATTACAGAAAGATTTTCAATGAGAAATATTCCGCACAAAACTGGAATTAGAAGTTCCTTTCGAACTGCGATTGCGAACGTGGCAATAATTCCTCCCAATGCCAAACTACCGGTATCACCCATGAATACTTGCGCTGGGTAAGAGTTGTACCATAGAAAACCAATACACGCACCTACGAATGCAGCTATGAATACCGTGAGCTCACCGCTCCTCGGTATATACATAATGTTTAGGTAATCGGCGAAGATGTAGTTACCACTGACGTATGCGAAAATGGCCAAAGTGACTCCAATGATTGCAGAGGTTCCTGTAGCCAAACCATCAATTCCATCTGTGATATTGGCTCCATTTGAAACTGCTGTAACGATGAGGATCACAACAAGAGTAAAAACAACAAATAGAGAAATCTTGTTCTGCCAACTATCCGGAAGTAACCAAGCATAGTAAAACTCGTTGTCCTTGATAAATGGAATAGTCGTTTTCAATACTTTCTTTTCCACCCAGTTTGATGGATCAGACGCATTGTCATTTTGAGCGGTTAGATTTTGTTGGTCGTGTCGACGTTCTTTGATAGTAACATCTTCACTGAAATACAGCATTGAAGCCACAATGATTCCGACTCCAACTTGACCAATTATTTTTGATGTTCCTGCCAGTCCTCGTTTATCCTTTTTGAATACTTTGATATAATCATCCATGAACCCAACAATGCCAAGCCAAACAGTGGCAATGATCATTATCTGTATATAAATATTCGTGAGCTGAGCAAATAATAAGGTTGGTATTAGAATCGCCGCTATCATAATTAAGCCCCCCATCGTAGGAGTTCCCGCCTTCTCGGCCTGACCCTCCAAACCGAGGTCGCGAATGCTTTCTCCTACCTGCTTGTTGCGAAGCCATTTGATCAATGTCTTTCCAAAAAGCAAGGAGATAATAAGTGATAATATCACACTGCACGCCGCACGAAAAGAGATGTACTGAAATAATCCTGCTCCCGGCAGTGACATTTCTTCATTCAGATATGTAAAGAGGTGATAGAGCATTATTTTTGGTATAATTGAAGTGATTCACCAACCAATTTGTAATCATCAAATGGATTCTTGACCCCTTTGATCTCTTGATATTTTTCATGGCCTTTGCCAGCTACCAATAGAATATCTCCCTCGTTGAGCAATGAGCAAGCGAGCTTAATTGCCTCAGCGCGATCTGTAATGCTTACTACCTTCTTCTCCTGCCCCTTATCGACACCTGCCCGCATTTCGGCAATGATTTGATCGGGGTCCTCACTGCGCGGATTGTCGCTTGTAAGTATTACACGATTCGACATTTCCACTGCGATGGATGCCATCACAGGTCTCTTTTCTCGATCTCTATCGCCTCCGCATCCCACTACTGTGATTACTTGTTCGTTGCCAGTGCGGACTTCTGCAATGGTGCTCAAGACATTTCTAAGTGCATCAGGAGTGTGAGCATAGTCTATTATTGCTGTGACATTGCTGGGAGTTTTGAGATACTGAAAACGACCTTCAACCGATTCGAGTTGCGAAAGTGCCGTCAATACGTTTACAGGATCCTGACCCATTTCGCACGCCACTCCATAGACTGCCAGTAAATTATATGCATTAAATCCACCGATCAGTCGTGAGTAAAAATCCTTCCCATCAATCATCAGATGCAACCCAGTAAATTGATTTTCTATCACCTTGGCTTTATAGTCTGCCATTGATTGCAGAGCATAAGTGCGCTTAATTGCCTTGCTGCCTTCCAACATCACCAAACCATTTCTGTCATCCTTGTTTACCAATGCAAATGCACTCGAAGACAATTGATCAAACAGAGCCTTTTTGGCAGATATGTATTCTTTAAATGTTTTGTGATAATCGAGGTGATCGTGCGTAATGTTTGTAAACACTGCCCCCCTGAATTTTGTACCTGCAATACGTTTTTGATGAATAGCATGTGATGATGCTTCCATAAAGCAATATTGACAGTCCTCTGCAACCATTTGAGATAAGAGCTCATTCAGCTTTACCGCATCAGGAGTTGTATGAGTGGCTTCAATATCTTTTTTTCCAATGCGATTTACTACAGTAGAAAGTAAGCCTGATTTGAATCCAAGAAGTGTGAATAGTCTGTACAATAAAGTTGCAGTGGTGGTCTTGCCATTTGTTCCAGTAACTGCAATAACTTTAATCTTCTCTGAAGGGTTATCGAAGAAATTAGAAGCAATCAATCCCAAAGACTCATGAGAATCGGTTACACAAACGTACGTAATGTTCTCTCTTTGACTTTTTGGAAGCTCCTCGCATACTATTGCCACGGCACCTTTTTCGATGGATTGTTCAATGTAATCGTGACCATCAGAACTCACTCCTCTTACAGCAACGAACAAACTCATAGTTTTCACCAACCTAGAGTCCATTGTGATGTGATCGATAGCGAGTTGTGTATCACCAACGACTTCTACAATTCGTGAACGATATAATATGTCTTTCAATAGTTTCATGAAAGATGTATCGTTATGTACTTGTTACTGTTCACAGGAGCGCCCGGATTGACCGACTGCGTGTTTACCTTGCCTGTTCCAAAAACCTGAACTTTCATTCCTTGATTTTCGAGAATGTGCAATGCGTCGCGCAGCCCCATGCCCTTAACATCAGGCACCTTTCCGGATTCGATATTTAATGGAGTAACTGTTACTTTGTCAGGAGCAGAACTCGTTTTCGCCCACTCTGAATTCACATCGCCTTCCATCGGGATATTAAGTCCGCGAAAAACTGTTGATAGCTGTTTGGAAGATCCTCCCTTTGAAATGGGAATCATTTTCTCCTCAGCTAACACTTGTGGTTCTGTATTTGCTTTATGAAATTCGAGTTCTGTGGAACATATCTTGTCCGATAGTTCTTTGAAAACAGGCGCTGCAACACTGCTACCGTAATATGCTCCCTCAGGATTATTGATCATCACAATACATGAATACTTTGGATTCTCGGCGGGGAAGTAGCCAACGAAGGATGCTCGATAACGACGATGCTGATAGCCGCCACCTTCATTCAACCAAGCTGTCCCTGTTTTTCCTGCGGCCTTGTATGATGACTTTGCAAACACATAATCTGCGGTTCCACCTTCTTCCATTACTCCTTCCATCATCTTCTTAGCCATTTCAATGGTCTTTCCTGTGCAGAAATCTTCATGAACCACTTGAGGTCTTATTCTTTCTATTACCCGATTATTTTTTCTGATTTCTTCCACGAAAAGGGGTCGCATCATTTTGCCATTGTTTGCAACAGCGTTGTAGAAAGAAAGCATCTGAAGAGGGGTTTGCAGAAGCTCATAACCAATTGCCATTTGGGTAAGCGAAACACCTGACCACCCCTTACTCTTTGTGTTGGCATAAATACTCGGTGCCAATTCACCCTTCAATTCGATATCGAGAGGTTTACTTAATCCGAATCTGTGTAAATGGTCTAAAAATTTCTGCGGATCGTTTTTGAATGTTCTTTTCACGATTAATGCTGTGCCTACGTTTGAAGACATTTCAAAGCATTGCTCTATATTGATCACACCGTGACCACCTTTGTCGGCATTGCTATCTGTCATTTCCAATCCATGAAAAGAAATGCGTCCGTTGCCTGTGTCCACTGTATCATCAAGATGTAGTGTTCCCTCTTCCATACATGCCATGAGCGAAGCCAACTTGAATGTTGAGCCGGGCTCGACAGGATGTGTTACTGCAAAATTTTCTATATCCTCATACACTCCATCACCAGTTCTTTTCAAGTTGGATATAGCTCGCACATAACCTGTTTCGACCTCCATTAAAATCACAGTACCCCAGGAAGCCTTGCTCGATTGACATTGCTTCATCAAGGCAGTATGTGCTACGTCTTGGAGGTGAGAATTGATGGTTGAAATCACATCACAACCCTGTTCAGGTTCTACGATGTAATCATTCTCCATCGGCTTCCAATAGCCACCCGGAATTTTTTCCATCAACTGCTTTCCCTTTTTACCTGAAAGCCATGAGTCATAGGCCAGTTCCAATCCGTTGCGCGTAGTGTCGCCATCGGAAACACCCGCACTACCTATGGTTCGGCGCGCAACCGGTCCTTGCGGTCGTTGACGTACATGTTTGTTTACAACTACAAATCCAGCCTTTGCAGGTCCCATTTTGATGAAAGGAAAATCACGGATCATCTGCATTTGTGGATGAGTAATTTTATCTTTGATCAATACATATCTATTTCCATCGACACGTGCTTTAGAAAAAATAGATTTGTATTGAGCTGATGATTGGTCACCAAAGAGCCTTGACATTTTCACACAAAACGAATCGATTTTAGTACGATACTCATCAATGTTGTAACTCGCCTTCGCATCCCATCGCAGGTCGTATTCTGCGACACTTGTTGCCAGAAGGCTTCCATCAGAAGAGTAAATATGACCGCGAACCGGAACTATATCGCGAACACGTTCGGTGTAATTTTTCGCCAAAAGGCTCGCTTCCGGATCGGGAAACAATTGAAGAAAGAAAACTCTGCCAATAACTGCTACTGCTAGTAAAGCAAAACAGATAAATACGATGTATGCCCTGGAACCGATATTGTGCGTTTTGTTCTCCATCACTATTCCTCCTCTAGATAACCGGGTTCTACTTCAATAATCTTTGGCTCAGTGATTAGCTCATGTAAGCCGAGCTCAGCCACCTTGGCAGCAACTTTCGATTGACGTCTTTCCGCTTCGTACTTTCCGATGATTGAACTGTATTCGCTTTTTTCCTCATCCATGTCCTTGCGAATTCGACCTATCTGCCTTTCGGTGTTTTCGTAATAGTAGATAAGTGAAATGTGCAGGATAAGTAAACCAACGAGGAATGCTATAAAGTTGAAGTGTTTAACTAGGCCCTCTCGCGCGAGAAACTCACCATTCAACAACTTGTTGATGGCAATCGAAAACTTATTGCGCCCCGCAGTGCGCTCTGCTTTCTTCTCAGATAGAACTTCCTTTTCGGAATTCTTCATCTAGCTAGTTAGTGTTTGATGGCTACCCTCAGTTTCGCACTGCGCGCCCTATTGTTTTCATTTATCTCTTCTTCCTCCGGAATCAATGCCTTCTTAAGCGTTGGTTCCATTGGACGTTGCACGTTTCCGTATATATCCTTTGTCAACTCTCCCTCGAGCGAACCAGACTTCATGTAATTTTTTACAAGCCTGTCTTCCAATGAGTGGTAACTAATGACTACCAGTCTTCCATCCTTTCCGAGGGCCTGTGGTACTTGGGTGAGCAAATCCCGGAGAGCACCCATCTCATCGTTCACCTCAATTCGCAAAGCCTGAAAAATTTGAGCAAAAAACTTATGCTCCTTTCCTCTTCGTGCGAATCGTCCTATTGCCTCTTTCAACTGCATCACTGTATCTAGTGGCCTCGACTTCAAGATGCTTGTAGCAACAGAGCCTGCATTTTCAACTTCTCCGTATGAGCGCAAAACCCTTGCGAGTTGACCGTGCTCATATTCATTTATCACATTCCATGCGCTCTGGTCCGACTTCATATCCATTCGCATATCAAGTCTTCCTTCGAATCGCAGAGAAAATCCTCGCTCCGCCGAATCAAACTGATGAGATGAAACACCCAGATCTGCCAGCACTCCATCCACTTCAGATATTCCCCTTTCACGAAGAGTTTTCAAAAGATTTCTGAAATTGTCGTGGATCAGAATGAATCTTTCATCTTGTGGTGCATTTGCTATTGCCTCTGGATCCTGATCAAATGCAATCAGTTTTCCCCCTTTCAGATATTTCAAAATTTCCTTTGAATGACCTCCTCCTCCGAAGGTGACATCCACATAAACACCGTCGGATTTAATCTCAAGCGCCTTTATAGCTTGTTGCAACATAACCGGACGATGGTATTCCGATTCGCTCATTGGCGTTCGCTACTATTCAGCCCGCTTGCATTTACATTTTTCTTCTTCCTCATGAGTTCTTCTGCTTTGTTTGAATGAACTCGTCTATCTCACCAGCCAGCGTCGAGAAATCCTCATCGCTTTGCTCGGCCATCATTTTCTTGTAATTGCCACTGCTCCATAAATTCATTTGCTCACCGATTCCGGTGATAACGATTTCGTTGTTCTTCTTGAGATCAATTTGTGCATGATCAAGCAGTGCGGCTGGCAAGAGCAGACGACCCGCGTCATCTAATTCCAATGTGGTAGCCCCGCCCAAAAACTTGATCATGAACTTCTGGTGTTTCTCGTTGTAACGACTCAAAAGCTTCATTTCCTGCTGCACTCGGTCCCATTCCGATTTCGGATAGAGGGTTAGACACTTCAAAAAGAGATTGCGATTGATCACTAAACCGTGATGTATCTCCTGTTCTAGCTGCTTTCGCAGTTTGACAGGAAACATCATGCGACCCTTCGCATCGACTTTACAATGATGTTCTCCCAGGAGATTTAGCATGGATTATTGGCCTTGAACGGGCACGAAAATAAACAGAAATTCCCACAATGTTACAATGTTTACCACTTTATCCCACTTTGTTGAAAAAACGGATTTTTTCCCTAGAGACCATTTTTCGAAAATTTATACCAGAAATAGGTTGAACGTAGAATCCGTATCGGAAATCTATTGCAGCGCTAACCCCCTTTGATATCAAGCACTTTCTCGATTTTTATTCTTGATGTATGAATATACACCCTCAAATAATCCCGCATTGCGCATTGGAAGTGTCGTGAGGTTAATGCGCTGCGGGATTCTCGAATCTACACGATGGAGCAATGTAATAGTTCGACCTATGAATTCCGATATCTCCATCGCGTGATTCGGGATAATACCAATTCTGCACAATAAATAGTCCATGCTGCATTGCGCATTGGAAGTTTTTTTTGGGCAA